>Ga0182024_10002585_pt1 | contig 44635 bp, 34 predicted proteins | sample P32metaG_FD_120480 | JGI IMG/M metagenome (GOLD analysis project Ga0182024, IMG submission 120480) | Permafrost microbial communities from Stordalen Mire, Sweden - P3-2 metaG (Illumina Assembly) | ecosystem: Environmental > Terrestrial > Soil > Wetlands > Permafrost | place: Sweden: Stordalen... | reverse complement strand
CGTCACTTCAATCGTGGTGGATGCCGAGCCGACCTTCAGGCTCACATTCACCGTGAGAGACTCGCCGACCTGGACTTCCTGGTTGGCTATCTTGGCTTGTGAAAAGCCTTCTTTGGTAACCGTAATGTCGTAGTTACCGAGCTGAACTTCAGTGAACACATAACGCCCAGTGTCACCCGTTGTACCTGCTCGGGCAGCGCCCGTGCCCTTATCTGTGATTGTGACCGTCGCGCCTGCAACGGAGGCCCCTGATGGGTCCAAAACTTGTCCGACAACCGTTCCTGTTGAAACACCCGCCTGTCCCCAAGCTGGCGCCGCGCTCAGGCTCAACAGCGCCATCGCGCAGAGAACGGCAAATCCGAAGAATAGAGAACGCACCCCTGCGCGTCTCAAGATACGTGATTCCATAGACTGCTCACCTCTCGCTCTTAGTTTTTGTCTTCCGATGTATCCACCACATTGCTACAGGACCGAGGACCACTTCCAATCCGTACTAACAACTAGAGCAAGAGGGAGGCCGAACCTCAGGGCCGTGTTTTCAATCGTTTACGCGTACGTTCCGCTAAGCGATCTATGGATCGGTGGAGTGAACTCCGTGGGCCCGTCCCCACATAACTGTCCGTCACATCGCACAGGAATAAGTTCGTCACGAACGTCTGTTGGAACACACCAAACCGGAGGAACCGCTGGCAGATTCCAAATTTAGGAGATTTAGGGGATCCCCATCGTGGTACCGATAGTGAAGGAAACAAATGGATTTAGCGAAGCAGCGTGGCCCGCATTTTGGATGGAATCAGCACAAAACAGAATCTATTCCTCGGCAGGCACTTCACTTCCCACCCAGAACTGCGCGATCGACCTCAGATTTCCCTTATAGCTGCGCGAGACCGTGTACTCCTTACCGCCCCGCATTCGAAGTATGTATTCCCCGGTGGCCCAGGGCTGAAGCTCCTGGACGAATGACGTATTCACGAGCACGGATCGATGAATCCGAATAAAGCCGCAAGGCTCGAGCTTTTCGGCCAGCTCCGAGATAGAGCCCCGCAGCACGTAAGAATCCGGTCCCCGCCGGAGAATAACGTAGTTGCCCTGCGCTTCGACAGCGCTCACTTCCGCAGGATCAATGAAAAGAATCTTTCCCTTTGTCTTGATTGCAATCCTGGAGGGTTTTCGTGAGAAGCGTTCCAATTGGAGTAGTTCTCTCAATCTGACGAGTTGATCACCTTGGGCTCTGCGCCGCGTTTCGTTCAAATCCTCCGGCATCGAGAGAGTCGAAAGTTTCAGAACAGAATTCCGCGGATCTTTCTCGATTTTTGAAGTGATCTGCCGACATCCTTCCGTGACAGGTCGCGTTGACGGCGTCGCGTCGTCGAGCGCTTCAAAGCCATCAGCAAAATCGAGTTTGGAAGAATGGCGCAAGATGACTTGGCGGAGCGCTTCCAATCCGCACTGCCTAACTAGAGCAAGAGGGAGGCCGAACGTCGGCCTAGTGTTTTCAATAACTTGCAAGCTTGCACGTCCAGGCCGTCTATGGAACCCTGGATTCTCAATCCGTCGTTTCGTCCCGGCATAATGGTCCGTCACATCGCGCAGAGGCAAGGTCGTCACGAACATCTGTTAGAACACACCAAATCGAGGGAACCGCGGCAGATTCCAAATCTAAGAGATTTCGGCCATCCCCGTCGTTTTTTGCCAATAGTGAGGAAACGAATGAGCCTTAACGAAGCAGAGCGGCGCGCACTCTGGCTAAATCAAATGGTCCCACCCCGAAAAGATAGGCGAGTATCCACGGTGGGAGTGCTTCCCTGAGCCTTACGTGACTCTCTATTCAGCTAACGTGGGCGTCCAGAGCCTTACCTCCTTACAGACAGTAGCTTGGACACTACTCGATGCATATTGGAAATCTAAACAGTCCGTTTCATCACATGAGCCAGAGCGCAGCGCATGTTGCAACCGTTAGCTGGAGCCAGAGCTGAACTTCGCCGGAGGCGTAATGCGGGCGCGAAGGCTCGAGAACCATGGATCCGACTCTCGACCCGCGACTGACCATGTCCTGACAGTAGTCCGTCAGTTTCCTGGACTGACGCGCGGCAGCCGCTTTTCGACGGGTGGCAGGGTCGGAAATGGCGCGTGAGGTTCGGTCTGATACCAGTAGGCGACCGAGTAGAAGTTATCTCCGCGATCGTTCGCATTGCCGTGCTCGATTGTCGCACGAAGAGACTTTGTGAACGGAATCGGCGAATCCAAATGGAAGCGGTACACGGACCATCGCGCGCCCTCCCGCTCCGGTCCCACCACGGGTGCCCCGAAGAGGCCATAGGAAAACTGTTTCCCGCCGAAGTCCCACGCGCCGAGGAAGTAGTCTTCTGACCCGGTGCCGTTAATTGAAGGAAGTTTCTCGCCGTCCACAAAGAACATGTCGTCGCCTTCGCCCCACCATCCGTCGGCGTTTTCCAGCACAGACATGGTCACCCCAACGAAATGCCCCCGTCCGCTCGCTTCCATCCACACGTAGTTGCCATTGCCATCAAGATTCGTTGGATTGTTTGCCATGGCCACGTTGGGAGTTGCCTGGCGGTATTGAGCGTGGAAGTAGAGCGTGTCCGCGGGAAGTGGAGAATGGTAGGCGCGATAGTCAATGTTCCAGTAAATCGCCCCGACCTGTTCCTTCCCTTCGTTTGTCACCGTGATGCGAGCGTGCTTCTGAAAGGGCATCGGGAAAAAGCAATTGAGGGCCTTGTCGCCGCCAACGGAGAGTGGAATGGATTGATAGAGAAAGTAGTCGCCGAGGCCCAAGCCGAAAAAATCTCCCACTGGTGCTTCCACGCTCGGCGTAGCCTCGCCATCCCAATACATACGCAGCACCATTTTTTTTAGGTGATATCTCTCCCCGCTCGCGATCGTGATCCATACGTGGCTAATCTCGCCCGGTCCCGGTTCATCGAGCAAAGTGAGCGTTTCTCCCACGGCCATGGGCCGGTAATCGTCATTTCCTCCGGTCCGGTCATAGCTGGAAACGCGCTTCAGCACGTAGTTGTGGGGTTGGGTGAGTTTCGAAAGCGAATCGGCAGGAGACTGCGCATAGGCCACGCCCGAAAAAGCGAGCAGAAAAAAGGGAATCAAGAGCTTACGCATCGTGCCCCCTGAAGTCGTTTGGGTGGAAGCCGGCGGCGCGGATTATAGCAGAGCGTGCGAGCTGCACTGAAACAGCCTTAGGTTATGATGCGATCGCCGGAGGTACAGTCCTAAGCCGCGTGACCATCAGACACAAATGTCTAGTAATGATGTTTGTCTTGGCGTTTTTCTTTCCCCAGGTAAGCTGGGGGCAAGACGCTGTGAAAGCGTCTACATCCCTAAAAAACACGAAGATCGTTGTTCACTTCGACGCTCGCGGCCTGCGTGATATTTACGACCAAGCGCAGCACCGGACATTTCGGTTTGCCGCAGACGGATTTTCCATACAGCTCGGTGACGAAACAATCCGAAGCGAAGATCTCCCAAATCCGCGCGTGGAGAAAACGCCTGCCTCGATTCGATACGTTTTTGACCAAGGCTCCTATCACATCGAAGTGGTCTACGAAGTTCGTCCCGGCTGGCGATTTGTCGCCAAGCAAGTTTTCGTCGTGCCGGAAGGTGCGCCGCGTTCATTCCACGTTGCGAAGATCGTTCCAGTCCGCGCGAAGCTTTCCGAGGATCCAAAAGCAAGCTACACCCCGCAGAATCGTTCATGGCAGAAGCGAACAGCCGGCAAAGATTTCGGCATCTTCCTGCGCTTCGAAGACCAAAACGGACTGTTTGCGCTCGTGCAAAACCCTTTCCTCGACGTGAGACAGGTCGCGGGAGCGTTCGACCTCTCATACCAAGCCGATATGGATTGGAACTCAGCGGAGGGAGCATTCAAGAGCGATCGTGCGTGCATTGGAACTTACGCGCTCTCGAATCAGATGGTCCCGGTGGACATGATTCCCGAGTGGTCGTTGGCCAATACTTCCCCTTCCGCCGAGCTCCCCGAGGAAGATCAGTCTGAAATCGAAGCCTATGAAGATTCCGTGCGCGCCTTTGTGCTTCCCCATCCGCAGCGCACGGTGAAAATGGAAGTCGGCTGGACGCTCAACGACTATCAGATTGACGTCGCCACCGCTGAAGGGCGCGCGGAATACAAACGCGTGATTGATCGCGCGGCCGCGCTGGGAGCCGATCATCTGCTTTTTGCGCCAAGCAATTCGAAACTCGCTCTTCGAAATGATGATGCTGACGATTGGCACTGGGAGCACGTGCTTTGGCTTGGACTCGGCCAAGAGATTCGCCGCGGCGAATGGGATCCTGCCAGCGGTCCGATTCCCGCTTCCGTCCGTGAAATGCTCGATTACGCGCAGGCGAAGCGCGTCAAACTTGTCGCTTATGTTTACCCGGTTCTTCCGTTTGTCCAAAATCCGGCGTGGCTCGTTGGCGAAAAGAAAAATGCCGCCAACCTCGGCGTTCGCAGCTTTCAAGATTGGCTGATCCGGCGACTCACAGCCTTTTGTCGGCGGACCGGAATCGGCGGCTATGCCTTCGACTATACTTTTCTCGACCTGCCCGGAACGAGCGAATACGCGCAATGGTGGGGCTGGCGGCGCGTGCTCGAGTCTCTGCGAAAACAGATACCGGACATCGTGATTGACGGCCGGCAAAGTTATCAGACGTACGGACCTTGGATCTGGCTGGCGGGATCGTATCCGCATCCCACCTCGACCGACGAACAGCCCGAAAGCTTTGTTCCGTTTCCCGATCTTCACTTCGATCGCGTCTCCGCAGATCGAGAGCGTTACACCGCCTATCGCTATCGCATTCGTGATTTTTGTCCGCCGGAACTGATGCCCGGCTACATCACGCATCAAACTCCCCGCCTCGACGACAATGGCAACGAGATCGAGACGCCTTTTCGCCGGCGTGATTGGGACTATCTGGGATGGCGCTACTCGCTGATCTCATCGATCGCCGTCGCAGGCCTCAATAACGTGTTGGACATGATTCCTGCTCGCGACATCGCCGAATACAAGAGCTTTTCGCCGGCTGATGTCGCCTTCTTCCGCAAATGGATTGCTTGGACGGATCAGAATCGCCCCTATCTTCTCCGCACGCGATTCATCCTCGGCCAGCCCGCAGTAGGCCAAGTAGACGGCACGTCTGCGCTGCTCGACGGCCAAGGTTACGTTTTCCTTTTTAATCCGAACGGCCGCAAGCTGGCGGCAAGCTTTAAACTTGATCCCTCGATTGGACTGAGCGGCTCCGGCAGCTTGGTTATTGAGGAGCTGTACCCGCAAAGCGGCCGTCGAATCGGCAAACCTGGAGCGGGTTTCTGGCGCTACGGAGACGCCGTCTCGATTCCCATGGAGGGCGCAAGCGCGATCGTCCTACGCATTCGCCCGGGGACGAGCGCGATCACCGCACCCGTGCTTTTCAACTCGCCCGGCAAGGCACGCATGATCGCGGGAAATCTTTCGCTGTCTGGAGTAAGCGGTCCCGCCGGGACGTCCTCCGACCTGCTCGCGCGCTTGCCTCCTCACGAGCAAGCCAAGCAAGTGACTGTGAACGGCCGGCGCGTTCAGTTCACCCAAGAGCAAGACGTCGTCACAATTCCTCTGCGTTTCGAAGGGGAAGAATTCGCAGCCATGCAGCAGGTGGGCAGCTACGATCCCCAATTTACCGGCGGCGTCCTCAATGCAAAGTTCCGCATCCCCAAGAAGGTCTTCGATCAGTTGAAAGCCCGGCAGAAGGCATGGCCGATTCCGTGGACTGCTGAAGACCTTAAGACTCCGTGGCTTGGGCCGGCGCGTCTTCTTCTCTTCGTGCAAATCGCGGAGCCGAAGGACGATATGGCCGTGAACCTGATCCTCGACGGCAAGACAACCCCACTCACCAAGGCATACTCCTCGGTTCGGCCCAACGCCCGCAGCTTCGTGGGGTTTTACGCGGACATCTCGACGCTCGAACCGGATCGCCACCACGAAGTACGGCTCGATCTTCCTTCGCTGCAACCTGGCCAGTTTCAAGGTCTGTTTTTCGAAAACATTGAGACCGAATACACCGCGCGGATCGCTCAGTAGCGGAGCCAGGGTCATTCTTCAAGTTTCGAGGCCGTCTTCATCCGCAGAGCGCGAGAGACGAACAGGAGTGCCTGCTGAACCTTTGCGATCCCGATGCCCCAGCGCATCTGCGCTTTCTGGGGCGTATCCCCGCGAGCTGTCAGGACGATGCGCAAAGCGGCCTCGCCCGGCCATCGGCCGGACACGGATCGGCAAGGAAGTATTTCGAGCCGCGCGGAAAAGGTTTCTGCCGAGGGTTCCTTCATCCACAGCTCGACCAGCTGCCGTACGACGTCTTCCTGATGTTCTTTGGAACTGAATTTCGAATCGGCAAAGGTCAAGTCTACGCGCGAATGAAAGGCGCTGGCGGAATTCGAAGCTGCCCGGGAAGCGTCCGTATCTGCCCAGGTTTTCGCTCGAACGGTACAAAACACCGAGGCATCACCATTCAGCGCGACCAGAAAGGCCGCCATCGGTGGGTTTTCTCGAGCCGCCCCGATGCGGACAATCGCTGAGGCATCCTCGCGCAAATCCAGAAAGGATTCGCCATCGGCGTCGCTCCAGGGAACTTCAATGAATGGAGCGTCGGTGCCCAAAAGATTTGCGATTTCGAAACGCATCGGCCAAAAGCTAACCTGTCGCGCGCGGCGCTACAAGTGAAAACTCTCCGTACGCACCTACACCTGGGCGGCTCGCGCGCCTTCGGAACCAATTACTTCGGCCGCGAATCGCTCCATCTCTTCGAACTGCGGGCTGGATTGCAGCAGCAATAGGTCAACGCCCGCCTTTTCGTATTCCGAGATGCGCTCGGACACCTGTTCCGGTGTTCCCACCAGGCCTGCGCGCAAGCCGCGATTCGAAACCGAATAGTCCTCGAGCGAAACCTGCTGTTCGAGCTTTGTGCCGGCGAGCCATTGCTGGTAATTCTGGTAGCCCGCCGCGCTTTGCTGCACGTTGGTGATACGCGCCCGCTCGGCCTCTGCTTCCTCGTGTGTATCGCGAACGATGGCATAGGCCGCCATGCCAAATTGCATTCGTGGCAGGCCTAGCCGCTGCCGGCGCTCGGAAAGATCGTCCACGCGTTGCCGAATGCGGTCCGGCGGATCACCATGCATCACGTAGGCATCGCAGTCACGGGCGATCAGTTCCTTCGCGGCCTCGGACTCGCCCCCCGCATAGAGCACCGGTCGCGGCCGGGATACCGGCTTTGGCTCGAGGGAAGTATTCTCGACGTTGAAATAACGCCCGGAATGAGAGAAGCGCTCGTTCGACCACACGCCGTTGAGCACTCGCAGCCACTCGGCGGTACGCGCGTAGCGGTCATCGTGTTGTTCGAAAGGGACACCGTATTGGCGCGCCTCATCGGCCCACCACGATGACACTACGTTGAGCGACACCCTTCCGCCGCTGATGTGATCAATATTTGCCGCCTGCTTGGCCAGCAGCGCGGGCAGATGAAAGTTTGGCCGTACCGCGACCATCAGCTCAAGATTTCGCGTCACTGCGGCAAGCGCGGCTGCGGTGGACCAAGCGTCAAGCGATGGGGCAGCGGGGCCTTTGATGTCGTTCAGGTTCAGTTCGGCAATTAGTGTTAGGTTGTAACCGATCTCTTCACTGCGCCGCGCCAACCGGCTGACATAGTCCCAGCTTGCCTCCATGCCCTCATCTCCGACGTTGCGCAGCCAGCCGCCAAAGACCGGAAGCCAGTAGCCGTATCGCATCACCGCGCCTCCTTCTCGAGATAGTCCGCCAGCCGTGCGTGCGGATCGAGTCCGACCACGCGAGGCGCGTCCGCGACGAAATTCGAGAGCGCGTTGATGTCGTAGTAGAGCAACTTGCCGTCGCGCGCGTCGGTGATGTATTCCACGCCGCCAACTTCGATGCCCGCCACTTCCATAATCCGCTCGACGGTCGAGATCACTTCATCCGGCGGCGTGTAGCCTTCCACACGGAGTCCGCTCTTCGGGGCATCTATCGGACACGCGGCGCGAGCTAACTCCTTCCCGTCGGTCGTCTGGCAGATATCGGCCGGGCAGAGGTTGTAACCGTCGCCCGAAAGGTAGACGCGAATGGCGTAGAGATAATCCCCGCCCACCACTTCCACCCGCGTGATGAATCCGCCTTCCGCCGGAATGTATTCCTGCACCAATGCCGTGTTATCCAGGCCGAGCCTGATGGTTTCGGCCTCGGCGGCGCGCTTCAGTTCCTCCGGGCTGTCGAACCGGGTTATGCCGGCGCCGCTCCCGCCAATATTCGGTTTCACTACGACAGGGAAGCGCAGGCCGTCCGCCGCGGCGGGTGCCTCGGAAGCGTGATTGATCACGCGAGCCGCTGGATAAGGAAGCCCAAGCCCTTCCAGCAGCGAAAGCTGGATCGCTTTCGAAGTTTCCACGGTGAATGCGTGATAGCCGTTGACGACGCGGGCGCCAATCTCTTCGAGGTGCGCGAGATAGCTCAGCGTGTAGAAAATCCCGTTGGCATTTCCGCGCGTGTAGGCGGAAGGGCTCATGCGGTTGAAAAGCAGCGCGAACTCGCCGTCCTTCGAAGCGACGTCATACCTGTGATGTCGAGCGTCCAGGCGGATATAAGGGGTGCTGCGGCGATCGAGCTCGGCGAACAAAGGCCGGAACCAGTCCGGGTGTTCGTAGTAGATGGCAATCGGCCGTTGCTGTGCGGGCATCGCGATTCTCCTTAAATAAAAAAGGCCGCTCGAGAGGAGCGGCCTTGGAATTCCGGTTTGTAGCTTCTTAGCTAAACCTCAAGGTTGCTCCCTCATCTTCTGTGCACAACAACACATAGGGCTATAACAGGCGCAGGCCTGTGTGGCTGACAGACCGGTGCGCGCGAGGGCATCGGAGCCGCGCAGGAAGATCCGAATCATGAGGGTGGCGTGCATAGACTCTATAGCTTAGGCTTTCACCTTAGCTGCGCCCGATTTCGCTGTCAAGCCAACAAAAATCGATGGCCTCCGCGGACCAGTGGCCTGTCGGAACCGGCGCGGGGCGCGGTTCGTCAAACAGATTGAAAGATTTTGTCCGAGGACGCATGCTCACATCGTTCATGGAAAAACCAGCCTCTAGCGAGTTCAGCTCGCTTCTGCTGCTGGCTGCCAAGCGCACCGCGTCGCACGCTGTCCGACACTGGTTCTACACTCTTGGTGGAGCCGGACTGATTCTCCTCGGAATTCTGGATAGTTCCATCATCCCCATACCCGGCAGCCTTGACGCCATGACGATTGTGCTCTCCGCTCACGAGTCTGCATGGTGGCCTTATTACGCGCTCATGGCGACCGTGGGTTCGGTGTTCGGCGCGTATTTGACGTACCGCCTTGCCGCCCGCAAGAAAGGCAAGGAGATGTTGAAAAAGAAGCTATCCAGGGCCCACATGAAAAAGGTGAATGCGATTCTCGAGCGATGGGGATTTGGAGCCATTCTGATTCCTGCGCTATTGCCCCCGCCCGCGCCGATGGTGCCATTCGTGATCGCTGCCGGCGCGATGCAGTATCCGCTCAAGCGATTCCTGAGCGCGCTCACTTTGGGACGAGCCATCCGTTACACCCTGTTGGCGTTTCTAGGAGCGCGCTACGGCAGAAAGATACTCGCCGTGATGTTGCACCACGAAAAGACAACGCTTTACGTGCTGATTGGCCTTGCGGTCGTGATTGCGGCTGGTTCCCTGATTTACTGGTGGACCACACGCAAGCCCGCACGTCTTGCGCGAGCGCATTAGCGGTATAGAACGCTCAGGCAAGCGCCGGGAAGGACAGGCAAGCTTAACCCCTGAGTTTTTAGCGGCTTAACTTATGTTACGGGCTTGTATGGCAGCGCTCTGAAAGCGTTCTCCCTGAAGCGCGCGCGTATCTTGCTTTGAAATTGAGCCGGCACCATCGGGGGCGGTCGCTTGGCTTTTTGCGCGAGGATCGTTTATCCTGAAACCTTCCGTGGCGTAGCGACGTGGTTGGAAGTCCCACTCCCGCCGTGCAGACCGGCCGCGAGGAGGACAGCGTGAAAGAAGGCATTCATCCCGATTATCACCCCATCACCGTGCATTGCGCCTGCGGCAACACCTTTCAGACCTGCTCAACAATGAAGGGCCAGATGCTGCGAGTGGAAATCTGTTCGAACTGCCATCCATTTTATACCGGCAAGCAGAAGCTGGTGGATACGGCAGGCCGCGTCGAACGCTTCGTGCGCAAGTACGCCAACGCTCAAAAGAAGAAGGAAGAAAAAGCGAAGTAGCCGCATCGAGCGAGAGTGTCCGCTGGAAGCGCAGCTTTCTTTGTCGAATTGTGACCCGCTTCTCGGTGGGTAGCCTGCCCTGCTTGCTTACCCTGACGTAGGCAGGGGGAGGGCGTGGCCTCTGGCTGCCGGGTCGCCGCTGGGTATCTCTGGACATTTCGTCCCGGTGTAGAATGTGTGTGACCGATGGCAACCCAACCTTTCCCGCGAGCTGATCAGCCCGATTCCGTAGTTGTCGAAGCCGCCGAGCCGCGCGTCACGCTGCGCAACGCCTTCGCACATCCCTACGATTCGGCGATCGCGGCAGCGCGCACCTGCTATTCATCGCGCATTATCTCGCCCGAAGAGATCACAGAAAAACAGCGCCTGAATATCGGCGCAGCGACTTTTTACGGCGGACATCACACCGTCTGGCAGCACGCGCATTTTGAATTCGGGTTGGAAAACGTCAGCCGCCAGTTTGTGTGGTCGTTCCTGCATGCGCATCCGTTTTACAATTCCGAGCAACAGAGCCAGCGCTACGTGCGCCTGGATCGCGCGTTGGCCTACGTGCCGCCGCCGGGGCCTGGGTTCGGCGAGGCCGAGCGGCTCATTTACGAGCGCGCCATCGCCCGCGCCTGGACGCACTATCGCGAATTGACTGCGATTCTTGAGCCGGGCGCGCGCGAAATTTTGGGCGACATCTGGCACGTCAGCAAACTTTCACACCCGCGCCGCGTCCAAAAGATAGAGCGGCAAGCAGAGAAGCGCGCCATCGAAGTCGCACGGTACGTTCTCCCCGTCGCCGCCGCGACGACGATGGTGCACACGCTTTCGGGCATCGTGCTGCACCGCCTATGGCGTATGCAGGCGGCTTGCGACACGCCCGCGGAATCGCGCGCGGTCGTTGACGCCATGGTAGCAAGGGCGCGCGAACTCGACCCGCAGTTTTTCGAACGCTTTGACAATGGGCCGCTCGATGCGTTGCCGGAATTCGAGCGCGAAGTTACCGCCGCGGGCGATGGCGAGGCCTTTGCGCGCGAATTTGACCGAAAACTCGAAGGCCATACCTCGAAGCTCATGGATTATTCGCCGCGGGCCGCACGCGTGATGGCGGATTCGTACCGCGCGGTCGTGGGTCTTACGGAAGAGGCGTGTTCGGACGCCGAAGCGATCGACCGCCTGCTGAATCCGGCGCGAAATCCCTATCGCCTGCAGACGCTCAACATCGGCGTGCACGCTCCGATGATGCGCGCGCTGCAACACGCGAATTTCACGTTTGCGAAGAAGATCAGCCACACGGCCGATAGCCAGGATCAGCGGCATCGCATGGTGCCCGGTTCGCGTCCGCTGCTGACGCTGGCCGATACCCGCGCGCCGGATTTTCTAACGCCCATGCTCGTCGCGGAAAACGCGCAAGCAAGGGAGGTGTACGCACAGGCCATGGCCGAGGCGTGGGCTGCGAAAAACGAGCTCTTGGACCGGGGTGCGCCGCTCGAAGTTGCGCTTTACTTGCTGCCGAACGCGAAATCCGTGCGGTTGATCGAGACCGGCTCGCTGTTGCACCTGCTGCACAAATGGACCATGCGGACTTGCTTCAATGCGCAGGAGGAAATTTATCAGGCCTCGATGGAGGAATTGGAACAGCTTCGTGATGCCGTCCCGGAACTCGCGCGCTACATCGGCCCGCCCTGCTACATCCGCGCGGGCGTGGCCACGCCGATCTGCACGGAGGGTTCGCATTTCTGCGGCGTAAAGGTCTGGACGGATTTTCCGCATGTCCAGCGCCGCATATGACGCGTCACGGCAGCTTGGCCTACTATCTCGCCGGCGTCGTCTGCGGCAGCTTTTTCTATACCCTGGCGCACTTCATCATCGAGCGTCCGCATCGCGGGATGGGCGGCAGTTGGGCGAGTGATCTTCTGGGGGCATTCTTTCTCGGAACGATTTTCGGATGGTTTCCGCAAATCGTGGCTGCGTTTTTACTGCGCCGGGTTTCCGGGCCGCTGCGCTGGTCGGAAGCCTGGCATTGGGTCGTGGGCGGCGCTGGAGTTTTCCTGCTGGTTTTTGTCGTCCTGGGAGTTGCCGGCGCGGCCATTGAGCAAAGGACCGACGGCCTGGGTTACGGACGATTGGCGCAAATACTGTTTGGGGAGGCGACACTGTCCGTTCGGAGCGGCATCTGGCAGGGGCTCGCTGCAGGCGCCGCGACCTCCTTTGTTTTGTATCGTGTCCACCGGGCTTTTGCACCGCGGGAAGACGATGCGAAAGGCCGGAGCTGAACGGAATGTCGCTGAGCTACCTATGCGCTCCCATCTGCAGCGGCGGATGCGCAGCGTCCATCGAGACGTCGTCTGCAACTCCGTTGTGGCTGGCTTTGACTCCATCCGGCTCTCGCGTTATCCTACGAACTGAAATGTTCGCTCCCTTTTATTAGGTTCCTCTCCCGGCGGCCGTTTACGCGGGCGCTTCTCGCTTTTGCCGGATTTCGCCTCGAACAACACAAAGACGTCCCGGTCCTGCTAGGGGGACCACTTCATGGCCACGCTGTATGAAAAACTCGACCAGATTGAGAGCCGCTACGTCGAGCTGACGGCGCAGATCTCTTCGCCCGAGGTGCTTGCCGACTCGGCGCGCTTCCAGAAACTCGCCAAGACGCATGCGGAAATGGGCGAGGTCGTGGCAAAGTATCGCGAGTGGAAGCAAGTAGACCAACACTTGCGCGGGGCGAAGCAGATGGCCATGGAATCCGAAGAGCTGGAGCTTCGGCAGATGGCGCACGACGAAGAAAAGCAACTCGCCGGGCGCAAAGAAGTGATCGAGCACGACCTCAAGCTCCTGCTACTGCCCAGGGATCCCAACGACGAGAAGAGCATCATCCTGGAAATACGCGCGGGCACGGGCGGGGACGAAGCGGGTCTCTTCGCGGGCGAGCTCTTCCGGATGTACTCGCGCTATGCGGAAACCCAAGGTTGGAAAGTGGAAGTGCTGGAAAGCTCGCCGACTTCGCTGGGCGGGGTGAAAGAAATCGTCGCGGCGATTCAGGGCCGCAAAGTCTACTCGAAGCTGAAATATGAAAGCGGTGTGCACCGCGTGCAGCGCGTGCCCGCTACCGAGCAGCAGGGGCGAATACACACCTCGGCCGCCACGGTCGCGGTACTGCCCGAGGCCGACGAAATTGACATCAAAATCGAAGCGAAGGATCTTCGCGTTGACACTTTTTGCTCCTCGGGTCCGGGGGGCCAATCGGTGAACACCACCTATTCCGCGGTGCGCATCACACATTTGCCGTCCGGCTTGGTTGTGTCGCAGCAGGACGAAAAGTCGCAAATCAAGAACCGCGCCAAGGCTATGCGCGTGCTCCGCGCACGGCTGTATGAGATGGAACAGAACAAGCAGCACGAGCAGATTGCGGCCGAGCGGCGCGGGCAGATTGGTTCCGGCGACCGCTCGGAAAAAATTCGCACTTACAATTTTCCGCAGAATCGCGTCAGCGACCATCGAATTGGGCTGACGCTCCACCAGTTGACCGACGTGATGGATGGCAAGCTCGGTCCGCTGGTAGACGGGCTCACGGAACACTACGAGGCCGAACGTCTGAAGCAGGAATTAGATGCCGCCTAACGAGGACGACATGCCGCAATCCGCGCCGCATCCACAGCCCGCATCAGTACGTGAATCCTTGCGCGATGGCATTCACAAGCTCGAAACGGCGGGGACTCCGTCAGCCGCGCTTGCCTGCGAGCTATTGCTGATGCACGCACTCGTCCGCGATCGTGCCTGGCTTTACGCACATCCTGAGGAGCCGCTCACCGCTCCGCAATCGGCACAGTTTTACGAGTTGCTGGCTGCCCGGGCTGCAGGCATGCCAACGCAGTACTTGACCGGCAAACAGGAATTCTGGGGGCTCGAGCTCGAGGTGACGCCCGATGTCTTGATTCCACGGCCGGAAACCGAGCACGTGGTTGAAGTAGCGATCGAACGAATCGGCGCGGCGAGAAAGAATGCGCGGCTCGATGCCATTGACGTTGGCACGGGCTCAGGCTGCATCGCCGTCGCGCTCGCGAAGGAATTTCCTGAGGCGACGATCTACGCGACCGATATTTCAGCCCGCGCGATTGCGGTGGCAACGCGCAACGCTGCCCGTCACAATGTCGCCGGCCGGGTTCGCTTTTCCGTATCCGATTTGCTGCTGGATATCAGAGAGCCAGCCGAGTTCGATCTTATCGCCGGCAACCCGCCTTACATCAGCAGGAGCGACGCGCCCGCGCTGCCGCCCGACGTCCGCGATCACGAGCCCGGAATCGCGTTGTTCGCTGGCGCCGATGGACTCGATTTTTACCGCCCGCTGATCGCACAAGCGGGGCCGCGCCTGAAACGGGGCGGCATCCTGGTGCTCGAATTGGGACTCGGCTTGTTTGAGCCCGTCAGCGATTTGCTCGGCGCGTCGCACAGTTGGACGCACGTCAGCGCCAAGATGGACTTGGCGGGCATCCCTCGCGTAATCTCCGCAATCAAGGCCTGATACTAGGCGCGTGAAACCAAGAACGAAGGCAGTGGTAGAGTAGCCTCATGCCGAAGCTGGCCCGATTCCGAGCCAAACACGACGCTCCGCCCGAAGCTGCATCTGTTGGCGGCGCGCTTGCTTCGACGCCAATCTTGCATCTCGACATGGACGCGTTTTTCGTTTCGGTCGAGCTGTTGGAGCGGCCCGAGTTACGCGGAAAGGCCGTCGTCGTCGGTGGACGGCCCGATGCGCGCGGTGTGGTTACGTCGGCCAGCTATGAGGCACGCCGCTTCGGCGTGCATTCGGCCATGCCCTTGCGCACCGCCGCGAAGCTTTGCCCGCACGCCTTCTTTCTCGACAATCGGCATGAGCTCTATAGCGAATGGAGCGACCGCGTCGCCACGATTCTCGGGCGATTCACGCCCATCGTCGAAATGGCTTCCATTGATGAGGCTTATCTCGATCTTACGGGCACGGAGCTCTTGCATGGCCCGCCGCTTGCTGCCGCGCACGCGCTGCTGGCAGAAATCCGAAGGACGACTGGGCTGCCGTGCTCGGGCGGTCTGGCTGCCACGCGGCTGGTGGCCAAAGTGGCGAGCGACCAGGCTAAACCGAGCGGTCTGCTTTGGGTTCCAGCGGCCTCGGAGGCAAGATTCCTGGCCCCGCTGGGGGTGCGCCGGATTCCGGGGATCGGCAAGGTCACGGAGGCGGCCTTGCGCGGCATCGGAATCGAGACCGTCGGGCAGCTCGCGGCCGTCTCGCAGGAAAGTCTGGAACAAACCTTCGGCCAGTGGGGTACGGCCCTTTACCGTAAAGCCCGCGGGATAGACGCGTTCGAGTTTTTTCTCGATGCCGAGCCAAAATCCATTTCGCACAATCACACTTTCGGTTTTGACACCGATGATGCCGCGCAACTCCGCGCCACGCTGAGCCATCTTGGCCAGAAGACGGCGAAGCGCTTGCGCGAAGCGGGACTCACTGCACGCACCGTGACGCTCACGATTCGATATTCGAATTTCCGCACCACTTCCCATTCGCGTACTTTTCCGGAACCCACCGATCTTGACGCGTTGATTCTGGGGACTCTTCGTGAGCTCTTCGATTCGCGCTGGGAGCGCGAAAAAAAAGTGCGCTTGCTCGGGGCGGAGCTTTCGTCGTTCTTCCACGGGACGCAGCAGCTCGATCTGCTGGATGCCGCGCGCCATGAAAAACTCGAGCGCCTGGCGAAAGCGACGGACCAACTGCGCAACCGCTTCGGTTTTTCCAAGCTGCAATTCGGCGGGTCATTGGGACACGATGACGAAAACAACCCATCCGGTGGCGAAAACTAGCCGGGCGCCCGCCTGCGGTTCCTTTCTCCCGGTATAATCAAGCCAATGGCCGATACGCAGGCTCGCCAAACCGCTGCACAACCGCCCCCGCGTTCCCGCGCTTCGCGCGTGTTCCTTAGACCGCGCGAATTCTGGAGGCGCCTGACCGCAGGGCTCGAAGCGGAGGCCCTGTGGAGGCAGTTTGCCACCGAAGCGCGGGAAGGCTACGGCCTTTATTCGCGGGACGTGGATTGGGAATCGAAGCAGGCGAGTCACTGGCGTCGGGGGATTTTCATTGCCAGATCGTTTTTTTGGGCGCTGGTGCTGAAACTCTCGCCGCCGCGCCGCGTGCTGCTCCTCGCCGCATTTGGAATGATGATTTTCTCTGCGTTCAGCGACAAGGAGCACAACCTGACCGGGTTCGCGGCGCTGATCTTCTTCGTGCTGCTCGCTCTTGAACTTGCCGACCGGGTGGCGATGAAGCGTGACCTTCAAATCGCCCGGGAAATACAGGGTTGGCTCGTGCCGACCGAGCCTCCTGTGGTGCCGGGGATCGACCTCGCATTTGCCACCCGCCCGGCCAATACCGTCTCCGGTGATTACTACGATGCTTTCTGGCGCAGCGGTCAGACGGCGCCGCTCGGCAAAACCTCTAGGCGGCTCCTGTTGGTCGTCGCTGATGTGGTCGGCAAGAGCGTCCCGGCGGCGCTCCTAATGGCTACATTGCAGGCCAGCCTGCATGCGCTCGCCGATGTGCCTTCCAGCCTTCACGAGTTGGTCGCTCGGCTCAACAGCTACTCCTGCGCGCATAGCGCGGACGGGCGGCGCTTTACAACCGCGTTTCTGGCGGAACTGAACGTTGAAACGCGCGAGTTGTCTTACGTCAACGCCGGGCACAACCTGCCCATGCTGCGGCGCAAGTCTGGCGTCATCGAACGGCTGGATTGCGGTGGCGTGCCTTTGGGTGTAATGGCGGATGCTCAATACGATACCGGGGCCGCGCAACTGCAATCGGGTGACACCCTCCTGGTGTTCACCGACGGCGTGGTCGAAGCTCTGAATGAGCAAGGGGACGACTTTACCGAGCCGCGGCTCCTCGAGATTGTGGCTCGGATTGAGACGGACTCTGCCGCCCAGGTCCGCAATGAGGTGATGTCGTCGGTCGCCGATTTCGTCGGAGACGCGCGGCAACACGATGACATCACGTGCCTCGTAATGTGCGTTGGTCCCACTCCTGCCGCATAGCAATCGCGGAACAACCGCAAGTTGAACGCTTGGCTCGGCCCTTCGCGTGGCGGATAATCGCCCGATGGGCCCCCCCCTCAATTCGTCCGCAAAGGCAAAAGCGCTCGCCGGCGAGATCTGCCGCACCCTTTCCGAACGCGGCCACCAAGCGTACCTGGTGGGCGGCTGCGTGCGAGATCTGCTTCTGAAGCGCCTACCGGCAGATTACGACGTGGGCACCGATGCCACGCCCGACCAAGTAGAGGAACTTTTCCCGAACAGCGTGCTGGTGGGCGCGCGATTTGGCGTCGTCATCGTCGTGCGGGACGGCCTGCAGGTCGAGGTCGCCACCTTTCGCTCCGATGTTGGTTACTCCGACGGCCGCCATCCCGATAACGTCATTTTCGCCAAGACCCCGCAAGAAGACGTAGCGCGACGCGATTTCACCATCAACGGCATGATGATGAATCCAGCGACAGGCGAGGTGCTGGATTTCGTGGGCGGCAGTGCCGACCTGCGAGCGGGGATTGTTCGAACAATCGGCAATGCCGCCGAGCGCTTCCGCGAAGACAAACTGCGGCTCGTTCGCGCGATCCGCTTTGCGTCCCGGTTCGGTTATGGGATCGAGCTGCACACATTGCTCGCGATTCGCCAACTCGCGCCACAGGTCACAACCGTATCGGCAGAGCGACTTCGGGACGAGCTGACCAAGCTGCTCACCGAGGGCGCCGCGCGCCGCGCGTTCGAACTACTCGACGAGACGGGGCTCTTGGAGCCGCTGCTGCCCGAAGTCGCGCGCCTGAAGGGAGTTGAGCAACCGCCTCAGTTCCATCCGGAAGGGGACGTGTGGATTCATACGCTGCTCATGCTGGAAAAGCTGAGCGTCCTTCCACCTGAGGCGCGGACAATGACGTTGGCTTGGGGTGTGCTGCTGCACGATATTGGCAAACCAGCGACTTTCCGATCGGCCGCACAAACCGGCGACCGCATCCGCTTCGATGGGCACGCAGAGGTGGGGGTGCGGGTTGCAGAAGAGGTGTGCCGTCGTTTCCGGTTCTCAAACGAGGAAACCGAACAAGTGGTGAGCCTGGTTGCTAACCACATGCGATTCAAGGATGTACCGCAAATGCGGGCATCCACCCTGAAGCGTTTTGTCCGGTTGCCAAAGTTCGAAGAGCACCTGGAATTACACCGGATAGACTGCCTCTCGAGCCACGGTCATCTCGACAACTGGGAGTATGTGCGGGAATTCATAGCGAAGACGCCCGCGGAAGAGGTCCATCCGGCACGATTGGTTACGGGAGACGACCTCCTTGAAATGGGATTTCTTCCGGGACCTGAATTCAAGACGATCCTGCAGGCGGTGGAGGATGCGCAGCTCGAAGGGCTGTTTCGGACGCGCGAAGAGGCCTTAGCGTACGTGAGGAAGGAATATGCTCGATAATTCCCAGTGCGCCGGGGGCCAGGATTCGCGTGCGACGCTCAGCGTTAATCCGTAAATAATGGGTATTATGGGGTTTATCTCGGTCTAGCGAAGATTTGCTATTGGCTCATACCTGTGATAGATATATTAGCGTAGCACACTAAACGTATTTGATTGCAATTGAGCTAGGTCGCTGAAACCATCCGGTGGCTCATGCATCTAAACTCATGGAAGGCAAAGTGCTCCGGTGGGACTGGGGCTCTTTCTGAGGTTTTTGAATGACGGATAAGCCAATTTCAATCCCTGACGAGTTGCCGATTCTACCGGTCCGCGACATCGTGCTATTTCCGGGCGCAGTCCTCCCGTTGCCGATCGGCCGCGAGACCTCTCTGGCGCTGGTGAACTCGCTGCAGGGGGACGACAAAGTCATCGGTGTGGTGGCGCAGCTCGATCCCAGAGTTGACGACCCCAACCCGGCAGACCTGCACGCTGTCGGAACGGCGGCGAAGTTACACAAGACGGTAAAGATGCCCAACGGCAATATGGTCATCTTCTTGGAAGGACTGCAGCGCATCCGCGTGCAGGAAGTAATCAGCTTGCGGCCGTATATGCGCGCGCGAACAGAGCTGCAGCCGGATATCGCCGGTCCATCGGATTCCGAGCTGCAAGCGCTCGAACGCAACGCACAAGCCTTGTTCAAGGAAGTCGTATCGCGGTCGCCACAGCTTTCGGACGATCTGCAAACAGTTGTGATGAATATTGACGATCCGGGCCGCCTCGCGGATTTCATCGCGGGCATGCTGCCGTCGCTGAATACGCTGATCCGGCAAGAACTGCTGGAAACGGCATCGGTGCGGAAACGCCTGGAGACACTGATCCGCGAACTGAGCAAGGAGCTCGAAGTCCTTGAGCTGAAGAACAAGATTCAGGAACAGGTACAAGAGCAAGTTAGCCAGAGCCAGCGCGAGTACCTGCTGCGCGAACAGATGAAGGCGATTCAAAAAGAACTTGGAGAAACCGACGATTCGCAGGCGGAAGTTGACGAGTTGCGGAAAAAAGTCGAAGACTCGGGCATGCCTGCGGAAGCGAAAAAGGAATGCGACCGGGAACTGAGTCGCTTACAGCGTATGACGCCGGCCTCGGCCGAATACATGGTCGCGAGGACGTACCTGGAATGGATGACCACGCTGCCGTGGGCCAAGTCGTCCGGCACGGACGAAATTGACATCGCGAAGGCGCAGGAGATTCTCGACCAGGATCACTATGACCTCGAGAAGGTGAAGCAACGCATTCTCGACTATCTTGCCGTGAAGAAACTGCAACCGAACATGAAAGGCCCGATCCTGTGCTTTGTCGGATCCCCGGGCGTCGGCAAGACATCACTCGGGAAATCCATTGCCCGAGCCATGGGCCGGAAATTTGTCCGAATTTCGCTCGGCGGCATGCACGACGAGGCGGAAATTCGCGGCCACCGGCGCACGTACATTGGTGCGCTGCCTGGCCAGATTCTGCAAGGATTGCGGCGCGCCGAGGTGAACGACCCGGTCTTCATGCTCGACGAGGTGGATAAGCTCGGACGCGATTTCCGCGGCGATCCAGCGGCAGCCTTGATGGAAGTGCTCGATCCAGAGCAGAACGGAACATTCCGCGATCATTATCTTGACGTGCCATTTGATCTTTCCAAGGTCATCTTCATCTGCACGGCGAACTGGCTTGATCCCATCCCGGAGCCGCTGCGAGACCGCATGGAGATGATCGAGCTGGCGGGCTACACAGAAGATGAAAAGATCCATATCGCCCGCCGGTATCTGATCCCCAAACAGGCTACCGAGCACGGATTGAAGGAAGGCGAACAGATCGAGTTCACCGAAGAGGGTTTGCGCGAGCTGATTCACAGCTATACGCGTGAGGCCGGCGTCCGCAACCTCGAACGCGAAATTGCCACGCTGGTCCGCAAGCAAGCGCGCCGGCTGGCCGAGGGAAAGACGGAAAAGCTCATCGTCACACCCGAAGTCGTGCGCGAGGTGCAGGGCGTCCCGAAGTTCCGCTCCGAAAAAGAAGTGGAAGAGCGGACCAAGGTTCCTGGCGTGGCCGTAGGTCTCGTCTGGACGCCCGTAGGCGGCGACATCGTCTTTATCGAAGCCACGCGGATGCGCGGCGGCAAGCAGTTCACGATGACCGGCCACCTCGGCGAGGTGATGCAGGAGTCCATGACGGCGGCACTTTCCTGGGTGCGCGCGAACGCGGATCGTTACGACATAGACCCGGATTTCTTCCGGAAGCAGGACATTCACATCCACGTGCCGTCGGGCGCCGTGCCCAAGGACGGGCCTTCGGCCGGCGTGGCGATGGTAACGTCACTGGTCAGCTTGTTGACGAACCGGCCGCTGCGGCCGCGCGTCGCGATGACCGGTGAGATCTCGCTGACCGGCGTGGTTCTGCCAATCGGCGGGGTGAAGGAAAAAGTGCTTGGGGCACGCCGCGCGGGAATCAAAGAAGTGATTCTTCCGGCGGATAACGAAGTCAACGTGAAGGAAGATTTACAGGCAGACGTGCTCGAAGGCATGAAGATTCAGTTCGTGCGCACGCTGGACGAGGTGCTGGACCTCGCTCTCGAAAAAGAGCCGCTTCCTTCGCCGAAGCCGGCGCAACAGCGCCGCCCGCCGGATCGGCCAGCGCCGACGGGAGTTGCCCCGCTTCACTAAGAGTTGAGTTTTAGGTCCAAAGGACGGAGCCATCTTCTCCCCCGGCTCCGTCCTTGTTGTTTTTCGTGACACATTCATTGCGCGCGATCCCTCCCGGTTCTTGCGAGTGGCCCAAAGTTCGCGTACATCTGTTTGCGCGGCATTAAGCGCGATCCATTTCCATGGCATCTTCAGAAAAAACGAACCGACCCGGCGCGCGCCACATCGCTCCTCCGCGCGAGCTGGCGTACCGCATCGCTTTGGCGATTCGTTCCCAAGGTGTAGCTGCGGCATTTATCGAAAACTATGTCCGCCAATACGACCGGCCGGAGTTCACCCTCCATGAGGAGCGCAACCGCGAGCTGCAGATCGTTCTCGAACGTGAAATCTTGCTCGCCATTTCGGCGCACGTCACGACCCTGGCGGAGGAATCGGCGCGGCTCAGCAGGACGAACCGGACAGGGAAACGCGGCCCGATAGGCGATCCGGCTCGATTCACACGGGAATTCGTGGCTGGAATTGGAGTCGAACGCCACTGGACCGCCGGCGATGTGGTCGAGTTTCGCGGCGAGCTTGATCTTTATCGCGCCATCCTGGCTGCGCGCGCGGCGAAAACCTCGGGCATTCCGCGAAGTTTTCGGCGTAGCGTTGCCGCGGGTCCTTTCGTGGATCGGTGCGCTTTCCTGCTGGACCCCTCGATGATGGAGAACGCGCGCCAAGCAGCCGCGAAGCTGCTGCACCAAATGGAGTCGCTCGCGGAAAGACATTTTGACGAGGTGCTAAAGCCGCCGCGTGAAGGGAAATCGCGCCGATAACCGTCAGGCGTGAGGTGTCGGACAACGAAACTCGCCGAACTCCCGCCGCCGCGTCAGTCGTCGGCCAAACCGAGGCGGCCCAGCAGCGGTTGACCAGCGAGCGCGGTTCGCACACCAAAGCCAACAATCAGCGCGATCACCGCGACACCGACCCAGCCCATCCATGCATACCAGGCCGAGCCTTGCGTCGTGAACGGCGCCTCCAACAGGCTGCCCACAAAAGTTTGCACGGTCACAGCCAAAAGCCCGAAGCGGACGACTAGGACCACGAGCAGGATCAGCGTCACAACGTTCGCAACCACGTCAACAGCTTGCCCACCCTGCAAAGCGACGCGAACTGTCCAGAAGACAATAAAAGCGGCTCCCGCCAGCCACCACTTCCGAAATACCAACTGAAAGATCACGAACATGAACATCAATGCCAGACCGTTGAAGACCGCCCCATTCAACAAGGAAAGGAATTGGGCGATGAGTACCCGGCCGCCCGTCAGAACAACAAAGGCTGCGGCGCTTGGCTCGGGCGGAGGCAGTCCACGCGCCGAGTTGTAGAACACGCTCGCGTGGCTAAGAAGCTGTGAAAGCACGGCGACCACGGTTCCCGCAAGCAAATCTCGGCCGATCATCGGGTCGTTAAATTGCCCGGCAAGCAGACGATTCCAGGAGATCAACAGAGCGGGCATGCGACGCCGGACGATCGGCTCGAGCGCCAGGTACATCATCCAGAGAAATACCGCCGAGAGAGACGACCAAGCCAGAACGAGCGTCAGGCTATAGGCTTCCCACAAACCGGCGACGTGGCTGGCGCCCACGACCCACGTCAGCATGGTGAGCGCGAAGGTGAAGGCCGCAAGGCGCAAGGCGCCGCGTTGGTCTCCGCGGCCGCGCTTTACGTTCTGCCACGCCAGGATTGAGCCGAAGACGAGCAGGCTTCCCACGATCACCAAGACGAACGCGATGGAGACACGCTCAGTTGTGTCAGATCCGAGACTCTTGCCGGGCGGCGGCGTCCAAGGCGCGATTTCCGTGAAATACACTGGCTGCTGATGATAGGCAGCCGCCTCGATGTGAACGGTTACCTCAGGACGCTCCGGGAGCGCTGCGGTCCAGGCCGCGACCGCGTCGGCATAGGTAGGAGGGTTGCGCTCCTGTTGAGCGCGCTTGCATTGAGCCGGGTCAAATCCGGCAGCCATCAACAACCTGTTCCAGTCCGGCTCTGCGTTTGAGGGAGCAGGCTCCTTCACCTCCCGTTGCGTTACCGCGCGCAAATAGGTCAGCCGGCCCTGCGGATTGAGGTAGACCATGACCATGCCCGGATCCTCTTGCGGAGGATCGGACGAGCTGACTCGCCCGGTGGTCACGCTGCCAAGGATTTGCCGCTCGTTGAAGTCTTGTGGGCTCTGGCGATACCAGAACTCAATTGCGCCGGGCATATTCGTCCAGCGCGAAGGCGACTTATCGTTCTTCCCCACCCAACCGACATATGCGGCATCCACGTCGAAGCCTGTCGCGGAATCCTCGGGCGCCTGGGTATAGCCAAAATCGTGCAGCAGGTTCTGCGCGCGCTCGGTGAGGACGTCCGGCGACTTCGGCAGCCCGACGGTGCGATAAAGGCGTGTTGTTCCAGTCAGGGCAAATTCGACAACCAACCCGATCAGCACGATGGCCACGCAAGACCAGATATAAAGCGGCCGCACCCCTTCCGTGCTGCCTGCCGCAGCGACCATCTCCGGTGAGGGGGTTTCGCCCGCAGCCAAAGCCGCGGCCAGCGGATCGCCTCCCGGCAATGCCGCAGCCACTTGCAACGCGGAACTCGGGCGCTTCGCGGGGTCCTTTTCCAGGCATCGCTGGATTACCCGCTCGATGATCGGATCGAGATCCTTGACGACGCTCGTCGGGCTTGGCGGCGCGGAGATTTCACGCAGCCGTTGCAATTCGGCAAGAGTCGAGGCGTCATAGGCGCGCTTGCCGGTGAAAATCTCGTAAAGAACCAAACCGAGCGCGTAAATATCACTCTTCACCGTGACTGCGGCACCCGCGAGTTGTTCCGGCGCCATGTAGGCAGGCGTGCCCGCGCGGATTTCCGCATCGTGGACCTCGCCGGCCAGACTGGCCAAGCCAAAATCAGCCACACGCACGCGACCGCGGCCGTCAAGCATTACGTTTGCGGGCTTCAGATCGCGATGCAGCAGGCCCTGCTCGTGCGCAGCGGCGAGACCTGCGCAAATCTGCCGCGCAATTTCGACTCCTTTGTCCTGCGGAAAGCGGCCCACGCGGCGGATCAGCGATGCCAGATCCTCGCCATCTACATATTCCATGGTGATGAATGGCGCATCGCCGGCCATTCCGATGTCGAAAACGCGGCAGACATTGGGATGTGAGACTTGCCTCGCGATGCGGACTTCACTGTGGAAGCGCGCGAGCGCAGCCGGATCGTTGGCTAGATCGGGTGGTAAGAACTTCAGCGCGACTTCCTGCTCGAGCGTCAGATCCTCCGCGCGAAAAACCTCTCCCATTCCGCCCCGGCCAAGCTTGGCCACGATGCGATAGCGTCCGGCAAGCATGGTGCCGGGGACGAAGCGGCCTGCACCCGACCAGCTCGAGCTGCTGGAAGTTCCCGAAGAGTCCGGGCGGCGTGACGAGCTCGATCCTGCATAGCCGGTTCCGGAAGAGGGTGTTCGGGGCGTTGGCGCAGGCGAGGAGATGGGCGTCGTCGCCGAAGGATCGAGCACCGTCGGCGTCGAGCCAATGTCGAGCACTACCCCACAATTCGGGCAGAACCGGCTGGTGTCCGGCACATCTCTCCCGCAGTTTTGGCAGCGCGTGGAAGGCATTTGTTCAGGGACCCGGTAAGGCTACGTGAAACGAATACTCAAGCAATAGGCTCGACGATCACCGCCGTGCCATACGCCAATACTTCCGTCACGCCGTTCATGACCTCGGTAGCGTCGTAGCGCATCCCGATAATTGCATTGGCGCCGCGCTGCACTCCGTGGTCCACCATCAGCTCGAAGGCGTCTTCGCGCGTTTTTTCGCACAGTTCGGTGAAAATGGTGATGTTGCCGCCAACGATCGTCTGCAGCGACGCGCCGATGTTCCCCAGGAGGCTGCGCGAGCGAACGATAATGCCGCGCACGATACCGATGTTTCGCGTGATTCGAAATCCGGGCAATTCGAAGGCGATAGTGATCCGCGCAGGGTCCATCCGCAGGGGCATAGTTAGATCCTTTCCGTTCGTCCCTTTACTGGGAACGAAACGTCCGGGGGATTCTACCCGCAAATGTCCGGCTTCGCATGCGACAATCGAATGGTTCGCTTCTGCGGCTATGCAACAGGCTTTTTACATCTTGGGCACCGTCCAGGTCCTTGCGGGACTTTGGGCTCTCGTGCAGGGGTTTCAGTGGCTGGCGATGGTAAGACGCCGCCTCGCGCGGCATCCGGGCTTCTACGCGCCACGTCTTGCCCTCATTTGTCCCTGCAAGGGCAACGAGGCAGGTCTGGACACAAATCTTGCGGCCCTGGCGTCCCAGGATTATTCGAGCTACGAAATTTTCTTCGTGCTGGCTCGCGCCGATGATCCGTCCCGCAACGTGATCGAGGGCGCTCTCAAGGCGAGCAAGGTTCCGGCGCATCTGGTGATTGCCGGAAAGCCGGACGCCTGCGGCGAGAAGGTGAACAATCTTCGCGTCGCGGTAGAGCAGCTTGGCCCGGACTTTGATGTGCTCGCGTTCGCCGATTCGGATGCGCGGCCCGGCCGCCAGTGGCTGACGCACTTGGTAGCTCCCCTTGCGGACCCGCGGCTGGGCGCATCAACAACATTTCGTTGGACGATGCCGGATCGCGGCGGCTTTTGGAGCGCGTTTGGCGCCGCCTGGGACGGGTGCATCGCCACGATGCTCGGCGAGCACAGCCACAATTTCTGCTGGGGCGGCGGCGTAGCTATTCGCCGCATCGTTTTCGATCAGACGCGAATCGCCGCCCATTGGGCCGGCGTCGTGAGCGATGATTGGGTGATGACGCGCGCGCTGCGTGACGCGAATCGCAGCATCACGTTCGTGCCGGAGTGCCTGGTGCCCACGCTTCGCGACGCGAACCTTTCCGGCCTGATTGAATTCACCAACCGGCAAATCGCGATCACTCGTGTCTATGCGCGAAATACCTGGGCTTTAGGAGCGGCATCGCATCTCGTGTATTGCCTGACGTGCTTGCTTGGCATTGCCGCCCTGGCCTCAGCCTGGTCAAATTCGGAGTCGTTGCCGCCGATCGCATTGGTCCTGTTTCTGGTGACTTTGCTTGCGGCGGCCAAGGGAGTATTGCGCTGGCAGGCTGCAGCGGAGTTGCTGCCGGCGTGGAAGCAAAAAATGGTGGCCTACGCGTGGGCGTGGACCCTGCTAGCTCCGCTCGTGCCTTTTCTCTACGCGATCAATTTCATTAGCTCCGCCTTCAGACATCGCATCAAGTGGCGTGGGATCACTTACGAGTTGGTGTCCGCAACCCGCACACGAATCCTGTAGATGTTGCCGGCGCTGCGTGTTGCAGTTTGCGCCAGCAAGCGCATGATTTCCGTGCGCGCGGCTTCAACGACTCGGGGGTGCAAATTGCACCTTCGGCGCCTCACGCGATGCATCGGATGCCGCAAAGTAGGCATTGTTGCGCTGGAAGCCTCCCAAGCTGGCGATGATGTTGTTCGGAAAGAGACCAATGTAGGTGTTGTAGTCCTGCACGACGTCGTTGTACCGCTTGCGCTCGACGGCGATGCGGTTCTCGGTGCCGGCCAGCTCGTCCTGCAGCCGCAGGAAATTCTCGTTGGACTTCAATTGCGGGTAGTTCTCAACGATGACCAGCAGCCGGCTCAGGGCGTTGTCGAGCTGGCCGTTGGCGGCGATTTTGTCTTGCGGTGTTTGGGCGCCCATCAGTGCGGATCGGGCCGCGGCGATATCGTGGAAGACGGTCTGCTCCTGTGCCGCGTATCCTTTCACCGTCTCGACGAGGTTGGGAATCAAGTCGGCGCGCCGCTGCAAAACCACGTCAACCTGCGCCCACTCGGATTTCACCGCTTCGCTTTTCACCACCATCTGATTGCGGCGGCTGACATACATCCCGCCGAAAATCAGCGCAATCAGAACCAGGACAATCAGTACCAAGGTTCCTTTTTTCATTTGCTCCCTCCGAAGTTCGTTAAGTCCCGCCAGATTGCGCTGCGGAGCACTTGAGACCGCTACAGCCCGCCCAGCGTGACCCTAATTCGTCGTATCGAGTTTGCGATCCACTTCATTTGTCATTGCCTCGACAAGCTGAAAATAGCAGCGCAGCGTCTGCTCGGCTTCCAGGTCTTTTTCTTTGGTCTTGCCCTCGCGCAAATCGAGGATCGCTTCGAAGCCGCTCGCGTCGGAGCCGCTGAGTTTTGCCGCGCGCTCGATCGCTTCCCGCTTGGTTTGCGCCGGAGCTTCCCCCAGCGCGATCAATGCGTGGCGAAAGAGCGCCGTAAAGCTTGAGATCGTGCGAAGCATCAGCTCCAGTTGCGCGCTCTTCGTTTTTGGCATTGCAAGGATGGTCTGCCGGACCTTGAGCCAATTTGTCCGGAGCTCGCGTTCGACTTGAAGCCGATGGTAGCGCAACGGCACCGTCAGCCCGGCGAAAATATCCTCGCCGAAAAGAATGCGGTGATGCGCTTTCATGTCCAGCAACTCGATGGCGAACACGTCTGCCGAGCGATTGAGTTCCTCCAGAGTGAACACCATAGGCGCGGGATGGCCTTGCTTTCCCCACCAAGCCACCGCGGGCTGCAAGACCTCTAAATCTGCGGGATCGGTGCGTTCCATGATGCAGAGTGTATTCACATTCGAATGCCCGGCGTGGAATTCACCCGAGGCGGCCGAGCCGTAGAGCGCCACGGCTTTCAAGTTCCGCCCCGCTGCGGTCTTCAGTTTCTCCACGAATTCGTCAAGCTTATGTTCCATGGACCCTCCGCTCTCCGCGGACAAAATTAAATCACCAGCTTCCGCTGGCGCCGCCGCCTCCGAATGATCCTCCACCAAAGCCACCGAAGCCCCCCCCACCGCCGAAACTGCCGCCGCCGGAGAATCCGCCACCGCCCCAGCCGCCGCCAATCCACGGCCCGATAGCCCAGATACCGGACCTGCGCGAGGAATACCGTCCTCCGCCAAACAGAGAGCGAAAAATCAGGCGCAGCAACGGTAAAATCACAAAGAATCCGATGAAAATGACCCAGATGAGCGTGGAAGGATTCCAGGACGAACGGCCGGGCTGCACCTCGGATGCAGGCGTTTGCGAAAGAGAGTCGAGCGTCACGCCCTTGTCCTGGGCGATCACCGCTGCCACGCGCTGCGTCATGAGCAGCAACGCGCCGTCATAATTATTTTGCCGCAGCAGCGGGACCGCCTCGCGTCCGAAGCCGCCTACTTTGCCATCCGGCAGAATCGCTTCGAGCCTGTAGCCGACCTCGATGCGGTAGTTGTGCTCGTTGGGCGCCACGAGAATCAGAACGCCCCGCGCGGCTTGTTTTGGACCCACGCCCCAACGCGTCGCTAGATCAACCGAAAACTGTTCAATCGGCTCGCCTTTGAGCGAAGGCACGGTGACGACGGCAATCTGGGCGTTTGCCTTGTGATCCACTTCGCGGCAAAGCGCGCTCAGCGTCTCTTGTGCTGCGGGGGTCAAGACGTTGGCGAAGTCATTGACATAGCCATGCGGTTCGAGCGTCTTTGGCTGCTGGGCGAAGGACAACACGCAAGCGAGGCTCAGAAAAGCGAGCAGCGCAGCGAAACGCACCAGATGATTTGCCGGAAACAGTCGAGAAGGCATGAAAATTTGAGGAGTGAGCGGTTGCAGCATAGCAAGCCAATCCGTTCGCGCCAAGCGGCCTGTGCACCCCGGCCCGATCGCCACTCGTGGCCGTCCAGCGGGTCGCCACCGCCAATACGCAACGAGGCCTTCACTTTGCAGCTACAACCGAGCAATCCGCCGTTGCCCGTCGGCGCCGCGCGGGTATAGTATCCGTGCATTGAGCTGGGTAGCGCCCGGCGGTAATTACCCCGCGGAAGCGTCCTCGAAGCGAGACGCCAAAAATAAGGAGTGAAAGCCGATGTCGCGACTGATTCGCGTGGTCTGCGTTTTGTCTCTCCTGGTGCCCGCCTGCGCGGCCCAGCAAAAGAAACGCGTCGCTGTGCTGAACTTCGAATACGGCACGGTCAGATCGAGTGTCTCTGCGATCTTTGGAACGGACCAGGATGTTGGCAAGGGTATTTCGGACATGCTGGTCCAGAAGCTCGTCGAAGACGGAAAATACTCCGTGATCGAGCGGAACGCGCTGGACAAAGTACTGGGCGAGCAGAATTTTTCGAACAGTGACCGCGCGGACGCCTCGACGGCGGCTAAGATCGGCCGCATCCTGGGCGTGGACGCGATTATCATCGGAAGCATCACCCAATTTGGGCGCGACGACAAAACCACTTCTGTTGGCGGCGCCGGCATGGGCGCGGTAACCGGGCGTTTCGGAATCGGCGGCGTCCAGAAGCGTGATGCGAAAGCGGTGGTTGGAATTTCGGCTCGCCTCGTGGACACGACCACGGGTGAGATTCTGGCGGCTGTTACGGGCACCGGCCAATCCGACCGATCGGGAACCTCGATGCTTGGCGCGGGCGGTTCGGGCGGGAGTGGCGGCGGCGCCGGGATGGATATGAGCAGTTCGAATTTTGGCCAGACCATTCTGGGCGAAGCCGTACATCAGGCCGTGATCTCGACGGCCCAACAGCTTGACGACGATGCCGCGAAACTTCCCACCGTCAAAGTTTCCATTTCGGGCTTGGTGGCCGACGTGAGCGGCAACACGATCATCTTCAATGTTGGCAGCAAAGCCGGCGTCAAGGTCGGCGACCAGCTCGATGTCAGCCGTGCGGTCCGCACTGTAAAGGATCCTTCTACCGGGAAAGTACTCAAGACGATCACGGATAAGGTCGGCACTGCCGTGGTCACCGAAGTGGATGAAGGGTCGGCCACGGCGACATTCACAGGCGCTAATCCGCCGAAGGTCGGAGACGCCGTAAACAGCCAGCAGTAATTCATCCCGTCCGCTTACAGCGGAAGCCGGCGCCTTGCGTCTCTATGACTGCGGGCGGCGCCATCGCAGAGATACTCAACCTATGGCCGGGAGTTTGTTATGAGCCAGGAATACGTTGTAGGCCAGCGCCTTGGCGACTACGAGATCCTAGGGACTCTCGGCGCTGGAGGAATGGGCAAAGTGTATAAGGTCCGAAACGTCATCACTGACCGCATCGAGGCGATGAAGGTTCTGCTCCCCAGCCTCGCGGGCCAGAGCGATCTGGCGGATCGGTTTCAACGCGAGATTAAGCTGCTCGCGAGCCTCAGCCATCCGAATATTGCAGCGCTTCGGACAGCCCTTACCCTGGACGATCAGCTCGTCATGGTCATGGAATATGTTGAGGGCGTTACCCTTTCCGCCTGCCTTCAAAAAGGACCCATTCCTTACCCGGAGGCGATTAACTACGTTGACCAGATGCTCGCGGCCCTGAGTTACGCCCATCAGAAGAACATCGTCCACCGTGATATCAAGCCCTCGAACATGATGCTGACCCCACAGGGGTTGGTGAAGCTAATGGATTTCGGCATCGCCCGCTCGGGCAATGATCGCGGCTTGACGATGACTGGCGCCACGCTCGGTTCTCTTTGTTACATGTCTCCAGAACAGGTGAAGAGCGAACCCGTGGATGCGCGGTCGGATCTTTACTCGGTGGGAGTGTCATTGTACGAGATGGTCACAGGCCAGTTGCCTTTTCAGGCCGAGAGCAGCTACTCCCTGATGGCCGCCCATCTAGAACAAGCACCCAAGCCTCCCATCACGCTTCGATCCGATCTGCCGGCGGCGCTCAACGCGATCATTCTGATGGCGCTGGCAAAGGAACCGGCACGCCGCTTTCAGTCTGCCGACGCGTTTCGAAACGCGCTCAAGAACGTGACCGCAGGGGTTCCAGCGGCGGCATCCGCAGTGGTTCCGGTTGCGCCATCTTCGCTGCCTTTGCAAAGCAGCGCGCCGGTTGCAAGCGGGACCACGCTCACGGCGACGCCCGCGTATTCGAAAACGCAGCGTGAGGCAATTGCCTCCGCGCCCGTCGCTGCCCAGGCCGCGCCTGCTCCGGCAGCGGCACAGACTAGCCGCAGGGGTTTGTACGTAGCTTTGGGAGGATTGCTTGTCGTGGCCCTGCTGGTTGTCGCGGGTTTGACTCTGCCGCGCAAGGCTAAGATTCAAGCCAGTGGGGACTCACCGGTACCAGCGGGAAAGCAGGTTTCAACTCCGCTTCCTGCCCCTGCATCGCCTGCATCGCCTGCATCGCCGATATCAAGCCCTTCGAGCGCAAACCCGCCGGACGCTGCTCCGGCAGCAGCTTCCTCTTCGTTCGGCGCGCCACCAAGCGCTCCGGCGGAGCCCCCAAGCTCGCTCTCGAATCCGCCAGCAGCGGAAACGCTTGCCTCTCAGCCGGACAAGATAGCACCGCGAGCGGGCAAGCATGCTGACGCCGCCACGAAGACTCCTTCCTCCCGAGCGGGGCAGGCCGCTCTAGCGCAGCCACCACAAGAGGGCGCCGCGGCGATTCCCGCCGTTGATCCCGCCGAATTCGAAAAGCTGGAACAGCAGGCCGACCAACTGTCGAGCCGCGCCTCAGCCGTTTCGCAAAGCATAGACGGTTTGCGGAAGCAGCAGAGCGCACAGGGATATGGACTGCGCGGCGACATTTCTTCCTCGCAGGAGCGCATGGAGAATTACATGTCAAAAGCCCAGGCAGCGCTTCAGGCGCAGGATGCAAAGAACACGAAAAAGTATCTGGAACTGGCGGAGACCGAAGTGGAAAAACTCGAGAAGTTTTTGGGAAGGTAGCTCGTCACCTTGCCCGCTTCGTTGATGCGCTTGCTACCAAGTGCGCCTACTCGATCAGGAGAAAGCCCGGCCGAGCGACGAAGCTATCCGCTTCATGTAGGCGTTTACCTCGTCAATGCGGAATAGCTTGGTGAGGAGCAACGTCAATCCCAATCCCGCAGCCGTGGTAATGCACAAGTCCAGGAATGCGCCGTGGGTGGTGCGCCAGGAGATGCGCTCGCCGAGCGCGTTGACGATGGAGCGGCAAGCGAAACCGGCGATCACCGAGGCTGTGCCTACCTTAGTCAGAAACCAAACCAGGCCCCATGCCTGGCTGTCATGTGTCCGGCGTGCCAGCAAAACGAACAGCACGAGCATGTAAACGGTGATCCCGATCGAACTGGCCATGGCCAGGCCGACGTACGCGTCCCGCCGCACCAGAAACCACGAAAGCAGGATGTTCAAACCGGTGAGAATCGTGCCCACCACGGCGGGTGTGATCGTGTCATGCGTTGCGTAAAAGCCACGCGCCAGGATATTTTGCGCACCCCACGCAAACATGCCGAGCGAAAACCATACCAGCAGACTCGCGGTCGCCCGTAGGTCGGCCTCGTTAAGCCGGGTGTGTGAAAAAACGAGATGAACGAGCGGCACGCTTTGCGCGATAGTCAGCGCGGCCATTGGCACCAGCAGCAAGATCAATCCCTTCATGGTGGCGTTCAAAATGCGGTTCAGCTCATCGAGGCGTTTCTCCGAATAAAGGTGCGCTAAGACGGGGAAGGAGGCCACACCAATCGCCTGGCCGACCATTCCCAGGGGCACGCGCATGAGAGTTTTTGCGTAGCTCAGCCAGGTGATGGATGCAGGCTGAAGGTACGAGCCGAACCACCGAATGATCCAGTCGTCGGTAAAGGAAAGCCCCAGCGCCAGCATGATCGGAATGGCCAACTTCACAAACATCTTGAAGCCAGGATGCCGCACGTTGAAGGAAGGGAAAAAGTGCGCACCCGCGCGCTTGGCGCCATAAACTTGCAGCAGGAAATTGCCGGCCACCGAGCCGCACAGCACGCCTACCACAAATCCCGTGATCCCAATGCGAGAGGAAAGCAGGATGCCGCCAAGAATGATGCCCGTGTTATAAACAAGCGGCGCGAGCGAGGGAATCACAAACTTCCCTTTAGCATATTGGACGGCGCTCAAAATGCCGCCCATGTAAAAACAGAACTGCGCGGGCAGCATAAGTCGCGTCAGAAAAATCAACCGTGATTTTTCAACAGGATTGAATCCGGGAGCAATCGCTTGCGCCAATTGCGGGGCGAAAATCTCCGCCAGAATCACCAGCGCCACCGTCACCACGCCCATCACCGAGATCACAATCGAAAAGACGCGCCAGCCTTCTTCCTCTCGTTCCTCGGCCATATACTTCGAAAAAACGGGAATAAACGTGACGCTGAGCGCGCCCGCGGCCACCAGGTAGTTCAGAAAATCCGGTAACGTAAATGCGGCGTAATAGGTGTCGGTGACGCCGTTCGAGCCGACCTGGTGTGCCACGGCCCATTCCCGGCAAAACCCGAGGATGCGGCTCAGCAGTACACTGGCCATTACGATGCCGGTGGACTGTGCGATCTTGCGGCCCAACGCAGAAGAGGACTGCCTTGGCATGACAGTGGGAATTGTCGCGGATTCGCTGGCTGCCGCCAAGCGCTGTATTCAATACCAGTGCTTAAGCCGCGAGTGAGGCGAACGATGCGCCGGTGCTTACTGCCCTGAAAGGAAGGGATAATGGGCAGATGCCGCCATGAAGAACAGCATCGGGAAAGAGAGCCAGAAGTTCATTCGCGAAGAGAGGAAGGCCATGCGCGCGAGCTTCGTGGCCTCCGGAGGCATCGGCGTTCCCTGCTCGGCATTGGCGCGTGTCCAGGCGATCAGGCGCTTCTGGCAGCGCCACACGACGCCCCAAACATTCAGCAGCATGATGGTCGCGATTCCTCCGCCCAAACTGATCGAAAGCGTGCGATTCCCGGCGCCCGGAACAGCGATCCAGGAAAGCTCGATCCACCCGGTGGCAATCACCACGATTGCAGTAAGGATGCCCAGCACCCAACCGTTGTTCAAAACGCCTTTGCCTGCTTGCAGCAAGCCCATCAGCATTGCGAAGGCAATGAACCAGCACAGAAACCAGATTCCGAGCCAGCGCCCCATGAGCGAGTGATTTCCCGCGGCGTCCGCGTCGGTCTGCGCGAGGATCATAAAGTAGCGAAATCCTGCCAGCCAGGTTACGACCGCGGCCCAGCGAAAATACCAAAGCGCTTTCAGCATTAGCGGTGGCATCACTTTGCCGCGCGTGGAAGGATCAAGTTGCTTCATCACCGGCATGCTCACCAGGTTGAAAAAATACAAGAGCCCCACCCAAGTGATCCCGGCAACGATGTGGATCCAACGCAACACGATCTGTTCCGTTTCGCTGCCGCCAGCGGGAAACGTCACATTCAGCTTGTAGAGCAACGCCATCACATGTGCCGGTGCGATCACTTTGGGACTCTCCTGAACATGGAACGCCATCGCCATTCTATGCGACAAGGGGGCGCTCTGAAAATTTTTCGCATAGCAGGGAAACTCTACGTAGTACTTACGGTGTACAGGAAATACCCTACCTGTGTAAACCATTCATTAGATGTGGATTAGCAGATATTGGCGGGTCTGGCAAAGCATGTGCTTACATGGTCCTAGTACCTAGTAAGGGAGACGGACAAGCCGGTGATTGGTAAAGGGACGGCGCATCAATTCTCTGGACGCACGGCGGGAATGACTCAGCTGGCGCGCGTAGGCGGCTCACCAGTGCTGTAGCCGGTGTCCGTAGCTTTCCCTGGCGGGTCCAGTTTGGCTTTTCCAGTGGTATCAGTTTGTAACTGACATACGAATCCACACCCGCGCGTAATCCAATCCGATTGGGCGTGCCGAAGGAGGGCCGGTGTGAGGGGCATCCGCAGCTTGCTTCGTTCCAACCGTCGTTTAAAGAACCTGAAGAATCCAACAGGCTTCAAGCCCACGTATTTTGTTTTTTGTGACCGCAAGACAGGCGCCGCGCGTTTTCGAGTGGATGCCGACGAGTCCGGCAATTTGCCACTGGACCGCGCCGCAAGCCTGCTCGCCATCTATTGCATGGCCCACCGCCGTTCACCGGATGATTTCCTGCTCGTATTTGGTTCCGAAGCGGACTTGATAGACAGCATCGCCGCCCGCGCATCCACGCTACTCGAGGCCGCCGGTGTGTATGCGAATCCGGTCGGCCTGAGCCGTCGCGAGGAAGAGGTGCTGGGCGCGGTTGCTCAGAATCTTGCGAACAAAGAAATCGCGGCGCGTCTCGGCATCAGCGAACGCACCATCAAATTCCACGTGTCGTCGCTATTGAACAAACTGGGCGCGCGGGATCGCGTGGAGTTATCGCGTTTCTGTGCCGAGCAGAATACGCCCGCCGGTTGGGCAAGAAGTGAAGGTCGCGTGACTGAGTTCGACGCCCGGAATACACCGCGAGAGACGCCGTCAACGCAGTTGTCGAAGTCAATGGGGCCTCGCGCATTACGCCCGAGCCACGCGGCAGCCTCATAGGGCAAGTCTTCACCGCAAAAATAGTGCGGCCCGCTGCAAACAACGGTGATCTGTTGCCTGCAGCGGGCCGTAGATTTTTCTGCTTTGAGCCTAAGCAACAGCTCACAATCGTCTTCGGTGCGTGCCGGTTGCGTGCGGCCTGTCTTTACTTGCGTGCCGCGGCGTATCGCTCCGCAATCGCTTCCCAGTTCGCAACGTTCCACCAGGCTTCGATATATTCGGGCCGGCGATTCTGGTATTTCAGGTAATACGCGTGCTCCCAGACATCGAGCCCCATCACGGGTTTCGAGCCTGCGGTCATATATGGGCTGTCCTGGTTGGCTGTGGATTCAATCGTGAGCTTGCCGTCCTTGACTAGGAGCCAGGCCCAGCCGGAACCGAAGCGCGTGGTCGCTGCTTGATTGAATTTCGTCTTGAAATCGGCAAAGGACCCGAAAGCAGACGTGATGGCGCTGGCCAGATCGCCCTTCGGCTCTCCACCGCCGCCTTTCTTCATGATTTGCCAGAACATGGAGTGGTTGGCGTGGCCGCCGCCGTTGTTGCGCACGGCGGTGCGAATATTTTCGGGCACGGATTCAATCTTGGCTAGCAGCTCTTCGATGGAGAGCTTTTGCAGATCTGCATGTCCGTCGAGCGCCTTGTTCAGATTTGTGACATAGGCGCCGTGATGTTTATCGTGATGAATTTCCATTGTCTGCTTGTCAATGTACGGCTCAAGAGCGTCTGCGGGATATGGTAGCGGCGGAAGAACGAACGTCACGAGAGTCTCCTTCTTCTGAGTAGCTTGGTGTTCAGCCATGGGGGAACCTCCTTGCGGTCCGTGGAAGGCCGCGAATTGGTACGCTCGCGGAATCCGATCAATCTTATCGCTGCCGTGCGATGGGTACAACCCGCCGAGACCTCAGAAAGAGCGGGCTTCGGAAGATCCATCTCTTTGATGCAGCTGGACGCGAGCCGGTGCCGTGAATATCTCGTCGCCGCATGTCCAGGCAGGGCGTTTTGGTGTGACATTCCGTGCTTTGTGGCGTCTGTAATGACAGAGGAGACACATCTCCATGCGCATTCGACGGCTTTACGCGTTTCTGGCATTGGCACTCGGCATGATTGTCTGCGGCAGTTTGCTGGCGCAAACCGCTACGCAAGGGGACTGGCGGGCCGAGTACAAGCCTATCCAGGATGGCGTCTATCTGCAGCTCCGAACCGAACCGGGCAATAGCTGGGGCTTCAATATTCAGCCCGGCGAGTTGTGGGGTCTCAGCCCCAATACCGCCCAGGGAGATCATTCGACTGCTCATTTCGAGCTGCGCCGGGAAGCCGGTACGCTCACGTTTGACGGCACCTTTGAGAAGGGCGAGGGCTGGGGCCAGTTCCGGTTCGCGCCGAACGCGGATTTTGCGCAAGGAATGCGCGGGCTGGGCTACGCAAGTCTCTCGGAGGCCCAGCTTTTCTCCATGACCATGGTGAACGTGACCCGAGAGTACATCCAACAAACCCAGGCCCTCGGTTACAAGGATCTCCCCATTGATAACTACATCGCGATGAAGATTCACGGCGTCACGCCTGATTACATCAAGGGCATGCGTGATGCGGGTCTGGAAAACCTCTCCGCGGATAGCTTAGTGGAGCTGCGCATTCATGGCGCCACGCCGGAATACGTGAAAGGTCTCCAGGATGCAGGGCTTGGCCGCCTTTCGAAGGATCAAGTGGTCGAGTTGCGGATTCATGGCGCAGACCCGGAATACGTGAAGGGGATGAGGGACGCCGGCCTCACCAATCTAAGCGCGGACGAAGTCGTGCAGATGCGGATCCACGGCGCCACTCCTGAATACGTGAAGGACATGAAGTCCGCCGGCCTCACCGGTCTTTCGGTGGACCAAGTCGTGGAGCTGCGGATTCATGGAGCGACGCCCGAACTCGTGAAGGAACTGCCTTCGCTCGGCGTTACGCACCCAACCGTGGAAGGCGTGGTGGAACTGCAAATTCACGGTGCATCGCCCGATTTCATCCGCGGCGTGCGCGACGCTGGCTACACGAGCGTAAGCGCGGAAGAACTGGTGAACATGCGCATCCATGGTGTAAGTCCCGACTATGTGCGCGACCTGAAAGCACTCGGCTACGACCATGTGCCGATAGACAAGCTCGTCGAGATGCGCATTCACGGAGTGAGTGCGGACTACATTCGCGACGTGCAGCAGCACGGATTCAAGAACATCAGCATAGACGACCTGATCGAGATGCGGATTCACGGCTTCCCGCGCAAAGCAAGCATGTAGCCGTGAAAATGCGGTTTGCGATTACATCTCGAGAGTCGTCTGGGTTCGCTTCTTAGAACGGCCCTCCTACGCCGGTGAGCGCAGCTTGGAGAGCGCCCAAGTCGCGTGCTCTGCAATGATCGCATCGGGCGAGTCCGCCAGCCTTCCGAGCAGCGTGATCACGCGGGCGTAGGCCGGGCTCGGGGGCCTCAATCCAGAGTTGCCGAGCGCCACGCATGCGTTGCGTACAAGACCGCGCCATTTCGTTCGCTTGAGCGGGCTGCCGCGCGCTACCTCGCGGAATTCGTCCTCGGTCAAAGCAGCCAACCATTCCAATTCCGGCGCAAATCTTTTTTCGCGGGCTGCGAGGCGCGGCTCCAACGTTACGGGTGCCTTGCGGTTCCACGGGCAAACGTCCTGGCAAATATCGCAGCCGAAAACCTGGCGTCCCATTGGTGAGCGTAGCTCTTCCGGGATCGCAACGCGCAGCTCGATCGTAAGATACGAAATGCACCGCCGCGCATCAAGCACGTAGGGCTCGACGATTGCGCCCGTCGGGCACGCATCAATACACAACGTGCATTGGCCGCAGAGGTCCGGCGCAGGCGTTTCGTTTTCGTCTGTCCAAGTAAGATCGCGCGCAGCACTTTCTGGGTCGGGCCAAGGGAGCGCCGCAGCATTGGTCGCTGCAAAATCGAGCGTTGTGAGAATCACGCCGAGAAAGAGCCACGAGCCCAGCTTAGGGTTGATGAGCAGTGTGTTCTTCGCGAGCCAGCCGAGACCCGCGTGTTGTGCGGCGATTCGTTCGCTGACCGGGCCTGTGTCCACGTACCACTTTGTATTGTGCGGTTCGGGGAAATGAACGCGCATGGCGTCCGCGAGCGCATCGAGCCTTGCGCCGAGCACGTCGTGGTAGTCATCGCCCCAGGCATAGCGCGAAATCCAGCCGCGCGGCGCATCGCTTATGTGCTGGGCCGCGGCGTCTTCGGTCGAATAGGGGTGCGACGTGTTGTAATTGAGGGCGCAGACGATCACGCTGCGCGCGGCAGGAAGCACCTGCGATGGCGCCGCGCGCCTCGTGTCGTGCAGGTACTTCATCTCGCCTGCATATCCTTGCGCCAGCCATTCTGACAGCCACGCAAGCTCGGGCCAATCTCCAACCTTAGCCACGCCGCAAAGATCGAAAGCGAGATCGCGCGCGTGTTCGACGATCCACGTCGTGCGCTCCGCAGGATTCATATCTGGATTATCGCCCACCAGGAGCTGTCTTCGATCTAGACGCGCTGCGTCAAGAAACAAGCGCGAGCCAGAGCCATCCTACCAGCAACGTCAGCAGAGTGATCGGGACGCCGACGCGCAAATACTGCATGAAGGTGATCTCCGCTTCAGCCTTAGCGCGTTCGATCACGATGATATTCGCCACCGAGCCGGTGACCGTCAAGTTGCCCGCGAGCGTGCTGGACATCGCCAGGACGAGCCAGCCCTGGTGTTGGTTCGTGAACGATGGCACGAAGGATTTCAGGACCATCACCGCGGGAACGTTGCTCACTACATTGGAGAGCGCAGCGGAGACCAGTGTGAAGACAGCGGAGTTCTGAAGATTAAGGCCTCGGCTGATTTCCAGAAGCCTCTGTGTGAGCCCGGCATTTTCCGCGCCCCCGACGATCAAAAAGAGTCCCAGGAAAAACACGAGAAGGCCCCAATCCACTTGCTCATAGACTTGGCGTGGCTCGCGCGTGCGCGTCACCAACATGACCGAAGCGCCGATGGCCGCGCACAAGGCTGGTGGCACGCCGGCGAGGAACCCCGCCAACACGCCAGCGATCACGATCCCGGGCTTCAGAAGACTCGCGGCCTCTATCCTGCGCTCGGGAGGATCGGCGGCCCGTTGGGCGGGCGGCGCGTTGCGCGTGCACAGCAGCCAAAGCACCAGCCAATCGAGAAACAGTCCGGCGATCGCGACAGGCCCCAGGTGCGCGAGGAAGTCGCGATAGTGAATCCCGGAATAGGAACCAATCAGCATATTCTGCGGGTTGCCGGTGATGCTCGCGACGCTTCCGATGTTCGACGCGGTAGCCACGGCGAGCAAGTAGGGCACGGGCTTGAGGCCCATGCGTTTCGCGGCAGTGATGGCGAAAGGAGCCATCGCAAGGCAGATGATGTCATTCACAAAGAAGGCGGAAAGAATGCCGGTAAGGAAAATGATGCCGGGCAATAAGTGATGAGGCTCGATGCCGGAGACGATGCGGCCGGCGATGAAGTCAAAAAACCCAGCTAAGTGAAGATACCCGAGCAGCAGCATCATCGAAAACAGCAAGACCACGGTGGGGAAGTCAATCGCGCCGAGGATATGACCCGGAGGCAAGACGCGAAACGCCACCATCAACACACCGCCGATAAAGGCCGCGCCGGGCCGATCAATCTTCAGTCCGGGGAACTTGCCAAGCGCGAACACAAAATAGGTGGCGAAGAAGATGGCGTAACCGGTGATGGGCACGTAGTTGGGCACGGGAGCTGGAACGCGAGAGCTTGCTGGCCTCCGCAAAACATCGGAGCATCGAGATGTGGAAGCGGATGCCGCCACGAATCATAGCCCTGGCTTTTAACCGGAGGCAAATGTCCGGCGCAGACGCTCCCGCCCATGTCTGTGGGCAGCCTGGCCACACAACCTTGAGAGGCCTCCCCAACTGTTGGCTCTGATGGCCGGTCGCTGTTAGAATGCGGCAACATGACGGACTGGCGAAGGATCCAAGGACGAATCCGCAAGGCGCGCACGAGCAAAGACGCGCCGAAAGAACTGGCGGCTCTCTACGAGAGTACGCGCGACGCAATGGTGGCATTTGAGCTCGCGCGCTTGTACGAAAAGGACGGCAGCCACGCGGAGGCCGCGCAGTGGTACACGACCGCCGCCGGACGCTTCCGCCGCGCGCAATGGAAGGTGAAAGCGCAGGAAGCGCTTGCCCGGCTCGGCGTGGAAGTGCCGCTCGCCGCGATGGAAGCCCAATCGGAGGCCGAATCATCGTCCGAAGACGGACCTTCGGGCGAAGACCAGCCCGCGGATCGTCTCGGCGACGGCGATGACCCGGCATCGGCCCATGCTGAGACTTCCGGCGAGCCGGATGCGGATGCGGGATCGAGCGAAGCGTTTACTTCCCATGCGAGCGAAGAATCGCTCGACCTTGACGGCGCGGTTTCCCAAACGCAAGGCGACTCGAGCGTAGAGGCGCAAACCGCGGAAGAAGCGCAAAAGAAAGTCCGCCGCCGCAGAGGCCGCAGGGGCGGAGCAAGGCGCCGCAAGAAGGCGCCGGGCGCAAGCCCAACGGCGGCGCCAGTTCCTCAGAAATCGATAGAGCCGGCGGAGGTGCCTCCCGTCCGAAGTGCGCCGGCACGCCGCACTGCTGGCGGACGAGCGGATGCGGTGCGGCCGCGCCCCAGCCGAACGTCGGACTCGCGTTCAGGTACGCGAACAGAACTGCGCACGGATGCGGAAAACGAATCGGGCCGTCGCGTGCCGGAATTGCCTACTGAAGAAACGGAAGGGCGCGTTGGTCCGGCAGCGTGGCATTCCAGAAAGCGCGCGGGCGAGCCCGCTCTGGCGTCGCGTTTAGCGAAGCTCGAATCACAGCTTCGGCGGATGCTTGGCGGAATTCCGCATTCGCTCGAAGAGGCTGACCAAGCCCCGGCGGGGCCGGGTGTCTTCATTGTGTCCGATTCCGACCTACTGTCCGACTACTACGTCGAGGCTTGCCAGACGCTCCGGATCGGCATTGGTAACCTGCTGCGTAGTGGGCGTACGCAGACCGGAGAAAATATCCGCGGCCAGCTGGGCGACCATCTGGGGATCACCGAATCGCGAGTGGCAAAATATCTGAAAGACCATTGCGCGGTGCGTTGGATACAACTCGACGAGGGGTCGCCCATGCTGGCCCATTTCGCGATCGCTGTGATGCGACCGGCCCTGAACCAGTAAGATCGGGTTCGGAAATGCAACGGGCGACGCCAAGTTCTTCTTTTGCTGTGACTTATCGGTTAAGCGGTAGTCGGCCCGGCTGCTGTTTCGCCGGTGCCATTCAATGCTGGAAATATCCATTTGACACCGAAATTCCCCCTTTGGCTTGATCTGGCTGGACGGATGCGCTCTAGTACTGACAGGCTAGGGGTGGGGGATCACTCGATAGCCCTGCACACACGTTGCATACTAGCGTGAAAGCTTGAGCGTCAGGGGGACGCCTGGCATTCATTAGGCCGGCTGTAAGCTTTCAACAGATTCGAAAACTGAGGAGAGAATATGCCCCGTAGGTTTGGCACGAGCGCTCTCAAGGCGATGGACCTTGCCGTTTGCAAGACGGCAGCGCTGACTTTCAATACGATTCAGTTTTTCAACAAGCGTAACCCGAACCCTTCCTTTACGCCCAAGTGGTCCGATAAGCCGCTCTTGAAGTCGTGGGAAAAGACGAAGCCGACATTGGGGTTTCCGCGCGAGACCGACTCGCTGTGCCCCGGCTGCGTGAAGGATGCGCGCGAAGCGATCCTGAAAGGCGACAAAGATTGGAAGGACCTCGTCACCGAAAAAGTAGGGGAGATCAAGGCCCAGATCGTCGAACGCGATGGCGAAGTGTGGATGGTGAAGGAATGCCCGATCCACGGCAAGTATGAAGACATGATGGCCATCGACGCGAAGTTTCTTTCCTGGATTGAAAAGAACTTCCCGGGCCGGGATATTCCCGCACATAACGACGAGGATCTGCACCGTCACGGTTCCAGCACGGTTCGCTATGGCCGTGGCTCGGTGCTGACGGTTGACCTCACAAACCGCTGCAACATGATGTGCGATCCTTGCTTCATGGACGCGAACCAGGTCGGGTACGTCCACGAGCTAGGCTGGGATGAAATTCAGGAGATTTTGGACAACGCGCTGCGAATCAAACCGCGGCGCCAGATGTCCGTGCAGTTCTCGGGTGGCGAGCCCACGATGCATCCGCGGTTTTTGGATGCCGTCGCCTACGCCCGGAAGATCGGCTACAACAGCGTGCAGGCGGCGACGAACGGCATCGAATTTGCCAAGAGCAAGGAATTTTCGCGGAAGGCCTTCGAAGCCGGAATGCGTTACGCTTACTTGCAGTTTGACGGCATCGGCAACGACGCGAACAGCCACCGCCAAGTCGGCAATCTCTTTGACGTGAAACTGCGCGCCATCGAAAACATGCACGAGGCGGGCATCGAAATTGTGCTGGTGGTCACCATCGTCAACAGCGTGAACAACGATCAGGTGGGCGCGATCGTCAAGTTTGCGATGGAAAACCCCAAGAAGATCTCGTTCGTGTCGTTCCAACCCGTTTCCTTCACGGGCCGCGACGAAGACATCACCCCGGAGCGGCGCCTGAAGCAGCGCTACACGCTGTCGCATTTGGCGCAGGACGTCAGCAAGCAAGTCGGTCAGATCGAGCCGACGCGCGATTGGTTCCCGATTTCGACGATCAGCACGTTCGCCGGCTTTTCGGATCTCGTGCACGGCCCCGACTCGCAATGGGGCTCTCTTTCGTGCGGCTGCCACCCGAATTGCGGTGTCGGCACGGCCGTGATGATCAATAAGGAGACCAAGGAATGGGCGCCCGTGCCTCGTTTCCTTAACGCTCCGCAATTGATCAAGGACATGACCTCGATCACCGACGCAGCTCGCAGCAAGAATTTCTCGAACTTCATGGCCGCCATGGCCCTGCTAAAGAATTACAAGCCTTTCTCGGCTCCAAAGGGCCTGGCGCTTGTTGATCTTTGGAGGAAATTCGACAAGACATGGGCGCTCACGAAGAAATCCACTACGAAGTATGGACGCACGAGCCCCGACCGCACGGTCGAGGACGCTATGAAGCGCCGCAACACCGACCAGTGGAATTTCCTCTTTATCGCAGGGATGTGGTTCCAAGACCTTTTCAACTACGATTTCCGCCGCACCGAAATGTGCATCATCCCGTACGCGACGCAGCAGGGCGAGATTTCCTTCTGCGCGTACAACACGGGCGTGGGCTGGCGGAAGATCATCGAGAACATGTACAAGAACGCGACGGTCGCGCAGTGGTACAAGGAGCACGGCAAGCATGACATCTACGCGCGCGGCAAGAGCGTGAATCTTGATACCTACGAACACTCCCTCGTGATCGATGCCGAAGACGCCGCCCGGGTGAAGCCGAAGGACCACGACGACGTGCCAACAACCGCCGCCGAGGAAGACCGCGCCCGCCGCAAGCACGCGCTGGCGGAAGCCGCCAAGGTTCGCGCGATCTACGAGGAGATGGTGCTGAAGAAGGCGCCGCAGACGGTGGTCACCATCGGCTCGCTGGATGCTTTGAAGTCAGCGAAGCCGGGCATGCCGTCCAAGCCGGTGACGATCAGCAACGCGAGCGGTAATGGCAATGGCGCAGCGGTGAAGCAGGAAGTGCCAGAGCCGGTTGCCGGCGACTAATCGGCGCAGATCATCCATTATTTTCATGACTGGCTCCGGGAACACCGGAGCCAGTTTTGTTTGTGTGCCGAGCATGGTCGACAGCTTGGGGGTGAAAGTCCCCTCCCCAACCTGATGGAGGTGAAGGGTTAGTGAAGCGCAAGGGCGTCGCCGCGAGGCGGGGTCTGAAAGAAGCGT
>Ga0182024_10002584_pt1 | contig 44663 bp, 41 predicted proteins | sample P32metaG_FD_120480 | JGI IMG/M metagenome (GOLD analysis project Ga0182024, IMG submission 120480) | Permafrost microbial communities from Stordalen Mire, Sweden - P3-2 metaG (Illumina Assembly) | ecosystem: Environmental > Terrestrial > Soil > Wetlands > Permafrost | place: Sweden: Stordalen... | reverse complement strand
TGCCACGCCATCCCTTTACACTCCCCAACTCGCTTCGCTCGCCGGGGAGTGTAAACCATCTATCGAGACAGTCCGTAAAGGATGTCATGAGACTGAACACAAAAGCGCGGAAGGATGGGGCACCCATGGTCGTGGGGATTGACGGATTGCGTGGAGGTTACATGTCGCTGTGGCTGGGGTTGAGGAGTTCTTCTTCGGGCTCGATGTGGACGAGGACCTTGGCTACGCGGTTGACGGCGCCGAGGATTCGATCTTCAACGCGGTGGGAGATGGTGTGGCCGGAACGGACGGTGATGTCGCCATCGACGATGACGTGGAGGTCGACGTAGTAGCGGAAGCCGACTTTACGCACGAAACATTTTTCCAAACCAACGACACCGGGCACCAGTTCGGCGACTTGGCGGACGTGCTGCTCGATTTCGGGGGGCGGGGCGGTGTCGAGGATCTCGGCCAAGGGCGTTTGGAGCTGGCGCCAGGCGCTGAAGAGGATGACGGGCGAAGCGAAGAGGGCGGCCCAGTCGTCCATGCGGGGGTCGCCGGTGAAAAGCGCCAGTGAAATTCCAATGAAGGCGAAGAGGGACGTGACGGCGTCGCTCAAGTGATGCCAAGCGTCGACGCGCACCGCGGTGCTTTCGATGGTGTGAGCGATGGAGAAGACGTAGCGCGAGAGCAGAAGTTTAATGGCGACGACGCCGAGCAGGACCCAGAGGGTGTAGGGGCGCGGGAGCGGATGGGGATTGCGAATGAGGGCGATGCTTTCGGCGGCGATGGCGAAGGCGGCGGCTGCCATGGCGAGGCTGACGATGGCGGCGGAGACGGGCTCAGCCTTACCGTGGCCGTAGGGATGCATTTTATCGGGAGGGCGAATCGCGACGCTCAGACCGATGTAAACGACGGTGGCGCTGAAGACGTCCGAGAGGGATTCGATGCCGTCGGCGAACAGGGCGAAGGAGTGGCCGAAGAAGCCCGCGAGACATTTGGAGAGGGCGAGGAAAAAATTAGAAACGATGCTGAGAAGGGACGAGCGGAGTCCGCGGTGGACGTCCTGTTCTGGTTTGGAGCTGTCGGGCATGGGAGGTTGGCGCAGATTCCGATTTTACGCCGGGGGCGGAGGCAGGGAGTAGGGAATAGAGAGTAGTTCGGTCTATCCAACTTCACCGAACGAGCCGGCGTGCCAAACGCAGGTCCTTCGACTGAGGCCTTCCGCGCGGCGGACGGCCTTCGCTCAGGATGACAGAGGTTAGTTTGGGTTATTGCTTTCCCACGTCTCAAAATCGAGACGTGGGGCACCCATGGTTGTGGGGATTGATGCTCTTTGAAAAGCAACAGCAGGTCCTTCGACTCCGCGGCGCTGCGCTCAGGATGACAGCATTGGGGAGACGCTCGGGGATCGAAGAGTTTTGTCCTGACGCGAGGGGCGGTGGGAATTAGTAGGAGCGATGGTGGTGGTGGACTACGTAGCGGCCTATGAGCCAACCGACTGCGCTGCCTACCAGGACGTCGGAGGGGAAGTGCTGACGGGCAAGGATGCGCGTGAGGCTTACGCCGGTGGCGAGGCCGTAGGCGGTGATCTGGGTGAGCGGCCCTTTATATTCCGAAGCGATGACGGCGGCGGAAGACCACGCGATGATGGCGTGGTTGGAAGGAAACGATGAGTTGAAGCCGACGCTCGTCTGGAAGAATTTGCCTCTTGCGTTGTCGACGGTAGGCCGTTCACGCTGGGCGACAATCTTGAGGACTTCGTTTACGCCAATGCTGTCGAGAATGGCTTCGCCGCCGAGGATGCCGGTTTCCGTGGCGTGCTCATCGTGGTGAATATAGCCCATGCCATAGATGAGGACGGGCGCGGCGATGAATCCGCCGACCAGACCATCGGAGGCAGTGGAGGCATGGCTGTTGAGAGAGGCGTTCTGGAGTTTGGAGGAGGACATGACCTGGTGGTCGGTGGTGATCGCGAGGGTGGTGCCGAGTACGAGGGCGACGGGGATGATGGCGTTCGACTCGTTGATGTGAGCGGGACTGGTCCAGATGGCTATTTGATCGTGAAGTATGTTGCGTGGGACGGAGTGGAGGGTGACGGGCGGGTTGGTATCGTCCTTCGATTGGACTTGAGGCTGCGGCGCATCCGGGAGCGTGGTTCCGTTGTTCTGGGAGTAGGCGGGAGCGCTGAAGGTCAGCGCCAGCATGAGAACAAGGACAGCGGTTTTGTGTGCCAGGGAGATATTTCTCGAACTTCTCACGGTATCTAAAGATGCTAAACGACGCGGGCGAATGGCTTCGATGAACAAAACGTCATTTTGCAGATCGTTTGCGTAATTCGGTGTCTTCGATGCTTTGGGTCCTTCGCTCAGCTCAAGGACGACGAGGGCTCGTTTGGGTTCATTGCTTTCCCACGTCTCAAAATCGAGACGTGGGGCACCCATGGTCGTGCGGATCGGCATTGCCAAAAACACACACAGGTGGTTCCCCAGGAGGGACGACTTTCGCTCGAGATGACAGCAGGGATGGATTCATTGCTTTCCCACCCTTTCGCCAACGCCCCACAGACGAAGACCTGTCTGTGGGGGCCCCGGAAAAAGGCGAAAGGATGGGGCACGGTGGTTCGTGCCGTTGACACGACAAAGACGGTGTGGCTCACTTGCGCATTTCGGCGAGGTAGATTTCAGTGTAGTCGAGGTAGTTCTGTGCGTACTCGAGGATAAGGGCGCGATCGGAGTCGCCGAGTTCGCGACGGAGCTTGCCGGGGACGCCGGCCCAGAGGGTGCGGGGCGGGACGACGGTGTGTTCTGGCAAGACAGCGCCGGCAGCGATGATGGAGCCTTCGCCGATGCGGCAGTCGTTGAGGATGGTGACGCCCATGCCGATGAGGACTGCATCTTCAACGACGCAGCCGTGGACGGTGGCGTTGTGGCCGACGGTGACCCAGTCGCCGACCGTCACGGAGTAAAGATTGCGTTGGCCGTGGAGGACGCAGCAGTCCTGGACGTTGGAGTTAGCGCCGACCTTGATGGAGTGGACGTCGCCGCGCAGGACCGCGTTCATCCAGACGGAAGAATGTTCGCCGAGGGTGACGTCGCCAAGGACCTGGGCGGAAATGTCGACGTAGCAGCTTTCGGGAACGCGCGGGGTGTGGCCCTGGTAACTGCGGATCATGGAAAACCGACCTCATGGGCAAGTCTAAAACATGGTTGAAGGGCGGCGCTGAGCTCTCGCGTGCTCCGCATTCGAAGAGAGCATTGGAAGCGCTGGCGGGACTGCGGTTCATTTAGGTTCTTGCTTTCCCAGGTCTCAGACCACCCCAGCAACGAAGACCTGTCGCTGAGGGTCCCGATGAAAATCGAGACCTGGGGCATCCATTTTCGTGCTGAACGGAAATCCGAAAGGCAACCGCTTTGTCCGGTACCGGGCATACAGGGGTTCCGTAAGAGGGTAGTTTCTCTGCCATCAGCAATTCCATTTTGATCCTGGCAGAGTTTTGAGGCGATTTGACGCCCCGGTTGGAATTTCAAACGATTGAGTTTGCTGCGCTTGACCTGAGGGTTGCAGATTCCGGTATCATTAGAGTGGCCCTTTGGCAGGTTTGGAGGTGGATTTCTTTGGCAGAGGTTCGCGTACAGGAAGGCGAGCCGCTCGAGAATGCGCTACGCCGGTTTAAGCGGAAGGTACAGACGGAGGACATCATCAAGGAAGTCAAGCGTCACTCCTACTACCTGAAGCCGGGCGAGAAGCGTCGCGTGAAAGCAGCTTTGGCGCGCAAGCGGAATCGTAAGAAGGCTCGTAAAGAGCAGGACTAACTGAGTAGTGGGCCTGATTGCAGGCCCTTAGAAAACCGAATCGCGACGAGCCGTCTCAGCGCATTCCGCGGAAGAAGTGGAAGGCGCAAGTAAGAAGACAAGATTGAGGCGACGCGTCGCGATTTCGAACTTTAGCCTTTTCGCCGGTGCACATGCCAGGCGGACGCAACCCAGTCTTCCGCTTCCGCGGAGACTTTTGACATCGCCGCTCCCTTTTATCGCGGCCCTGGGCCCTTGTTGTGCAAGTCGTACAAAGACAGGGAAACGGGACCGGCAAGCTCCCCATGTCATGGCCGATTTCTGGGATCCCTTTCTTCGGGGAACGGCCATGGTATTTACCGATCGAATACTAACGTGTATCGACTGCGGGGCGGAGTTTGTGTTTACCGCCGGCGAGCAAGTCTTTTTCCACGACAAGCAATTCATAAACGACCCGAAGCGCTGCAAGCAGTGCAAGGCGAAGCGCAGCTCGAGCGGGTCGCGGGTGCGTGCGGAAACGCGCACGAAGTGCTCTGACTGCGGCGAAGAGACAACGGTTCCGTTTAAGCCGACGCAAGGCAGACCGGTACTATGCCGCACCTGTTTCTCAAAGAAGCAGAAAGCGCCCGCCGCGACGAATCCTAGCCCAGCGCAGAGCTGAAGAGCAGGTCGCCGCTGAAGCCTGAGGAGAATCCGGCGGCTCGGACGAGTGTGGCCAACTGCGCAAAATGGCGCTGACTGTGAAAGAGCGCATGGGCGAGGATCTTGCGGTGGGTTGACGTGCGCGCGTGGGGCGGAAGCCAACTGACATCGAGGGTGTAACTTGCCTGCCAGTCGTGCGCCGGGTCGGCGAGGAGCTCGCGCATGAGCTGGATGGCTTGTGTGTGCAGGTCAAAGAGCGCGTCGAGCGGGCCTGAGGGGACTGCATCTCGATGCGTTTCTGGTACCCCGGCGAGACGCTGGGCCCAGCGAAGTTCGGCGCCCCAGATGTGACGGATGAATTGCTGAACGTCGGGTGCGCCCCCGATGCCGCAGGGCAGCCGGAGAAGTGACGGATTATCTTCGAGAAGACCTTTCCAGAAGGCGGAGCTTTCTTCATTCCAAATCAACAGTTCTTCGAGAGAGATTGCGACGGTCATGGTTTTGCCTTGAGTGCGCGGTAGCCGATGTCGCGGCGGAAATAGATGCCTTCAAACTGAACTTCGGCGAGCGCTTGATAGGCACGGGCGAGGGCTTCGCGCAGCGACTCTCCCTGGGAAGCGACGCAGAGGACGCGGCCTCCGCTGGTGACGAGCTGGCTGCCGAGGCGCGCGGTGCCGGAGTGAAAGACCTGGACACTGGGTACCATAGCGGCGTTGGTGAGGCCGGTGATAGGAAAGCCGGTTTTGTAGCCCGAGGGGTAGCCTGCGGAACTGGCGACGACGCAGGCGGAGGCACCGGAACTCCAACCCAGAGGGGCCTGATCGAGGCGGCCATCGATGCAGGCTTCGAGCGCGTCGAGCAAGTCGGATTCGAGGCGGGGCAGGATGACCTGGGTTTCGGGATCGCCGAAGCGGGCGTTGTATTCGAGGACCTCCGGGCCGCGCGGAGTCATCATGAGGCCGCAATAGAGGACTCCGACGAAGGGAGTGCCTTCTTCGGCCATGCCGCGGATGGTGGGCTCGGCGATGTGGCGAAGGATCCACTCGGACATCTGCGGCTCGAGCATGGTGTCCGTGGAGTAGGCGCCCATGCCGCCGGTGTTGGGGCCGGTGTCGTATTCACCAATGCGCTTGTGATCTTGTGCGGGGAGAAGCGGGGCAACGTAGGTGCCGTCGCTGAGGCAGAGGAAACTGATCTCTTCGCCTTCGAGGAATTCCTCAATGACAACCTGCTGCGAGGATTCGCCGAGGAGCGAGCCGTTGAAGAGGCCGTGAGCGGCTTCGAGGGCGATGTTGCGCGATTCGCAAAGGATGACGCCTTTGCCCGCGGCGAGGCCGTCGGCTTTGACAACGATGGGCGGATGGAAGAGGGCGATGGCTTCTTCGAGCTCGCTGACGTGCGTGCAGACCGAGTATTTGGCGGTGGGAATCTGATGGCGCTTCATGAACTGCTTGGCGAAGGCCTTGCTGGATTCGAGACGCGCGGCGGCCTGGGTGGGGCCGAAGACACGCAGGCCGCGGGATTGGAGGGCGTCGACGATGCCGAGGGAGAGGGGTAGCTCGGGGCCGACGATGGTGAGGCCGGGGGCTTCGGATTCGGCTTCGATCTCGACTAGGCGGATCATGTCGTCGATGTTCTTGAGGTCGACGGGAACGCAGCGAGCGAGTTGGGCGATGCCGCCGTTGCCAGGCGCGCAAACAACTTCAGTGACGCGTGGGCTGCGTGCGACGGCCCAGGCAAGCGCGTGTTCGCGGCCCCCTGAACCCAGGATGAGAACTTTCATGGAATTGGTTTTCCCTCGACAGGTTATGGTCGGCAATGGGGGTGGGGAAAGTCAAACGCACTTCGCGTGCGGCGGACCGCGCCTTCGGCGCAGGACGAGCCAACTCCTATACTGAGGCCTGAACAAAAGGAGACCTGGACGGCCGCAGGATCGCTTATCGAGCGGCTGAATCTGAGCGCCGTGATGGACACACGCATCAAGCCGTATGGAGAGCAGATCGCCGAGCAGGAACGGCGCGCGGCGCAGCGGCGGGCGTTTGTAAGAAACCAGACGATCGGGTTGGTGGTGCTGGCGGCGGCGATTTGTGCCTGGTGGCTTTTTCATACCAATCCGAAATGGATTTTTCCGCCGGGCTGGTGGCGGCTGTAAATGCAGGGAACAGGGAATAGGAAACAGGGAATAGAAAAGAGGAAATAGCGTTCAGTGAGGGATCGAGGCTTCCATGCATCGGATACCGAAGCGCCGCTTGATGAGCCGCCGATGACGCGATTAGGAAAGCCAGATCCGCTCGCGGTGTTGCTGCTAGGGCCTACGGGGAGTGGGAAGACTGCGCTGTCGTTGGCGCTGGCGGAGCGGTTTGGCGGCGAGATTGTTAGCTGCGATTCGGTGGCCGTTTATCGCGGGATGGATTTAGGGACGGCGAAACCTTCACCCGAAGAACGGGCGCGGGTGGTGCATCATTTGATCGATGTGGCCGACCCCGATGAGGCGTTCACAGCGGGCGAATACAGCCGGCAGGCGCGGGCCGCATTGCGGGAAATCGCGGCGAGGGGTCGTTTGCCGATTGTGACTGGGGGGACCGGGCTCTATTTGCGGGCGCTGACGGAGGGGTTGTTTGCAGGGCCGGTGCGGCGGGAGGATTTGCGGGCGCGGTTGCGGCGGAGTGTGGAGAAGCATGGGGGTGCGTGGCTGCATCGGGTGTTGGCGAAAGTTGATTCGGCGTCTGCCGAGCGGATTCATGCGAACGATACGCCGAAGTTGATTCGCGCGATTGAGGTGTGCTTCGCGGGGCGCAGGCCGCTCTCGGAGGTGCTGGCGAGTCCCGAGGTCGCGAAGGATCCGCTGACGGGGTTTCGGTTGCTGCGGATCGGGCTGAATCCGCCACGGCAAGAGTTGTATGAACGGTTGAATCGGCGCTGTGCCGAAATGTTCGGCGCCGGCCTGCTCCAGGAAACACGTGCTCTGCTGGCCTGCTACGGCCCTATCAAAGTGCTGGACTCGCTCGGATACCGTCAAGCGCTTTCCGTTCTCATCAAGGGCATCAGCGAGAAGGTGGCCCTAGCAGAAGCGCAGCAGGGGCATCGGAATTATGCGAAGCGGCAGATGACTTGGTTCCGGCGGGAGCCTGAGGTGCACTGGCTGGAGGGATTCGGGGATGCGGAGGGAGTTATTGCCGAGGCATGCGAGTTAGTGGGGGTCGCTTTGAAACATACATGAGGCTAAGTCGGGGTAGGTTGTTCCCAGGTTTCTGACCGCGACAATTCGCACTTGTGGGGTTTGTGCTTTCCCACCCTTTCGCCAGGAAAAAGGCGAAAGGATGGGGCACGGAAGACGTTAGATAGACAAGCAGTCAGGAACCTCGCTGTCGAGGCGGCTATAGGTTGAGGCAGGTGCGGAGCTGCATGATCGGTTTCTCAATGAGCCAGAAGGATAACTCGGCGGCGATGAGCATGCATAAGTAGACATAGGGGCGCATGTAGGCCGAATTGCCCGTAAAGATTTGCTGCCATAGATAGAGGCTGTAGGAAATTACTCCCAGGTGGCGAATCAGGCGGAGATTCAAGAATCTGCCCGCGGGTGATTGCGAATTATCCATGACATAGATGAGGATGCCGCCGATGCAGAGTGCCGTGACGGTGTTGCCGAGGGCGACGTCTGCGATGGCGGCGATGCCGGTGAGCTTGGCACTGAGATAAGGGACGAGGAGAAAGCCGGTAGCTAGCAGGACGGCAGCAGTCCAGGCATTGAGGAAGCGACGATGCATGCGCTGACCCACGGCGCAATTGCGGAGAAGGGCGAGGAGGCAGCCTACCATGAGCGTGTCGGCAGAACTGCTGGTGATGATAGCGCGCTCGGGGCTCGGTGCGATGAGATACAGAACGGTGCGGACGATGGGCATGAGGGCGATGATCGCGAGGGCGAGCGGGATGCTTTTGGCGCGGCGGTGCGCGAAGAGAAGGAGCGCGGGCCAGAGCAGATAGAACTGTTCTTCTATGCTGAGGGACCAGGCGTGCTCGACATACCAGCCATGCGGGTTGGGAAGATAGATGAAGGTATACGTGGCTGAGGCGAGATAGGTGGGCCAATGTTCCGGGATTACTCCTGTGCACCATAGGATGGCGAGGATAGCGAAGTAGACGTAGAACGGCGGGAAGATGCGCAGGGCGCGGCGGGCGTAGAAGCGCTTGAAGGAGACTGTGCCGGTGCGGTTGTATTCGCGGAGGAGCAGAGTGGTGATGAGATAGCCGCTGATAACAAAAAAGACCTGGACGCCGTGCAGGCCGCCGCCGATGACGTAGCGGAACATGCCGGAGTTCGCGATGGGGGAGGGCAAGAGCGATTTGGTGTGCGAGAGGATGACGAGGCCGATGGAGATGGCGCGGAGGCCATCGAGGGATGGGATGTCGTGCGCGGGGCGCGGCTGCGCTGGAGCGGATTGGATTGGCTCGGCACTCGCGGGCGCGGTTCCCATGCGCCGATGTTAGGCGGGAAGCGATGGGAGATTGTCTCGGAAAAGTAAGCGGATTGCTGCAGACGATTGGTGGCGTGGATCGAGCAAGAGGCAGTACGGATTGCGACCTAAGAGTGTCTTTGACTTTGCTTTACTGAGTCGGAGGCGGCGTCATATCGACAATCTTGTAGCTCTCAGGGACCTCAAAGAACTCAGGCGCGGGCTCCTCGCGTTTGATTTCGGTGAGCGTAACGGTTTGCATTCCAGTGCGCGGATCGTTGTGGCGCAAAAACAAATTCACGTGCAAATCCTGCGAATACCAATACTCGTCGACCACCGAAAGCGCCGCGCCGGTTCCGTCGGATTGGGCCGGAATGGTAAGTGTGCGGCGCGTGCCCTGGACGTCGATGTTATCGATGATGTTTGAGCCAAGGTCCTCTATCTTCACAAATGGATTGGGAAGGTTGGCCAGACCGGCGGCATTCGGCGGTTCAGAGGCCACCTTTCGGGTCGCAATGTGCGTCGCTGGATAGTAGACGATTTTCACACCTGTTTCTGGATCGAAGATGTGAACCTCGGACAGCGGCGGCATGCCCTGAAAGGTTGCTGGTACTCTCGGGCGCATTTCTCCATGGGTGCGACCCCTGGAATCGCGTCCAATTAAATTGATGTTGCGGGAGGTTACGATCAAGCCGTCCGGCATGATCTGCTGGTTTTCAATGACCGCCGTTGCTGAGAAAGGCATGTCGGGAATCGGCGGCACAACGATGGTGCTCATGCGAATGTATTTGTCGCGGTGAAGAGGGTTGGCGTCGTTGCTGATCTGCTGGGCGGGCACAGTGGCCGCGGCTGCGGCCAACCAAATTGCCGTCAAGAGGAGAGAGCGCTGCATACCAGCCTCCTTGCTTGTCGGTCCGCATCATACTGCAACCCTGCAATCTGCGCCGTGATAAGGTGGCCGCGATTTAGACTAAAAATTGGAAAGGGCGATGCCGCCGTGCACGATGGCGCGAGCGCCGGAATGGAGTTTTGTTGTGGCAGAGACGACGCCGAACACGATTTATGACGTGGCGATTATCGGGAGCGGGCCGGCGGGGTATACGGCGGCGATTCGCGGCGGACAGCTTGGGCTGAAAGTCGCGCTGATCGAGACGGATAGCGTGCTGGGCGGGACTTGTCTGCATGTGGGCTGCATTCCGACGAAGACGCTGCTGTTCAACGCGGAGATATGGGATCACCTGAAGGACGCGACGGAATACGGAATCGATAACGTGCCTGCGCCGGTGCTGAATTGGGAGAACGTGCTGAAGCGTAAAACCATGATCGTGAACAAGCACACCAAGGGCCTTGAATTCCTGATGAAGAAGAACAAGGTGACGGTGGTGCCGGGGTATGGGCGGCTGACTGGACCGGCGAAAGATGGTGTGCACACGGTGGAATTGGCGGGTGCGGACGGGAAGACGAGCGAGCTGAAGGCGAAGCATGTGATTCTTGCGAGCGGCTCGGAGGCGAAGATGATCTTCGGACTGAAGCCGGACGATCGTATTCTGACGAACATTGAGATTCTGTCGATACCGCAAGTGCCGAAGTCGCTGATCGTGATTGGCGCGGGTGCGGTGGGAGTGGAGTTCGCGTCCATTTTTCGCAGCTATGGAACTGAGGTGACGATTGTCGAGTTTCTGCCTCGGATTATGCCGCCGGAGGATGAGGAAATTTCGAAGGAGCTGACGAGGCTGTTCAAGAAGCGCGGGATCGATCTGAATACGAGCTGCAAGGTGGAGAAGATCGAGAAGACGGCAGCGGGCGTGAAGGTAACGTGGACGACGGCGAACGGAAAAACTGTGGAGAAGGAAGCGGAGAAGGTGCTGGTTGCGGTGGGGCGCGCACCGCGGACGGAAGGCGTGGGGATTGAGAAGACGAAGATCGAAGTGGAGCGCGGATTTGTGAAAGTGAATGAGGCGCAGGAGACCGCGGAGCCCGGCGTGTTTGCGATTGGCGATATTGTCGCGGGCTTCCCGCAGCTGGCGCATGTGGGCGGGATGAGCGGCATTGTTGCGGTGACTAAGATTGCGGGGCGGAAATACAGGCCGGTGCGGAGAGAGCGGATTCCTGCGTGCACCTATTGTGAGCCGCAGATTGGTTCGGCGGGATTAACCGAAGCGCAGGCGAAGGAAAAGGGCTACACGGTGAAGGTGGGCAAGTTCCCGTTTGCCGGGAATTCAAAGGCGACGATCGTCAACAGCCACGATGGGTTTGTGAAGATTGTGGCTGATGCGAAGTACGGGGAGATTCTGGGCGTGCATATTATCGGGCCGCAGGCGACGGAGCTGATTGCCGAAGCCGTGGCCGTCATGGAACTCGAAGGGACCGTGGATGAATTGATGTTCACCATTCACGCGCATCCTACGCTGTCCGAGGCGATGCTGGATGCGTATGGAGCTGTCGAGGGGATGGCGATCAATGCCTAACCACCACCTCCGGTGTGGCCAACCACCTGCGGTGGGGCCAACTGCCGCTTCGCGGCCGGGAGTGTGGATACTTCATCTGCCGCTCTAGTTGAGTTCGCCGTGTTGCGGCACCAGTTGAATCTCCTGAGCGCCAGGTCCCAATCGCGCAATTTCGCACCTTTTGATTTCGTGCTTTCCCACCCTTTCCGCAGAAACAAACGGAAAGGATGGGGCACGGAACTTAGTACATGAAAAAGCAACCAAATACCACCTGCGGTGGGGCCAATGGCCGCTTGCGTGGCCATCTGCGCTGCTTTGGACCAAAAAGAGAAACTATGCAAAACGCGTCATACAAATTCCCGTTTCGGCACTTTCGTCATTAACGCCCGATTAATTTCTTGAGGAGAGTATGTAAATAGAGCTAGGATTTTCCCTTCTGCATGTCGAGAAGGAGAGTCCTATGAAAGCCGGTTTCTTGTCCGCATCGCTCGCACTTGCTTGCCTGGCGCTGACGGCTCCCGCGTTGCAGGGCGCGCAAGATCTCCAGCGGCCGGCGGCTCCCGCGACTGCACCGCAAAGCAACAATAGCCAATCGCCAGGCATTGAATCGCTCACAAGAATGGCCGCAGCAGGCAATCCCGTCGCGCAGAACAACCTCGGCTTCGACTACACCTTCGGCAAAGGCGTTCCGCAGAGTTATCAGGAAGCCCTCAAGTGGCTGGCGGCGGCGGCCTCCCAGGGCTTTGCACCGGCTGAGGTCAATCTCGCCGTTTTTTATGAAAAGGGATGGGGAGGCAAGGTCGATCTCGACCAGGCGATGCGCTGGTACCGTGCTGCGGCCGAGCAGGGCAACGCCGTCGCCCAGTGCAAACTCGGCAACTTCTACCACTACGCGCACGGCACGCCGCGCGATGACGCGGTGGCGGCAGGGTGGTATCGCAAGGCCGCAGAGCAAGGAAATGCGGCAGCGGAAAACAATCTTGGCGCCATGTATCACCACGGCATGGGCGTCACCCGGGACTATGCCCAGGCGCTCGATTGGTACCGAAAGGCCGCAGCTCAGGGCCTCGCCGAAGCAGAGAGCAACGTGGGTGTGATCTACGAGGACGGCCTCGGCGTCGAGAAGGACTATCCGAAGGCGGCTGCTTTGTACCGGGACGCGGCGACGCACGGTGCGACCCGCGGTGAGTTCAATCTGGCAGTCCTGTATTCTTCCGGCCGCGGCGTTCCCCTCGACTACGTAACCGCCTATCTATGGTTCAGCCGCGCAGCCTCCGCGGGCGAGCCAATGGCCACGCGGAGTCTCAAGAATCTCGAGACCGTGATGACCCCGCACCAGAAGGAGCAAGCCCAGGCGCGTCTAGCCGACGGACAGGACGCCAGTCTCTCGGAGACGCTGCCGCATCCTCCCTTCGACGCCGACACGATCGGCCAAAGGTAAGACAGCGTCGGGTCGTGGCTCAATTTGAGATTTCTTCGTAGGCGACCAGGATGATTTCTTTGGTGTCGCGTGTCGGAGTCGGTCTGCATCTGACCTTTGCACCGGTATGGAATGCCCATCTCGTGTCTACGGGGTCGCTATTTACCTCAACGATTTGGTAAACGTCACCGCCTATGTGAACAGCCTCGACGGGACACCAAACGGCTACGAGTTCGTCGGGCAAGTCTACATAGATTTTCAAAGCGCCCTCTCGTCTGCTGGTTCAAACTGAGCCATTACACTTCGCCGGACAGTCCTCAAGCGCGCCGTTCGCTACAACTCTGTCGACTGGCTCGCGACTAACGACTTGGCTTTTGCTAGGAAGTCGGCTAATGGCATGGAGCCCTGGTCGCCTTTGCCGCGGGTGCGTACGCTGACGGCGTTGGCGGCTTCTTCCTTGTCGCCGAAGACGAGGATGTAGGGGATTTTCTGGTTGGCGAAGTCGCGGATTTTGGCGTTCATTTTTTCGTTGCGATCGTCGGTTTCGACTCGGAGGCCGGCGGCTTTGAGTTCGGCTTCGAGCTTTTTGGCGTAGGCGAGATGCTTTTCGCTGATGGGGACGAGGCCAATTTGCACGGGCGCGAGCCAGAGCGGGAAGGCTCCGGCGTAGTGCTCGATGAGGACGCCGAAGAAGCGCTCCAGCGAGCCGAAGAGCGCGCGGTGGACCATGACGGGCTGATGACGTGCGCCGTCTTCTCCGATGTATTCGAGTTCGAAACGCGCGGGCAGGTTGAAGTCGAACTGCACTGTGGAAAGCTGCCAGAGGCGGCCAAGGACGTCGACGAGTTTGATGTCGATTTTTGGGCCGTAGAAGGCGGCTTCGCCGGGGATGGTTTTGTAGGGAATGCCTTTGCTCTTGAGCACTGAGTCGAGCGAGCGAATGGCCAGGTCCCAATTTTCGTTCGAGCCTGTGTAATGGGCGCGGTCGTTGGGATCCCAGGTAGAGAGCTCGACCCTGAATTCGTTGAAGCCGAAGGTGTGGAGCACGACCTCGGCGAAGTCGATGCAGGCGGCGACTTCGCTCTCGATCTGCGAGGGCATGCAGAAGATGTGAGCATCGTCCTGGGTAAAGCCGCGGACGCGGAGCAGGCCGTGCATGGTGCCGGAGCGCTCGTAGCGGTAGACGTTGCCGAGTTCGGCGTAGCGCTGGGGCAGGTCGCGATAGCTCTTGGGCGAATTTTTGTAGATGAGGATGTGGCCGGGGCAGTTCATCGGCTTGAGGCGATATTCGGCATCATCCAGCTCCATCGGCGTATACATGTTGCCGGCGTAGAAGCCCTCGTGCCCGCTGACTTTCCATAGTTCGCGGCGCATGACGTGGGGTGTATTGACGAGCAGATAGCCGCGGCGCAGGCACTCCTCGCGCATCCAGTCTTCCATGACCTTGCGGACCATGGCGCCTTTGGGATGCCAGAAGATGAGGCCGGCGCCGGCGAGCTCCTGAATGCTGAAGAGGTCGAGCTGCTTTCCGAGGAGCCGGTGGTCGCGCTTGGCTGCTTCTTCAAGACGGGCGAAGTGGGCGTCCATCTCTTTTTGCGAGAAGAAGGCGGTGCCGTAGATGCGCTGGAGTTGCGGATTTTTTTCGTCGCCGAGCCAGTAGGCACCGGCCACTTTGGTGACTTTGACGGCTTTGACGCGGCCGGTGGAGGGCACGTGGGGGCCGCGGCAGAAATCGATGAAGCTGCCGTTGCGATAGAAGCTGACTTGGGTGCCGGGCTGGGTGAACTTGGTGACGAAGTGTGTCTTCATGAAGTCGCCGTCACGGTTGAACTCGGCGAGGGCATATTCGCGGGACTCGTATTCGCGAACGAATGGCTCGTTGCGCGCGACGACTTCGGCCATCTTCTTCTCGATCGCGGCGAGGTCCTCCGGAGTGAAGGGCTTGTCGCGGTAGAAGTCGTAGAAGAAGCCGGAGTCGGTGGCGGGGCCGTGGCCGAGCTTGGTTTCAGGAAAGAGCTCGAGGACCGCCGTGGCGAGCACGTGCGCGGCGGAGTGACGGACCACTTTGAGGGCGTCGGGATCGCTTTCCTTGACGAGCTCGAGGTGCGTGTCGGCGGTGAGCGGCGTGGAGAGATCGACGAGGCGCGGCGCGGCCGCATTTTCGGCGCCGTACATGTCGGCCTCCGATTCGGGCTCGGACGACTGGCCATCGGACTCGAGCTTCTTCACTGCGGCCTGTGGGATCGTTGGCGTGAGGCGCGCGACGACCGAGGCTGCGGCGAGGCGTGGCGAGATGTCGTTGGCGATGTCGAGGGGGGTGGTGCCTTGCGGGACTTCGCGGACGGAGCCGTCGGGGAGGTGGATGGCGATGGATGGCTTGCTCATGTATGGAGGTGGGTGCTCCCAGTTTCACCGGAGCCGAGAGGAGCACCGCGCAACACTACAGGATAGTGGTCTTTGGCGGTTTGCGTCGAATGGATGGGAGGCTAGGTTTTGCGGACACCGACGAGCGCCTCATTCTTGAGGACGTGGCCGCCCTCTTCGATGACATAGAGACGGTTCACATCGAGGTCCTTCAGTGTGTCCACTGTTCCGGAAGGCCAGCGGATTTCTATGAGATCGACCTTCTTTGCGTCGGCAAGGCCGAAGTGAATGCGCAGGTCGCTGGCGGAATAATAGCCGTTGCAGGAGCGGACTTCCTCGATCTGGGCGAGTGGAGTGCCGGATTTGGCGGTGAGGACCGGTGTGCCTGTTTGCGCGACGACCTTGATGCGCGCGCCGATGCCGGTCTTGTTGCTCTTTGTGCCGACGAGGCGGATTTTTATCCAGCTTCGCTTGAACGTCGAGTCGCAGCGCAGCAGTTGCGGGACGGCATTCACACAATTCACGATTGCATCCATGTCGCCGTCGTTGTCGTAGTCGCCGATGGCGAAGCCACGGGCCTTTGCGTCCGTCGTGATGCCGGTGCCGCCGGTGAGGCTCACATCTTCAAACTGCCCGTTGCGCAAATTGCGGTAGAGATATTTTCGTTCCGCGTAGCTTGCATCGACCTGGGTGCCGTCCACCTCGGGATAGACGTGGCCGTTGGATACAAGGATGTCGAGCCAGCCGTCGTTGTCGATGTCGATGAAACTCACTCCCCAGCCCAGGAGGCGGGTGTTGATGCCAAGGCCCGCCTGGTAGGTGCGGTCGTCGAAGGAGCCGTCGCCGAGATTCATAAAGAGGGAGTCGGTGTCGCCGGCGAAGTTTGTTTTGACAATGTCGAGCAAGCCATCGCGGTTGTAATCGCCAATGCTGACGCCCATTCCGGCCTGCGGCTTGCCGTCAGGGGAGTAGGCGACACCTGCTTCAATTGCCTGGTCCTTGAAGGTGCCATCCTTCTGGTTGACGTAGTAGGTGGCTGAGGTCGAATCGTTCGCGACATAGATATTCGGCCAGCCGGTGTTGTCGAGATCAGCGGCGGCACAGCTCAGCGCGTAGGTACCCAGCGTGCCGTTCATGCCGGCTTTCGCGCTGACATCGCTGAAGGTGCCATTGCCGTTGTTGTGATAGAGGATGTTCTTGCCACCTTCGAGCCCGGGCGGTCCGCAGGCGACCACGATGCCCTTGTAGGTGCAGTTTGCATCTTCGGGAGCGGGCGCGGTTTTTACATCGAAGTCGATGTAGTTGCCGACGAAGAGGTCGAGGTGGCCGTCCTTGTCGTAGTCCAGGAAGGCGCAGCCGGAGTTCCAACGAAGTCGGTCTTGGAGGAGACCTGCTTCCTTGGTGACATCGTTGAATGTGCCGTTGCCGTTGTTGCGAAAAAGGGCGTTCTGCCCGTAGTAGCCGACGAAGAGATCGTTCCAGCCATCGTTGTTGTAGTCGCCGACGCAGCAGGCCTGACCCCAGCCACTACGCGCGAGTCCGGCTTTCAATGTGACATCGGTAAATGTCCCGTCGCGATTGTTTTTGAAGAGATGGCAGACAGGCTCATGACCTTTGGGAAAGCCCTCGAGACGCCATCCGTTCACCAGAAAAATGTCAACCCAATCGTCCTGGTCGTAGTCGAAGAAGGCCGCGCCGCAGCCGGTCGTTTCGAGGAGATATTTGTTGCGGTGCTCGCCGCCGAAGATGGTTTCGATGTTGAGGCCCGCTTCTTTTGCGACGTCGACGAACTGGATGCCGAGCGGTGTGGCCGTAACCGGGGAGGGTAGGCCCTTGGGTGCGGGACGGACGGGGGCTTCATAGGATTGGCGGGCGCTGCCGGTTGGTTTCTGTGCAGGTGCTTGCGAGAGAACGGGGCGCGCCAGGCTCAGAACATCTTCGAGCGAAAACACTACTGCGGTCCCTGACAGGGACTTCAAAAATCCTCGGCGGTTCAAAGGCAAACAGAGATCTCCTCGTGCGTGCCGCGGTCGGTCGCGACTTCGCCCCAAATGCCGAGTATAGAGCGGTTCCCCAACCCAGGTGGCCTTCCAATGCCTTGCAGGGCCGCATTTTTCATAAGGGAAAATGAATATGTATCTCGCTCCGTTCAGGATGACATCGATTTGGGTTCGTGCTTTCCCACCCTTTCCGCAGAAGGACGCGGAAAGGATGGGGCACCCAAAGGTTTTTGGCCTTTGTAAGGCCGGCCCTGAAAAGCCCCTTTTCATTTTTCTCTATTGCGGCGCGACTGACGACATGCCCTGACGTGGTTTGGTTGCGGTTCTACCTGAAACGCAAGGGGCACGGAAGAGAGCGCTCGGGAGCCCTTTGGTTGTCCCACCCTTTCCGCAAAAACAAACGGAAAGGATGGGGCACGGAGGTGTATTGGTTAATGAGCTATTCGGTTCGCAAGGCTTCGGTTGGATTCACGGATGCAGCGCGGACTGCTGGAAGGCTCGCACCTACCGCGGCGACCAGCACGAGCGCAGCCACTGCGAACCCCATCGATACGCGGTCGACTGTGCTGGTCTGAAAGAGGAGTCCATTGATCAGGCGTGCGCAGGCAAGACCCGCGGCGAGTCCGGCTGCGACGCCGAGCGCGGTGAAGCTGCTGCTTCGCGCAGGACTAAGCCGAGAATGTCCGCGCGATCGGCACCCACGGCGATTCGCACGCCGATCTCGCGCTTGCGCTGTGCGACGGAATAGGACAGCACTCCGTAGATTCCGATTGCGGCGAGAGCGAGCGCCACTACGGCAAAGATGCCGAGCAGTGCCGAAGTCATCCGTTGCCGCTCCATGGTGTCGGAGAGAAGGTCATCCACGGCCTCGACGTGATAGATCGGCTGCCTCGCGTCGAGTGAGTGCACTGCATCGCGCATGATCGGCGCTACGAGTTCCGCATTCATGGCGGTTCTCACGAGCAGGACTTCGTGGAGGCCGAAGCCGGGAAGGTAAATCTCCGGTTGCGGCTCCGTCTCAACTCCCAGATCGCGCGCGTTCGCTACTACTCCAATGACGGGAATCTTTGTGGGGTGCGGAGTCATGACTCCGAGCAGAATCTGCGCGCCGATTGGATCGCGGCCGCTGAGATATTGCTGCGCGAATGCTTCGTTCACGACGAAGAGGCTGGCCTGATTTGCAATGTCCGACTGATTGAACACGCGGCCTCTGCGGACACCCAGGCCCATCGTCCGAAAGAAATCGGCACTTACGTAGCGAATTTGCGCGGCGGGAAATGTGCCCGGAGCCAGCGGGGGCGCACCGTCGATCAGGAAGCGCGTCATGACGAGGGATGGCTTGAGCGGAACCACCGAGGTGGCGCCTGCGGCCACCACGCCCGGCGCTTGCGCGATTTTGTCGAGGACCTGCTGATAGAAACGGCCGGTCTCCGGACCGTAATCGCTGTAGCGCGGTTCAGGCAGTGTCAGTTCCGCGCTGAGTAGATGGTCGGTGCGAAATCCGGGATCGACGGCCATCAGCTTCTCGAAGCTTCGAATCACAAGCGCGCCGAGGAACACGACTACGACTGCGAGTGCAATTTCTCCTGCGATGAGCGCCCCTGATGCGCGATTGGCGGCTGCTTCCGCGATCGCCGGCTCGCAAGGCGTCGGTCAATTTCTTCGAGATTCTTGCTGCCGGAAGAAGGCCGAAGATCACGGCGGTGGAGGTGCAAATCCCAAGTGCAAACAGGAGCACGGGGACGCTGACGCGAATGGACTGAATCATCGAGGGGTCAAGGCCTTCGGTGTGGGCGAGGGCAAGCCTCAAGAGCGGAAGGGCGGCTACAGCGAGAGATACGCCGGGTGCACCGCCGAGCAGGCAGAGCAGCAGCGTCTGGGCAAGGAACTGGGAGAATAGGCGTTTACGGTCGGCTGCCCAGCGCCTGACGAATCGCGACTTCTCGTTGGTGGACCGAAGCGCGGACAAGCAAGAGGTTGGCGACGTTCGCGCAGGCGACCAGGAGAACCAGCACCGCGCCGAGGAGGCAGAGCATGGCGGGACGGAGCGCGCCGACAAGTTGTTCGCGCAGAAGCTCGAGCGAAACTCCGACCTTGCGGTTTGTTGCGGGGTACGCGGCTTCAAGACGCTGCGCGATGGTCCGCATGTCGGATTGCGCTCCAGCCAGCGAAACTCCGGGACGCAGCCGCCCTAAAGCATTGACCGAGTGCCATACGGCGTGATTCCTGCGTTGGCTTGTCGAGGAGAGAGAGCGGCAACCACACGTCGCCCTCGGCGGGAAATGATCCTTGCGGCGGCAGCACGCCGATGACGGTGTAGCTGCTTCCGTTCAACTCAATGTTGCGGCCGACGACGCCTGGGTCTCGGCTGAATAGACGCTGCCATGCCGATGCGCTCAACACGGCTACGTGATCTTTGCCGTCGATGTCGTCTTGCTGATCAATCAAACGCCCCGCGAGGGGAGAGATGGCGAGGACCGCGAGGAAATTGCCGGATGCCAGCACGCGATGGATCTGCTCGGAGCGTCCCTCGAAGACGAGCGAGACGGTGTTCGGATTCAGCGTGGAGTAAGCGGCGATCTGGGTGAAGCTCTTCCGCTGTTTTTGCCAATCCTGATAATCGGGATAGGTGGCCTCAATGGGGCCCTTGAGTTGGGGATGAGTTTCCTGGAGGGTGACGAGGCGGTCTGCGCTCTCGAAAGGAAGCGATTTCAGAAGCAGTCCGTACACACAACTGAAGATGGCTGTAGTGGAGCCCACGCCCAAGGCCAGAGTCAGGACGGCTGCGACGGTGAAGGAGGGAGAATTGCGCAACTGGCGGCCTGCATAGCGCAGATCGCGGAGGAGAGTCTGCGTCATGTTGGGGACCTCTGGGAAGAATCGCCGGCGGTGGATCGGCTTGCGCGCGCAAACCATGATACCTCGCAGCGGCTTGCAGGCCAGCAATTTAAGTGACGAGTGCGGGGAAAGATGCCAGCAAGCTCGCGGAGGCGAAAAAACGGCGGCGGTTCAAAGGCAACGCTTTTCGTCGAGCATCAGTCAATGCCCCGTTTCGGCAGTCGGGAGGCCGACCCTGTGCACCAATCCTTCCTGCATTTCCTCCATTGGATCAGTGTTTTCTGTCACCATCTCTGGTGGCCTTGGCGTCCGTACATAACGATCGATTTACCGAATTGCCTCAAGAGAACGGTGCCACTTGCGGGCCTCTCGTTTCCGACCCATCTTTCCCGCAACTTTTTGCGTTTTTTGGTGTCGGACTTTTGTAGGATCTTTCTATTCTTCCCGTTGCGGTACGTAGCCGTCCGGAATTCCCCCCTCGCGGATGGTTCCGGAAGTTGCCTTTACCCAGGTACTCCCCAACCAAGATTCGACGGAGTTGCGGTATGGCCGCAAACCTTGTTTATTTCGGGGTCGATACTTGCCACCGGCTTCCGGTGCTGATGCGCGCCGGGTACACAGTCGAAAACTGTCATTCCGCGCTGCAGCTTGAGGCTGTGTTCGATTCCAGCTGTCCTGCTGAGGCCGTGCTGATGACGGATCACGAGGGCAAGCTTCCGCAAGACGCGATCACGTTGACGCGCTCCCGTTCCGTGGCGCCGCTGATCCTGTTTCGGGATTCGAACCACTCGTATGCCGAATCCGCTTTTGACCTGGTCGTCCCCAGCCTTACGGCTCCGGGCCAGTGGCTGGAACAGATAGCCCTTCTCCTCGAAGAGAGCCGCGTGCTACGGGCAAAGTCAGCATTGCTGCGTGCTGAGTCGCGGATGCTGCAGCATGAGGCGATTCTGCTGCAGCGGGATGCTGCCGAACTGCGCGAGAAGACGCGGCTGGAGCGGGCTCGCTCGGCCCACGAACGCGCCCCCCTATCGGAACCCCTTTGCGGGGGAATAAGCAGCCCCCCAATTCTGAAGAAAAACCTACTTATTTTCAGGTATTTGCGGCGCTGTCCCCAAGGGGGTCATGGGGGTTCACCCAGGTGTCATACCGGCTCCCACCATTGGTCGCTGGCTGACCTCAGTGTGTGATTGTTGACCCCTCTGTCGCGGGTCTACACTCCGAATCAGTCAAGCGAAAAGATTCAGGGCCAAGTGAGACACGGGCTGAACGAATCAGGGAGACACACCATGATCGAGATGAAGAACCTCGACTACTACGAGTTCCTACAGATCAGCCCGAATGCCGATTCCGACACCATCCATCGTGTGTATCGGTTCCTGGCAGCCCGCTTCCATCCGGACAATCCGGTGTCGGGCGACCCAGAAAAGTTCTTCATGCTGAAGACAGCCTATGACGTTCTTTCAAACTCGGACAGCCGCGCGGAATACGATGTCAGCCGTGAGCGCGATGAGGCCGATGAAACGCCTCTGTCCTCGACCGTTGATTTCATGGATCAGTTCGAAGGCGAGCAAAATCGCCGCCTGGCGGTGCTTGCGGTGCTTTACTACCGGCGCCGCAATCATCCCCACAACCCTGAAGTGAGCCTGCCTGAGATTGAAAAGCAGATGGGCTTTCCGCGCGACTACCTGGACTTTACGACCTGGTACCTGCTGCGGAAGGGCTACATTACGCGCGCCGACAACTCCGACTTTACCCTGACCGCTGACGGCGTGGATTTTGTTGAGACGCAGCGCGTAAACATGCCGGTTCTGAACAAGATGCTGACGAACGGAAGCGCCGTTGCCAGCTCTTCAAAGCACGACGATTTCGAGATGGACGGAGCCCATGGAGCCGAGGCCGCCGGAGCACACGGAGCAGGCCCGCGCACCATTATTCTGCCCGACATGTCAGTTCACACCGATCGCCGCAGGGGTCAACCGGACCTGCGCGAGGATCGGACCGAACGACGGGCCACACTTCGCCTGGGTAGCTAGGCTTCTTTCCCCAGATTTTGCTTTCCGCGGTTGGGTATACCCACACAACTACGGACTTCGCGCCACGCCGGCTGGGCCCCCTGATTGCAAGAGGCACAATCAGGAGGTCCCAGCCGGCGAGCGTTTTTTTGTGGTGTTGTCCTGGATGGGTGCGGTTCGCGCGATAGATTTGGCCCCGTCACACCTGCATGACTTCCGCTTCCTTCTTGCGCGAAAGCTCTTCCATGCGGAGAATTTCGTCGTTCGTCATTTTCTGTACTTCTTCGAGCGCGCGCTTTTCTTCGTCCTCGCTGATCTTCTTGTCCTTGGCCAGTTTCTTGAGCGCGTCGTTGCCATCGCGGCGGACATTGCGGATTGCGGTGCGGTGCTCTTCCAGCACCTTGTTCAGGTGCTTGACCACGTCGCGGCGGCGCTCCTCGGTCATGGGTGGGACGGGAACGCGGACGACCTTGCCATCGGAAATGGGATTGAAGCCGAGATCGGAGGCCTGGATGGCTTTTTCGATCTCCTTCAGGCTGGTGGGATCCCAGGGCGATATCAGAATCATTTGCGGCTCGGGCGCTGAGACCTGGGCCATCTGGCTGATTGGCGTCGGCGTGCCGTAGTAGTCCACTCTCAACTGGTCGAGCATGTGCACGCTTGCGCGGCCAGTGCGGGTTGCAGCCAGGTTTCCCTGAAAGCCGCTGACTGCCTGATCCATACGCCGCTTCAAGTCGGCTGCGAGATCTTTGAGCGCCGGATTGCCGGCCATGATTGAGACTGCCATCGTTCTCCTCGTTCGGTCCAAAACAATATAGTACGGCGTTTTCCAGCTTAAGGGGTTCTCCGGCTGGTGCAAAGGGAGGGCCTATCGGGTTAGTGCTCTTTTGACTCGGAAGAGAGAGCCGGCTGGCGGGATTCGGGGACTCTTCGGGAACTGGAGGGATCATCGGAATTGGCATTTTTCCGGACCTTGGGAAGCTGCCGTTTTCCTTGCCGGAACGTCCTTTGAGTGTCCCGCCTCGAGCGCTGCGGCTCGATCCGCACACGGAGAGAGAGGGTTCGGGCATGACTCTGCGGTGGACGAAGTGGTCGTGGTTGGCCTTTACCGGCGGGCTGGTGGTGGCCGTGCTGGTCTGGATCTTGTTTGCGCCGGAGATCCGGGCGCTGCATCAGTAGGTTGTTGACCGCTTGATTCCGTCTATTCAGATCTGTGCTTTCCCAGGTCTCAAAATCGAGACATGGTTGTGCTGATTGATGCGTCACGAGAGGGTTGATTTGGGTTCCTGCTTTCCCACCCTTTTCGCAGGAAAAAGCGAAAAGGATGGGGCACGGAGGTTTGTGCGGATTGAGGCATCGCGCAAGGGTTGATTTGGGTTCGTGCTTTCCCGCCCTTGAATCGAAATCGATTCAAGGGTGAGGCACCCATGTTCGCGGGGATTGATGTGCTGCCTTAGGTCCATCGATGACGGAAAAAAGAACTCTAGGCTACTGTTGCAATTGTTTCGAGGGACGAGGCTTGCTCGTGGGCGTGGTAGCTGGAGCGGACGAGCGGGCCGGATTCGACGTGGCGGAAACCCATCTTGAGGGCTTCGGTTTTTAACTCTGCAAATTCACGCGGGGTGTACAAGCGGGCCATGGGGAGATGGTCGCGGGAGGGGCGGAGGTATTGGCCGATGGTGAGGATGTCGCATTGGACGGCGGCAAGATCGCGAAAGACTTCGAGGAGTTCGTGGGTCTCTTCGCCGAGGCCTACCATCACGCCGGACTTGGTGGGCCCTCCGGGGTTTAGCTCTTTGGAGTAGCGCAACAACTCGAGACTGCGCTCATAGCGCGCGCCTGAGCGCACTACGCGATACAGGCGCGGCACCGTCTCGGTGTTGTGGTTCAGCACTTCGGGGCGGGCTTCGACAACGATGCGAATTGCTTCCTGGTTCCCCTGAAAATCAGGAATCAGCACTTCGATGCGGCAGCCGGGAGCCTGTTGGCGAATCTCGTCGATGACAGATGCAAAGATGCGGGCACCGCCTACCAGGTCGTCGTCGCGATTCACGCTGGTGATGACGGCGTGTTGCAGACCAAGAGTGGCTACGGCTTCGGCCACGCGGCGCGGCTCGTCAAGATCGATTGGCTCGGGGCGGCCTTTGGGCACGGCGCAAAATCCGCAGCGGCGTGTGCACAGGTTGCCAAGCATCATGAAGGTCGCTGTCTTGTGGTGCCAGCACTCGCCGATGTTGGGGCAGTGCGCGCTTTCGCAGACGGTGTGCAGCCCGAGGGAGCGCGCGAGGCGCTTGAGGTCGTGGTAGTTTTCGCCCATCGGGGCGCGCGTTTTCAGCCACTCCGGCTTGGGCGCAGGAGCTTTGCGCGCGGATTCGATCTGCACCAGTTCCATCACGTCTTATTGTAGCGGGAGGCAAGGCGCGCGAGCCCACTTGGTAAACTGCTCAGCACACAGAGCGGGAGGCCATCTAGAAATGCGCCGGAAGATTGCAGGGTGTGCAGTGATTGGGTTGGCTGCGATTGCGGTGTCTGCACAGTCGTCGTACCAGGCGGATGAGGCTGCGGCGTCGGCAGCGGCAAAAGTATTTACGCCGTTGCGGCAGGAGTGGGCACAGAATCTCCGCGAGAAGAAAATCGACGCCAGCGTTGCCGCGTATGCTGCGGACGGCGAGTTTATTCAGCCTGACGGCGGCCGCGTGCGCGGGATCGAGGCTCTCAGAAAACTCTACGAGACAATCACTGCGACATTCGACAGCGATCTTGTTTTCGATTCGCAGCGGATTGAAACTTCGGGGGACCTGACTTACGACTCGGGGACTTTCCGTGAAGTGTTGACCATGCGGGCCACAGGAAAGCGACTCTTCTCGACGGGAAGTTATCTTACCGTTTATCGCCGCGACCCCTCCCATGGCTGGCTGATTGTGCAGCAGGTCTGGACTGGACCACCATTCGAATCGATGATCAAGCTTGATCTTGATCCCGCCCCCGTCGTGGCGCTGACGTTTGACGATCTGCCCGCGGCCGGTGCGCTTCCGACTGGAACAACGCGCACAAAAATCGCAACCGATCTAGCTGCAGAACTGAACGCCAATCATCTAGGCGGAACTTACGGGTTCGTGAACGCGTCGAAGATGCAGAACAATGCTGACGGCCAGCAAGCCTTGCACGCGTGGATCGATTCGGGTATGAACATTGGCAGCCACACGTGGTCGCATATGTCGCTTAGCAGCAATCCGGCGGATGCATTCGAACATGACATCGCGTTGAATGAACCGGCGTTGACCGAGTATGCGGGCGCGCGCGACTGGCATTGGTTTCGTTATCCGTTTCTGTGGGAGGGTGACACGTTGGACAAGCGACGGGCGGTTCGCGGTTATCTCCTGGAGCATGGGTACCGCGTGGCGCAGGTCTCGATCGACTTTGAAGACTATGCGTGGAACGATGCTTTCGGCCGCTGTTCGGCGAAGCAGGATGCGGCCGCCATCGACTGGCTTAAGCAGAGCTATCTCGATACCGCGACCGAATACATTCGCCTTGGGCGCGAAGAGCAACTGATTGCTTTCGGCCACGAAATCCCTGACGTGCTGTTGCTGCACGAAACAGCTTTCACGACGTTGATGCTGCCTGATCTGCTCGATCTGCTTCGCAAACAGGGGTTCCGGTTTGATTCGCTGCCCGAGGTCGAGATGGACCCCGCGTATGCGCTCGATCCCGATGCGGCGCTGAAATACGGCGGCACGTTGCCCGATCAGTTTATGGATTCGCGGCACCTGAAGTATCCGCCGTTCCAGCCCAAACCATTCGATAAGTTGAAGACAATTTGTAACTGACGCGAACTTACATTGCTTGCATCGCTTCGTTCAGGATGGCAAGTCGGTAGGTCGGTTCGTGCTTTCCCAGGTCCCAACAGCAGGGACCTCCACCCCACGAACGAATACTCGTTCGTAGGGACCCCGGACCTGGGGCACCCATGTTCGCGCAGGTAGAAGCGGTCTGGAAAAGCAGATCCTTCAGTTCTTAGAAATCGAGACACATGTATAGCTTGAGACGGCGAGGAGTAGAATCCTGCCCGAGAGGAGACTCGTGTGAAGCCTCTATTGCTTATTTCTGTTGTGTGTCTCGCGGTGGGTGTGGGAGTGGTGTTCGGCTATTGCCACGGCACCACCGGCATGACGCTTGGGGATTCGCTGGCTTCTGTTTCCGTGCACATCGACATTACTACGACTGGCGTGCCCGTGCTTGTTGGCCTTCCTCTCACATTTGTTGGCGCTCTTTTACTCTTCATCGCGTGGGTTCTAGCAATCTTTGGCGGGCGGCGGCCGAAGGTTGTTGAGCCGGCCCCGAGACGCCGCGGTGAACCATTTCAGGAGTAGCGGACTGCCTCCGCCTATTCGGCTTGTCTTCTGATGCTGGTTGAAGACGCCGGGGTGGGCTTCAGATACTTATCCCACCAAGCCAGCCAGCGCTCATAACGGTCTCGAATATAACTCGGGCGGGTGAATCCGTGGAATTGTCCGGGATACACGACTAACTCCGTAGGACGCCCCAGCGATTTGAGGGCCTGGTACATTTGCTCGCCGCCCAGCAAGGGGACGTTCATGTCGGATGTTCCGCCCATGAATAACATCGGCGTGTGGATGCGCTTGTCAATCTCGAGAAACGGATAACTCATCTTGATATAGAGCTGTAGATTCTTCCACGGTGGGCCAAGCTCGTTGTCGTATTGCAGGATGTACTGGTCCGCCCCGTAGAAGGACATTGGCGCCGCCATGCCCGCGCCGCTGATGGCGCATTTAAAGCGATCTGTGCTGGCTGTGGTGTAGTCCGTTAAGATGCCGCCGTAACTCCAACCCGTAACGCACATGCGGTTGGGATCGGCGACTCCGAGTGCGACCGCTTTGTCGACTCCGGCGAGCAGGTCTTCGACTTCATAGTGGCCCCAGTCGGCGGCGATCGCCTTGGCGTAATCCTGGCCGCGTCCGGAACTGCCGCGATAGTTGACGTTCAGCTCGGCGTATCCCTTGGTGGCCAGCCATTGCCGCATGAAGTCGAAGCTGTGCTCATCCTGACCGTTGGGGCCGCCGTGAATGAAGAGGATCATCGGGACCGGCGAGCCGTCCTTGAATCCCGCAGGCTTGGTGAGAAGGCCGTGGATCCCGGTGCCGTCTTTGCTCTTGAACTCGATGCCTTCGGTCGGCACAAGGTTCAGCTCGGCTATCAATGCATCGTTATGTTTGGTGAGCTTGCGCAGAGAGCCGTTTTCGAGAGCGTAGATTTCCGCGGGATTGGAATCGTTGGTGTAGAGGACTGCGATGTGACCGGCGGCGGCATCCCATGTTGCTACTGAGCCCTGCTGTGTCTCGAGCGGCTTGTCGGCCTCGCCGGTTAGCTCGACTTCTGCCGGATATTGGTTGCGGTCGTCGTTGATGAGATAACTCAGCTTCCCGTCGGGCGAGTAAATGGGTGAGCGTACGGCTCGATCCAGCTTCGCGGCGGGATAACTGACCTTGCCGTCGAGAGTAACCACGGCCGCGCGCGACTGCGAATATTCCAATAACTCGAGTTTCGCGCCTTGCGTGTAGGCGATCGACCTTGAATCCGGCGACCAGGCGAGCTGTCCGCCATCGGGGCCAGCCCAGGTTGTGAGCTTGCGCGGCGCCGAGCCGGCTTTGGCTTCCACGACAAAAACGTCTGTGTTGTTGGAGCGGTCGGGGTCGGTCTCCTGGTTGCTGACGAAGGCGATCCATTTGCCGTCCGGCGACCATTCGGGATCGTTCTCGTTTACGTTCTTGCTGGTGGTCAGCTTCTCGACTTTCTTCGTCGCGATGTCGTAGAGAGAGAGCGTATTCCATGCATCGTCGCGAATGTAGCCCTGGATATCCTGCTTGAAGTGGTAGCGGTCGATGACGATGGGCTTGGGCGGTGCGGGGGGCTTGCCTTCTTCGGCGTCTGGCTCGTTCTTGGGACGCAATATGAGGAGAAGCTTCTTTGAGTCCGGGGACCAACTGTAGCCGCCGATTTCCTGGTCGGTGATCGCGGTGAACTGCTCGGCCTCACCGCCGCGCCGATCCATGACCCACACCTGGTCGCCTTTTGCCGGGCCGGGCCGCGATGAAATGAAACTGATGTAGCGCCCGTCGGGACTGAATTTGGGCGACGATGCACCTTCCTTGCCGTAGGTGAGTTGCAGGTCGATCGAGCCATCCCACTTCACCATCCATAGATGGGTCTGGCTCTTGTCTTCTTTCGTGTCGACCTGGTTGACGGAGTAGGCGACCCAATCGCCGTCGGGCGAAACCACGGGACCACCGACTCGCTGCAACTTGGCGAGGTCGTCGAGGGTGATATCGCGCTTTTTGGGGGCGTCGGCGGCGTGGGCCGGGGTCAGTAGGGAAGGCAGGACTCCAAGGAACAAGAAGGCAGCAGGGAAGCGACGCAGCATGGGGCGAGATTACCATAGGGCAGCAAATCGTCAGCAGCGGGAATTGTTCTCAACCGATCCTCGATTCCTCGGGAGGTTGAGACACGCACCCCTCGGAACTTCATAAGAATGAGGCCCATGGCATGATGACCATGGTCATTTGACTATGGTCATGATATACTCGTTCGAGTTGAGGTGGGTCATGAAGACCATGGCAGCGGGCGAATTCAAAGCCAAATGTCTGGCGGTGCTGGACGAAGTGAACGAGACGGGCGAACCTGTGCTCATCACCAAGCGCGGCAAGCCGGTTGCGCGGCTCGTAACCTCGGCGGAATCGTCTTCGAAAGAGAGCCCTGAGGGGATCTTCGGATGCTTGCGCGGTTTCGTCAGCCCCACAAGTGACCTTGGCGATCTAGTGGAGCCAATCATTCCGATCGAGGAATGGGATCACCTGAAGGAAGAGGGGTCCATTTTTCCCTCCAAATGATCCTGCTCGACACGCACGTGGTGGTTTGGCTCATGGCCGATCCGGATCGCTTATCGACGCGATCCCGCGAAAGGATCTTGCGTGCGAGAGTGGAGCGGGAGAGCATTGCCTACTCCCCCGTGACCATTTATGAGATTGCCTATTCGGTGCGTCGGAACCGCCTGCCTCTCCGCGTAAAAGTTGAAGACTTTATCGCTGAGATCGAAAAAAGGCTGCGTTCTGCTCCGCTGACAACTGCGATCGCTGTTTGTGCGGCCGGCTTGCCTGAACCATTCCATGGCGACCCGCTTGATCGGATCATCGCGGCCACCGCGATTGTTGAGAACTGTACGCTCGTCACGGCCGACACGAAGATTCATTCGTCGGGTGTCTACAACGTCGTCTGGTAGTCCGCCCTAGCGCAGTTTTTCGCGCACTTCGGCGCGGACGAGATAGAGGAAGAACACGAGGTTGAGCAGTCCCTGGACTAGAGCCGGTGCGACATGCTGGGCGCCGAAGATCCAGAGGTTGTAGCAGGCGAGGAGAAAGACGGCGGCCAGTGCGCCGGCCCATGCCCAGCGCAGCAGGAGAATGAGGCCTGCGCTGGCGGTCAAGAACGCCGCCGCCAGAAGCAGAAAGATTGCGGGGTAATGGCGCCCAGCTACGCCCAAGATAATGACGCCGGCGAGGACGAGGAGATAGAGGCCGATGGCGAGAAGGCCCGGCAGCGGAGCCCAATCGCGTTGCGGTTGAAGACGCCTATCGATGAGGTTGTTCGGGGGATTGTCCAGAGGTGCTTCGCCGGGTGCTTCGTTGTCTCTGCGGGTTTCTTCGCTCATAGGGTGTGCATATAAGCCAGCAGATCCTGTAGCTCTGGATCGTCTAGACGCGTCGCGGGCATTTCGCCGCGTCCGCGCAGAATCACGGCCGTGAGGCGCTCATCGGTGGGCGGTGCGCCTGAGGGCATTGCCTTCACTTTGGTGATCGCCTGCAATCCTGGCCCGTGCAGTCCTGCGGTCGTGGTGGGATAGTGGCAGCGCGCGCAGCTTTTCTGGAACACCTGCGCGCCCCGCGCTTCTTCCGGGGTCCACTCGGAGGAGGGTTTTGAAGGCGGCAGGGTGCGGCATCCGGCCACGCTGAGCGCCAGGCCCGCTGCGCAGAAAAGCATCGCCTTTATTGCAAATAATCTGTGCGCGCGCATGTGCCCTCATGATACTCGTTCGACTCGAGGGCTCGGCGCCCGTGTAAGATTTGGTCGAATTGGAGAATCGTTGAAAATGATCCGTTGCTCTCACTGCCTGCTGTTTGTCGCGTCCTGTTTCGCCGCTGTGGCTTCGGTGTTCAACTGCGCTGCCCAAACGCCCACGCGGACCGCGTCTGTAGCGATGCAGGTGAAGCCGGAGACGGTCGGTTTCTCCACAGAGCGGCTCGACAATTTGCATGCGCTGATCCAGGGCGAGATTGACAACAGGCAACTGGCGGGCGCCATCACTCTCCTGGCGCGTCACGGGAAGATTGTGGACTATCGCACGTATGGCGTGCGCGATATGGCCACGGGCGCGCCGATGACGAAGGACACGATCTTTCGCGACTACTCGATGACCAAGCCGGTGACCGGCGTCGCCATGATGATTCTCTACGAGGAAGGCAAGTGGCTGCCTACCGATCCGATTGCGAAATACATTCCGGAATTCGCGCACCTGAAGGTCTTCAATGGCGTGGATGCGGACGGGAAGATGATCCTGGTCGATCCGGACCACGCGCCGACAATGCGCGAATTGATGTCGCATTCGGCCGGCTTCTCGTATGGCAATGGCAATTCGCCGGTGGATGCGATGTACAAGGAGCTGAAGCCGACGCAGTCGGCGAATCTGCAGGAGATGATCGACAAGCTGGCGAAGATTCCGCTGAACTATCAGCCGGGCAAGGGATGGACGTACTCGGTCTCGATGGATATCGAGGGGTATATCGTAGAGAAACTTTCAGGGCAAACGCTGCCGGATTTTATGCGCGCAAACATCTTCGCGCCGCTGGGGATGAAGGATGCGGGGTTCTTTGTGCCGGCTGAAAAACGCGCCCGGTTCGCCACGAATTATCGCGACGATCCACAGGGTCAGCTGGTGCCGAGCGCAACCACGGGCGGCGCACCCACCGATTATGCGACCCAGCCCACGATGCCTTCGGGCGGCGGCGGCCTGGTTTCGACGATTGAGGACTACTACCGCTTTGCGCAGATGTTGGCGAACGGCGGCCAGCTTGATGGCAAGCGCGTCCTGGCACCTGCCACTGTGAAGCTGATGACGTCCAATCATTTGCCTGCGGAGATTCTCACGGGGCAATTCGGCATTGGGCAGCACATCATGCGTCTCGGATTCGGGTACGGGTTCAACTGCGCGGTGGTCTTTGACCCGCCGGAGGCGAACCTGCCTGACGGGAAGGGCACTTTCTTTTGGGATGGGGCGGCGGGCACGTGGTTCTGGGTCGATCCTACAAATGATGTTGTATTTGTGGGGATGATTCAGCGCATGACGAGCCCGGACAACCATCCGCTGCTCTATCGCAGTCATGCGACTGTGTATGGGGCGTTGGTGGATCCTGCAAAGTGAGGAATGACCGCGGTTTGGCCAATCTTCCCGGTCAAATGCAAAATGGGCACCGGGGCGGCGGCAGCCCGGTCCACGGATGCCGAGCGACTTGCATCCAATGATTGTGCCGGTATTTTAGAAAAGCCGCATTGGCCGATAAGTGTGACCCTTGGGTATAAGAAAAACACCTTCGTTCAAATCGACGGCCCGTTCGGATTGGCTCGCCACAGATAACACCTCGTCCTCTTCGATAGAATCGGTTCCCATGGGGACTACTTCGATTCGCGAGGACTGGGAAGGGCGCAGTGTCGACGGAAAATTTGCCCTTCTGGAATGGCTGGGCGGCTCTGCGGATAGCGGTGTCTTTCTCACCGTGCTGGGCGGGGTGCAGCGGGCTGTTATCAAGCTGATCCCGGCTGAGGGCGTGGATGCGGACGCACAGCTGGCGCAATGGGAGAAGGCCAAGGCTCTATCGCATATCCACCTGATGCGGGTGCTGGAGGCGGGCCGTTGTGCAGTGGAAGGCACCGACTTGTTGTATGTGGTGACGGAACATGCTGAAAAAGTTCTGTCAAAGTTTCTTCCGGAGAAGCCACTCCAGGCGCACGAGGCGCGCAATATTTTCGAACCCGTTCTGGGGGCGCTCTCGTATCTTCACGAAAAAGGGATCGTCCATGGCCACATCAAGCCCTCGAACATCCTGGTATCCGGCGGCGAGTTGAAGATTTCGGTGGATGATTTTTTGGTCGCTGACGGAGTGCCGAAGCCGCCGCGGAAGCCAGGCATCTACGATGCGCCGGAAGTGGCCGCGGGGATGATGATTGCGGCCGCGGACGTGTGGTCGGTGGGGATTTCGCTGGTGGAGGCTCTCACGCAACGTCCGCCGTCTCGGGACGCTGCGGCGGGGGATGTGCCGATTGTGCCGGAGACTCTACCCCAACCATTTCTCGAAATTGTGCAGGAATGTCTCCGGCCGAATCCCGCCGAGCGGTGCTCGATTGCGGATATTCAGGGCCGGCTTGCGGCCCGCACTGAGTCTCAGCCGGTGGCACGGACCGAAGGACGTGCTGGGGCAGGTCCTGGGGACCGGAGTGAGCCAGACATCAGGGGGACCGGTACCGGGGAGACAGGCACCAGGGGCTTTGGTCGCAAGGTATTTACGCCGGTGGTCGCGGAACAAGTCGCAGCGGCGAGGGAGCCAGCTCCGGCCGCTGCGCAACCAGTGGGCCGATGGGAAGCTGACGACGAGCCGGCTCCGCTTCCAACGCTGTTCAAAGATTATGAGGAAACAAGCCGGTCCAGGTTGCCGCAGATATCGATTTTGATTGGCGCTCTTGTCCTGCTGGCGGTGGTCGCATTTGTGATCATGCGTCGTAACGATTTCAAGATTCCGTGGCCGTTCCAAAATCAAAGCTCGCCTGCGGTGAGCCAGCAGCAAGTCCAGCCGCAGTCGCCAACGACTGCGCCGAGCGACGATCAGAGTGCGAGCTCGGGCAGCCCGTCTGCGGCGAGCCCGACTAGCTCGTCTGAGAGCCAATCGCAAACGCCGGCTGCTTCGCCGAGCGATACTCGAAAGACACCTGGAACCGATAGAGCCGCGCCGCAACCGCAGTCGCCCACGGCTTCGACCGGTGAAGCTGCAACCGCAACTGCGGCGGGTTCGGCCGTTCCTACGCCGCAAACAGCGGCTGCTTCGCCGATTAAGAATCAGATCGGGGCTGCGGCGAGCCAGACCGAGCCGCAGTCTCCGGTGGGAGCGTCCGCGTCTAGTGGGGGGACCACGGAGGGCGCGGTGGCGAGTCGAGTTTTGCCCAACGTGTCGTCCAGCGCGATTGAGAGCATGCACGGGCCGGTGGTGGTGGAAACGCGCGTTCTTGTGGATCGAACCGGCGCGGTTTCGAAGGCCGAATATATTACGCAAGGGCCGGGGAATTATTTCGCACGCATCTCGCAGCGAGCCGCAGAGTCGTGGAAGTTTACGCCGCCACAGACACATGGGCATCCCGAGCCGAGCGTGTGGACGCTGCGATTCTATTTCTCGCGCGGAAAGATGGAAGTGAGCGCGACGGAAGAAGAGCGTTAGAGCTTAGACGAGGCCGTAAACAGTGGATAGTGAGGGCTGAGGTTTCCCACCCTTTCCGCAGAAAAAAGCGGAAAGGATGGGGCACGGTAGATTGTGCGGATTGCAGGACGCACCGGTGAGCTGGGCGGCCTCGTGGCGTCTTAGAACGAACGTTCGTTCTATGCTCTTAGCGCCAGCGGAAGATCCGCAGCGAAATAACAAACGGAACCACCAGCCACGCGGCGAGAACGGCCATCGGCGCTCCCAATTGCGAAAGATTCATCCCTTGGAGCATATTGCCGCGCAGCGCAGCGATTGCAGCCGTCAGCGGCAGCGCCTGCACAATCGGTTGAATCAATTTCGGAAACCGCGTAGCAGAGAAGAAGATTCCCGAAAGTATCCACATCGGAAGCATGGCGAGATTCATCAGTCCTGATACGGCTTCTGTCGTCTTCGCGCGCGATGCAATCAGCAAACCAAGCGATGAAAGCGACAACGACGTAAGTACGCAAAGCAACCCCAGCTGCCAAAGCGACCCGCGAAACGGCACCCCAAAGACAAGCTTCGAGAACCCGAGAAACGCGAGCACTTCAATCACCAGCAGCACCAGCCGCGTAAGCAGGAACGACGCCAGGTATTGCCAGCGCGGCATCGGCGAAGCCACAAACCGCTTCAGCAGCTTTTTCTGTCGCGCCTCGACAATTGAAAATCCGAGTCCCCAGATCGCCGAACCCATCAGGTTCATTCCCAGCAGGCCCGGCACCACAAAGTCGATGTACCTCGCGCCCGTCTCATGCACCAAATCGTTAGAAGAGTGCAACGCCTCTTTCTGTCCCGCCGACCTTTGAATCGCGCGGTCCGCCAGCAGCCCCGCCAATCGCGCATCCGGATTCGTGTCGTCGTACTTGTATGCAACTCCGCCAGCGCCCTGTATCGCCAGCAGAAGAATGCGCCCCGTCGCCAACTCATACGTCCCTTCCGCTTGGTTCATCGTGGCTGCAGTTAAACCCTTGTCGCCGCTAAGCGCGTTCGTCAATTGCGAGCTTGTCGCGCCAACAGCCAGCACATCCGCAGGTCGGTTGCGAAAGGCGATGCCTAGCCCCACAGCCAACAGAATGGGAAAGACGAATACCCAGAACAGCGCCTCGGGCTCGCGCAAGAACAGACGAAAACGAGTGCTGGTGAGCTGATAAAGGGAACTCTCGGACAGGCTACTCATCGCGCAGATTCCTTCCCGTCAATCCAACAAAAACATCTTCCAGCGTCGCCGAGTGTGTGCGAAATTCGCTCGGCTTCAAGCCCATCTCGGCCAGCGTGGAAAAAATGCGCGGCACGGTGGTGTGCAGTTCCACCACAGAAAGCTGATGTAGCCCTGCATCCACGCGATGGGCCCGAACACCCGGAATCGCCGTCAACAAGCGCGCATCCACCATATCTTTGCCCGGATCAGCCCCGATCGCAAACTCCACCACATGATCCCCACCCACCGATGCGATCAGTTGCTGCGGCGTCCCGAGGGCGATGATCTTTCCGTGGTCCATGATTGCGACGCGATCGCACAGGTGCTCGGCTTCGTCCATGTAGTGCGTGGTTAGAATGATCGTTCTACCGGCGCTGCGGAGTTGATCCACGAGGTCCCAGAGGTGACGTCGGGCCTGGGGATCGAGGCCGGTTGTTGGCTCGTCGAGAAAGAGCAGATCGGGATCGCCTACCAGCGCGCAGGCCATGGCGAGGCGCTGCTTCTGTCCGCCGGACAGGGTGCCGACGCGTGCGCGGCGCTTTTCTTCGAGTTGGGCCATGCGGATGGTTTCTTCTATCGAAATGCCGCGCTGGAAGAAGCTGCGAAACAAGCGCAGGATTTCTTCGATGGTCAGCTTCTCTGGAAACTGCGTTTCCTGAAGTTGCACACCGATGCGCTGGCGCAGGTCGGCGGCCGAAGTTTGCCAGCTCAGGCCGAGCAGACTCACGATGCCGGCATCGGGAATGGTGAGCCCTTCGCAGATTTCGATGGTGGTGGTTTTGCCGGCGCCGTTTGGTCCCAGCAGGCCGAAACACTCGCCTCGTTGAACGTCGAGATCGATGCCGTCGACGGCGACCACATCAGCAAAGGCCTTGCGGAGGCCGCTCAGTGAGAGGGCGGGACCATTCAGTGCATCTTTCGGCAATGGAGATGGGTCCAGGCTCGGGCGGGTCACAACGGTTCTCCTCGGATCAGCGTAACGCAACAGGGGAGCCCGGTCAGCGCAGACTTGGTGAATTTTCCGGCGCCGCTTTTCGGAAAGAGCTGACGGATGTGGGGGCTGCGAGGGCGAGCTTTACTCCGTCGCGGCGACTGCTTCGCAGATTCGTTCCACGGCTGTGGACTCGGTAGTGCTGCCCGGCCTGTGTCCATTGACCATTACGGAAAACACCAGCGTTCTGCCGCTGGCTGCGGTCAGGTAGCCCGAGAGCGCGACTGCTTCATTCAGCGTGCCGGTCTTCGCCCATAGCTTGCCTTTCAGGGGCGAATTCCGGAATCGATTGGTGAGCGTGCCGTCCACTCCGGCCACGGGGAGCGTGTTTCGAAACGCCGTGCTCCACGCCTGACGCGCGGCATAGGACAGCAGTTGCGTGTTGGCGCGCGGAGCGATGCGGTCATCCATGCTCATGCCTGAGCCATCGTAGAAAAAGAAGTCCTGGTCGCTTACGCCGGTGTCCACCAGGAACTGGCGCACGACGCGCGCGCCCTGCGCCAAGCTGCCGTCTTTCGCGAACACCTTGCCGAGGAGCCGCAGTAAAAGCTCCGCGTGCAGGTTCTGGCTGACCTTGTTGGTTACCGTGATGTCTTCGGCGACAGGAACCGAGATGTGCGTCGCCAATACGCGGCGAGCGGTGATGGGAGCGACCACTGTGGTGAGATCGGTGCGCGCGAGCCGGAGTGGCTCCGCACGTTCGCCTACAAAATCGCCGGTGCCATTCGAATCGCGATGGGCGGCTACCGCCAATCCGGTGACTGATATTCCACGCATGAGCAAAGCTTGCCTGAAAGCGGCGGCGGTAAACTCCGCGGGCTCCTCGACGGCCAGCTCGGCCTGGAATCCTGCCGGCGGCGCAGTACCCCACGCGCGCACGAGCATGCTGCCTGGCATGCGCTGCAATCCAGGATGCGGCGTCTCTCCCGGCACGGCAATGGTCATGCTGTTTTCGAGCGTGTAGTACTCGATGCTTGGGTCCCAGCCGGCTGCAACTCCGGTGGGCGCCGACGCATCGGCCGTCACGCGGAGTTCGGTCATGTTCTCGTTAAAGCTGAGAGCCGAAACAGGCGCACCGTAGGCCCATTGCAGGTCGTCCCAACCCCACGCGGTGCCGTAGGGCTCATTGAGGAAAAAGCTGTCGTCGCCTACGATGTTGCCCTCAACCGTGCGCACGCCCGACTGCTCTACCTGCTCGGCCAGCAGCTCCAAAACTGTCAAGGGGTTCGGCTTTGGCGGCGCTTCGGGTGCGGCGGTTGTCGCGGGAGGATTTGCAGCCGGAGGCGATTTGACGGCGGGCGAGGCGGCTCCGGACGCGTTTTTCTGCGCAGGATTCGGAGCAGGCGGTGGTTCATACGGATACTTCTGCGCGCTCAGCGTGGGGTCGCCGACGCCCAAGAGCATGAGGTCGCCATGCAGCACGCCTGCGGCGTCTACATCGCCGGTGGCGACGACGTTGGTGGTCCACGTGAATGTCTCGACAGGCAGGAGGGCGAAGGCGGCGGCGGTGGTCGTCAGTTTGGCGTTGGACGCGGGCGTGAAGAGCCGGCCTTCATTCAGGCCGTAGAGCGGCTGACCATCGAGGGTTGTCACGCTGATGCCGACCTGCGCATGGCTTAATGCCGGTTCGGAAAGGATGGCTTGAATGCGTTCCGCGATCTGACCGCGCGCGGGGGCTGCATGCGCGGGCGCTTGCGTTGACGGCCGCGGCGCATGATGCGTCTGCGCCGGGAGACCATTCGAACAGACTAGAGAAGCCGCAATAAAGAATGAAACGGCACGCGTGCTTGCCATGGCCGGAGTTTAGCAGGAGAGATTCCCGATGAGCACGGAATGGGAGCACGGGACTGGAGGCCGCTGCCGTCCCCTAGAATCATTGGGAGTCGTGGGGCGAATACTTGGTTTTGCCGAATCCAAATCACAGTCGGACTATTTGTCCCTGGCGGCTGCGCACACGCACGCTTGAGCTTGGCAGACGCACGCTCATTATGGGCGTGGTCAACATTACGCCGGACTCCTTCAGCGATGGCGGGCTTTTTCTTGATCCTGAAGCTGCGGTGGCGCATGGCGTAAGGCTGATTGGCGAAGGCGCCGATTTGCTGGACCTGGGCGCGGAGAGTACGCGTCCTGGGTCGCGGGCTGGTGGGGCGGATGGATCGGAATTCGCTCCAGCGGTCGGCGCGGAGGAAGAGCAGGCGCGGCTGCTTCCTGTTTTGGAAGGGATTCTGAAGGCTCGGCCCGACGTGGTGGTTTCTGTCGATACGTACAAAGCTGCTACGGCACGCGCTGTCCTGGCTGCGGGCGCTGAGATTATCAACGATGTTAGCGGCTTTACTTGGGATGCGGAGTTGGCTGGCATTTGCGCGGAGACGCGGTGCGGGGTGGTGCTGATGCATACGCGGGGGCGGCCGGAGGAATGGCGGACACAGGCGCGGCTTGACGGCGACTCGTTGATCGACCTGGTGCGCTCGGGGCTGGCCGCTAGCTTCGCGACTGCTGCCGGCGCCGGTATTGCATCCGAGGCGATCGTGCTTGATCCCGGATACGGTTTTGGTAAGTGGTTTGGTGAGAATTTCTCTCTGCTTGCGCGACAGGGCGAGTTGCTTGCGTTGGGGCGGCCGCTGCTTGCTGGGTTGAGCCGGAAGTCTTTTTTGGGACATGCGCTGGCACCGCTTTTTGGTGGCAAGAGTGCGCCTGTGGATGCACGTGAGACCGCGAGCGTTGCCGCGATGACTGCTGCCATTCTGCAGGGGGCTTCGATTGTGCGGGTGCATGATGTGCGGCCTGCGTTGGAAGCGGCGCGGATTGCGGATGCGGTGCTGGACGCGCGGTAGGGCGAGTCTGGTCTCTGATCTGCTGATTTCGCGCTTTGGCGTTCGTGCTTTCCCACCCTTTCGCTACCAAAAAGGCGAAAGGATGGGGCACCCGTGTTCGCGCACTGATGCATTCGGAGAAGCAAAAGCAGGTCCCCTTCGGCTTCGCTCAGGGCAGGCTTTCGATTCCTCTTCACTTCGTGAAGAGTCGCTCAGGATGACAGCATCTACCAAACGAATTTCAGAGACGGCCGCTAGCGGGCGGACATGGCGTGGAGCTTGAGGACGGTGTTCCAGTTGCGGGCTGTGGCGGTTACGCCCAGGGCGCGGTCTACCGTTTGTGCTGTGAATTTGCTGTCGGCTGCGCCATCGGGCAGGTGCAGGTAGAGCGTGTCGCCGGAAAGATGATAGCGATCGCGGCGCGCTGGGTACTTTGCGATGACCTGCTCCAGGGCTGCGGCCTTGGTTGCGGGTGGAGCAGCGGAGAGGAAGACTACGTGGACCCTGGCGCCGTCGGCCGCGGCTTCGGCGGCGAAGGGATTGGCGGCGATTACGCGCTCGATTTCGGCGGGAGTGCGGACGATGACGGGAACTGGTGCGCCCATGTACTTTGCCAGCGCCGCGGCGACGGATTTGGCGAGGGCCGGTGCGGAACACTTTGCATCGACTACTGCATTGCCGCTCTGGATGTAGGTCTCGATGTTGGTGCAGTTCGAATCGGAGAGCAGCTTGCGGAAGTCGGCCATGGGCAGCTTCCCTGTCGATCCGACATTGACAGCGCGGAGAAGAATTACAAAAGTCGGCATGGATTGACGAATCCTCTATTGCTTTTCAGAAGCAAAATAGACGACCACGCCGCCTACTAATGCCAGCGTTGCCAGCACGGGTACAAGGTACCAGAAGCTGCCGTCGAAGCTGCTCAACGACGTGGGCCACAGGGCATCGAGATGGAGTGCGCGGGGCAGCGCTTCGATCCACGCCCTTAGTTCGAAGCCGCGCCGCATTTGACCTGCGAGAGCGCCAGCGGCTACAAGCAGAATCATCCCAAAAGCGAAGATTTGAGCGCCCAGGATAGGACGGCCGATGCGCTCGACGGCGGCATTGCGGCGGCGCAGTTGCGCGCGCCACCAGAGCGCGTCCGCGGACGGCAGGGCTGGCGTTGTGATCGCGCTGGCGTGCGCCGCTTGAAAAGCCTGCGCGACCAAAGCGAGGTCGGAGCAGGCGCGGCAGCCTTCCACGTGGGCGCGCAAATCTTCGGCGCAGGCGTGCGGCCACTGGCCACGCCGCACCAACTCCTCCACTTCTTTCTCGCGGGCGCAGGTGAGTTTGGTCATTGCGACTCCTCCTGGACTGGCTGGGGGCGCAGAAGACGGGCTGCTTTGCGCCGCGCACGAAAGAGCAGCAGGCGAATACTGGCGGACATGAGGCCAGTCACTTCCGCAATTTCGTGGTGGGTGTAGCCCTCGGCATATGCGAGCCACAAGAGTTGACGATTCGCGCGGACGCAACTGGGCCAGCGCTGGTCCTAGCATCATTTGGGAATCAGAGTGGTCTGCGTTATCCGCTGTAGCAAAGCGCTCTTCGGGGATATCTTCGATCGGCGTGGTGTGCTGCTTTCGCCAGTGATCGCGTAGAAGATTGGTGGCGATGCGGAAAAGATAGCGGCGCGCGGCGACTTCTCCATCTTCAGGATGGGCCGCGCAGAGGAAGCGCACATAGCTCTCCTGCATGAGGTCATCGGCCAGCGCGGGATCGCCCGAGACGCGCGCGAGATAAGCCCACAGAGACCGCGCCGAGCGCTCATAGAAGCCGGCGAAGGCTTCAGAATTCATCGAGCCGCAGGCGCCATCCATCGGCTCGCTGGCAGCCCGCGGCGCGTTGCCTGCAAGCACTTGCGGTATGGCGGATTCCCAACGCATGGGCTTCTGCTTCCTCACTGTCTTTCGGCTGCGCCCGGGTCATTTGGGACCGTTTTGCGAGCCGGAATAAGTGGCTGGGGGCGGGATGAGACCGAGGCGCGCCGCCAACAACCAGGTGATGCCCGCGCTCAGGATAAACCCGATGCCGGGCATGAGGGCGATAGTGCCGAAGACCAGCATCGGCTCGTCCAAGTCGGGGCCTGCGTGGCGGAGCAGCATGAATCCCGTGCCGAGGAGCACGAGCACAACGCCGATTTGCAGAGGCGTGAGCACGCGGGCCACGGCGTTGGGTACGCGCTGGCTGGTCTCCATGTTCACGGGAATGGGGGCGGCCTCGAGGAATCGCTTGCCGGCTTCGGTTTCCATGTATGCGGCCAGTTCCTGGCTGGAGCTGAACTTATCGATGAGGCGGGCGTGGACTTCGCTCTGGAGTTTGAAGATGCGGCCCCAACGGCGGTTTTCGACGAACATGCGGGTCAGCCAGGTGAGAACGACGAGGAATCCAAGGAAAGCCAGGAGTGGCGACAGGTTCCGCAAAAAGTCGTCGAACGGGCCGGGCCTTCCCTGCGCGCGATAGACGTCAGGCCAGACGGCACGCTCGAGGGCTTCGTCGGGTTGGCCGTCTTCATGCTTCAGGTGCGAGAAGAGGAAGTAATCGGGGTTGCGCGCCACCTCAGGATGCGCGGCGAGGAAGGCGGCGAGCTGGGGATTGTTGCGGGCGATATATTCCTGGTCGGCTAGCAGCGAGGGGTCGTGCGAGACGACGGTGGTGAGGGTGGGGCTTAGGCGGAGGAGGCGAATCAATTCGGTTTGGGTGGCGGCTACGTCTTTGTCGTTCAGCATGGGCGGAGCCGCGGGCGCGGCTGGTTTGATTTGTGCGGTGGCCAGCATGGCGCAGAAGAGAAAAGGAACGGCAAGGATCGAAAGGGTGCGGAAGATACTGCGGCGGGTTTGCATTTTGTTTTTCCCCTCGGGCGGAAGAGCGGGTTTGACGTTCTTCTGTGGGGATAACGTTTCAGGGAGTGTTTCTGTTAACAGGAGCGGCAAAAAGCTTCACGATTCGACGTTTGTTCGCACAGGTCAAAGTAGCTCAGCAAAGGACCAGGCAGGGCGGGACAATGAAGGTATGAAAAAGCTATTGCTTGGATTGGTTCTTATCTTCTGCTTCGCGGCAGTCCCTGTAGCGACGCAGGCGCAGGTTGTGGTGGTTGTTCATCCCCATCACCACCATCACCATCATCATCACCACCATCCAGGTGTCACGCCATAATCCCGGGGTGGAAGAGGTTGCTGAAAGGTTGTGCTAATGAAAAAGACTAGCCGGATAGAGATTGCAAGGGAAATCATCTCCAACCTGAAAAGGGAGATGCAGCGGCTACGTGTGACCGATTCCATTCGCGACGGCTTGAGCGTCCGATCTACGCCCGCCGTCAAGGGGTTTCCCGTAAGACCGTTTTGAGCGCGACTCATTTGGATGCGTCGGTGGCTGTAGTTGAATGGCCAGCGGTTAACGCGGCATGTCTTCCAATTGCTGTGCTGTATACCAACTTTCGCTCAAATCGTTCCAGGTCGGATTTGTTTTCTCGATGAGCGCAATTTTCTTCGCGCGGATCCACCCCTTCAGCTGCTTTTCCCGTGCGATGGCATTCCTCGGATCGTCGTACCGCTCAAACCAGATCAGCCGGTGACAGTTGTATGTCGCGGAAAACCCTTCATGGAGCTTGACCTTGTGCTCGAATACACGTTCGTGAAGGTCGCCGGTCATTCCGATGTAAAGGGTGCGGCTGCGGCTCGCAACGACGTATGTGAAATAGCAACCTTCGTGCATGGGGAATTCAGGGCTCGATGAGGTGAAGTCCCAATGGTGAGCGGCTCTACGGTGAAAAGCAACAGCGGGTCATTCGACTCCTTACCCCAGCGACGAAGACCTATCGCTTGGGGATCCCGACTTCGCTGAGCTCTGGGGGGCGCTCGGTGTGCAAAGACAACAGCAGGTCCTTCGACTTCGCTGCGCTTCGCTCAGGATGACAGCATTTGTGGTGGGCCCGGGATGACGGCATTCGTTAGGTTTGCCCGTGGCGGTTTATCATCGTCCTAGGCGCAGGTTTATCGACTGCGCCTGAGTTTTGCCCGCGTAGCGATGCCGGTGAGGCGTGCTGCGGCGGGCCATTTTGTGGGAAGCGGACGAGTGATGCGAGCGAAGACGGCGGTAGTGCTTGGCGCCCAGTGGGGCGACGAAGGCAAAGGCAAAATTGTGGATGTGCTCAGTGAGCGCTTCAGCGCGGTGGCGCGCTACGCGGGAGGGCATAACGCCGGGCACACTGTGATTCACGGCGATCAGAAATTCATTCTCCAGCTCATTCCGTGCGGAGTGCTGCGGCCGGGGTGCAAGGGTGTCATCGGGAATGGTGTGGTGTTGGATCCGATTGCGTTCCTTAAGGAAGTGGCGAAGTTGCGCGGGCTAGGCGTTGCAGTCGACAGCCAGCTCTTTGTCTCCAATCGGGCACAGGTCATTTTGCCGTATCACCGGATGATTGAGCTTGCGGCGGAGAGTGCGCCGGGGCGGCAGAAGATTGGGACGACGAGCCGCGGGATTGGTCCGGCCTACGAGGACAAGATGGCGCGGAGCGGCCTTCGCGTTGTGGACTTGCTACGGCCTGACCTGCTGAAGACCCACATTGAAGCGGCTTGCGCGGAAAAGAACCAGATCGCCCAGGCGCTGTTTGGGCCCCAGATCGGATCGGGGCCGCTGGATCCGGCAAAGATGTACGAGGAATACCTTGCGGCGGCGGAGCAGGTGCGGCCTTTTGTGACGGACACGGGACGGCTGCTGCACGAGATTCTGGCGGATGGTGGTTCGGTGATGTTCGAGGGCGCGCAAGGGACGATGCTCGACATCGATCATGGCACTTATCCGTTTGTCACTTCGTCCTCGGCAACGGCGGGAGGGGCGGCTACGGGCACCGGTGTGGGTCCGACGGCGATCGGCACGGTGATCTCGGTGACCAAGGCTTATGTGACCCGCGTTGGCGAAGGGCCGTTTCCTACCGAGATCCACGATGCGGTGGGAGAGACGCTGCGGGCGCGCGGACACGAATACGGCGCGGTTACGGGCCGGCCGCGTCGCTGCGGATGGCTGGATATTCCACTGCTGCGCTATTCGAACAAGGTGAATGGGGCGGAGTGGCTGGTGGTGACCAAGCTCGATGTGCTCGACGAGCTGGACGAGATTCCGATTTGCACCGAGTACGAAATCAACGGCAAGGTCACGGACGAAATCCCCGCCGATGTGCACGGCCTTCAGCAGATCAAGCCTGTCTATACGACGCTGAAGGGGTGGCGCACGTCGACCGAGGGAATTCCCGAATTCGATAAGCTGCCTAAGGCGGCGCGCGACTACCTGCACTTCCAGGAGAAGGAAAGCGGAGCGAAGATAGCCATGGTTTCGACGGGCCCGGATCGGGGGCAGACAATCGTGCTCCCCGATTTTGCGGCTGCGCTGGACGAGATTCATAGGTAAACTAAACGAACCCCCGACCGTCGAGGAACTTTGAGGCCACTCCCCGGTGACCCTGAGGTCTGTGTCTGTGCAAGAGTTTGAAAGCACGTGGGGAATGGTAGAGGCTGGCTCTTCCGAAGCGGGTTGAATAAAATGCGAATCGACACAATGAGCAACAGGAAGGGTTTTTTCCCATGATCAGCTTTACTGTCCGGATGAAGTTCTCGCCTGAAGATAGGGAAGACGTCGCCGAAGTCCTGCGCCTGCTCACCGAGGCTTCGCGGCAGGAACCCGGCTGCATCAGTTACATTCCGCATCGTATCGAGGGGGATCCTGATGCGGTGCTCATCTACGAGCAATACAAGGACTCCGCCGCAGCGGACGCCCATCGGCAGTCGCCTCATTTCACGAAGTATGCGGTGTGCGGGCTCTATCAGAAGATGCTTGAGCGCAGCCGCGAGGACCTTGTGGCGCTGGCGTGAGCCTCGCTTGGGACGCGGTTTTCTTCCCGGGCTGAAGCCCACGCTCTTTTTCATTGATCGATTCAGGGGCCTGCTCACTTCGTGGAAAACCCGCAGTAGGTCCTTTGACTTCGCTCAGGATGAGAGCGGGTTTGGGTTCTTTGCTTTCCCACCCTTTCCGCAGAAACAAACGGAAGGATGGGGCACCCATTTTCTTGCGGATTGATGCGGAGAGAAAGAGCCGCAGGTCCTTCGG
>Ga0182024_10002583_pt1 | contig 44671 bp, 48 predicted proteins | sample P32metaG_FD_120480 | JGI IMG/M metagenome (GOLD analysis project Ga0182024, IMG submission 120480) | Permafrost microbial communities from Stordalen Mire, Sweden - P3-2 metaG (Illumina Assembly) | ecosystem: Environmental > Terrestrial > Soil > Wetlands > Permafrost | place: Sweden: Stordalen... | reverse complement strand
GCCAGAACCCAGATCGCATCACCAAACGCCTCGTCCGACAGCTCGAAGCGCTCGGACACACCGTCACGCTCGAGGCCCGGGAGGTAGCTGCCTGACGAGTATTTCGCTACAGGTGACGCACGCTGGGCGCCAGATCACGGTAAACGTGAGGGCGGACGGAGGCGGGTTGGTGTCGCACGCGGGCAGCGCGCTGCTGGCGCAGGTGGCCGACAGGATCGGGCTGACGCGGGCGTTGGGTGTCGCGGTCGGGGAGCCCGGACTGCGGGCGGGCAGTCATGACCGCGGACGGGTGATCCGTGATCTGGCGGTGATGCTCGCTGACGGCGGTGATTGCCTGGCTGATCTGCGTGCGGTTTCTGATCAGGCCGCGCTGTTCGGGTCCACGGCGTCGCCGTCGACCGCGTTTCGGGTGATCGATCGGATCGTGTGCACACCGGGCCTGCTCGATGCTGTGGGTGATGCGCACGCCCGCGCGCGTGCGCGTGTCTGGGAACTTGTCGGCGCGCCGGAGCGGTTGACGATCGATCTGGACGCCACGCTGATCACATCGCATTCCGAGAAGGACCAAGCCGCGGGCACGTTTAAGGGCGGCTACGGATTCGCGCCGATGCTCGCCTATGCGAGCAGACCGGCGAGGCGCTCGCCGGCGAGTTGCGCCCCGGCAACGCCGGGGCGAACAACGCCGCTGATCAGATCCAGGTTGCCGAGCAGGCGATCGCGCAGATCCCCGCGGCGCACATTGAAACGATCGAGATCGTGCTGCGCGTCGACAGCGCCGGTGCCAGCCACGAACTCTTGGACTGGTGTCGCGAGGGCCAGATCGAGTACTCGGTCGGCTATGACCTGACCGAGACCGTCCGCGCCGCGATCCTCCAGATCCCCGAGGACGACTGGGTCTGCTCGCTCGATCAAGACGGCAATGATCGTCCCAACGGGCAGGTCTCAGAGATCACCGAGCACCTCGACCTATCCAGCTGGCCGCAGGGCACGCGGGTGATCATCCGACGCGAGCGCGCGCACCCCGGCGCGCAACTGTCCTTCACCGACCACGACGGGCATCGCTTCCAAGCCATCCTCACCGACCAGACCGGCCCGATCGCCGAGCTTGAGCGTGATCACCGCGGCCGCGCGCGTGTCGAGGACCACATCCGCAACGACAAAGACACCGGCCTGCGCAACCTCCCCTTCCGCGACTTCGCTCACAACCAGGTCTGGCTTCAGGTCGTGCGCCTCGCGCACGACCTCATCGTCTGGACCCAACGACTGCTGCTCGCCGGCGAGCTCGCCAAAGCCGGACCCAAGCGCCTGCGCCACCGCCTGTTGCACGTCGCCGGGCGACTGGCCTTCCACGCCCGCACCGCTACCTTGCATCTCCCGGCCGCGTGGCCCTGGGCCAGCCAACTCGCAGCCGCGTTCACGCGCCTGGCCGCGCTTCCCGCGGCCGCCTGACCCGCCAGCCCGGCACCCACCACGACAACAGGACACCTCGGCCGCCAAGCCCGCGAAGCGCGCCCGCAAACCACCGCCAGGACCACCGAAACAGTGCCACCAGGTCCGCGATCGCCTCAACTGGCCCCGCAAACGTCCACCACCAACCCCGTTACCAACCCCGCGACCCGAAACCCTCACCCAAGCCGGCTCGTGCACGATCCGGGCTAGCGGGATCCATCTGCGCGGAACGGAACGTTGCCAGCTTGGGCGGAATGGCCGAGCAGCGATCCGATGACTTTCAACCAGCTTCGGAGGTAGGCATGACGAAACGGGGCATACGAACGCCGATGCATGCTGCGATCGGTCCCTATCGGAGCCAGACCCCGCTTCGCGGCAAGCTGGATGTCAGCTTGAGGAAATCAGGGCCAGATCAGGTCAGATATTGGACGCGCAGAAGCGTCCGCATGAGTTCGCGGAGCGTCCAGGGTTCTAGCCTTAGCCACGGACAAGCACTCTGCCGACAATGTGATCCACCCCCCACCGCCGCTGTCCATCAGGCGCCCGCAGAGAAATAGGCATCTACCACCACGCCGACACGACCGCGCCACCAAAGAGCGGAAGCGAGCACCAGACTTGCCGTTCGCCGTGACCCCTAGGCTGGTCGAGCGCCCCTATTTCGTTCCCGACGGTGGGGGATCGGGCCGTTTCCAACTCCTACTCGCTTGGAGACCCCCGGCACTAGTGTCGGCCGCGGCTGTCGCCGGATGCGAGGCTTACGGACCGCCGTGCCGACCTTTGGGTTTACCTATGTAGATGTATCCGCCGCCAGGGTCTGTTCGGTCGGCTCGGACGACCAGGGCTCGGCTCTGCGTAGTGGGCTGGCTCGGTGCGTGGCCGCATCGCGGCTCGCGCGGAGTTGCACATGTCACCGCGCACCCAGCGGTGATGGAAGCCGGGAAAGTCCAGCCCATCCCCTCCTTCGGTGAGGTGCACGATCCGTGTCTTGGCTTGCTTGAGCTCAAGGCCAAGCTCGGCAAGGATCGCCGTGAGCACCTGGAGCGCTCGTTCGGCTTCCTGCCGGGTTCGGCACATGACCAGCAGGAGAGTCGCCGGGGGGAGTCTCACCCCCCGGCGCTCGCAGAACCCGGCGTGAACCTCTCAGCTCACGGGGCTCCCATCGTCCAGCGGTCAGGGCGCACGCCGAACCGCCAGTGGGCGAACAGACCCGGCTGTCGTCTTGCGACGTCGGCCAGGAACCTGCGTGCTCGCCGGGGACGGCGGCGCAGTCGCTTGTATTTCCGCATGGCCCGTGTCGAAGCGGGCCTGCGCCATCATCGCGACCACTTGCTCCGGGCTTGGAACCTCTTCCAACCAGTCTCTCCGCCTTGTCGCGATCAGACGTGGCGCGATCATCGCGAACCTCAGCTGATCGGTAGAAGCCGCCGGAGCCCGCCAGCCCAAACAGTGCCTTCAAAAGGAACGTCGGCACGAGCCGTGCCGGCGATGGCCATGAGCTCATCACGGTGGTTCGCATCGAGCGTGTTCGTGGAAGGAACGAGGATCCTTGCGCCCCGCCCGGTGTCAACCACGCCGTCGGCAGTTACGTGCACCCAATAGGACGTGTTGGCAGTGTGGTCGTGGAGAACCAGCAGGTGTGGCAGCGCATGGCTCGTCCAGTAGTCGAAATGGTCCTTGGTGCTCTCGGCGTACCACCAGCCTTCGGGCGCCGAAGGATCGCCTTCATGCCTTTTGAAGTACGCGGGCCCGGTCTTGACTTGGACGCCCACCATGGAACCGAGGTCGAAACCTCTCTCGCGAACCTGCACGAAGATATCGGTGCCGAGATCGTGGGGCTTGTTCTCGATCGGCCCCCAACCCAGATCCTCGAATCGAGCCATCACGCGGTGAACTCCGCTCTCCGCGATCTGCTCTGTTCTCTGGGCTCGCATCGGCATCGGTGATTTTCGAATTCTTGACGATCCCGAGAGGTGCGAGCCGCCTTTTCTTCCGCGGCACGGTGCAAGCCGTACCCGCTGCTGGTCTGTCTTGCAAGGAGGAGGAGCAACGAGCGACGAACCCGTGACGCTCCCATTATTGCTAGAGCAGAGACCCAGCCGCTGAAGGCTGGGCATCAAGAGTCTCGCTTCCAGATTGCTTCCAAACAGAGGCTAGGAGACGGGTGGTCAAGCTAGCCTGGCGGGCATCGCGCGGCGAAATCCACGCCTCATGCAGGCAATCAGGAAACGGAGAGGGCGGGATTCGAACCCGCGATAGAGGTTTCCCCCCATACTCGCTTAGCAGGCGAGTGCCTTCAGCCACTCGGCCACCTCTCCCAAGCGCTGCGCGGCAGTTTAGACGAGGGCCGCGGGTCGACGAGCCGTGCTCGCAGATAGCATCGGGTGGGCCGTCGGCCTCCCGGAGGGGTGGCAGAGTGGTCGAATGCGCTGGTCTTGAAAACCAGAGTTCGGGCAACCGGACCGCGGGTTCGAATCCCGCCCCCTCCGCTCCTTGTCGGCCATCGCCCGGCCGCTCAGCTGGGGGCAGGCGGCCGGCGGGGCGTCGCCCCCACGAGCCCGTGTATCAGCAGGAGAGGCGGCTCGGAGTCAGTCCTTCTTGGTGGGCGCGGTGCCGAACACGTGGTCCCAGAACGGAGCGCTGACGCCGTAGCCGCGATCGTGGTTCTGGAAGTGGTGTCGCATGTGGAGTTCGCGCAGGCGGCGCCCGAGAGCACTCTTGGGCCGGTGATGGTGCACGTGGTAGTGCAGCATGTCGTAGGCCAGATAGCCGCCCATGAAGCCCGCGCCGAAGGGAAGGAAGGCGGGGCTGCCCAAGACGAGGTAGAAGCCGTAGATGAAGAGGGCCGACAGCGGCACGCTCACCGACGGGGGCATGACCAGGCGCATCGGATCATTGGGGTGATCGTGGTGGACGCCGTGGATGATCCAGTGCAGGCGCGCCCCGATCCCCTTCTCGGGCTCGAAGTGGAACACGATCCGGTGCAGCCAGTACTCGGTCAGCGTCCAGAACACGTAGCCACCGAGGACCCAGACCGGCGTCATCGCGCCCGCTCCGTGAACAAGGCCCTCGATCAGCATCACCACGATGAGCGGTACGAACAGGATCGGCGGCACGCTCCAATGCACCCGTGAGAGCTTGTCGAGCAGGTCGGAATCGAACATGCGCGGCGAGGCGCGCAGCACTTCCGAGCGCTTCAGACCCTCCAGCTCCTGTGCCCTGTCGGTAGCCACGAACCCGATTTTAGCTCGCCGGCGGCCGCCGACAAGGGATTTTGCCTCTCCGGGAACAGCCCGGATGCGATCCTTGACGTCACCATGGCCAAGCCGCCCCCCGCGCGCTGGTGGCTGGTGAGACCGGCCCAGAACCTCAAGCCCGCCACCTACCGCTGCCCCCTGTGCGGCGAGCATCTGCCCGCCCTGAGCGCCCACATGCTGATGGTGCCCGAGGGCGACGCCACCCGCCGGCGCCACGCCCACTCGGCCTGCGTGCTGAAGGCCCGGCGCGCCGGGAGGCTGCCGACGCGCGAGGAGTGGCGGCGCGCCCAGCCCGCCCCGGAGGCCAACGGCAGCCTGTGGGGTCGGCTGCGAGCCCGGCTGCGCGGCCGCGGCTCCGGCCGATAGGCTACCGCCATGGCCGGCGAGCTGCGACTGGGACTGAACCTCGGCTACTGGGGCGGTGGCCCGCCGCCGGGCGCTCAGGAGTCCGTGCGCGAGGCCGACCGACTCGGCTTTGACTCGGTGTGGACCGCCGAGGCCTACGGGTCGGACGCGCTCATGCCCCTGGCCTGGTGGGGGGCGAGCACAGAGCAGATCAAGCTGGGCACGGCGATCGTCCAGATCTCGGCCCGCACGCCCGCCGCGACCGCCATGGCGGCGATGACCCTCGACCACCTGAGCGGCGGACGGGTGATCCTCGGGTTGGGGGTCTCGGGGCCGCAGGTCGTGGAGGGGTGGTACGGCCAGCCGTTCGCCAAGCCCCTGGCCCGGATGCGCGAGTACATCGCGATCCTGCGCGACATCTGGGCCCGTGGCGGGCCCGTGAGCAACGACGGTCCGCACTACCCGCTGCCGTTGCCCGACGGAACGGGCCTGGGCAAGCCGCTGAAGTCCAGCATCCGTCCGCTGCGCAGCGACATCCCGATTTACCTGGCCGCCGAGGGTCCGAAGAACATCGCCATGGCCGGCGAGCTGTGCGATGGCTGGCTGGCGCTCTTCTACTCGCCGTATCACGACGACTTCTACCGCGAGGCGCTCCAGGAGGGCTTCGGACGTCCCGGCGCCCGCCGCAGCCGCGACGACTTCGAGGTCGCGGCGACCGTGCCGGTGATCATCACCGACGACATCGAGGGGGCCGCCGATGCGCTGCGCCCCATGTACGCGCTGTACTTCGGCGGGATGGGGGCCCGGGGGACCAACTTCCACGCCAACGTCGCGATCCGGATGGGCTACGAGGCCGAGGTGGAGAAGATCCAGGAGCTCTATCTCTCGGGCGACAAGGATCAAGCGGCCGCCGCCGTGCCCACCCGGCTGCTCGAGCAGCTGACCCTGATCGGTCCCAGGGACAAGATCCGCCACGACCTCGAGGCGTGGCGCGAGTCGCTCGTCACCACCATCCTCGTGGGCGGCGATCCGGCGACCCTGCGCACGGTCGCCGAGCTGGTGCTCGACTCGTAGCGGCCTGATCGGGGGAACGCGGCTACGGCGTGGAAACCGCCGCGCCCACCATCTCCCCATCGGAGGTGAAGGTCGGATCGGCGGCCGAGAGCTGATCCTGGGCGTTGATCCGCGTCCCCGGCGGGGCGGGCACGGGACCGTCGAGCAGCGGGTCGGCGGTGTCCTGCATCCAGCGCTCGAGACGGCCGCGCAGGTCGGCGGCCACCGGCGCGTAATCGGGATTGTCGATCACGTTGCGCCCCTCGCCGGGGTTGAAGAACAGGTCGTGCAAGGACTCGCGGGCCACGCGCCGCTTGCCCCAGCCCCGCGCCAGGTAGGCCTCCTTGCTGGGGCTGTCGTCGCAGTTGGCAAGCACCGGATACGGGTACTCGTCAAAGCGCCGCACGTATTTGAAGCGCTCGGTGCGGATCGCTCGCTGGGGCTCGTAGGCGGCGTGATAGGTGAGCTCGGAGAAGATCTCCGAACGGGTGCCCGGGGGCTCGGCCCCCGACACGAGCCCGGCCAGCGAGCGCCCCTGAAGCCAGGGCGGCTCATCGATCCCGGCCATCTCGCAGATCGTCGGGAAGACGTCGATCTGGGAGACGAGCTCGTCGTGCACGACCCCCGCCGGCATCCCCGCGCCGCGCATGATCAGCATCACTCCGATGCCGCGGTCCAGGAGGCTCGCCTTGGCGGTCGGGAAGGCGAGGCCATGGTCGGTGGTGCAGATCACGAGCGTGTTGCGGTCCAGGCCCGCCTCGTGCAGGGCGTTGAGCACCGCGCCGATGCCGTGATCCAGCGATCGGGCGCTCGCCTTGTAGGCGGCGACGTCCTGGCGGATCTCGGGCGTGTCGGGCAGGAACGGCGGCGGCAACGAATAGAGGCGGTCGCGCACCGAGCTGGGGGCGAAGAAGCTGCGGTGGGTCTCAAAGAAGCCGACCGACATGAAGAAGGGCTCGGGAATCCCAGCACCCAGCGCCTCGATCGCCGCCGGCGCCACCGAGTTCACGGTCGTGTCGTCGATCTCGTGGACCACGTCGTAGCCGAGCACATGCGGATCGGCCGAAACGTGCTGCTCGCCGACCATCTCGCAGTGGTAGCCGGCGTCTGAGAGCGTGCGCGCGATGTGCTGGTCGTTGTCGTAGAGCTCAAAGCCGCGGTGGGCGAGGCCCATCATGCCGTTGCTGTGGCAGTAGCTGCCGGTCAGGAGCGCCGCGCGGCTGCCCGAGCACGACGGGGCGGCGCAGAAGGCGTTGCGGAACATGACCCCCTGGTCGGCCAGCCACTGGATGTTGGGCGTCGGGATCGCGTTGCCGTAGGGCTGTACGTAGCGGCCGGTGTCATGCGAATTCAGGTAGAGGATGTTCGGTGGCATCTGAAATCGAAGTCGGCCCGGCGCTGAGAGCCCGGGTCAGTGGTTTGCCACAGCGGAGGAGCTCGCCCCAGGATCCCGCTGCTTACGGTCACGATGATAGGCGGCGACCCAGTCGTCTGAGAGCGCGTCGGACTGGCGCCGGGGGGGCTCGTGGGCCTGCGAGCCGGCGGGGACGCGGAGCGCGAGGCGGTCAAGGACCGCGCGGACGCTGCGCTCCCGGTCGCGCTCGAGATCGTCCTCGTAGGAGATGGCGAGCGCGTCGATCCCGTTGGCCGCCAAGAACTCCCGCCAGGAACGGTCCTCGGCCTCGAAGGTGCGCACCAGGTGGTCGATGCCCTCAAACCGGTAGACGAGCTCGCGGTCCTCCGGGCTCTCGCCCCCGGCGCTGTGGCGCCAGCTCCGGGTCTGAAGCGCCCGCCACATGCTCACCGCCTGTCGCACCTTGTCGCCCCGCGATACCCACACGTAAGCCGGTTCTCCGAACAGGCGCTCCAGGAGCTCGGCCGTCTGGAGCCCCGCGTACTCGGGCAGCTCGGAGGCGAGAGCCCGGAGCTCGGGCAGCTGGCGCCACATGAGCTTGGAGGCGAACACCCCGTTGGGGGTGGTGCCGAGCTCGAAGGCGCGCTCCAGGTGCTCTCGGTAACTGCTCAGGCCGTCCAGCGAGGAGTACGGCGGCGCCTCGGGCGGCGTCATGTCATCGCGGATTCCGGCGCCCGTGCGGGGAAGCCCGTCGAGATAGTCGCCGGGATGCGGGGGCGCGCCGGTGTCGTGGCGGGCCTCGAAGTACTCCTCGGGCCGGCCGGCGACTCCGGTGTCCTTCAGGAGCTCACACAAGAGCGTGCTGCCGCTGCGCTGGGTGGCGCACACCAGGTAAGAGCGCTCAGGCCGGATACAACCAAGGCTACCGATTTAGTGAAACTAGCCGGAGGCGTCGCTCGGCATCCAGGATCTCGTGCGCCTTGATCCCCAGACTGAGCCGCTCGCGTCCGTCGGACTCGTAGGGCGACAGGCCGGACACCTCGTGCACGCGCGAGAGCCGGTAGCCGACGGTGTGGCGGTGCAGCTTCATGGCGTCGGCGGTCTCGGTCGTCGAGCCGTCATGGACGAGAAATGCCCTCAGGGTGGCGAGCAGCTCGGTGTCGTGACGCGCGTCGTAGTCAGCCAGAGGGGTGATCGTCTGGTCACGCAACTGCTCGAGCTCCTCGCGGTCTCCGAGCAGCACCCTGACCAGCAACCGATAGGTCTCCTCCTGAGCCGCCTGCAGATCCGGGGTGAAGGCGAGCTCGGCGAGCAGCTGAGCCTCGTGCACCGCCTGGTGAAGGAGCGCGGGTTCACGCCGAGCGCCCGACACGGCGACTTCCAGCCCGCGGGCTCGCAGCATCTCGGCCAGAGCCAGCGCGGACTCCGTGCTCCCGGCGCCCGCCAGCGGAGCGACGACGACGATCTGGCTGCCCCCGAGCTCGGCCACGAGCACGCCGGGGCCGGCCTGGAGCTCGTCGACCAGCTCGCGGTCCTGGTCAGACAGTCCGGGCGGGTGCCCGTTGGCGCTCGGTCCCCGGCGCGCGCAGATCGCGACCGCCCCGCCCCCCAGCTCCAGCCCCCGGCGGCGCGCCCGGGCGACGAACGCCGGCAGGTCGTCTGGAAGACCGGCCGCCAATTCGGCGATCAGCGCCTGCGAGGAGCCGCGGTCCTCGATTCCGTGAGCCTCGCGCAGCAGCGCGGTGACCGAGGCGGCGGCGGCCGCCGCATCCAGCCACGAGCGCCGATCGGAGACCAGGGCCGTCCCACCCGGCGACGCGCCGTCGCGCCCCGCCGGCTCCGCGCGGGCGGCGGCGACGATCCCGACGGTCTGCTCGCCGATCCGCACCTCCACCGCATCGGCCACGATGGCCGGGACGGAGGGGCTCTCCCCGTTGATCAGAGACGTGGCATGGATCTCTATCTCCCGCGCCTGCTCAGCGGCGAGCGAGCCCGGCGGACCGATCACCGCGCCGCCGAGGGCGGGAATCGCGATCGCCACCGGACAGTCCAGAGCCTTGGCGACGGCCGCGGCGATGCGCCCCAGGTCGTCGCCCGCAACTGCCCCGGCGACGAGGGTCAGCGGCGTGGATCGGGGAGCGGATGATTCCGCTCCCCGATCCTGCGCCGTCTGTCGGCTGTTCTCAAGCGCCCGAGCGCGCTGCATGCTCGCCGCGCACGCGGAGTGGCCCAGGTGGGTTGGACCCATTCACCGAGGACAACCTCCTCATGCAGGCGCCGGCGTCGCCTGACCGGATCCGGACCCCAGCCCCGGAACCCCGTTTGGATACCCCAGCGACGGGATGTCGGAGGGGTACACCTCGTGTCCGTGCACCGCGGTGTCGCCGATCTCCATGTCCTCCTCGGACATCCGCAAGGGGATGAACAGTCCGACGAACTTCAGGAGGACGAACGTCGCCACCGCCGACCAGGCGATCACGAATGCTCCCGCGAAGATCTGCCACTTCAGCAGCGTCCAGTTACCGTAGAGCACGCCCGTGGCCGAGATGCTGGCCGTCTTGCCGACGCCGGGGTACACCGTCATTCCCCCGTCGGCGAAGATACCCGTCAGCAGGCCGCCCGCCAGACCGGCGACGCCGTGGGTGTAGACAACGCCCAGGGTGTCGTCGACGTTGCGGAAGGGTCGCAGCCGGCTCATGTAGTTGAGCGCGAAGTAGACGATCGTCGAGGCGATGATGCCTAAGCAGATCGCTCCGAACCCGTTCACATAGCCGGCGGCCGGTGTGATGGCCACCAGCCCCACGATCATGCCGTTGACGCCGGAGATCAGGCCCGGCTTGCGCCCGGTCATGTAATCCCACGCCACCCAGACCAGGAACGCCACGGCGGTACACAGGTTGGTGTTGAGCACCGCCGCCGACGCTGCGGCCCCCGCGAAGTACGGGTCGCCGCCGTTGAAGCCGTTCCAGCCCAGCCACAGCAGGCCGGCTCCGATCGCGACCATGGCCACGTTGTTGGGTGCGTCGATCTCGCGATCTCGCTGTAGTCGTGGTCCGATCACCGCCGCGGCCACGAATCCCGAGACCCCGGCCGAGAGATGGATCACGTAACCACCGGAGAAGTCGACCGCACCGTGGGCGGCGAAGAAACCTCCGCCCCAGAGGCAGAACGCGTCGACCGTATAGACGATCGAGGACCACAAGGCCACAAACGGAATCCAGGCCTTGAAGTTGATCCGCCCGAGCACCGACCCCAGCATCAGGATTGGCGTGATCGCGGCGAATACGAACTGGAAGTAGGCCAAGGTGGCTTGTGGGAACTTGAAGGCTGGTCCCGTCGTCACCGACGGAATCGTCGCCTGCCCTTGCTCGCCGTTGTGCCCCAGGATCTCTCCCGGGATGCCGATGAAGCTTCCGAGGAAGCCCTTATGTGCGATGCCGTGCCACGGCGTACCGAAGCCCATCTTGAAGGCCCACAGCACCCATACGATGAGCACGACCGCGAACGCCGCGAAGGTCAACATCATGCTGTTGATCGACCACCGCTTCTGCATCACGCCGCCATAGAGCACGACGAGGCCGGGAACGCTCATCAGACCGACCAGCGTCGCCGCGGTCATCTGCCAAGCGTTGTCTCCGGGGCTTAACCACGTTGGATATGGCAGCCACATTTAGATAGATCTCCTTGTCCTTGGGGACTGGGAACTTGGAACGAACAATTGCCGCTGCCCCGCAGCGGTCGGCCCCGATGGGCCTCATAGCAACCGCTGTCAGTCTGTCGGCGTGCGGGCTGCCGCTGCATGGCCTCGCGTCCAGCAAACCCGCCCACCTCCTGGACATAGGGATAAACGCACCCCGCACCCACCGCAAAACGCCTCTAACACGGCGATCTGGGGCCGCGGGAGGTGCTCTAGAAGGCCAGCGGAGCGTTGCCCGGGAGCACGATTACCGAGCCCCGGGCTGAGTCCAGCCGGTTTCGAGTGGCCCCGTCGAGCTCGAGCACGCCGTCGGGCACGCCGCTGCGTGAGTCGACCAGGATCAGGTCGGCGTTGACGCCTTCGGTGAGCTCGGCTCCCAGCGTCGAGGCCAGGGACTGCGCGGTCTGCTGCGCCGCGCCGTTACCCGAGACGGCGATCGTCTTGATCGAGGGATTCTCCTGGGTCCGGAGCCCGGCTGCCGCCACGCCGATCGCCACCCGGCCTCCGTCGAGCAGCCCCTGCGCGGCGGTTCCGGGCTCCACGCGGCCGGGGGCCGTGCGGTAGTCCGAGCCGAACACGATCAGGCCGGCGTGCTCTGACTCCGCGAGCTTGGCCAGCCCCGAGCTCGTGGAGGGATCGATGACCACCTGGCGGGGGACCGTCTCGTAACCGAGCCACATGGCGCCCGCCTCGAGTCGCCGGTCGGCGTCGTGGCTTGCGATCTCCTCGCGCTTGGGGTCGTACTCCCGGGAGTGGCGGACATAGGCCAGCGACAGCGTGGCGCCGGCAGCCGCGAGCATCCTTCCCAGAACCAGCCCGTCGTCATCGTGGGTGGTTCCGTCGTAGGAGACGATGATCGGGGCGGCCATGAGGTCGCAATCCTCGGCCACGGATCGTGGCCTCGCATTGGCCACGTGGACAATCATCCAGAGGCGCCCCTATCCCGGCGGCGGGCGCACCGAGGGTGTGCGACGATCGCCCGGTGCGGCGATCAGCGACAGTCGCGGAGGCGCTGGTGATCGCCGCGTTGCACATCCATCTTCACCATCGCTTCCACGGCCCCCCGTTTGACTACGTGGGGCTCGGGGTCGCAGCCGTGGCCAGCTGGATCGGCGTCCCGGGGCCCGGCGAGCCGGTCCTGATCGCCGCCGGCATCCTGGCGGCCAAGGGGAAGCTCAGCATCGGCTCGGTCCTGGTGGTGGCGTGGGTGGGCGCCACCATCGGCGGGATCCTGGGCTGGATGATCGGGCACAAGGCGGGGCGGGTGGTGCTGACCGCTCCGGGGCCGTTGAGGCCGGCCCGGATCAGGGCGGCCGACCGCGGCGAGCAGTGGTTCGGACGCTATCCGGTGATCGCAGTCCTGGTGACCCCGTCCTGGATCGCCGGCATCAACCGGGTCCGCTCCGCCGTATATCAGCCGACCAACGCGCTCTCCGCGGCTGCGTGGGCGGTCGGCTTCGGCCTGGGGGGCTACTTCGCAGGACCGGCCGTGATCGACGTCGCCGAGGACCTGGGGGTGGTGACCACCACGGTCGTGATCTGTCTGGTCGTGGCGCTGGTGGCCTGGGAGCTCGTGCGCCGCCGGCGCCGGGCCTCCTGACCGCGATCGCTCAGAGCTGCGTGTTTGACCAGTTGACCGTGAGCAGTGGCGGGATCGGATCGCCGATGTCGAACTGGATGTCCTCGTGGGGAAGCAGCGGGATGTCACGCGGACTCTTCTTCCACTGCGTGCCGTTCACGAAGGCCGTGACCTGGCCGTGCAGGCTGGCGACGCGGTCGCCCGACAGCGGCTGATGCCACTCGTCGAAGAAGTTGCCCAGCGTGTAGATGGCCTGCTTGGGCGACTCGATGTGGATGACCCCGTCCTGGGTGTGCGTGTGCAGCCAGTAGTAACAGTGGCCGCCGACGGCGACCGGCCCGTACTGGGTCATGACCGGCTTTGACCCGGGTATGCCGACGCCGGTCGGTAGCGCATACAGGCGCCCGTTGTCGAACACCGCCAGATGGGCGTGGATGTGGTAGACGAGCTGCTCGATCGGCGCGCATTTGATCCCGTCGACCTCCCCGGTGCCGGTCGTGCTCGCGGGCGCCAGGAGAGGACCCTGCTCGATCGGGACGCCCTCAAAGCCCATCAGAGGACCCGACGAGGTGGTGGTGCCGGTGCCGGCTGCCGAGCCGCCGGCCGCCGAGGACGTCGAGCCGGCAGCCGCGGGCGCGCCTGTGGTGCTCGAGCTGGTGGGTGTCGAGCTGCTGCCGGAGCTGCTGCCGCAGGCGGCGAGCGCCAGGACACACAGAGCCATGAAAGCCACGATCGTGAATCGCTTGGACATCGTCAGCAAAAGTAGCTGGATCGGACCGGGGCGGCGTTGATAGCTTGGGCGTCGATGCCTCCGGACTCCACAGCCGCCGGCCTGCCCATGACCACCGCGCTCGAGCTACCGGGCAGCCCGGTCGTCTCGACGCTCGGCATCGTCTACGGGCTGGTCGTGCGCAGCATGGGGTTCGCGGGCAGCGTTGGGGCGGCGTTCAAGGCCCTGCGCCGAGGCGAGATAGAGCAATACACCCAGCTGCTGGAGGACTCGCGGCGCCATGCCATCGACCGCATGGTCGACAACGCCCGCCTGCTGGAGGCCGACGCGGTGATCGCGGTCAGATTCGACTCCTCGGAGATCGGCCAGCAGTTCACCGAGATCGTCGCCTACGGGACGGCGGTCAAGCTGCAGCGCACTCCCTGAGCCTCGCTGTCGTGCGGCTCAGCGACGCAGACCGCGAGCAGCTGTTCGAAAAGCTCAATCGCCACGTCGCCGCGGGCCGCCTGGACCTGGCCGAGCTCGAGCGCCGGGTGGCGCTGGTGGTCGAGGCCGAGACTCGGGAGCAGGCCGCGGCCGTGCTGGCCGACCTCCCGGCCCTGCCGGGCGACCCGGCGCCGGCGCGAGCGCGCGGGCGCCGCGGCCACGGAGATGCCGACGCGCCCGAGATCGACTGGCGCGCCACCGACGAGCGGTTCCGCGATCCCCGTACCAACCGGGTGATGCGCGTGTGGGAGGACGCGGCTGGCCGGCGTCACTACGTGGTCGACGAGCCCCGGTAGGGCGCGGACCCTAGCTGCGCCCGCCGCCCCCGAAGATGCGCAGGAAGAACAGGAAGATGTTGAAGATGTCCAGGAAGATCGACGCCGCGATCGGGACCGCGCTGGCCATGTTGGAGCGCCGCAGGCGGTTGAAGTCAAAGATCGTGATGAATCCGAAGAGCACCAGCCCGACCACCGTGTAGATGACGTTGGCGCCGGGGATCGCGACGAAGCTCGCGATCAGCCCGAACACGATCAGAGCCACCAGCCCCCAGAACAGGCCGCGCCGCCACGAGGACAGGTCACGCCGGGTGGCGTATCCCACTGAGCCCAGGAGGCCGACGAACAGCGCCGTGGCTCCCGAAGCCTGGTACAGCGCGTCGGGGTCGGCCTTGGCGTAGACGGCCAGGACGGGAGCGATGAACAACCCCAGGAGCAGGCCCATTCCGAACAGGAGGGCGACCGCCAGCTGGTCGCGACCGCGGGCCGCGGCGAAGTTCAGCCCGAAGATGCACGCGAAGGCCGCGAAGAAGAAGAAGATTCCGCTGCCGCCGCTGAGGTTGCGTCCGATATAGGCGCCGAGCGCCAGGAACGCGAGCGTGAGGGCGACGAGGCCCATCACCTGACCGAAGACGCCGCGGGTCTGGTCGCGGGTCAGCGTTTGGGGCGGATATGCGACTCGCTGCCTGCCGAAGACGGATCTCTGTGGTGTGGGCATGTCGTGGAATATAGGAGATCGCCGCGCGATTACCAGCACCTTCACCGAGCGGCAATACTGGTGAAGTGCCCCAAGCCATGATCGCTTCGGACGTCGCCTCCGAGCGCCAGGCCAGGACCCCGGTCCCCCGCTCGGCGTGGACGCGCCTGGCCGCCTGCACGGCGGCCGCGGCCCTGCTCCAGCTCGACGGCACCCTGATCACGGTCGCGCTGCCATCGGTGGCCCACGGACTGGGGGTCAAGGGGAGCACGACCTCGGCCGTGCTCAGTGCCTATTTCCTTGCCTATGCGCTGTTCCTGATTCCGGGCGGCGAGCTCGTCGATCGGTTCGGCGCCCGCCGGCTGGCCCTGACCGGGCTGGCCATCTTCGCCGTCGGTGCGGCCGCCGGAGCGCTGGCCCCGAGCTTCGGCGTTCTGCTGGTCGCCCGCGTGATCCAGGGGGCGGGCGCCGGGCTGGTCAGCCCGGCGGCGCTGGCGGGCGCCGTCAGCGGCTTCCCGCCCGAGCGGCGAGGCAGCGCGCTGGGGATCTGGGGAGCGGCGGCCGGCATGTCCAACCTGATCGGTCCCCTGCTCGGCGGGCTGCTGACCGTCGCCTTCGGCTGGCGCGCGGACTGGTGGGCGCTGGTCCCCCTGACCGTGGTCGCCGCGGTGGCCATCGAGCGGCTCGTCCCGGCGGTGGTGAAGCCCGCGGCCGAGGGCGGGCAACCGACCGTGAATCGGATCGTGGTCGCCGCCACGCTGGTCGCCGCGCTCACCTTTGCGGTCATGATCGGCGCCTTCTACATCGCCGAGCAGTACCTGCAGCGCGTGGCCGGCTTCTCGGCGCTGGGAGCCTCGAGCGCGCTCGTGCTGGTGGCACTCCTGGTCGGGATCGCGGCGCCGCTGGCCGGCAAGCTGGTCGACCGCTACGGCGAGCAGTTCCCTGCTCTGCTGGGCTTCGTGGGCGCCGGTCTGGGCCTGGCGATCCTCGGGATCTCCGGCTTCTCCCTGGATGGCCTGGTCACGATTCTGCCGCTGATCCCGGTGGGGCTGGGGTTGGGCATGCTGTTCGTGCCCACCTCGCGCGCGGCTCTGAACTCGACGCCGCAGGCCTCCCATGGGCGCACCTCGGCGCTGCTCTCGGTGGGCCGTCTGCTCGGCGCCGCCATCGGGGCCGGGCTCGCCGGAATCGCCCTCTCGGGCACCCTGACCGCCGACACGGTGCACCACACGCTGCTGATCGGCTCCGCCCTGTGCCTGGTGGTCGGGATCCCGGCCTCCACCTGCCTGCGCGCGCCGCGCGAGCCGGCGCGCGCCGCTCATTGACTCATCCTGGAGCTCAGTTGCCGTTGTCGCGCTTGGTCCGGTAGGTCCGGACCTTGGTGCGGTTTCCGCACACGGCCATGTCGCACCACCGCGCCGAGTGGTTGCGGGACTGGTCATAGAAGGCCCACTGGCAGTCATCGGCGGCGCAGCCCTTGACCCGTTGCCAGCTTCCGTCGGCGGCGGCGTGGGCGACCGGGACCAGGAGCCGCGCGAGCGCGCCCATCGCGCCTCCGGCCCGGGGGGCCAGAGTGACCGATCCGTCGGCCTCGAAGCGCACCGAGAGCTGACCGCCCTCGGCGATGCGCTCGAGCTCTCGCGTCGACCGGGGGTCCCGGGCGCCGCCATTGTTGGCGACGATCGCCGCGCGCAGCGCCTCGCGCAGCTCGAGCGACTGGGCATGGTGGCCGTCGTCCACGTCCCGGGCAGGCCCGTCGAGGAGGTTGCGGTCACTCAGCCATGCAGCCAGGCTCGAGGGCGTATCCAGCTCGTCGGCCCCCTGGTCGAGGTCCAGGGTGTTCACGAAGTCGATCACGAGTTGAAGATCGTGTGGGGGGCTTGAAACCGTCATAGACTCGTAGTAGGTTACCAACATCACCTAATCATCTATGGAGGTGTCGCTCATGGCAACCCCCACCGCCCACGTGGAGGCGCTGCCCGACTGGCAGCCAGACCGGGTCCGCTTGCTGGCACCGGGCCCATTGGTTCGGGCTGCGGCCTGGCTGCGACGGTCCAAACTGGATCGCGCGCTGATCGAGGGGACCGATCCCGCATCCGGCGCTCAGCTCGCGGCCCGGGCGGCCCAGCTCACCGGGCGCTCGACGCGCGCCAACATCGCGACCGGACTCGAGCGACTCGCGCTGAGCGTCGACGACCCGCCCAGCCGGATCCGCGTCCGGCCCGCGCGCGAGGCCGCGATCGCCAACCGCTCGGCGCTGTTGGATCTGGCAGCCGTGCTCCGGCGCGGCGGACCGGTCTACGCCAATGGAGTGGCGCGAGCGCGCCAGCTGGTGGTCGACGGCACCGGGCCGGCCTACACCGACCGCCGTGGCGAGGCGCTGGCGCGGGCGCTCGAGCTCGCGGCCGTGGGTCTCAACGGCTGACCCGGCGTCTCGCCGGGGGTAGCCGCTCCACGCCCGTCACGTCCGATGCTGGCATCGATGAGGACCTGAGCCACCGCCTCGGGCGCGTCCCACATGGGGATGTGACCGCTGTCGGGGAGCTCCACGTTGCGGATCCGGTCAGGGACCCACGGTGGGCGCTCGATCAGCCGGTCACGCTCGGGCCAGACCAGCGTAGTGGGGCAGCGGATGCGTTCCAGCCCCTCAAAGCGCCCGGCTCGCATCGCGTCGTTGACCTCCCTGAACCCCGGGGCCGTGGCGTAGGCGCGGACCAGGTGAGCGGCCTGCGCGCCCGGGACACGGCCAGGATGAGCGACCGAGCTGCCCAGCAGCAGACGCCGCCCGGCAGAGGTTCTGGCCGCGGGTCCGGTGACGGGGAGCAGCGCGCGGGCCATCCGGTGCGCGATCGCCGCCTTGGGCACCAGCGGCTGGGGCCACAGGCCTGCCGGGGCGATCGCGGTGATCGTGCGAACCGCGCCGCGCAGCCCCAGCTCCAGGGCGAGCCACCCGCCCAGCGAGTTGCCGGCGACGTGCGGGCGCTCGATCTCCAAGGAGGCGATCTCCGCGGCCACCGCGGAGGCCAGCGCCGATGGGGTGGGCCGCTGGGCGAGCGCCGGCGACTCGCCAAAGCCCGGTAGGTCGAAGGCGATCACCTCGCGGCGCTCGCTCAGCAGATCGAGGACCGGGTCCCAGACGTGGCGGTCGGCGCCGAGGGGGTGCAGCAGGACCAGCGGCGGGCCGTTGCCGACCCGTTCATAGGCGAGTGCCACCGACCGTGCTCAGCGCTCGACCGCGATCGCCAGGGCGCCGCTGATCAGAGCGGAACCCCCACCCACGGCGAGCGTGGCCTTGGCCGAGCCGGGGGGAAGCTGGCGGCGCCCGGCCACGGTGGCGGCCACGTCGGTCAGGTCACCGGCGATGCTGGCCACCAGCCAGGGTCGCAGCGGCGCCCTGGCGAGCGCCGCGGCCAGGGCACCGGCGTGCAATACGACCTCCCGCATGCCCAGTCCGCGCAGAGGCACCTGGGTCGGGGCGCTCGAGGACTCCGGCCCCAGCCAGCGCTGGGCGAGTCGCGCCGGCGCCAGGATCAGTCCGGCGCCGTAGGCGATGCGGAGGCCGAGGACCGCGGCCGCCGCCCCTCGAGCTTGCGATTCGGTCATCGCCTCACCCTACGCCACAGTGCGTCCGGAGCGGATTCGTGGCGCGCCAGGGAATCTCCGATCAGCCAGATGGTCGGCGGCCAGAGGCCGACGAAGATCGCCCGGCGCTCGGCGTTGCCGCGTTCGTCCTGGTCGACGGTCTTGGCGCGGATCCATAGGCCGATGCACAGACCGATCGATCCCATCGAGGCCATCTCCATCTGCCAGGAGCGCAGGCCGACCTGGTGAAGGCGTTTGGTGAGCATGGAGGACGGCATCGTACAGGCGGCCTCAGTCCGGCTGGTGATCGCTGAGCGCGGTCGCCTCCGACCCGGTTGTCTCCTTCTGCGTGGGCGCAGATGCCCGGGGTAGCCTGCAGAGCGATGCCCAGACGGCCCACCTTGACTCGACGCTGGCTGACCGCGGCTACCTGGCCGATCGGCGTCAGCCTGACCTCATGGGACTACATGTGGCGCTCGACGCCGCTGCACCGACGGGAGGTGCTGGAGCCCGCTTCCGAGGAGCACCTCCCGCCAGGATTCCCCGAGGGCGTCGAGAGCGAGGAGGTGCTGTCGGCGCAGGACGGGCACGGGCCGCTCTTTCACCGCCTGTACCGGACACAGATCAGGGAGGCCGAGCTCGAGCCCCAGCCGCTCATGCGCGCGCTGCAGGTAAACCCCAACCGGGCCGCGCCCACCAAGTTCGCACGCTTTCAGAAGGTTCTCGGGGACAGCGATGAGATGAGCGTCGGCGACGAGTGGGTCGTCCGGATGCCCGGGCCCTGGGATGGTCCGGTGCGCGTCATCGCCGCCGACCACAGATCGTTTCGCCTGGCCACCTTGGTCGGTCACCTGGAGGCCGGCCAAATCGAGTTCCGGGTGGTGCCCGGCCCGCCGATGTCCTTTGAGATCGAGTCGTGGGCTCGCAGCTCCGACCGGTTCTCGAACCTTCTCTATCACCACATGAGAATGGCCAAGGAGATCCAGCTGCACATGTGGATCTCGTTCCTGGAGGGCGTCGTGAAGATCTCGGGAGGGCGGATGACCGGCGGCGTCGATATCGACACGCGGCGGATCGAGGACGGGTTCGTGAAATGAGTCCGTCTCCGGCGGTCCAGCGAAAGCTGTCCGCGCTGGCCGGCAAGCAGGTCAACTTCGACCCCGGCGCGCTCGACATGCAACACCCGCCGCAGGGGTGGAACGTCGACGACCGCTGGCAGTCGCTTCCGTCAGAGCCGCCGGGCGAGCCGGTGGCCGGCGGCAGCTGGGAGATCGCGCGGCGGCTCATCCGCGGTTACGAGTTCGCCGACCCCTCGATGGTCCGCGCCTTCTATGACCCTGACCAGCCGCTGGCCGGCCGCGACATGCTGCTCGAGCTGCAGACGCTGGGGATCGTGCGCGTGTACGTCGGGGTGCGCGTCGGCGAGGTCTACGACCAGGTCCGGGAGGTGGATGGTCGCCGGGCGCGAGTCTTCGGGTGGTACTACCGCACCCTGGAGGGGCACGTCGAGCGGGGCCAGATGGACTGGCAGGTGTGGAAGTGGCTCGACTCCGGCGAGGTCCAGTTTCACGTCTACGCCGTCTCGCGCCCGGCGCCGGCCACCAATCCGTTCGTCCGGATCGGCTTCCTGCTCCTGCGCGGCCATGAGCGGTCGGTGTTTCTCAACAGCACCGCCCGGCGGATGAGGGCCTTCACCGAGCTCGGGCTCCAGGGCGAGCGGCCCGGCGAGCGCGTGCGCCAGGCCAGTCCCGGTCTCACCGCCCGGCGATCATCGGCCGACGATCCGGCCCACGTGGAGCTGGGGCGCAACGTCGAGTCCGAGTAAGGGGTCGCACGGGTCGGCCAGCTGTCAAGCTAGGGCGGAAGGAGTTCGATGACGCCGATGAGATCGGTGCCTTCTGCCAGAAGAACTACGGCGTCACCTTCCCGCTCACCGAGCGCACCTCGGTCCGAGCCGATCCGTCACCGCTGTGGAACGACCTGGCGCGTCAGCCCAACTCCGGCCCCCCGGTGTGGAACTTCACCAAGTACCTGGTGGGCGCCGACGGGAAGCTGATCGCGCGGTGGCCGACCAAGGTCACGCCCGAGGATCCCAAGATCGTCTCGGCGATCGAGGCCGCCCTTCCCGAGTAGCTCCCCCGGGAGTTCACCTATCGGGCAGCGGCGGCGGCGCGCTGCGATAGCTGGGCGGGGTGCGGGAGAGGGAGATCGGGTTGCGGGTGAGCGCCACCACGTCGCCGTTGCCGCCGCCGTCGACGTCCCCGTTGCCGTCGTTCACCGGGGCCGCGACGATGGGGTCGAGCCCCAGCGTCTCGGCCAGCTCGAACGCCCCGGCGACGTCGTTGACCACGCCCGCGGGCACGCGCGCGGCGGTCAGTGCCGCGGCCCACTTTGACGCCGGCCGCGTGGCCAGGAGCTCCACAAGCGCGTCTCGCAACTGGTCGCGATGCGCGACCCGATCGCCGTTTGAGGCGAACCGCGCGTCTTGGGCGAGGGCCGGGCGGCCGAGGACTTCGCACAGGGCGGCGAACTGGCGATCGTTGCCCACCGCCAGCACCAGGTCACCCCCGGCGGTCGGATAGAGCTCATACGGCGAAATGCTCGGGTGGGCGTTTCCCAGCCGGCCGGGCACGACCCCCGCGATCGTGTAGGCCGAGCCCTGGTTGACCAGTCCCGCGAGCAGCGCCGAGAGGAGGTCGACCTCCACACGCTGGCCCTCTCCGGTGGCGTCCCGGTGGCGAAGCGCGGCCAGGATCCCGACCGACGCGAACAGCCCGGCCAGCACGTCGACCAGCGCCACCCCCACCTTCTGCGGTTCGCTGTCCGGAGAGCCGGTGATGCTCATCAGCCCGCCGAGCGCCTGGACGAGGAGGTCGTAGCCGGGAAGCTCGGCGCCGGCCCCGGCGCCGAAGCCGGTGATCGAGCAGTAGACGATCGAGTCGTCTTGGGCGCTCAGCTGCTCGTAGCCGAGGCCCAGCCGCTCCATGACGCCGGGTCGGAAGTTCTCGACCACCACATCGGAGTCGCGGGCGAGCTCCAGGGCGCGCCGGCGGTCGGCCTCGTCGGAGAGATCCAGGGCCACGCTGCGCTTGTTGCGGTTGACGGCCTGAAAGTAGGTCGCCTGCCCGCGCGAGTCAAAGGGCGGGCCCCAGCTGCGGGTCTCGTCGCCGGATCCCGGGCGCTCCACCTTGGTGACCGTGGCGCCGAGGTCGGCGAGCATCATCGTGGCGAACGGCCCCGCGAGAACCCGGGAGAAGTCGAGGATCCGCAGATCGCCGAGCGCGCCGGTTGTGGAGGTGTCGGGCACGCGAAGATCATTGCTGATGGGCGGCGGCCGAGCACGGCCCCGGCTCCGGGCACGTCCTCCCGTCTATATGAGAAAGCCGCGAACCGCGCCGCTTGCCGCGAGCGATTATTGTCAGCGACCATGAGCGCCCAATACGTCCACACATGCATTCGCGTCCGCGACATCGAGCAATCGCTGCGGTTCTATTCACACCTCGGTTTCGAGCACCGGGGGCGGCTGAACTTCGAATCCGCCTACAACGTGTACCTGGGCCTTCCCGGCGGCGGCGACGTGCTCGAGCTGACGGTCAACGTCGGGCGCGACGAGCCCTATGACCTCGGCGACGGCTACAACCACATGGCGCTGGTCGTCGACGACCTGGACCGGCTGCTGGACCGGCTTGCCGAGAACGGGATCGAGCCCGAGAAATCGCCATACGCGCCGGGCGGCCGGGACGAGTACCGGATCTGCTTCGTGGCGGATCCCGACGGCTACCGGATCGAGCTCATCGACGGCGCGTTCCCGACCCCGCAGGACCCCCCGCACCCCTCCGAACGTTAGCCACGCCGGTACGGCGACAGCCCGGTAGACGGATCGTTCTACCGGCCTCTGGAAATGCCCTAGACTCCTGACGGCATGACAAATCCGTGGCTGGCCATCGATGTGGCCACCGCTCCGGCGCAGCGCGCTCGAGAGGTCAGGGAGGCCTGGGAGTTGTTTGTAGGCGCCGGCTGGGGACTCCCGCCGGAGCACGCCAACACGCCCGTGATCCGCGAGCCCATCGTGGCCTCGTGGAGACGCTCGGCAGCCGCCGGAGTGGATCCCTCGGGGATGCGCATCGCGCCGGTCGTCGCCGACGCCGACGAGACCTCAGCTCGCTGGGAGATCAATCCCCTCGCCGAGATGGCGCCCCTGATCCGATCCTGTCTGGCGGCGACCGCCGACGAGTCCCGCCACCTGATTGTGGTCTCGGACGCCAACGGGGTCCTGCTGTGGGTCGAGGGAAACGCGCTGGTGAGGATGCGGGCCGCGGACTCGATGAACTTCGCCGAGGGCACGCTGTGGAGCGAGGGCGGCGCCGGCACCAATGCGATCGGCACCGCGCTGGCCGCCGAGCACGCCGTCCAGGTGTTCGCCACCGAGCACTTCAACGAGATCGTCCAGTCCTGGACGTGCGCGGCGGCTCCCGTCCACGACCCCGACACGGGGCTGGTGATCGGGGTCATCGACCTCACCGGCGACATGTCCAGCGTGCACCCGCACAGCATGGCCGTGGCGACCGCCACGGCGACCGCGGTCGAGGCCGAGCTGCGCTGTCAGATGTTCGACCGCGACGCTCGGCTCCTGGCGCGCTACGGCGACCTGCTGACGGCCGGGCCGGGCCCCCGGGCGCTCGTGGGACCCAGCGGCCGGGTGATCGCCAGCCAGCCGCTGGGCTGGTTGCCGGTCTCCCGTCTGCGCCTGCCCGCCGGGGGCGGACCCCTGACGCTCGGAACGAGCATGCCGGCGGTCGCCGAGGCCTTGGGCCGCGAGGAGGCGTATCTGCTGCGCGGCCTGCCCGCGCCGGCCCCGCGGGGCCGGGCCCCGGCGATGCTCCGGCTCAGCCTGCTCGGGCGCGAGCGCGGCGAGGCCGAGCTGGCGGGCCGGCGACTCTCGCTGCGCCCGCGTCACTCGGAGATCCTCACGCTGCTGTGCGCTCACCCCAACGGTCTGACCAGTGAGGAGCTCAGCGCCGGCGTCTACGGTCATCCCGGAGGGGCGGGGAGCATCCGGGTGGAGATCTCGCGGCTCCGCAAGCTGCTCGGCGACTGCATCGAGACCGACCACTACCGGCTGCGGGGTGGGGTCACCAGCGACGTGGCCCAGGTCTGCACCCTGCTCAACCGCGGCGAGGTCCGCGAAGCCGCCGCTCGCTACCCCGGTCCCGTGCTCCCGCGCTCCAACGCCCCGGGAGTCGTCCGCGAGCGTGAGGCGCTCGAGCGCTGGCTGCGCCAGTCGGTGATGAGCGCCGGCGACCGGGAGGCGCTGTGGGCCTGGTTGCAGACCGATGGGGGCGCGCACGATCTGGCCGCCTGGCAGAGGTTGCTGGGCAACCTCGCGTTCGCCGATCCGCGCCGCAGCCTGGCGGCTGCGCGGATCGGCCAGCTGCGCGAGGACTCCTCCGGCCGGTAACGCCCGGTTCCAGGGTGTAGCGCCGGGTGATCCGCCCGGGGCTGTAACGCTCGTGTAACGCCCTGAGCAGCGATCGTGGGCTACTGTCGCAGGCAGTGGTCCGGTGAGCCGCCGAGCCCACGAGGAGCAGGAGAGGAATTCGATTTGAAGCGCAAGTCCGTGCGCGCATTGAAGCGCGCGCCCGCTGCTGCACCCAGTCATAGCCCGACCGCGGCCACCGCCGCACCCAGCCGTAGCCTGAGCACGGCCCGATCGGTCTTGCGGGTGCTCTCGCTGCTGGTTGAGCGGCCCTCCGGCGTGCGCGCCGACGAGGTGGCCGAGGCGCTGGGCAAGAGCACCTCGACCGCCTACTACCTGCTGACCAGCCTGTGCGAAGAGGGCTTCGCCGTGCACGAGTCCCAGGGCGTGTACAGACCGGCGCGGGGCCTCGAGGAGCTGACGGCGGTCGCTGAGGAGGCCAGTCCGCTGCACGAGGGAGTGGCGGGCACCGTCGACGAGCTGTTCCTGCGCACGCGCAAGCGCGCCTACCTGGGTGTCGCGCGGTCGGGACGCATCGAGATCACCGCCTTCCGCGGTCGCCAGGGGGTCCCGCGGATGCCCGGGCTGGGCTCTGAGATCCGGGATAGCGCTCACGCGCTGGCGATGGGCAAAGTCGTACTGGCCCTGCTCGAGCCGGCCGGGCTCGCCACCTACATGGCGCGGGGACTGCGGTCGTTCACCCGGCACACGATCACCTCGCCCGAGGAGCTGGCGGCCGATCTGGAGCGGGTGCGCGCCGACGGCTACGCGGTCGACCGGGAGGAGTTCGACGAGAACTTCTGCTGCATCGCAGCGCCCATCCTTGACGAGCGCGGCCGCTTCGTGGCCGCCCTGGCCCTGTCGGTGACCGTCAACGTCTTCGACAGCGAGCGCAAGCGCCTGACGGCGATCGTCATGGACGTCGCCCGGGGCGCGATGGCGCCCCCGGCCGTAGCCGCGCCGAGTTTGCAAGCAGATGCAGAAAACCCAGGCTTCTTGTCACAAACAGCACGTCGACTTAGCCTCAGAGTCGAGGCCGTGTAGCGGTAGAGCCGCATGCGTGACGAGAGAAAACCACCAAGGAGCGACAGGTGAGTAGAGCAAGCATCACCAAGGCTCACAACAAGATCCAGGAGCTGTCCTGGGAGCCGACATACGTTTCGCCGGTTGAGAAGTACTCGACCGATTACACCTTCGAGAAGGCGCCCAAGAAGGACCCGCTCAAGCAGGTTCTGCGGTCCTACTTCCCGATGGAGGAGGAGAAGGACAATCGCGTGTTCGGCGCGATGGACGGCGCCATCCGCGGGAACATGTTCCGCCAGGTCCAGGAGCGCTGGATGGAGTGGCAGAAGCTGTTCCTGTCGATCATCCCGTTCCCGGAGATCTCGGCCGCCCGCGCGATGCCGCTGACGATCGGGACGGTCCCGAACCCCGAGGTTCACAACGGCTTGGCGATTCAGATGATCGACGAGGTCCGCCACTCGACGATCCAGATGAACCTCAAGCGGCTGTATATGAACCACTACATCGACCCAGCCGGATTCGACATCACCGAGAAGGCTTTCCAGAACTGCTACGCCGGCACCATCGGCCGTCAGTTCGGTGAGGGCTTCATCACCGGGGACGCCATCACGGCCGCCAACATCTACCTGACGATCGTCGCCGAGACGGCGTTCACGAACGTCCTGTTCGTGGCCATGCCGGGCGAGGCGGCGGCCAACGGCGACTACCTGCTGCCGACCGTGTTCCACTCGGTCCAGTCAGACGAGTCGCGTCACATCTCCAACGGCTACTCGATCATCCTCATGGCGCTCGCTGACGAGCGCAATCGGGAGCTGCTCGAACGTGATCTTCGCTACGCGTGGTGGAACAACCACGCCGTCGTGGACGCCGCGATCGGAACGTTCATCGAGTATGGGACCAAGGATCGCCGCAAGGATCGCGAGAGCTACGCCGAGGCGTGGCGCCGCTGGATCTATGACGACTACTACCGCAGCTACCTGATGCCGCTCGAGAAGTACGGGCTCTCGATTCCCCACGACCTGATCGAGGAGTCGTGGAACCGGATCTGGAACAAGGGCTACATCCACGAGGTCGCGCAGTTCTTCGCCACCGGCTGGCCGTTCAACTACTGGCGGATCGATGGCATGGACGACAAGGACTTCGAGTGGTTCGAGTTCAAGTACCCGGGCTGGTATGACAAGTACGGCAAGTGGTGGGAGCGTTACGGCGAGCTGTCGAAGAAGAACGGCCATGCGCCGATCCCCTTCGATGCCGACACCGACTACGTGTACCCGCATCGGTGCTGGAGCTGCATGGTGCCGTGCCTGATCCGTGAGGACACGGTGGTCGACGAGGTCGACGGTCAGGTCCGCACGTACTGCTCTGAGACGTGCGCCTGGACGGACAAGGTCGCCTTCCGGCCGGAGTACAAGGGCCGTGAGACGCCGTCGATGGGCAAGCTCGTCGGCAAGCGCGAGTGGGAGACGATGTACCACGGGTACGACCTGGCGGAATGCATCTCGGATCTGGGCTACGTCCGAGACGATGGCGAGACGCTGGTCCCGCAGCCGCATCTGGATCTCGACCCGAAAAAGATGTGGACCCTGAAGGAGATGAAGGGGCACACCGTCCAGAGCCCCAACATCCTGCTCAACGAGATGTCGCCCGAGGAGCGCGAGGCGCATGTAGCCGAGTACAAGCGCGGCGGTCCGGCGGGGCGTAAGCCCGCCGAGGCCGGGGCCTAGCGACGAGGCTGCCGCCAGAGGCGACCGGTTTCCCTGAGCCGGTCGCCTCTTCGGCGTCTTTGGGAGGCGACACATTCGATGGGACAGACCTTCAACGTCAGACTCGAGCCCGTCGGCATCGAGTTCGAGGTGGACGAGGACGAGACGGTCCTGAAGGGGGCCTTCCGGCAGGGCCTGATGCTGATGCACGGCTGCAAGGAGGGACAGTGCGCGGCCTGCAAGTCGTTCCTGCTCGACGGCGAGGTGGAACTCGAGCGTTACTCGACGTTCGCGCTCAACGACTACGAGAAGGAGGAGGGGTGGACGCTGCTGTGCCGGGCGCACGCCGAGTCCGATCTCGAGGTGGAGTTGATCAACTACGACGAGGAGATCCTGCGCTCAGGGGTGCCGATCCAGACCCAGCAGATGCGCGTCGAGATGCTCGAGGAGCTGACCGGCGACATCCGCCGCCTCGTGCTCTCGGGCGACGAGGAGCTGAAGTTCAAGCCGGGTCAGTACGTCGACATCAAGATCCCCGGCACCGACGAGGTCCGCTCGTTCTCGATGGCCAACCTGCCGAGCGACCAGCTCGAGTTCATGATCAAGATCTACCCGGAGGGGAAGTTCTCGGGTCTGCTGGCCAACGACGAGCTCAAGGAGGGTGACGAGCTGCAGGTCACCGGCCCCTACGGGGTGTTCACCCTGCGCGAGAAGTCAGATCGTCCGCTGCTGTTCATCGGCGGCGGCGCCGGCATGGCCCCGTTGCTGTGCCTGCTGCGCGCGATGGCCGACAAGGGCATCGAGCGCGAGGTCGTCTACTACTACGGCGCTCGGGGACTGGAGGACCTGTTTCATCTGGAGGAGCTGGCGGAGCTGGAGCGCCAGGTGCCCAGCTTCCGCTTCGTTCCGGCGCTGTCGGAATGCGGCGACGACGAGGAGTGGGAAGGGGAGCGCGGCCTGATCACCGATGTGGTCACCCGCCTGCACCAGGAGCTGGGCGAGGTGGATGCCTACCTGTGCGGGCCGCCCCCGATGGTCGACGCCGCCATCGCGATGCTGGATCAGAACGGCGTACCCGAGGCTCGGGTCTTCTACGACAAGTTCACGACGACCGCGCCCGAATAGCGCGCAGAGGAGAGAGACCACCGATGGCAACTTCCACGCGGGATGAGAACCCCGACGTTCAGGCTCCGAGCAAAGACCACGACGTGCCGCCCCCGGTCACAGAGCGCAGCGTTCCCAAGCCGGTGTTCACCGACGCCGAAGCGGGTGCCAGGGAATTTCCCTCCTCGACCAGCCGGACCTACAACTACTTCACCCCGGCCCGGCGCCGAGCCACCGTCTATGAGGACGTGACCGTCGACGTCCAGCCCGATCCCGAGCGCTACCTGCTCCAGGGCTGGATCTACGGCTTCGCGGACGGCACCGCCGGCTATCCGCCGGAATGGACGGCGCTGAAATCATCCAACTGGCACGTCTTCCTGGATCCCAACGAGGAGTGGGAGCAGACGATCTACCGCAACAACGCCAACGTGGTGCGCCAGATCAGCCAGAACCTGGCCAACGCCAAGGCCGCTCGGGCCTTCGACGGCTGGAATCGCGGATGGATCAAGACCGTCGAGCGCCACGTCGGGGCCTGGGCCCACGTCGAGCATGGCATTGGCATGCACGTCTACCTGCCCGCCCAGCGCGACGCCCCGACGAACATGATCAACAACGCGCTCTCGGTGGCCTCGGCTCACAAGCTGCGCTTCGGCCAGGACATGATCCTCTACAACATGGACCTCACCGACAACGTTGAGGGGTTCGACGGAGAAGCGCACAAGGACGCCTGGGTCAACGACCCGATCTGGCAGGGCGTGCGCGAGAACGTCGAGCAGCTCACCGCGATCCGTGACTGGGCGGAGGCGTTCTTCGCCGCCGCGGTGGTGTTCGAGCCCCTGGTCGGCGAGCTGTTCCGCTCGGAGTTCATCATGCAGGCGGCCGCTCCCCAGGGCGACTTCGTCACGCCGACCCTGATGGGCGCCGGCGAGTCCGACACCGCCCGGGACCTACGGGTGGCCCGCCGCCTGTTCGGGATGCTCGCCAACGACGAGAAGTTCGGCGAGGAGAACCAGGCGACGATGCAGGGCTGGCTCCAAGAGTGGACGCCCAAGAGTCTCGCAGCGGGCCGCACGATGCAGCCGATCTGGTCACAACCGGGCGAGAAGGTCATCCGCTTCGAGGAGTCGCTCGAGCATTCGGAAGGGCGCTTCGACGAGATCCTCGACGAGTTCCACCTCAACGCAAAGGAGATCGACTGATGAGCGCATCCGAGGACCGATTCAAATCGGATCGAACCTCCTCCAACCGTGCGGGCGTGACCCTGATGAACAATCAGGTCGGTTACGTGGTAGCCGACGTAATGCGCGAGCACGACAACGTCGACGTCGAGGTGCTGCCCTCGATGATCCGGATCGACGGTACCGGCCAGTTCGAGATCGACTACGAGGAGATGGCCGAGGCGCTGGGCTGGGACGACTTCGGCAACGACGATTTCGAGGAGATCATGTCGACCCATTACGGACGCATGGTCGTTCTCGACGACAAGATCATCATGTTCGCCAACCCCGAGGACGCGGCCGAGTACATTGGCTTTGACCTCAAGGCCGTCAGCTAGCCACAGGAGCGAGAGATATGTACGAAAAGAACGGTGAGCAGTACTTCATCGTCGATTCCCACATGCACATGTGGGATGCCAGTCCCGACAACTGGGTCAAGGGCCAGGAGCAGTACGCCAAGGGGTGGATCGAATGCTTCCACGCCTACATGGGGCTCGGCCCTCCCGAGACCCACTGGCCGATCGAGAAGTTCATGAAGTACTCCGACGAGGACTTCGAGAAGGACGTCTTCCAGGACGGCGGCGTCGACGTCGGGATCTTCCAGTCCACGTATCTCCTGGAGTGGTACAAGACCGGCTTCAACACCGCCGCTGCCAACGCCCGGATGGCCGAGAAGCATCCTGGCAAGCTGATCGTCAACGGTCGCTTCGATCCCCGGGACGGGGACCTCGGCCTCAAGCAGCTCGAAGAGGACGCCAAGAAGTTCAACCTCCAGGGCGTCAAGCTCTACACGGCGGAGTGGAACAACGGCTCACGCGGCTGGCGGCTGGATGACGAGCAGACCAAGCCCTTCCTCGAGAAGTGCAATCAGCTCGGCATCAAGAACATCCACGTCCACAAGGGCCCGACCATCTGGCCGCTGGACAAGGACGCCTTCGATCCCCGCGACGTCGATATCGCGGCGACCGACAACCCGGAGCTCAACTTCATCATCGAGCACGTCGGGTTGCCGCGGATCGAGGACTTCTGCTTCATGGCGACGCAGGAGCCCAACGTCTATGCCGGTCTCTCGGTGGTGATCGGCGGCCTGATGTTCGCCCGGCCACGGTTCTTCGCCAAGGTGATGGGCGAGCTCCTGTTCTGGGTCGGCGAGGACAAGATGCTGTTCGGCTCGGATTACGGCATCTGGGAGCCCAAGTGGCAGATCGACGGGTTCCTCGACTGGGATTACCCGGACGATTCGTTCTCGGACTACCCAAGGGTCACCGACGCCACCCGGCGCAAGATCCTGGGTCTCAACGCCGCCGCCCTGTACGGCATCGACGTGCCCAAGGAGTTCCAGGTCTCCGAGGAAGCCGGGGCTCCGGCCGCCAAGGAGGACGCGGAGCTGGTCGAGACGGCATGACCAACCCGGCCTCCCTCAGCCAGGAGGCCAGGATGCGCGAGCAGGTCCTCGACGCCCTGAGCGCGGTCTACGACCCCGAGCTTGACGAACCGATCACCTCGCTTCGGTTCGTCAGCTCGTGCGTCGCGACCGCCGACGGTGACGTCGAGGTCCTGCTGCGGCTCCCCACGCCGCAGTGCGCTCCGAACTTCGCATTCCTGATGGCGGCCGATGCCCGCCGGGTGGTCCGGGCGGTGCCGGGGGTGCGAAGCGTCAGCGTCCAGCTCGAGGATCACTACACGGGCGACGAGATCAACGCCGCGCTGGCCGGCGGCCAGGGCTTCACCGGCGCCTTCCCCGGCGAGACCGAGGACGACAACCTGGAGGCCCTGCGCGCGCTGTTTCTCCGCAAGGCACTGATCGCCCGTCAGTCCAGGGTGTGCCAGGAGATGCTGGACACCGGCGCCGGCCCCGAGCAGGTGGTCAGCGCCACGGTCGCCGACCTGCCCGACGGCCCGGAGGCGGGACGATGCCTGGAGCTGCGCGAGCAGCTCGGGATCGGCCACGGCCCCGAGTCGCCGGCTTTCGTGCTGCCCAACGGCGATCCGCTGGTCGCAGACCAGCTGACGCGGTGGCTGCGCGGGGCCCGGCTGGTGCGGACCAGCCTCGAGGCCAACGGCGGCATCTGCCGCTCACTATTGGAATTTCGCCACAAGTTGGCGACCGAACCCCAGGAGGTGGCGGGATGAAGGCCGCGCGACTGCACAACTACCACGAGGCGCTCCAGCTCGACAGCATTGACGAGCCCAAGGCCGACGGCCCGTTCGACGTCATCGTGCGAATCGGCGCCGCCGGATTGTGCCGCACCGACCTGCACATCCAGGAGGGCCAGTGGGCGGAGAAGTCCGAGGTCGTGCTCCCCTACACCCCGGGACACGAGAACTCCGGCTGGGTGCACGAGATCGGTTCGGGAGTCAGCAACGTAGAGGTGGGGGACACGGTGATCGTGCACCCGTTCATCTCGTGCGGCTTCTGCATGCCGTGCCGGGTGGGCGATGACATGCACTGCCTCAACGGGTCCTTCCCCGGCATCAACCGCGACGGCGGCTTCGCCGACCTGCTCAAGACCTCGGCGCGCTCGGTGGTCAAGCTCGACCCAGGACTCGAGCCCAAGGACATCGCCGCGCTTGCCGACGCCGGGCTGACCGCCATCCACGCCGTCAAGAAGGCGATCCCGGTGCTCACCGCCGGAACCCGCGCCGTGGTCATCGGAGCGGGCGGGCTCGGTCACATCGGGATCCAGTGCCTCAAGGCCCTGACCCCGGCGGAGATCATCGTCGTCGACCCCTCCGAGAAGGCGCTGGCGCTGGCCGGGGAGATGGGCGCCGACCAGACCGTTCAGGTCGACGGCTCCAAGCACGTCGACACCGTCAAGGAGATCACCGATGGCCTGGGCGCCGAGGCGATCATCGACTTCGTGGGCGAGAAGGGCGCAATCGAGGACGGGATCGCGATGATTCGCGACGGGGGCTTCTACTACGTGATCGGCTACGGGGAGAACATCGACATCCCCACCATCGACGTCATCTCGAGAGAGATCTCGTTCATCGGCAACCTGGTCGGCACCTACGCCGACCTGTCAGAGCTGATGACGCTGACCGCCGAGGGCAAGGTGACCCTGCACACCAGCACCTACCCGCTTGACGCGATCAACGACGCGATGGCGGATCTGGACGGCGGCAACCTTCAGGGCCGCGGGATCCTGATCCCCGCCGGGGCCTGAGCGGGTGCGCCGATTCAGACACGAGAGGGAGCTCTGACACGAGATGGGAAAGATCCTCTACTTCAACCACGAGGCCCGGCAGCTGCTGGCCGCCGGCGTGGACGAACTGGCCAACACGCTCAAGGTGACGCTCGGGCCCAAGGGCCGCAACGTCGTCCTCGAGCGCTTGACTGGCCCGCCCGTGATCACCAACGACGGCGTCTCGATCGCTCGCGAGATAGAGCTCTCGAACCCGCTGAAGAACATGGGCGCACAGCTTGTGCGCGAGGTTGCGAACAAGACCAGCGACATGACCGGCGACGGCACCACGACCGCCACCCTGCTGGCCCAGGCGATCGTGCGCGAGGGCATGAAGGCGCTCGAGGAGGGAGCAAACCCGATGTTGCTGCGCCGCGGCATCGAGGACGCGACAGAGCTGATCGTGTCCGAGCTGCGGCGCGGCGCACGGGAGGTCTCCAGCGCCGAGGACCTGACCCATGTAGCGACGATCGCCGCCAAGGAGGACGAGCGGATCGGATCGGCCGTCGCCCGGGCGCTCGACCGGGTCGGTCCCGAGGGCGTGGTCACCATCGAGGAGGCCGAGCTTCCCGGAATCGACGTCGAGTTCGTCGAGGGCATGCACGTCGAGAACGGCCACTTCTCGCCCTACCTGATCCAGGACACCCAGCGGATGGAGACCGTCTTCGACGACCCCTACATCCTGCTGACCAACAAGGCGATCAACCACGTGCAGGACCTGATGCCGACCCTCGACGCGGTCATGCGCTCACCGCGCCCGCTGATCATCTTCGCCGAGAAGGTTGACGGCGCCGCCCTCGGGCTGATCGTGCAGAACAACCAGCACGGGACGCTGAAGGCGGTCGTGGTCCGCGCCCCGGGGTTCGGCCACCGGCGGATCGCTCACCTGCACGACCTCGCCGCCTTCACCGGCGGCCAGGTGATCACCGAGGACGCCGGTCTGACGCTCCAGCACGTCAAGCCCGAGACCTTCGGCTCGGCGCGCCGCGTGGTGATCACCGAGGACTCGACCGTCCTGGTCGAAGGGGCCGGGACCGCAGAGCAGGTCGACGCGCGCCTGGCCCAGATCCGGGCCGAGCTCGAGCGGGCGACGCAGGACACCGACATCGAGGTGCTGCGCGAACGCTTGGCCAAGCTCTCGAGCAGCCTGGCCGTGATCCACGTGGGCGCCGCCACCGGTCCGGAGCTCAAGGAGAAGCTGCGCCGCACCGAGGGAGCGCTCGCCGCCAGCCGGGCCGCGGTCAGCGAGGGCATCGTGACCGGCGGCGGGACGGCGCTGCTGCGCGCCGAGCCGGCGCTCGACGACACCGGCCTGGAGGGCGACTACCTGCGAGGCGTCGAGGTGATCCGGGGCGTGCTGGCCGAGCCGCTGTTCTGGGTGGCCACCAACGCCGGGTACGACGGGCAGGCGGTGATCGACCAGGTTCGCGCCATGCCGCCCGGCCACGGCCTCAACGCGCTCACCGGGAACTTCGGCGACCTGTTCGCCGACGGCGTCATCGATCCCCTGCGGGTCACGCGGCTGACCATCCAGCACGCCGCCTCGGTGGCCGCGCTGATGCTCACCACCGAGGCCCTGGTCGCCGAGGAGCTGGTCGCCCAGCCCGGCGCGGTCATCGCCCCCGGTTTCGGCGACCTGGCCGAGGGGCTGGCGCGGCCGTCGTCACCGGTGTAGCGGCCTGACCGCTTCTTCACCGGTCTAGCGGCTCGGCTGCGGCTGCGGCTGCGCCCGCGGCGGACGCGTCTACAAGCTCAGCAGGGCGGTCCGCTGGAGCGCATCGCGGCCTCCACCTCCGCGACGGTGGGGGCGGGCGGCCCGGGTGGAGCCGGGTCCTCGCCGGGGGCACGGATGCCCGCCAGCACGAACGCGAGGTGACGCTCCCAGGCGTTGGGGGCGTGGCCGCGGGTGCGCCGCACCACGCCGGCGTTGCCCATCAACAGGAGCACGAGGTCCTGGTGCGTGAAATCGGGGCGCAGGGCGCCGTCTGCCCGAGCGCGCGCGAGCAGCTGGTCGAGGTGCTCGAGGACGGCGCGGCGATGGCGCGCGAGCTCGTCACCGGTGTCGAACAGCCAGGTCGTCAGCAGCTCGGAGATGCCCTCGTCCTGCGCCTGGCAGCGACACAGGAAGGTGACGAATCCGGCGAATCCCCTCCAGGAGTCCTGCTCCTCGAGCGCTGCGGCGGCGGCCCCGGCGTACTCGGCCATCTGCGCGGCGAAGACCGCGGCCACCAGCTGGCACCGGTCGGGAAAGCGGCGATACAGGGTCGCGTTCCCAACGCCCGCGCGCGAGGCGATCTCGTCCAGCGACGCCTTGAGTCCCCGCTCGGCGAACACCTGACGGGCAGCGGTCAGGATCGCGTCGCGGTTGCGCTGCGCATCGGCACGAAGCGAGGGAGGCGACTTTGCTTCGGACCTTGAGGCCATGGTATTCGGTTCCCTCTTCCAAAAGCGGGGAGATATCCCCAGTTAGGATACGCTGCTCGTATAGGTTCTACCCCAACACGCATCCAGATCATCGTCGGTACGACTCGCGAGGGCCGATTCAGCGATAAGCCCGCCGCCTGGCTGATGAGCCGTCTGGCGCCGCGACGATCTCCAGGCCGAGCTCGTCGACCTTCGAGATCATCCGCTGCCCTTCTACGACCAGCCCCGGCCTCCCGCCTACAAGCATCGCGACTATCCGCCGGAGGTGCAACGGTGGGCGCAGACCATCGACCGGGCCGACGGCTATCTGATCGTCACCGGCGAGTACAACTACGGCTATCCGGCGGTCCTCAAGAACGCGCTCGACCAGGTCTTCCCCGAGCTCAATCGTAAGCCCGTCGCCTTCGTCGGCTACGGCAACGTGGGCGGTGCGCGGGCCATCGAGCAGCTGCGGATGGTGGCGGTCGAGCTGGAGATGGCTCCACTGCGCCATGCGATCCATATCCTCCCGGCGCTGATGGTCCCGGCGATGCAGGCCGAGTCGTTCGATCCCGAGCTCTTCGCGGAGCTCGATCCCCGGCTCGACCGGGCCGCCGACGACCTCGTGTGGTGGGCCGGCGCGCTGTCGGCGGCCCGGGCCGCTGACCGCCCCTCAGACGCCTGACTGGACGTGTGCTTGGACCGCGAGGGCTGAGAGGACGCGGGCCGGCTCTGAGCTGGTGGTGGGGAGCTCAGGCGGCCCGGCGGCCGGCGGAAGCCGTCGCGGCGAGTACTCCCGATCTCTCAACCCGGGTTGTTTGACTGCGAGATCCGCAGTACTCGTTATGCGGGTGCTCCCGATCTCGCACCCGGAAATCGGCGATTCCGAGATCCGGAGTGCCCGGCTTTCGGGCGTCGCGGCCCGGAGGTCAACCGCAGCCGTTGCCGACCGCCGCCCTCCCCAGCAATGAAGTTCGAACCCAGGCCAGCGTCCGGGTCGCGAGCGGTCGGCCGGTCCGCTTCCCCGCTGCACAGGCTCGACGTCGAGCCTCGAATCAGACCCGTAGGATGGGGGTCACAGGCGAGTCAGGAGGAGCGTGTGAGCACTCGGATCAACCACGTCAGCGTCAATGCCCGAGATCTGGCGGAATCGGTCCGCTTCTACTCCGAGTTGCTCGGCGCCGAGCAGATCCCAACGCCGAATTTCGGGATCCCCGTGCAGTGGCTCGCGGTCGGCTCCACCCAGCTGCATCTGTTCGAGCGCGACCTGCAGCCGACCAGCCACCACCACCTCGGGATCACCGTCGACGACCTCGAGCCGGCCTATCAAGCCGCGGAGCGCTGGGGCGCGTTCGAGGACGCGGCTTTCGGCAACCGCCTGGTGGAGCTGCCGGGCGACGTCGTGCAGCTGTACGTGCGCGATCCGGCCGGCAACCTGGTGGAGATCGACCAGGCCGGCGTCGATCGGCTCCCCGCTGATCTGCGGGCCCGCGTCAAGGGACTGTGGGAGTTCAATCCCCAGAGCGACGACCAGATGCGCGGGCGGCTGTTCGTGCCGTGAGCGGGCGCCGGCGAGGCCGGACCCCGCCGGGCGCGCGCTCAGACGATAATCGAGCTGTCCGGCCGGCCCCGTGGGCCGCTGAGCCATCGAAGGAGCGCCTGACTTGGATTGGTCGATTCCCGCCGACGTGACCGAGCTGCTCGGGTCGATCGACGAGTTCATAGACCGCGAGCTCGAGCCGCTGCAGCAGGCCAATCCCGAGCTCTTCGACTATCGCCGCGAGTTCTCTCGCACCGACGTGGAGCGTGGCGGGATTCCCACCGAGCGGTGGCGCGAGCTCCTGGCCGAGGCCCGGCGCCTGTCGATCGAGGCCGGCTTCTACAAGTACCCGTTCCCATCAGAGCTTGGCGGTCAGGACGGATCGAACCTGGCGATGGCGGTCATCCGCGAGCACCTGGCCCACCGCGGTCCGGGGCTGCATGCCGAGCTCTCGCACGAGGCCTCGGTGGTCGCCAACGAGCCGCTGGTGCTGGTCCTGCACGAGTACGGCACTCCCGAGCAGAAGCGCCGCTACCTGGAGCCGCTGGTCAACGGCGAGGCCTCGATCGCCTTCGCCCTCACCGAGCCCGACCACGGCAGCGACGCCACCTGGCTGAGCACCCGGGCGCGGCGCGTCGAGGACGGCTGGGTGCTGGACGGGGTCAAGCGCTTCATCACCGGGATCGACGTCGCCGAGACCGTGCTGGTGTTCGCCCGCACCTCGGGTCCCGACGGCAAGGCGCAGGGGATCAGCGCCTTCCTGGTGCCCACCGACGCGCCGGGACTCGAGGTCCCCTATTACCACTGGTGCCTGAACATGCCCACCGACCACGGCGAGGTCACGCTCGACGGAGTCCAGGTCGGCGATGACGCCCTGCTCGGCGAGGTCGACCGAGGCCTGGACTGCGCGCAGCTGTTCGTGCACGAGAACCGCATCCGCCAGGCGGCGTCGTCGCTGGGAGCCGCCCAGTTCTGCATCGACCGCAGCATCGAGTACGCGCGGGAGCGCGTGATCTTCGGCAAGCCCCTGGCCGACTACCAGGGGATCCAGTGGCAGCTGGTCGAGCTCCAGACCGAGGCCGAGCTCGTCCGCAACACGCTTTACAAGACCGCCTGGCTGATGGATCAGCGCGGCGACGGCGGCTCCACCACGGCCAAGACGAGCGTCAGCGACAAGGTCTCGATGGTCAATTACCGCGCCAACCGCCTGGCCTGCGACGCCGCCGACCGCGCCATCCAGGTGCACGGAGGTCTCGGCTATACGCGTGAGGTCCCCTTCGAGTTCATCTACCGCCACCACCGCCGCTACCGCATCACCGAGGGCTCGGACGAGCTGCAGCTACGGCGGATCGCGGGCCGGCTGTTCGGGTTCACGGGTGCGCCCGCGGCCGCGCCCTCGGCGCGCTGACTCAGAGCAGCGCCAGCGCGCGCTCGATCATCGGCGGCGTCGTCGCCGCGACCAGCTCCAGCCCCGGATCGGGCTCGGCCTGGCGGCGGTTTCGCTTGGCCAGCACCGACATGGTGGCCCCCAGCTTGTAGTAACAGAGGGCGAGGAACCAGTTCAGATCGGCGGGCACGTCGAGGCCGGCGGTGCTCAGGTACTCGGCCAGCAGCTCCCCGGGGCCGGGCATCGCGTCGGCCGCCGTCTGGTTGGCGGCGTCGCGGCGTGACACACGCTGCTGGATCGGATCGGCGAACGCCATCAGCCACGCCAGGTCGTGGCGAGGGTCGCCCAGCGACCAGAGCTCCCAGTCGATGATGGCGGCCAGCCGCTCGCCGCTGAACTGCATGTTGCCCAGCCGATAATCGCCGTGCAGGATCCGCGCCGCGCCCGGTTCGGGGATCTGTCGCGCGAGCGCCTCGCGCAGCGAGAGCTCGTCGCCGCGCAGCTCATCGCCGGCGGTGGCGAACAGCAGTCCCCAGCGCTCGAGCTCCTGGGCGGGCGACAGCACCGGCTCGCCGGCGAGACCCACGGCGGCCGGGTCCACGGCCTGGAGGCGAGCCAGCATGACCGCGGCGGCTCGGGCGCGGGCGTCCACGAGGCCGGGCGACGGCGGCGACGCGCTGACATCCCACTTGGGCTCATACGCCTCGCCGGCGACGAACTCCATCACGAAGAACGGAGGCGAGCCGCCGTCCTGGACCAGCACCTCGGGGACCTGCACCCCGGGCGCGCCGTGCAGCGCTCTGAGCACCCGTGCCTGGCGCAGCACGTCGCGGTTGCGAACCGGCGCCAGGCCCGGGGGGGCCACCTTGAAGACCACTGCGCGCTCATCGGGATCTGTGTCGAGTCCGGTGCCGGTGAGCCGAGCCGAGTAGGTGAGGCTCGAGATCCCGCCCTGGAGCGGCTCGAGCCCCCGGATCGCCGCCTGCGGCCAGCGCTCCCGGGCGGCGGCCTCGCCGCGGGCCACGAGCTCGCCGGGTTCCAGCTCGGTCACTGCGGTGGCATGGAGCGGACGACGCTGCCGGTCACCGACAGCGGGTTGAGGGTCTGGCCGCCGTCGATCAGCAGCTCCTGGCCGGTGGTGCTGGCGGCGGCCTCGGAGGCGAAGTAGGCGACCGCCTCGGCGATCTCCTCGGTGGCCACCATCCGCCCGGTCGGGATGCGGTCCTGCCAGGCATCGATGATCTCCTTGGGCATGGCCAGCACGCCGGCGCTGGCCACCAGGCCGGGCAGGATCGCGTTGGCGGTGACTCCGCGCCCGGCGTTCTCGGCGGCGATCGTCTTGACCATTCCCAGCAGGCCGGCCTTGCTGGCGCTGTAGGCGACCTGGGCCGGCATCCCGTAGAGGGCGGCGAAGCTGGAGATGACCACGATCCGCCCGAAGCCGCGCTCGCGCATGCCGCGCAGGCAGGCCTGGATGACCCGGAAGCTGCCGGTCAGATTGACGTCCAGGTCACGCTTCCACTTCTCCAGGCTCATCGAGTGCGCGCCGCCGAAGACGGTCGGCAGCCCGGCGTTCGAGGCCAGCACGTCGATGTCGTGAAGCGGGGGCAGCTCGTCCGCGGTCAGGTCGGCCTGGAAGGTGCACCCGGGGGCGATGTCCAGCGTGACCACTTCGAGGCCGGCGGCCTCCAGGCGCCTGGCGATGGCCGCGCCGATCCCGTCGGGACGGGCCGCTCCGGTGACCAGCGCCTTGCGCCGGGGAGCCGTTTCGCCGCGCTCGGCCACGGCGGTCTCTAGGCCATCGTCAGGCCGCCGCTCACCGACAGCGTCTGGCCGGTGATGTACCCGGCGCCCTCGCTGGCGAAGAAGCGCACCGCGGCCGCGATGTCCTCGGGCTTGCCCAGTCGCCTCATGGGGACCGCTCTGGCCATCCGCTCGAGGACCTTCTCGGCGTCCTCGTGAGCGGCCGCCACGTCCTGGAGCATCTCGGTGTCGGTCGGTCCCGGACACACCACGTTGGCGGTCACCCCGAGCCGGGCGGTCTCCCGCGCGATCGTCTTGGTGAACGAGATGACCGCTCCCTTGGCGCCGGCATAGACCGACTCCAGCGAGGAGCCGACCCGGCCGGCATCCGAGCTGATGTTGACGATCCGTCCCCAGCGTCGCTCGACCATCGCGGGCAGCAGCGCGTGGGTGAGGCGCAGACCGCCCTTGAAGTTGATCTCGAGCACCTCCTGCCAGAACTGCTCGTCGGTGTCCACGAACGGCTTGAGCTCGTCCCAGCCCGCGACGTTGACCAGCACGTCGATGTCGCCATATGCCTCGCGGGCGACCTGCACGCCGGCGGCCACGCTTGCGGCTTCGCGGATGTCCATCTCGACGGCCAGCGCGGTGTGGCCGGACTCGGTGATCGAGTCCGCGTTGTCGCGAGCCTGCGCGATGCGGATGTCGGCGATCACGGTCGCCATCCCGTCCTGGGCCAGGCCCCGGGCGATCGCGCCGCCGATCCCGCGCGCGCCTCCCGTGACCAGGGCCACGTGCCGGCTGGGGCTGCTCTCCATGGGGGGCACGATATCCCGGTCAGCGGTCGAGGATCCCCTTGGCCTGGAGCTCGGCCCGCGCGCGGTCGCTCTTGGCCAGGCCGTCGAGGGCCATGGCCCGCAGGACGGCCGGGCTCTTTGAGAACTGGACCTCGCGGTAGTCGACGATCTCGAGCTGGTTGCCCGACGGGTCGCGCACCCGCAGTCCTCCGGCGGAGGCCACCTCCTCGCCGGCCTCGAGCAGCTGCGCTCGCAGAGCCTCCTTGTCGGCCACCACCAGGCCGATGTGGCGATCGCGATCGGGCCCGTCGGTGCGGCCCTCGGTGAGGGCCAGGAACTGATCGCCGAGGTCGATCCAGGCCATGGCGCCGCGGCGCCCCCGGAGCTCGAACTCGAAGTAGCGCTCGTACCACTCAAGCGTCGCATCGAGGTCCTCGACTTCGAAGGCGACGTGGTTGACGCCGATCGCGCGGACGGCCATGGCGGTTCCTTTCTCACGAAGGAGGTCGGAGCTCAAACGATATTTCAGTGCTACCGGCCTCGTCGGGTCTAACCTTCTCTCCTATGACCGTGCTCGACAACGTCCCGATCTCCTATGAGGAGTGGCGGTCGGCGTATGGTCTGAGCCCGGAGCGTGACGCTTCGTTTACGACGTTGTCGGGGGAGGAGGTCCGGCCGCTTTATACCGAGCGTGATCTGCCTTCGGATGCGGCGATGATCGGGTTGCCGGGGCAGTATCCGTTTACGCGGGGTGTGTATCCGTCGATGTATCGCGGGCGGTTGTGGACGATGCGTCAGTTCGCGGGGTTCGGGACCGCGGCGGAGACCAATGAGCGGTTTAGGTATCTGCTGGGGCATGGGCAGACGGGGTTGTCGACGGCGTTTGACATGCCGTCATTGATGGGTCACGACTCCGATCATCCACTGTCTTTGGGTGAGGTGGGACGCGAGGGGGTGGCGATCGACACGGTGCTGGATATGGAGACGCTGTTTTCGGCGATTCCTCTGGGGGATGTGTCGGTCTCGATGACGATCAACGCCCCGGCGGCGATCATGCTCGCGTTCTATGTGGTGGCCGCGGAGCGTCAGGGGGTGGGGCCGGAGCGGTTGGCCGGCACGATCCAGACCGACATCCTGAAGGAGTACATCGCTCAGAAGGAGTGGTGCTTTCCGGTGGATCCGGCGATGCGGCTGGTCACCGACATGATCGAGTGGTGCGCGGGTCATATGCCGCGGTGGCATCCGGTCTCGATCAGCGGCTATCACATTCGGGAGGCGGGCTCGACGGCTGCGCAGGAGCTGGCGTTCACTCTCAAGGACGGGTTGACGTATGTCGAGAACGCGGTCGCGCGGGGGCTCGATGTGGATGATTTCGCCCCCCGGCTGTCGTTCTTCTTCAACGCGCAGATCGATTTCTTCGAGGAGATCGCCAAGTACCGGGCGGCGCGGCGGATCTGGGCGCGCGAGCTGCGCAACACGTTCGGTGCCAAGGATCCGAGGTCGTGGCTGATGCGCACCCATGTGCAGACCGCGGGGGTGTCGTTGACCGCTCAGCAGCCTTTGAACAACATCGTGCGGACCGCGGTCGAGGCGCTGGCCGGGGTGCTGGGCGGCACCCAGTCGCTGCACACCAACAGCTTTGACGAGGCGCTGGCCCTGCCGACCGAGGAGGCGGTCAGGATCGCGTTGCGCACTCAGCAGATCATCGCCGAGGAGACCGGGGTGGCCAACACCATCGACCCGCTGGGGGGCGCGTATTTCGTGGAGTCGCTGACCGATCAGCTGGAGGCCCGGGCGTATGAGTACTTCTCAAAGATCGATCAGCTGGGTGGGATGGTCGAAGCCGTCAAACAGGGGTTTCCCCAGCGCGAGATCGCCGACGCCGCATTTGAGCTGCAGACCGAGATCGATGCCGGCCGGCGGATCGTGGTCGGCGTCAACCGGTACACCGAAGGCGACGAGCAGGCCACCGAGCTGCTGCGCATCAACCCGGTATTGGAGCGCGAGCAGATCGACCGGGTGCAGAGCGTCCGGGCCGAGCGCGACGCCGCCGCCGTGCAGGCCGCGCTGAGCGCGATCACCCAGGCCGCGGCCGGGGAGACCAACCTGATGGGGCTGCTGCTCGACGCCGCGCGCGTGCACGCCTCAGAAGGCGAGATCGTCCAGGCGCTGCAAGAGGTGTGGGGCGACTACCGGGAGCAGCCCGTCTTCTAAGGCCGGGCCGGGGCGCTGATGGAAGCTGGGTGCGCGATCCGCACCCAGATCCATCACCGCCTCCCGCTGATGCTCAGTGCCAGCCGCTGATGCTCGGACGCGGCTCACGCTCGGGCCCCGCTGATGCCCGAGCCCCGCTGACGCTCGGGTCCCGCTGCTGCTCAGCGCCGGTGGTGATCACCATCCGGAAGCGGGCCTCGCCGCTCATCATCCTCTCGTAGGCCTCCGAGGCCCGCTCCAGCGGCATCGTCTCGATCATCGGCCGCACGCCGGAGAGCACGCTGAAGTCCAGCGTGTCCTCGGAGTCGATGGAGGTCCCCGAGGCGTGGCCGACCAGCGACTTGCTACCGCCGATGAAGGCCGCCGCCGGGACGGGGATGGGCTCCATGTCGGCGCCCACGACCAGGAACCTGCCCTCGGGCCGCAGGCCTCCGAACACGGCCCCCATGGCCTGGGCGTTGGTCACCGTGGAGAGGATCACGTCGACGCCCCCGAGCGCCTGGAGCGCCTCGCCGGGATCCCCGGCGGTGCTGTCGACGTAATGATGGGCACCCAGGCTGCGGGCCAGCTCCTCCTTGTCGGTGCCGCGGGCGATGGCCACCGTCTCAAAGCCGAGGTGGTTGGCGAACTGCACTCCGAGGTGGCCGAGGCCGCCGACGCCGAGCACGGCCACCCGGTCGCCGCCGCGGGCGCCGCTACCGCGCAGCGCGTTGTAGGTGGTGATCCCCGCGCACAGGAGAGGAGCCGCCTCCTCGGCGGCCAGGTCATCGGGCATCGAGGCCAGCGCCCGGGCCCCGACGACCACGTAGTCGGCGTAGCCGCCGTCTGTGGTGATCCCCGGGATCTCCATGTTCTCGCAGTTGATCAGTGAGCCCCGGCGGCACCACTCACACCAACCGCAGTTGCCGCCGAACCAGCCGACCCCAACGCGCTGACCGACCCTCCAGCCCTCGACGTGGTCGCCCAGGGCCTCGATCACGCCGGCGATCTCGTGGCCGGGTACCAGCGGGTGCGAGACGCCCGGGTAGCCCCCGTTCTTCGCGAACGAATCGCTGTGACAGACGCCACAGGCGTGCACCCGGACCAGCGCCTCCTGAAACCCCGGTTCGGGGACCTCGCGCTCCTCGAGCTCGAAGTCGCCTCCCGCCTCCCTGACCACGACCGCTCTCATGCTCGCCATTGGCGTTCCGCCTCTCGCCTTTTAGTTTTTTCAGTTCACCGGCCAACATAGCCCGGCCCGTCAGAATGATGCCCGTGATGGAGCCGCTCTCACGAATCCTCGCCGAGACACGACACCGCGGGCGCCGCCTGCTCGGCGAGGCGCGGTGGCTGGCCGGCGTGGCCACCCTGCCGCCCCGAGTGGCCCTCTTCCAGCTGCGGGCTCGGCGCCTGGCGCGTCGCTCCCAGGACAGGTTCAGCCTCACGTCGGTCACGCGCCCTCCGGACCTGCGGGTGCTGCTGGCGCTGGCGCGCGGGCGCACCCGGACGGTGGAGCTCGGGACCGCCACCGGCTGGACGGCCATCTCCCTGGCGCTCGCCGATCCGCGCCGGCGGGTGATCAGCTACGACGTGGTGGAGCGCCCCGAGCCCCAGCGCTACCTGAAGCTCGTCGGCCCCTCGGTGCGCGAGCGCATCGAGCTCGTGACCGGGCCGGGCTCCCGGGGCCCGGAGCGGGCCGGCCATTTCGACCTGCTCTACATCGACAGCTCCCACGAGCGTGAGCAGACGATTGCCGAGGTGCTGGCCTGGCGCCCGGCCCTGGGTCCCGGGGCCACGATCGTCTTCGACGACTACCCCCATCCCGATTACCCGGGGATCCGGGAGGCGATCTCAGAGCTCGGCCTGGACGGGGAAGAGCGCGGCACGCTCTTCATCCACACCGTCGATCGGGCCGGCTAGGGTCGCGACGCAGTGGTCCTTGGTTGTGCCCGGTGGCCATTAGTCCCGCCGGTCGGGCGGCGGCTCGCCCCTCAGCTTGGAGCCCAGCTCGTCGATCAGATCCGACACGCGGCGGCCGGCCGGAGAGTCCTTGGCCTCGCCGACCCGCCCGGAGAGCTCGGAGGCGAGGTCGTCGAGGATCTTGGTGAAGCTGTCGTCGGTGGAGACGTAGCCGAGCTCCTCGTCGGTCGGGCGCTCGGAGCCTCCGGCTCGCGCGGCCTCGCGCAGGTCGCGCAGCGCCTGTCGCTCGGCCCGGCGCGCCGCCTCTGCGGCTCTACGGGCCTCCCGGGCTGCATCGGCGGCCTCGCGCGCCGTCCGCTCGCGAGCCTCCCGGGCGGCCCGGAGCTCGCGCTCCATCGCCGCCAGGCGCGATTCGACGCCCGGGTCGGACCCGGCGCCGGGAGCGGTCCCGGCGCCGGCGCCGGCGGAGGCCGGCCGGG
>Ga0182024_10002582_pt1 | contig 44677 bp, 40 predicted proteins | sample P32metaG_FD_120480 | JGI IMG/M metagenome (GOLD analysis project Ga0182024, IMG submission 120480) | Permafrost microbial communities from Stordalen Mire, Sweden - P3-2 metaG (Illumina Assembly) | ecosystem: Environmental > Terrestrial > Soil > Wetlands > Permafrost | place: Sweden: Stordalen... | reverse complement strand
CGTCTCCCCCGACCACGCACCGAGAATCAGCCAGACGAAAGCCAAAGGCAGCCAGATCAGACGTGGCGCTCTGGCAACCGCGAGGATGGCGACGAGCGCCATCGGCAGCAGGCTCATCAGCAACAGACCCGGTCTCAGGTAGACAAAGCGCGCAAGAACAATCCCTGCCAGAAACAGCAGCGCAGCATAAAAGAGCGGCACCAGCGCACCTGAGGAAGTAACAGAATGCAACCTCCAATCCGGCCGCCGCGATGCGCGAATCGGCCCAAGCATTGTTGGGCTGGCTGAAACAGATAATCCGGACAATCCGGGCTTGGACACAGCTCTCCCTCAGCGCCAGGCGAGGAAAAACAGCCGGCCCACTGATTTCAAACATCCGCCAACATCCGAGGAAAAGGCGCTGCAATGCCGGGAAAGCCCTGTCCCTGGGAAATCCCGGAACGGGCAAAATTTATCTGGAAATCTGCGCCCTACTCTAACAGGAAAGACCGGGAATCAGCATCGCACCAGATGCACGACCGTCTCGATGTGAAATGTCTGAGGGAACATATCCACAAGAGTCAGCTTCTCGATCCGGTATCGCTCCTGCGTGAGAGCCCGCAGATCGCGGGCCAGCGTAGCCGGGTCGCAGGAGACATAAACCATCTCCGGCGCGTGGATAGCGTTCAGCAGGGTGGTCACCTCCGCTCCTAGGCCGGCGCGAGGCGGGTCGATCACGATGAAGTCCGGACGCGGCTCCCGCTCCTCCCGGTTGTGCCGCAGAAAGTCGACAGTTGTGCTGCCTACAGCGCGGCCCGCCATATTCGCGAGATTCCGCTGCAACGCCGGAAAAGACGCCGGCGCGGATTCGACCGCCAGCACCTGCTCAAACGCCGGCGCAAGCTGCCGCGCGAAGAGTCCCACCCCGGCATAGAGATCCCACATCGTCTTCCCGGTGTGACCCGCTGTAATCAGTGCGACGAAATCGTCGATCAGCCGGCGATTCACCTGAAAGAAAGCGCCGTGATCCACTTGATACTCGAAACCAGAGGCCGCGTAAGTAAGCGACGGCAGACCCTTCGACGCCAGAATCTTCGGCTCAACTGCGGCGTCCGCAAGCTGCAGCCGAATGCCCGAAGCAGTCAGCGGCAGCTCAGCCCGAAGCGCCGTCAGCCATTCGCCAACCTCGCCCGCAGGCGCCGCATCGCAGAAGAGCGTAACCAGCATCTGCGATTGGTCGTGATTGGTGAAGAGTTCAAATTCTGTGATCAAATCCGGCCGCAAATGTTCGCGTACAAATGCCGCCACACGCTCCGCCGTCTGAAGCAGAATCGGCGCGGCAATAGGGCATTCGCCGATGGGCACAATCTCGTGCGAGCGCCTGCCCCGGTAACCGAACTCGCCGTCCCGCGTCATCGCCAGACGAATGCGGTTGCGATAATCCCACGGCTCTCCGGCAAGCACGGCGATTTCCTGCGGAACAACCACCCCCGCGCGTGTCAAAGTCTCGCGCAGAATCTCCTGCTTCACCGCCAGTTGCGCAGCGTAATCGGCGTGTTGGTAGTGGCATCCACCGCAGACCCCATAGTGCTGGCATTCGGGCGCAACGCGGTCAGGCGAAGACACCAGAACCTCATCCACCTCAGCCTTCGCAAAGCTGCGCTTATCCTCGACTATATGCGCCGAAACATCCTCGCCCGGCAGCGTCAGCGGCACGAAGACAGCCTTGCCCGGCCGTCCCCCATCTGCCGGAAGATGAGCCAGACAGTCGCCTCCGTACACCGCCTTTTCTACTTTCAGTGAAATGGGCAGCGTCATGCCTGCCTCATGTAAAACAAGCTGAGCCGCGGCAATCGATAGTGCTCCAGCAACCGCTTGTGCACAAACTGCTGCTCGATCTGCCGCAGCTGCACCGCCCTCATTCGGCTGCGATACGCCGCCAGATCGCGCGCCGCCTCGCTCTTGAAGCGCAGCAGCAGCTCCTCCGGAATATGCGTCGTCAGCGTAGCGAAAAGCTTCTCCTCCAGCGTGGAAAGATGCTGTTCGAGCTCTTCAAGATTGTGCGCGTCCGATTTGCCAGCGTTCGCAGACACGGCCTCGTCAGCCAGATGGCGCAGGCTGAGCGCGATAGCCGCCAGCGATGTCGCCCACATCTCATGCGCCGATTCGTGAGCGATTGAGGCGGCATCGAGAGCCTGGGCAGCCGATTCAAGATGATCGGCAATGCGCCGGCCCTCGAACCCTGCATCCGAGCTTTTGGAGCTTTCGCCAGCAGAAGCCACGCCGGTCGCCGCCTCCTTCTGCTGCTCCGCCGCTTCCATCACCGCCTGAGCGCACCACGCCAGGCCATTCACCTGGCGAAGCCGTCGCGAACTGGTCCGCTGCCGTGCCTCATATTTGTCAAAGGCCTCATCAATGCCCCGCAGCGCCACCTCAAGCGGAATACCCGCCTCGCGCCACGTCTCAATCAGCGCCCAGTCCAGCGTCGAGAGCAGCAGCAGCGAGCCCCGCCGCCGCTGAAAGTGTTCCTCGATCTCGGTGAAGTAATTGAAGTAGTTCTGCACGATAGGCTTGACGGCTCGCTGAATCCAACATTGGCGTAAACTGTTTGCGGAGTGCCAGTTCCCTCAACGTTTTACCCGCTGAGCTCAGGACTGACACCGATACAAGACCCGGCTTAACGGTCCGGCCCTCTTCAGTTTACTTGCAGGAGTATTCCCCTGGGCGCGATCTTCATCAGTTATCGGCGAAGTGATTCGGCAGGCGAGGCCGGTCGCTTGTCCGACGACTTGGGCGCGCGCTTCGGAACCACGAAGGTCTTCATGGACGTGGATGCGATTCAGGTGGGGCGCGACTTCCGGAAGGCCATCCATGAAAACGTCGGCGAATGCAGCATATTGCTGGCGGTCATTGGCTCGGAATGGGTGGATGCCAGGAGTGCGGACGGCGTAAGACGGTTGGATTGCGAAAGCGATTATGTGCGTCTGGAGATAGCTGCTGCGCTGCGCCGCGACATTCTGGTTGTTCCGGTGCTCGTGAGGGGCGCGCGCATGCCCAATGCCGACCAACTGCCTGAAGATATCCGCGATCTGGCATATAGGAATGCCGTGGAATTGACGCACGCTCGCTGGAAGTCAGACGTGCATGTGTTGAGCCAGGCATTGGCTCCCTGCTTGGAAGAAGCGCCGTCCCCAGTACCAGCGCAAGCGCAGGCGCTTCCCGAAACCAGGCCTGCTTCTGAGACCTCCGCCGCGCCGGCCAGCCTCGATAGGGCGGCAATGGACCGCGTAATCCACGAACTGGCCAGCTACATCGGCCCGATTGCGGAAGTGGTGGTGAAACGGGCGGCCAGGCGCTGCAATTCGCTCTCGGAGCTCTGCAACGTGGTCGCGCAGGAGATCGACGGTGGCGCCGATCGAGCCAGTTTTGTCGCCTCCTGCCGGCGCTGATCGCTTCCCGGATTCCCGCGAAAGAAATCTCCCCTCATTCCTCAAGCATCTTCAGCGCCTTGGCCAGGCTGAGCTGCATGCGGTTGAAGGAGGAAATGACGGAGGCGATTTCGTCCTTCCCTTTCACGGTCAGCGGATGCACGCCCTTTTCGCCGCGGCTGACGAGGTCCGCCGTCTCTGAGACGAGCTTGAGCGGGCGGATCACCAGCAAATAGACGCCCAGGTCGAGGGCCAGCAGTGTAGCAACCAACGTGGAGATGAGAATCGCGAGCAGGCTGTGATAGGCCCGGTTTGCGATCTCGATCGGCACGGAGAGAGGCACGGAGATGATCTGGGCGCCGATGATCTCGTTGGGCTTCCAGCCGAAGCCATTAGACGAACCGTAGACGGTGAGCATGGCTGGCGGCGCGGCTGAGGGAACGCTGTGGCATTCCAGGCACTCTGGTTTAGCGACGAGCGGCTTGGCGAGATAAATGGATGGTCCGGTCGCTGTGGTCCGTTCGCCATGGATCTGCGTTTCATCCGGATGATCCCGCAGCTCGTGAATGACATCCGATTCCCAGTCCGATGCGCGGTCTTCGAGATTTGTGGGGTTAAGGGTCGCTTCCCGGTACGTGTAGTTCATGTAGTCGGGATAACTCTTGCGAAGACTGCCGAAAGTGGTGGTAGCGGCGAAGGCAGGCACGGTTTCTGCGAGAAATCTGACCTTGTGCCGGGGATTCTTCTCGAGCAGCGGCTTCAGGTCGTTGACCGTATACTCACGCACGGATATCGCGCTGCGCAACATCAACTCAGCCTGCGCCAGTACCTCACGGCGAGCATTTCCTATCAGGAAGCTATACGACAGTTGAGCGATCAAAAACCCCGCCGCACCGAAGACAATAATCAATATCAGATTGAACTTTGTAAGTAGTTTCATTCGCGGTCTCTGGCTCCATTCCGTCGGGGAGACTCGCCAGAGATGTTACAGCAATGTCACTGATTTACGAATGGAATATTAATCCGCTCGTTCGCCGAGCTCGCGATGCAACGGACAAGTGCTTCCGGTTAGCGAGGCTTGCGAGCATCTTTAAAGGCGCTTGAAATCTCATTTTCTGCGCGGGCGGACCGGCTGATTACGGGGTGGCCGGTTGCGCTCGAAGACAATGCGCAGCCCTTCAAGCGTCAGCATGTCGTCTATGGTCACAATATAGCGCGAGTCCTCGACGATCAACCCAGCCAGACCTCCAGTAGCGATAATCCTCGGCGCGGCGGGGTCATTCGGATCGGTTCCCATCTCGGCAATCATCCGCTCCAGAATCCCGTCCACCAGCCCGATATATCCGTAATACAGCCCGCTCTGAATGTGCGTCACCGTCGTCGTCCCGATCACCTTCGGCGGACGCTTGATATCCACCCGGCCAAGCCGCGCAGCCCGGCTGAAGAGCGCGTCGGCGCTGATCCCAAGGCCCGGCGAAATCGCGCCGCCCAGATACTCTCCCTTGCTTGAAACCACGTCAAAGGTCGTCGCCGTACCAAAGTCCACCACAATCGCCGGGCCGCCATACTTCTCAAACGCGGCAATCGCATTCACCAGTCGATCGGCGCCCAGTTCGCTGGGATTATCCACCAGCACCGGCATCCCCGTCTTGATTCCCGGCTCCACAAACAGCGGCTTGATCTTGAAATAGCTCTCGCAAACCTGCAGCAGCGTGCTCTCAACCGGCGGCACCACCGAAGAGATGATGATGTGCTTAACCTGCGTCGTCGACAGGCCATGCAGGTTAAACAGGTTCACAAAGAAGACGCCGTACTCATCCGCCGTCTGCGTGCGGTGCGTCGAGAGCCGCCAGTGCGCCACCAGCGCCGGAGCCTTACCCGAAGCAGCCGCGCCGGAAGACAGATCGTACAAGCCAAGCACAGTATTGGTATTGCCGACATCGAGAGCCAGAAGCATGAGCGCGATCCTTCTTTGAACTTGCTCTAGTCTAACGCCGCTCCACATCTCCGGAACCTTTCCTCGAATCAGGCACCGTTCAAACAAAAAATCCCGGCATTGGCCGTGGTCTGTTTCTCTGGAGGGAGCAGTGGCCTTCAGGCCACTGAAAGCGTACCCCAATTCAAAGGGCTTCAGCCCCGGGCCTTTCGCCATAAAGGCCAGAACTGATCATCGAAAGGCAGGGAGAGCGAACTAGTCTAACGCCGCTCGAATCCCACCCGTAGTCACGGTCACCAGTCCACCCGCCGTGCGCACGCGCAAAAAGCCCCGCTCATCCAGTCCCGCCGTCACTCCCGTGCAAGCCAGCGGCCCATGCACCTCAACGCGCCTGCCTTGCACCCATGTGGAGATAGCCTCGATCCGCGCCGGAATCGCAGCCCGGGTCGACCCCAATCCACTCAACTCATCGTTAAGCGCAATTAGCAGCGCAATCAGCAGCTCCTGACGACCCGTATAACATCCCGTCTCTAGATCGAGTGAAGTAGGCTCAGTCGCCAGCCCCTGCGGAAAACGCCGCTGATGCAGATTGATGCCCATCCCGATCACAGCCGCAGCCTGTCCCGACTCCGCGCGTCCGTCAATGACCGCCTCGACAAGTATGCCGCCAGTCTTGCGCGGACCAATCAGCAGATCGTTCGGCCAGCGCAGATCGGCATCGAGCGCCGTAACTTCGTGAATTGCGCGATGCGCCGCCAGCCCCGCGATCAGCGGCAGCCAAACAAGATCGGCGGTATCGAGATCCGGCCTCAGCAGCACACTGAGATAAAGCCCCTGCCCGGCATTCGAATGCCACTGGTGATCGCTGCGCCCTCGGCCCGCGGTTTGCTCATCGGCGACGTAATAACTGCCATGCCGCGCGCCCCGCCGCGCCTCTTCAAGCGCATAGGTATTCGTCGAATCAATCGTTGGGAAGTGATGCAATCCGCCTGCAAAAGGCGTCCCCGCCAGAGCCGCGTCTATCTCCGCGGAAACTAAATCTCCCCCGCCGGCAGTCTCTGTTTCGCTCACGATCAGCGAGACTCCGCCGAAATACGCATGCTGATGTCAGCCGCCTTCGCGGAGTGGGTCAGGGCCCCCACCGAGATGAAGTCCACACCCGTCAGAGCATAGGCGCGAATGTTCTCCAGCACAATGCCGCCCGAGGCCTCAGTCGGAATCCACGGCTTCTTCTCGCCCGTCGGCGTAGGGCCAGACGCCTCACGCGCCGCCTCGGCTTCCTTGATACGAACCACTGCGGCCTTAACCCGCTCCGGACTCATGTTGTCGAGCAATATCGCCTCGGCGCCATACTTCAGCGCGTCCTCAAGCTCCTCCGTCGTGCGCACCTCAATCTGCACCCGCTGTCCCGGCTTGCGCCCGGTAAGCGCGCGGGCAAGCGTCTGCCGCACGCCGCCGCCCAGCGAGATGTGATTGTTCTTGATCAGAATGCCGTCGGAGAGATCGAGACGATGATTCGTTCCGCCCCCGCACAGCACCGCGTACTTATCCAGCGCCCGCAGGCCCGGCACCGTCTTGCGCGTGTCCAGCACATGCGCCTTCGTCCCCTGCAACTCGTCTGCGTATTGCCGCGTCAGCGTAGCAATGCCGCTCATGTGCTGCATCAGGTTGAGAATGACCCGCTCGCAGCTCAACAGCGCCCGCGCATTGTGCCGAATCACCGCCAGCGATTGCCCATCGTGCACGCGCACACCATCGAAGATCTCCGGATGACTGATCACCTCGTAGCGTGTCTGCGCAGGCCTGCCGGGATGAGCCTGAGCATCGAGCCGCGCAAAAATCTCAAGAAAGCGCGGAATGCAGCCCAGTCCCGCCACCACCAGCTCCTGCCGCGCCAGGATCGTAGCTGTAGCGCGCAGGTCAGGGTCGATGGTGAGATTGGTCGTGGCGTCGCTCGCGGCCTTATCTTCTGTGAGCGCCTGCTCGAGCAGGGCATCGATGCGGCGATTTTTCCAGTCCATCGGATTGCTTCCTTCTGCTTACTTCCTCTTACTCCCCCGCCTCGTATTCAACGAAAATGGGTGCCCCACCCTCGCCACGCCGTTGTTTTTGTGGCTAGGGTGGGATCGGAGTTCACGCAGGCGGCAAAGCCTCCAACGCCGCCCGCGCCTTTTCCAGCAGCAAACGAGTCTCAGCTTCCTGCTTCTTCAACCCCTCAACAATGTTAGCCGGAGCCTTGGCAAGAAAACTCTCGTTGCCCAACTGACGCTCCGCTGCGACCAGACCCTTCTCAAGTTTGGCGATGTCTTTCGTAAGGCGTTCACGCTCGGCGGGGACGTCGATAGTGCGCTCGTAGATTACGGCGACGTCGAAGTCCGGCGTTGAATGCAGGGCAAGGCCTTCCGGAATGCCATCGCTGAAGGTGACGGTGCTGACCTTCGATAGACGTTCAACGATGTTGAGGTTCGCTTCTAACGCGGTTCGAACCCCGCGCCCACAAGAAATGAAGATGGGCGTAACAGCTTTCTCCTCAACGCCAATTTCTTTGCGTAAAGCCCGAACTTCGGTGATGAGCGATTGCAGAACCGGCATATAGTTGAGCGCATCCTGGTGAGGTTGCGATCCTGCCGATTGTGGATAGTGGGTCAGGGCAATTGATTTTGCTGGGGGGGTGCCGTCGTAAATTGCGCGCCAAATCTCTTCGGTGAGAAAGGGCATGAAGGGCGAAAGCAGACGCAGAGAAGCTTCAAAGACGCTGAGCAGCGTTGTCAGCGCGGACCTGGTTGCCGTCCTTACGGCTTCGTCGGTCCCTTCGCTAAAGTCCAGCCGCAGTTTCACAATCTCCAGATACCAATCGCAGAAGCTGCCCCAGAAAAATTGATAGATAGTGTTGGCCGCATCGTCGTAACGATAGTTCGCTAAGGATTGATTCACCTCAGCCGCCGTTTTGTGAAATTCGGCTGCGATCCATCGGGATTCCAGCGGGGCATCGTCGAAAACGAAGGGCATTCCACCCAACACAGCAGGATCGACAACGATCCCAATCTCCGCCGCGCGATCCACATTCATGAACAGAAACCGCGCAGCATTCCAAATCTTGTTCGCAAACGCCCGATAGCCCTCAGTCCGCGCCACATTAAAAGCAATATCCGTCCCCGGCGAAGCCATCGAAGCCAGCGTAAAGCGCACCGCATCCGTCCCATACTGCTTCACAATCTCGATGGGGTCGATAACGTTGCCCTTGGTCTTTGACATCTTCTCGCGATTGGCATCGCGCACCAGCGCATGAATATAAACGTCCTTGAACGGCACGGCATCGGCGAGCGAGCGCTTCGAGCCATCCGGCATTGGAACATCCAGCGCGAACCAGCAGCCCAGCATGATCATCCGAGCCACCCAGAAGAAGAGAATATCGAATCCAGTGACCAGCAGGCTCGTCGGATAAAACGTCGCAAAATCCACGCTCGGTTTGCCATCCGCAAACGGCCAGCCAAAGACAGAGACCGGCAGCAGTCCTGAAGAGAACCACGTATCCAGAACATCGGTTTCCTGCCTGATCTGCTCGCTGCCGCAATGCGCGCAGGCAGACGGGTCGCCAATCTCACCCGGCCTGGGCACAGTGATCTTATTGCAGTCGCCGCAGTGCCACGCCGGAATCCGATGACCCCACCAAAGCTGACGCGAGATGCACCAGTCGTGGATGTTGTTCATCCAGTTCAGGTACGTCTTCTTGTACTGCTCCGGCGTGAACTTGATGTGCCCCTCTTCGACCGCCTGAATAGCCCGATCGGCAAGCGGCTGAATCCTGATGAACCACTGCGTCGAGAGGCGCGGCTCAACCACATCCTTCGAGCGATCGCAGCGCCCCACCGACAGCTTGTGATCGTGGATCGCACCAAGCAGGCCCTCCGCGGCGAGATCGTCGATGATCTGCGTGCGGGCTTTGTACCGGTCAAGGCCATCATAGGGACTACCGGGGAGTGTGATGTGCGCCGTGTCGTCCATGATGTTGATCGAGGGCAGATGATGCCGCTGCCCCAGCGCAAAGTCATTCGGATCGTGCGCCGGAGTCACCTTCACCGCGCCCGTGCCAAAATCGCGGCTCACCCAGTCGTCCAGCACGATCGGGATCTCGCGATTCACTAACGGCAGCAGCAGCTTCCTGCCATGCAGATGCAGGTAGCGCTCGTCCTCAGGATGAATAGCCACCGCGACATCGCCCAGCATCGTCTCCGGACGCGTGGTGGCAATGGTCAAAAACTCGCCCGGCATGCCCACCACCGGGTAACGAATCTCCCAAAGCTTCCCCAGCACCTCTTCATGCACCACTTCGAGGTCGCTGATGGCCGTCTGGCAGCTCGGGCACCAGTTCACCACATACGCGCCGCGATAGATGAGGCCCTGCTCATAGAGCCGCGTAAAAGCCTCGCGAACCGCCACGGAGAGATTCGCGTCCATGGTGAAGTATTCGCGCTGCCAGTCGACCGAGGCGCCAAGGCGCTTCATCTGGTCGAGAATGGCCTTGCCGTAAAGCTCGCGCCACTGCCACACCCGGCACTCAAAAGCCTTGCGTCCCAGCGCCTGCCGGCTCGTACCTTCCGAAGTAAGCTGCCGCTCCACCATCATCTGGGTAGCGATTCCGGCATGGTCGGTCCCCGGCAGCCAGAGCGTGGTGTCGCCCTTCATGCGATGCCAGCGCGTGAGAATATCCATCTCCGTCTGGTTAAGCATGTGACCCATGTGCAGCCGGCCAGTCACATTCGGCGGTGGCAACAGGATAGTAAAGGGCTCTCCAACCTCTTCACCCGGCTTCGGAGTGGGCTGAGCAAACAGTTTTTCGCGAACCCAGTACTCCGCCCAATGATCTTCAATGGCGGCCGGGTCGTAAGCTTTAGGCAAGTCGTGTGGCATGGGGATTGGTCTTCGTCTCGAGCAGTCCGATTTGGCCCGCAACGGCCTGTTTTACTGGCCTTTCAGAATTGCGGCCAACCCCTCACGATAGCACAGGAGCGGGTGGGATTTAGTGCCTTCACCCTTCGTCGATCAGGCAGCGGATCGTGAGGCCGTCGAGGTTGAGTTGCTTTCGCCGTTCGAGGATGCGGTCAATCGCCTCGGCGATGGCCTTCCGCCTTTCTGGGGATGAGGTGACCTCAGTCAGCACGATCTCGCCTGCGGACCCTACCGAAATATCCAGCTTGAATCCGGGCTTCCAGCCGAGGGCGTCGCGGAGCGATTTCGGGATTGTGATCCTGCCTCCGGTTGTAACGGTTGCTGTGACTTTCTTGTCCATGTCTGTCATGGACGGAATATCGGCAGCTTTGCGCGTAAGTCCACTCGAGTGGAGGGGGCGTCGAATTACTCCCGCAACGGGCCTTGCGAATCTGGTGTGTTGGTAGCGCCTACATCAGTTGATCATGTCCACAATTCGACCAGTTGATTCTCGGACTTGGATTCGAGCGGCAGGGTTTTCTTGTTGCATATCTCGGAGGACCTCATTGATCTGGTTCATGTGACCCTCAAGAATTTCTCGATTCCGGCTTTCCCAGTATTCCGCTTCATCCTCTACGATCAGGTTTACGAAATGGGGAGTGATCTGTTCCAGTAAATCCACAATCTGGATATGAACTTCGGGACCAGCGAATTGAGTTTTTACCCAGTTCTCGATAGCACCGTCTTCGTCAGGATCGAGTGTGAAGGGTTCGCAATCCGGGTGCGGATAAATTGAGATCTTCGCGTTCGGTGTGTCCGCTATTTCAAAATCCCAATGTAATTTGGTTGCAAGTACGGAGGCTTGTTTCAGCAAGGCCTCCGTCTTCGATGCATTTGCGAGAGTGCCGCTGTAGTGGATGGTGACGCCCACGGGCTCCAACTTTCCTTGTTAGTTAGCAGCGAGGGAGCGCAGGACGTATTGCAGGATCCCGCCATGCTCAAAATAAGCAATCTCCTGCGGAGTATCGATCCTCACCTTGCAGGCGATCAGCTTCGTCGTCCCATCGGGCGACGAAACCTTGACGTTCAGCGTCTTGCCGCCGGCAAACTTACTGTCCAGCATCTCCTTCAGGCCGCCAAAGCTGTAAAACTCCTCACCCGTCAGCCCATGAGACTCGACCGTCTCCCCCGTCGCAAACTGCAGCGGCAAAATGCCCATACCGACGAGATTGCTTCGGTGAATGCGCTCAAAGCTCTCCGCAATCACCACCCGCACACCCAGCAGCTTCGGCCCTTTCGCAGCCCAGTCGCGCGAACTGCCCGAACCGTACTCCTTACCGGCCAGAATCACCAGCGGAATCCCGCGCTCGGCATACGCCACGCTGGCATCGTAGATCGACATCGGCGTCCCTTCGGGCAGCAACCGCGTCACGCCGCCCTCGGTTCCGGGAGCCAGCTTGTTGCGCAGCCGCACGTTGGCAAATGTCCCGCGGACCATGACCTCATGATTGCCGCGCCGCGAGCCGTAGCTGTTGAAGTCCGCCGGCCTCACCCCATGCGACGCGAGATACTGCCCCGCCGGTCCATTGGCCTTGATCGAGCCAGCCGGAGAGATATGGTCAGTCGTCACCGAGTCGCCGAGAATCGCCAGCACGCGGGCGCAGTTAATGTCCTGCACCGGCGCGGGAGTATGCAGCATTCCGTCGAAGTAAGGCGCCTTCCGAATATAGGTCGAGTCCGGCTCCCACCCGTAGGTATCGCCCGACGGAAACCGCAGGCCCTGCCAGTTGCTGTCGCCAAGGTTCACCGTCGAGTACTCACGCGTAAAGCTCTCGCTGCTCAGCCCCTTCGCGATCGACTCCGAAACCTCCTGCTGCGAAGGCCAGATGTCTTTCAGGAAAACACCTGCGCCGTTTTGATCGTGCCCGAGCGGCTCCTTGTCAAAGTCGTGATCGATGCGTCCGGCAATGGCATACGCCACCACGAGCGGCGGAGACATCAGGTAATTCGCGCGCACATCCACGTTGACGCGCCCCTCAAAATTGCGGTTACCGCTCAGTACGCTCACAGCGACCAGTCCATGCTCGTTGATCGAGTCCGAAACATCGGCAGGCAGCGGACCAGAGTTGCCAATGCAAGTCGTGCAGCCATAGCCGACAACGTTAAAGCGAAGCTTTTCCAGATACGGCAGCAGCCCCGATTTCTGGTAATAGTCCGTGACCACGCGCGACCCTGGCGCCAGTGAAGTCTTCACCCACGGCGGAACAGTCAGGCCCTTCTCAACCGCCTTCTTCGCCAGCAATCCGGCAGCAATCATCACAGAGGGGTTCGAAGTATTGGTACAGCTCGTAATAGCCGCAATCACCACCGACCCGTGGTCGAGATAGTCGTCTGGATTGACGCCGAATCGCCCTTGCACCGTATTCCCTGGCACGTGCACATCGGCAGTGCTGACGCCCTTCTCCAGCCCCCGATCTAGACCCTCATTCGCGCCCGCAGCAAGTGCCGGAGCAAGCTCACGATCCTGCACAGCCGTAGCTGCCGACCACCGCAGCGCAGCGCGTTCGCCAAGCGGCTTTGCCGAATTTCCAAGCAAACTGGGCAGCTGCTTGAGGAAGCTCGCACCCGCCTCCGAAAGCAAAACACGATCCTGGGGACGCTTCGGTCCAGCCACGCTCGGCTGCACCGTGGCCAGATCGAGCGACAGCGTCTGCGTGTACTCGGCTTCGGGCGATCCGGAAGTGTGGAAGAGCCCCTGCGCCCTGTAGTAAGCCTCGACGAGAGCGATCTGCTCTTCGCTGCGGCCGGTGAGCCGCAGGTAGCGCAGCGTCTCTTCATCAACCGGGAAGATGCCGCAAGTGGCGCCATACTCCGGAGCCATGTTGCTGATCGTCGCGCGGTCCGCCAGAGGCAGTTCAGCAATGCCGGGCCCGTAGAACTCGACGAATTTCCCAACCACTCCCAGCTTGCGCAGCGCCTCTGTCACCGTGAGCACAAGGTCAGTCGCCGTCGCCCCCTCGCGGAGCTTGCCGGTGAGCTTATACCCCACCACCTGCGGAATCAGCATCGAGACCGGCTGCCCCAGCATCGCCGCCTCGGCCTCAATGCCGCCCACACCCCAGCCCAGCACGCCCAGGCCGTTGATCATTGTGGTGTGCGAATCCGTCCCGACCAGCGTGTCCGGATACGCAACCTGTTCACCACCCACCTCTGCCGTGAAGACAACACGAGCCAGATACTCAAGATTCACCTGGTGGCAGATGCCCATGCCCGGCGGCACAGCAGAGAAGTTCCGAAAAGCCGTCTGCCCCCACTTCAAAAACGCATAGCGCTCGCGATTGCGCTGGAACTCCAGCAGCGAATTGGCGTCATAAGCCGTCGGCGAACCAAACTCATCCACCTGCACCGAGTGGTCAATCACCAGCTCCGCCGGCTGCAGCGGATTGATCTTCTCCGGATCCCCGCCCAGCTTCTTCATCGCGTCGCGCATCGCGGCGAGGTCGACAATCGCAGGCACACCCGTAAAGTCCTGCATCAGCACGCGCGCCGGCATGTAGGCAATCTCACGGCTGGGCTCAGCGGCGGCCTTCCACCCAGCGAGGAATTCAATATCCCCGGCAGTCACATTCACGCCATCTTCGCGGCGCAGCAGGTTTTCAAGCAGAATCTTGAGGCTGAACGGCAATCGGGAGAGGTTGAATCCCTTCGCCTCCAGCGCCGGCAGACTGTAGTAGGTGTAGGTGCGCGTACCGGAGGTCAACGTGGTCCGGCTTGAGAAGCTGTTCATGACAAAATGCCTTTCTGGCTAAGTGATGCGATGTTGAGTCGAGCGCGACTGCTGTTCACTGCCTGTTCCGGATAAGCTTCACGGACCTGGCAGGCTGCGCGGCAGATATCTCCTCTGCTCAGGCAGGATGGCATCGACCTCGGTCGGCACGTCCATAACGGAAGCGCTTGGGGCGGCGAATGGAGGTATTGCCAAAGGCGTTGGCGGCGGAAAGAACTACATCCCGGATGAGGTTTGGCGGCTTCATAAGGAGACACATTTCGACGCTACGATTTTAAGGCATTTTGAACCCATGCGTTATGGCGCCCATATGTAACAAGACTTTCCGAGAACATTCAGGTCGGGTCCTTGCCTCAAGGCTCCGCGTAGTACCCCGCGGTCGTGTTCACCTTCAGCCCAGGCTTTGCCACGGTTACCTTGAGCGCGTGATACGAAAAGGCCTTTTCCCCAGGCGGAGGGTTAAACGTGATCGTGTAGTACGCACCCAATTCCTGCCTGCAGGAATTCAGTTGCTCCACCTGACGACTCCGGTTTCCTGCGTCCAGCGTCCGCCCGCCGCTCTCGAGCGCCAGCACTTGCAAGGCGAGATTCGCAGGGGTCGCTTCCATCGAAGACTTCACTGGCTTCATCAAGTCCTGTACCGTAGACGCGCTACCACCGCCAGCACTACACAAGACCATGCGAGCCTCGCGGAGATGATTCAACAACAAAGAGATAGCGTCAAAGTTCAGCTCGTGACTGTGTGCATCGTAATTTGTTTCGGGCGCTCGCAAAATCGGCCATCCGGGCCCGATCCAGATCAACATTCTGCGACCGGGCTCGTCCATCTCCTGTGCGGTGATCGCTCCCAGCGCTTTGATCGACAACTGAAAGCGTTCGAACAAAGCCTCGTGGCCCGCTGCCGAATGGATGGTATGCACGACAGGCTTGATCCCGTGCACTGCATCGGCTAGCGCGTTTCCATCCTGCGATGTCTTCCCAACCACCTCAGATCCCGCGTCGGTAAGCAAGACAACCGTGGTGGGCTGCGGCAGTTGTCCGCCATTCTGCCGTAGAAATCTCTCCACCTCGTCGCGCATGAAGGAAAGATCCACCAAGCCGGAGTTCACCATATCGATCATCAAGAACAACGAAACCCGCGAATCCGGTTTTCCCGGCGCTCCATCCGAAGCATGGAACGCGCCAATCGGCTGCGGCTTACCGTTGTTCTGCAGGGAAAAATCCTTCGCATCCAACCCCGAAACCGGAGTTCCCGATTTATCAGTCACCACGACATCCAACCGGATGCGCCCCTCCGCCGCCGCGGTTTTTTCCTCCTGTGTCATTGGCGGCCGCTGCTTCAGCTCAGGGTTGGGCGGGACCGTCTGCGTCTCCGCAATGTTAGCCGCCAGACAAAGCGCGACTCCGCCAAAAAACACCACGCCCAGCAATCGCCGGTTCTTAGACAACATAATGGCAGGCGTCCTCCGCCAACGATTAAAAACTCAAACTGAGGCACTGGCAAATAGCTCCCTGAAAACGGTGTTTTGGGAAATGACGGGCCGAAGTTTCCGAAAACGCTGACTTTCCGGGAACTATACTGCCCGCATGCAGCCTGATGTTCGAGGTGCACCCGCGCGGGAACAACTTAGCCCGCTCCGGTGTCCTAAGTAAGAGGATCCCAACGCAATATGAACCTTCCCGCGATCAGTCTCCGCGTAGCCCGTGTCACCGCAATTTCGCTTCTCATAATGCTGCTGCTGGCGTTCGCGCTGCTCCAGTTCAAGGAGCACCTGCTTCGCAGAGACAACGAGCGCCTGCTCGCCGACTTTCACTCCATCCGCCTCAACCAAACCACCTGGCCTGAAGCGCAAGCACTTATGCAGCACTGGGGCAAACACGGCCATGCGCATGGTCCGTGCAGCTCAGCCAACTGCGCCTACGTCATATCCGTGAGCGACTGGCCTTCTCTGCTGCCCGTCGGAGAGAAGGCCGCACCTTGGTTCTATCGCCTTGGCCGCTTGCCCATCCTTCTTCAACTTGTCGGCCTGCGCTTCAGCACCATGGAATTGCGTTTTCTTATTGAAGATGGCGCAGTACGTCGCACTCGGCTCAGCCTTATAGCGGAAACCCAGGAAGCGGGTTATATGTCCGTGCTGTTGGTAAACGTAAGGAGCCACGCATTACTTGACGGCTCAGACCGAACACTTAGTAACGTCGGCGCTGACGAGGAGCTTGGGGCGCACCCCAACTTCGTCGTGGGTTCGGACGGTTTCTGCACTGGCTGCGAGACCATCTCACTTGCCTACACCCCTGAAATCACTCATGAGGAACTGGTTCGCCTTACATCGTTTCGTCTTTCCTGTCTTACGGATAACCTTCCCTGCACCCATTTATCGAGCCTCGCGCCGGCCTTGACGCAAGAAAAAGCCAGGTACCTGCGGGATGTTCCGCGAAACTCCGTGCCGTGTGTCACTCCGGTTTGGGCATTGGCGCGCGACGCGAGTGCGATCTGGGTGGCCGAAGCTCTCGCTACCGGACAAGCTCCGGATCCCAGTCCTATTTATAAAGAAGCGCGGCCGCTGGTGGAAGAGGATCAGATACGACTCGTCAAAATACTCAAGGGTCCGTCTAAGATCGCCCCTCAAACAATCCTCCGATTCCGCCCGTACGCCGGAGTCGAGTATGAGGCCCGCGCCGTACCGGAACACCTCAAGCAAGGTCATCGCTACATCCTGATGCCATCGGGATATGACGACTGGCAGCAGGAAGGTGCGCACGCTTGGCGGTGTGGGGTCCTTGAGGACAACCCAGGCAATGAACTATCAATTGAGCAAGGTGTCGCCATGAACGACCATCTCCGTGCGTCGGAATTGACCGGAGAATGGTCGTGGTGATCCTTCTTCGTGATTTGAAGAGAACCTTAGAATGTGAGCGGTGGAGGCTAGAGGCCAGTTCACGATTATCCAGTTCCCGCAAAACGGTGTTTCCGGAAAAAACGAGGACGGAGTTGCCGATAACCTGACTTTGCGGAAATGGACCACACTGTCAGAACTTGGAATTACACCCGACCGTCCGATATTCCTTCCAAACAGCAGGATCATCCGTTATATAAAATACCGGCCCCATCTTCCGATGTTCGATCATCTCAGTCGTCCCCTTCACAACGATCTCTGCATAGGCTGGATACCCAGGAGGGAATCCTTGTGGAGGATTTTTCAATTGGAAATCTGAACATTTCACCCTACCATCGACCTTTTCCAGAGTTTGCCCTTTCGCATCTTGCAAGACAAATCCCGCACTGGGCCACGTGTAATAGCTCATCGTGATCGAAACGTCGGAGCGCGTAAGGCCCGGCGGAAGTGTAATCCATTTGGGCAGCCTCGACCCACTCGCCAATTGGAATGTCGACTCTGGGAACATTTCGCAACCCTTGATAATAATCGTAGAAGCCAAGATAGCGACCGCTGCACCCACAAGTAGATACCTACCTAAGCGCGGGATTTTTCCTACCAATCGCGAAGGCCAAGAATCAACGTTCTTGAGATCTGCATTCATCAATTGAGGGTAGCCTAAGGCCGACTTCCCTGAAAACGGTGTTTTGGGAAACTTCGGGTTGAAGGTCCCTTTGTGTCACAAAGGGTGACCTATGAGCCAGAGGCTCAGAATGATCTGCTCGATCTTTGCGAATATATCGCCGAACGATGCGCCGCGCGACCTATCGAATGTTGTACTGGAATCGGAAACGAAGCTGCAAATTCGGCCCATGGAACTCCCGCGGCAGCGGCGGATAATCCGCGCTCTCGATCGCTCCCCACGCCGCGCGGTCCAGCGCCACATCGCCTGAACGCCCGATCAGCATCATGGCGTGGGGCTGTAAACGGCCATTGGGCAGGATCGTAAAGACGATCTCGCACTCGCCGCGTTTTGAGATCGGCGGATTGACCTCTTCCGGAATGATCGGATCCCAGGTGCGATGCGTCTCGCGAATCAGCTTTTGCAGGTACGGTCCGAAATCGATGCCCTGCGTATCGCTCAGAATCTCCGCCCCGCCGGCGGCGCCAGGGTGCATCCCTCCACCTTGCATCTCGCCGCTGGCTCCGTGCGCGGAGCCACGCATCGCGTTTCGCAGCTGATCGGCGGCGCTCTGTTGGTTCAGCGAAAAATTGGGCCGAGCCGGCACCGGCGCAGGCCGCGGCGTATCCAGCGGCAACGCTGGCGCGGGCTGAGGAGCCGCAGTCGTCGTCGGCAGCGGAGTCGGCTGCTGCGGTTGAGGCAACTGAACGGTCGGCTGGGGCGTAACCTGCGCCTGTTCCGGAGCGGGTGCAGGAGGCGTCGGTTTGGGCCGTGCCTTCTCCAGAGCCTTCAGCGCATCCAGAGTCTTCTTGTCGACGACCGTCTCGTTCGGCTTGAGCGGCGGCAGCTTCGGCTTCGCCTTCTGAATCTGTTTCAGCGCATCCGGCAACTCATCCAGATACGTCAGGTCCTTCCGCTTCTTGATAGCGTCAAAGGGATCAATCACTTGCGGCGAGTGGAAGATGTAGCGGGGTATCCAACTTACGCTTGAAAAGAGGACGATATGCAGCAGGATCGAAATCCAGATGCCTTCGCGAATCCGCTGCCAGCGGCGCTCGTCCTCATACTGGGAGATCTTCTCCAGCAGCTCATGCGTGTCGTAATCGACGTACCGGGAGCTGGATCGACCCATCGGCGCCGGAGGGAGCGGCGCCTCGGAACTTTCGGGCTCCCGCAGCGCGGAGGTGCTCTCCCGCTCGGCAACTGCGGCCAATTCCGGCACCCTCTCAGACTGCTCGGTGGTCGACGGATTGGTAGGCGTTTCGCTTGCTGGCATCAGGCAATCAGTGGCGGCGACGAACACACGCCATCCGGAATCTTCTTCCGGACTCTTTACTCAATTTATTCTCTCATTCTCTCGGATTCGGGGCCAACCGTACATGCCATCGGGCTCCCAGCCTCGCGGCTTAGAATGGAACCTGCCTGGTTTTAGACGGACACGCTCTCATTTAGACGCATCCAAGCCACTCATGTAACTACGATTGACGCACCACGAAGGTCCGATTGAAACAATTCTTTCTGCATCTGCTCGATAAATGGAAGTTCCTGGTACTCCCCGCGCTGGCCAAGCTCGGCTTCTGGGGCGTGGCCCTGATCTCCATCATTGACGCCTCCAGCCTGCCGGTCCCCATGGACGCCCTGCTCGCCGTCTATGTCTGGCAAAACAAATCTCAGTTCTGGATTTATTGCCTCGTAGCCTCCGCCGGATCGGCCATCGGAGGCCTCGTGCCCTACGGCCTGGGCCGCGCCGGCGGAGAGATCTTCCTGCTCAAGCGCGTTAACCGCCAGCGATTCGAGCAGATGCGCACGCGCTTCGAACGGCAGGAGTTCCTGGCCGTCCTCGTCCCCAGCATGCTGCCGCCGCCCACTCCCTGGAAGGCATTCGTCTTCGCCGCTGGCGTCTTCGAGATGCGGGTCATGCCCTTCATGCTCGCCGTCTTCGCAGGCCGCATGATCCGCTGGCTGGTACTCTCGCTGCTCGTCTTGAAGCTGGGCCCCAGCGCGGTTTCAGTCATCGGAGACATGATCCGCGACCATCTGGCGCTCTTCCTCGCCGGACTGGTCCTGATCTTCGTCGCCATCGGCGTCTGGGCGATCCTCAAGCGCCGCAAAGACAACGACCGCATGGATCCAGGTAAACCATCCGACCCTCAACCATAAAACCGGCTTGGTCGGGAAACGACGTGGGTGCCCCGCCCTCGCCACGTCTTTGTCTTTGTGGCTAGGGTGGGATCTCGCAAATCCCTTAAAGTTCTTACGCCAGCAGTATCTGCACAACAGATCCCTCGGCAATCTCCAGGGCGTCCTCCGGCACGACCACAAAGCAATTGGACCGCGCAAACGCCGCCAGATCCCCCGAACCCTGCCACGGCACCAGCCGTACCTCAGCCGCCGGCCCGAAGTCGCACCACGCCGGCAGGAACCGCGTCAGCCCCGGTTTCCCGCGCCACTCCCCGGCCATGCTGGCCAGCGCAAACCTGGGCTGTGGACCCGAGTCTCCCCCAAGCGCGGCCAGCAACGGAGCCGCAAACAGCTGAAAAGTAACGGCGCTCGAGATCGGATTCCCCGGCAAAGCAAAGAACGGCAAAGCCCTCCCTCCACCACGCGGAAGCTGCCCAAAGACTACCGGCTTGCCCGGCTGAATCGCCACCCCGCCGAAGAAAAACCGTGCCCCGGCCCGGGTCAGCGCATCCTCCACCAGGTCAAAGCGCCCCGCTGAAATGCCCCCGGTAACCAGCAGCAGGTCGGCAGCCATCGCACCGCTTATGGCTTGATCGAGCGGCGCCTCCCGGTCCGGCACGGCAGGCAGAACGATTGGCTCCCCGCCCGCCGCAGCCACCAGCGACGCCAGCATCGGCGAGTTTGAGTTCCGAATCTGGCTCGGCCCCGGCAAGCTCTCCACCGTCACGAGTTCGTCGCCCGTAGACAGGATCGCCACGCGAGGCCGCACCGCCACCGCCAGCCGGCTATATCCGCATTGCGCCGCCACCGCGATCTGGGCCGCGCCGACGCGAACCCCAGGCGGAACAAGCACATCCCCAGCCTGAGCCTCGGCTCCTCTGGGAACGATGTTTTCCCCCGCTTGCAGTACCCGCGGCGCAGCCAGACGGACAAAATCCGACGAGTTACCGAATCGAGATTCCGCAGTTCCGGCAGAGTGCTCCGAATGCTCCACCATAAACACCGCGTCGGCCCCCTCCGGAACCGGCGCGCCGGTCATGATCTCCCAGACTTCCCCCAGCCCCAGCGATCCAGCACCCAGAGGTCCGGCCCCGACAGCCCCCGGCTCCTGCCCGGCCCGGATGCGTCCCGACACAAACAGAAACTGATTCGTATTGGCCTCCGCCGCCCGGCAGGCAAAGCCATCCCGCGTCGACCGCGGAAAAGGCGGCAAGTCGCGGTCCGCCCGGATAGCCGAAGCGAGCACCCGGCCCACCGCATCGCCGAGCGCGACGAATTCGGAACGAATCTCACCTTCCGGCAGCGCGGACTCCGCACCAGGCGAATCCGCCTGATCCGCATTCGGATCGATCGGGACCGGACGGCCCTCCGCAAGCGCCAGAATGAAGCGGTGGACTTGCTCCGCAGCCTCGGAATAGCTAAGCAGCTGTGACGCCATGCTCTCGATTCTAGTTTCCCGGCTCCTCTTCAGTCGCCATCAATTCAAAGTAAGCGTTGTCGAGAATCGTCACAACAAATCCCCAAAAAAGAAAAAGCAGCCTCCGACGCGCGTCGGAGGCTGCTTTGATTCCAACTTCAGTCGAGTTACTTCTTCGTAGCCTTGTACTTGTTATCGACCTTGGTCTTGGTCGCATCGAGCACCGCTTTGACCTCAGTGGCATAAGGGCCCGTCGGAGCGAGTTCGAGGTATTTCTCATAAGCCTCGATGCAGCCCGGAGGGGCAACGTAGTTCCCCTTCGCGTCGACCGTGATCTTGCCCGCCAGACCCTGGCCCTTCAGGTAGTACGGGGTCGGATTCTTCGGATCTGCCGCAATCGCCTTGTCGGCCGCAGCAGCCTGCGCATCGCCATTGCCAACGTTCTGGAAAACGATGGCCTCGTTGCCCAGATAGAATCCGGCCTTCGCGGGATTGAGCTTGGCCGCAGTGTCATACTCCGTAGCCGCGTCCTCAGGCTTGTTGCTGCGAGCGTACACTTCGCCCAGCGCAGAGTGAGAGCCTGCAATCAGCTCCGGATTAGGCTTCTTGGCCGCCGCGGCCAGATCGATCGTCTTCTTGAGCGTAGTGGTTGCGTCATCCCACTTCTTCAAACCAAGCTGCGCGACACCCAGTTCGTACCAGAGCAGCTCGCCGTCCGGCTTGAGCGCGGTGTCCTTGAGCATCAGCGTCTCAGCTTCGGCGTACTTCTTGTCCTTGTTGTCGGTGCGCGCCTCCTGCAGATCGGCGTTCAGGTTCTTGATCACCTGGTTGGTCTTCATCACCTCGGTGTTCTTCTTCCTGAACTCCTCAACCTGCTTCTTCTGCTCTGGACTCATCTTGTCCAGATAGGCCTGGCGCGACATGTCTATATCCTGCGCCGTGTCCTGCCCGGCAACGACCTTGACGTTGTCGATCATGTCAACGAATTTGCCTTCCGGCGTCTCCGGCAAGCGCAGCACAGCCGAATAGGTTCCCGGCGTGACGCCGTCTCCCGTATAGTCGCCGCCGGCCGAGACGGGAAACGTGAACTTGTAGGTATGGCCGCCGTCAGTCGACAGGCCAACCGTGCCGCCGCCTTTGGGAACGCCGGTAGGGTCGGTCACATGGCCGTGAATCTTGCCGGTCGGCGCCTGGGCCATCCCCGACAGTGAGACGGCCAGCACTGCCGCTGCGGCGAGTGAAAGTAGAGTCTTGAGCTTCATGTTCTTCTCCTTAAAGATCGAGCGACGAAAAGTTGAGCGACGAAGAATCGGTGCCTGGCAACCGAACCACCTGCTTCGACAAACGCTCCAAATGGAAAATAGTTGCCACACTGTATCGCCATACCGCGTGTAAATCCCCGTGCAAACCCGTGTGATCAGCTCCCGGATGCCGCCGTACCCGAAGCATACGCGATCGGATCGGTGACTCCGGCTGCCGCAAATGCGCGCAGGCGCAGAACACAACTTTCGCACGCTCCGCAGGCTTGCTGCTCTTCCCTATAGCAGGACCACGTTAAATCCAAAGGCGCTTTATATTCAAGGCCAATACCGACAATCTGAGCTTTAGTGCGCTCGATCAGCGGCGTAACAATCTCGATTGTGCCGTCGCGCGTCCCCGTCCGTATCAGTTGCTGAAATGCCTCGTAGTACGCTGGCCGGCAATCGGGATACCCCGAACTGTCCTGCTCCACTGCTCCGATATAGACCCGGGTAGCCCCCAGCACCTCCGCCCAGCTCACCGCAGCCGAGAGAAAATGCGCATTCCGAAAAGGAACATACGTGATCGGAACATGCTGGTCGACCACGCCATGATCGCGAAACTCCGCGCTCGCATCCGGCACAGCCATCGCCGCGTCAGTCAGCGCAGAACCGCCGATGGCCCGGAACAAATCCATGCGCAGATGGAGAAAGTCCTTCATCCCCAACTGCACGGCTATGACGCGGGCAGCCGCGAGTTCGCGCGACTCCGTACGCTGCCCGTAGCTGAAGTGCAGTGCAAATGCATCCGTCTCGCGCGCCGCAATCGCAGCGGTCACGCAGCTGTCCATGCCTCCGGAAAGGCAAACTACCGATCGCGGAAGGGAAGAAGTGTTCATACTTCCATCGTATCGCCCTGCGCGCGCCGCGACGGAATTCGTCCTCCCCTGCGCGCCAAAGGGGCTCCGGTTCGGCGAAAACTCATCCCTACTTTACCTCGCCGGTTTTCTCGGCCTCCGGCTTCTTGCGCCTCTTCTGCCACCACCCGATGAGCGCAATAATCGCCGCAAATCCCGCCCCGCCCGGCAGCATGTACTTGAACCAATTCAGCGGTTGCAGCCAGAAGTTGTCTCTCGCATCATCCACAATGCCCTTTACGCCGCCGGTGCGAACAGCCACCACCTTGGCCGTCGAAGGAAAAGCCCGCTGCACGCCAAGCTTCGGGTCGGAGTACACGACAGACGCCTGAAACTGCAGCTTCTGCCCCGTCCCCAGATGCTTCGGCGTCACCGTCCACTTCCACGTAGTGTTTGAATTGATCGGCACAAACTGCTGATCAGGATTGTCCCCGTGAATGATCGTGAACTCATCCGGATTATCATCCTGCGAGATCTCGACCCGCATGAAATCCGACACCTTGAGCGGAGCCGGGGTTGAACCACCCGCCTGCGGCCCGGGTGCAGGCGCCTTGTAGCCATAAACCACCACCGAAACTTCGTATCCCTGTCCAATCACCATCTCCGGCGGCACGTTGTACGTAATAGCCCCATTCTTGAGCTGATCAAACCACTTTGCCTCCGCTTCGCCCAGACTCTCTGCAGCGCCCGATCCTGAACCAGAGCCCTGGTCACCTTGAACAGGAGAGGGCTGCACAGGCCCCGGCGTAACGGGCCGCGGAACCGAAGCCGGTCCGCGATTGACGCCGTGCGCAGGAGAGGGTGGAGAAGGCGGCGGCGGTGGTGTCGGACGATGCGCCGATTCAACGATCAGAGGCACGTTGACGCCTCTCTTGAGCACCGCGTCCGTCTGCGCCCCGCCGTTCGGAGCGATCGTAACCGCGTCCAGCCTCATCGAGTAGAAACCGGCCTTGTCGATGACCACCGAGTATTTCCCCTGGCCCAGGCCATGGGCGCAGTAGCGTCCTGCATTGTCGGCAGTAAGAGCCTGAGTAGCGCCAGTCGCAGAGTTGATAATCCTGATCGCCGCGCCCGGAACCACCGCACCAGCGGCATCGCGCACCGTTCCGGAGATGGCGCAGGTAAACGCGACCTGATGCTGAATTTCGATAGGCTTGCCCGTCGTGGGCGACGGCGGCTGTGCGAGGATCGCAACCGCGCACAGAGCACCGTGCAGCGCTCCAACCACGACAAGCTGTCGAACGGCTGACTTAAGCACAATCCCCTTGAGCGCAGCCCGCGGGCTGGCTTTCTGCGACTCAGTGTATCCCGGCCGCGCCCCGATTGTGAGCCTAGAATGGAGGCATGGGCACAAACGCAACAAGCATTCGAATTCGCGAAGCCGAGCCGGCCGATGTCCCGCTCATTCTCGAATTCATTCGCGGCCTCGCCATCTACGAGCGCGAACCCGACGCAGTCACCGCCACTGAAGCCGACCTGCTCCGCGACGGATTCGGCGACAACCCATATTTCCATTGCCTGATCGCTGACTGCGACGACGGTAACGGAAGCGGCCTAAGGCCCGCAGGCTTCGCCTTCTACTTCTTCAACTACTCCACCTGGACCGGCAGGCCCGGCCTCTACCTCGAAGACCTCTTCGTCAACCCCGAGTTCCGCGGCCTCGGCATCGGCAAAGCCCTACTCGCGCGAATCGCAGCCATCGCCGTCGAAAAGAACTGTCCGCGCCTGCAATGGGAAGTCCTCGACTGGAACACCCCTGCCGTCGATTTCTACGCCGGCCTCGGCGCCAGCTTCCTCGATGAATGGCGCAACGTCCGCATGACCGGCGAAGCCCTCCAAAAACTGGCCGCACTCGATACTGCGGAAACAACCAGCGCGGAGACAATCAGTTGAGCCCCATGAAGATTCGCGTAATCGGCGGCGGCCTCGCCGGCCCCGAAGCCGCTCTCACCGCCGCCAGCCTCGGCTGCGAAGTAGAACTCTACGAGATGCGCCGTCCTAATCCCGACGGCGACGGCCAGCCCATCCTCACCCCCGCCCACCAGACCACCGAGTTCGGCGAACTCGTCTGCTCCAACTCCCTCAAGAGCGAGTCGCCCAACACCGCTCCCTGGCTGCTCAAGCAGGAGATGCGCCGCGCCGGTTCGCGCCTGATCGCCCTCGCCGACGCCACCGCCGTTCCCGCCGGGCACGCCCTCGCCGTCGATCGCGTCGAGTTCTCGCGCCTCATCGCCGAAGCCATCGCCGCAGAGCCGCGCATCCGAGTCATTCGCGACGAAGTGACATCGCTCGACACCGATGACAACACGCTCACCATCGTCGCCTCCGGCCCGCTGACTTCAGACGCCCTCAGCCGCGAAATCGCGCAACTCACCGGTGCAGACCATCTGGCGTTTTACGACTCCATCTCCCCCATCGTCGACGCTGAAACCATCGACATGAACCGCGTCTACTTCGCCGCCCGCTGGGACAAAGGCACAGCCGACTACATCAACTGCCCCATGACCCGCGAAGAGTACGAAACTTTCCTCAACGCCCTCACCACCGCCGAAGAGGCCGAATCTAAAGAATGGGAAAAGGCCGAATACTTCGAGGGCTGCCTGCCCATCGAGATCCTCGCCCGCCGCGGCCCCGATACCCTCCGATTCGGCCCCATGAAGCCCGTAGGCCTGCGTGACCCGCGAACCGGCAAAACCCCCTGGGCAGTAGTCCAACTGCGCAAAGAAAACCTGCGTGCGGATAGCTACAATCTCGTCGGCTTCCAAAACCATCTCAAGTTCGGCGAGCAAGCCAAAGTACTCCGCCTCATCCCCGGCCTCGAAAACGCCAAGTTCCTGCGCTACGGTCAGATCCACCGCAACACCTACATCTGTTCGCCTCAGGTACTCGACGACAGGCTGCGCATGAAGCAGCACCCCAGTATCTTCTTCGCTGGGCAAATTTCCGGAGTCGAAGGCTATACGGAATCGATAGCCTCTGGTCTGTTAGCAGGCCTCTATGCTGCATCCGTCGCCCGTGGCGAGGAGCCTGTCTCCGTGCCACGCCGGACCGCCCTCGGCTCGCTGGTCAACTACATCACGCGCGCCGATTCCAAACACTTTCAGCCAGCCAACATCACCTTCGACCTGCTGGAACCGCTTGAAGAAGAATTGCGTAAGAAGGTGCGCGACAAGAAAGAGCGCCACCGCATTGTTTGCGAACGCGCCCTCGAAGCCTTCGATCACTGGTGGGCGCAATTTTCTCGGGCTGCCCAGCCCGTGTGTTAGGCTTGCGCGGAGAATCCCATGACCTCCTATTCCGCAATGGACGCCATCAGCCCGGCCATCGAGAGAACGAAATACTTTCTCTTCAAGCCATTTCGCCTCGGCCGGTTTCTCAAACTAGCCCTGGTGGCCTGTTTCGCAGAGGGTTCGTACTCCGGATTCAATTCCAACTTCAACATCCCGTTCCCCGGCAAAACCCCTGAACACGTCCCGTTCCAGATTCCCCAGGTGCATTGGCCCGACCCCGGAATCATGATCGCCATTGCTGCCGTGATTCTTATCTTCTTCGTTCCGCTCACCATCCTGATCAGCTACCTGCTCATTCGCCTGCGCTTCAGTTACTTCGACTGCGTCCTCTACGGCCACGACCAGATCACCCCGGGATGGAGAAAATATCATCGCCAGGCCCTGCGCTATCTGGGCGTAAACCTGCTTATCGGCCTGGCATTCCTCGCCGTGCTTGCTGCGATGGGGATCGTAGTGTGGCAGCGTTACAAAGAGGTCTTCATGGATCTCGCCGCCGGCAACAAAGCCCATGTGCAGGTCGACCTGATGTCGCTGCTTCCGGCAATCGCCTTGGCGTTTCTCATCCTGTTTGTGATGGGAATAGTCGGCTATATCGTCCAGTCTGCGATGACCTACTTCGTCCTACCGCGCATGGCTCTTGAAGATGCATCCATCAGCCGCTCATTCGCCGACGTTTGGGACGACATGAAATCCGAGCCCGGCCAGTTCGCCCTGTTCCTGCTCATGCGAATGCTCCTCGCCATCGCGGCCGGCCTCATCGCCATGATTGCCCTGCTCCTTCCGATTGTCATCCTGGGAGTTATCGGCGTTGTCATCGGCCTTGTGGTCCACGCCACGGTCCATTCCACGGTCGCTCTGGTTGTGCTGGCAGTCGTGGGCGCATTGATTCTGGCCGCCGTTCTTTTCGTTTGCGCAATCTCTATCGGGGGAACAATCGGTACATTCACCCGCAACTATGGCCTGCTGTTTTATGCTGGCCGTTATCCCGAGCTGGGAGCCCTGCTTTTGCCAGCGCCGCCGGTTCCCGGCTTCCCTGTCGTCCGGCCGGGAGAAGTTTTGTGAGCTGCGGTGTCTAAAGTGTAGAGGGGAGACTTGGGCGTGGCCATGCCGGATCTCGCAGAGGTACTCGCCAATCCCATCATCGGGTTTCTGCTCCGCGTCGCCCTGGGCGCCTATGTCATTTACATGGCCCGCGGCTTCTATCAGGATCCGCTGGGCTATTTCCGCAAATGGATGCCGCGCCTACCCGAAGAAACGTGGATGCGGCAAGGCGTCCGCTACGGCGCCTGCTTCTGCATCTGGGGAGGCTCGTTCATCGTCGCCACCGCCGTAGCCACCCAAATCCTCGATCTGCACGGAACCGTCTGGGCTTTCGTCCTGATAGCTCTCGCCACCTGCGCCACCGTTCTTCTGCTCCCCAGCGACCCCGGCAGCCCCGCCCCCAATTCCGGAGAAGACGAAAGAGTCCGGCGGCTCAAATAGAAATCTCAGGGCTTGCCCTTATCCACATCGCAGATGTTTTGTCATCCTGAACGTAGTGAAGGATCTGCTTTTCAGCGATCTGCAAGTGTTTTACAACCCAAGTCTCCGCTATTTACTTCTTATCCGCATTCCGCGCCCGGACCTTCAACCAGATCGGCGTCCCGTCAAATCCAAAAGCCGCCCGTATCTGGTTTTCCAGAAAACGCGTAAAAGCAAAGTGTAGTTTGATATTGCGATCCGTGAACAACACAAACGTCGGCGGAGCCACCGCAGCCTGCGTCATATAGAAGATTCGAATCCGCTTGGCCATCGGCACCGGTGCCCGCTGAAAATCGATCTTGTCCAGGAACCGGTTCATCTGCCCGGTCGTCACGCGCTTGCGCCGCTGCGCCGCAATGTGCTTGATCTCCTTCATCACCTTTCCGAGATTCATGCCCGACTCGGCGGAGATAAAGATCACCGGCGCATAGCTCAGATACTTCAGCGCGTGCCGCACCTGCTCTTCATAGACCGCCCGGTCCGCATGAGCCTTGCCATCCGTCCTCGCCGTCGTCAGCAGGTCCCACTTGTTGACGACAATGATCACCGACCGGCCGCTCTCATGCGCATAGCCGCCAATGTGCGCGTCGTTCGCCGTCACGCCCTCAGTAGCGTCGATCATCAGGAGAGCCACGTCGCACGACTCAAGATGCCGCCGCGCCATGACCACTGAAAGCTTCTCCGCCATCAGATGCGTCTTGCCCTTGCGCCGAATGCCCGCCGTATCGATGAGCCGCAGCCGCTGGCCATCGTGCTCGATCACCTCATCCACCGCGTCGCGCGTAGTCCCCGCAATAGGCGAAACAATCGCCCGCGAAGTACCCGTCAGCGCGTTCAGCAGCGTCGACTTGCCCACATTCGGCCGGCCGATAATCGCGACAGAGGTCTCGTGCTGCTCAAACTCGCCATGCGTCCTGTGCAGCGGCCGCTCGTCATCCGTTTTCGGATTCACGATCTCGACTTCCTCGTCCTCCTCGTCCAGCACATCCTCTTCAGGACCAAACTCGCTGAAATCGGGAGCCTCATCTTCAACATCTGCTTCAGGCTCCGGACCCATGTCCTCCGCGATCTCATCCTCCTGATCTTCATCGAAGACAACCTCGTCCTCTATATCGAGTTCGTTGGGATCAAGCGGCTCGGCATACGGATCAGCATCTTTGCTCACGATGCCGGTAGCAGCAGGAGCAGGCAGACGATCAAAGATCGCATCCAGCAAATCGCCAATCCCCAGCCCATGCTCCGAGCTGATCATGAAAACTTCTTTGATCCCCAGCTGGCGAAAGTTCTCCGCCGAGGCCTGTACCGTGGGGTTTTCAACCTTGTTGATCACCAGATACGTCGGCTTTCCGCCGCGAATGAGCATCTTCGCCAGTGTGAAGTCGGGCGAAGCCAGCTCCGTCCGTGCGTCCACCACCATCATGAGCAAATCCGCTTCTTCAATCCCTACCCGCGCCTGGGCATAGATCTCGCTGGGAATGTATTCCTTGTCATCGGTAACGATGCCGCCCGTATCCACTAGGCGAATAATCCGGCCATCCCACTCCACATCGCCATAGATGCGGTCCCGCGTAATCCCCGGCTCGTCGCCCACAATCGATCGCCGCGAATGTGTAAGTCGATTAAACAGAGTAGATTTGCCCACATTGGGCCGCCCCACAATAGCCACCAGCGGCAATCGCGAACTCGCCGGCGTAGAGGGCACAACAGACTTGTGATACTTCGACACGTAAAACTCCAATCGCCGTCCGAGACACAAACAGCGAACGCCGCAAAGAACAGGCGCTACTTCCATTTTGCACTGTTTAAGGATTTTGAGTTTAACGAGCTGCCCGAACTAATGCGGTCTCAGGCTATTCGTCCTTTGAAGCCGAGCCACCCAACCCGTCAGAACTCTTGTCATCCTTGGCAGAATCCGGACTCGACTGACCTTCAGATTTCGATCCATCCAAGGGCACAATGCGAGCGATCGGCTTGTTCCTGCGCATAATAATCACGTCCTCACTCGCCTCAGCCTGCCGGAGAAGCCGTGAAAGGTGGGGCCTTGCGTAACTCGCGGTGTAGCGCATTGAAAGGACCCCTCGGCGGTTGGCTGCCGTGAATAGTCACAACCTCAGCTTGATGTTCGACTAATTGAATGCCTATCTTTAGCCTCTCAACTCCGAAACTCTTGAATCTTCGAGATAAATCAGATCGCAAATAGCGAAAATCAATTCAGCAAGCGGTGTCCCAATGACCGAATTCCGATCCAACGCCTCCGACACAAGGGAGTTGGTGCTAAAGGGCCGAGTCTTCGCGTCGATGACCATAAAAGCGGGACCTGTTTCTAGCTTTCTGAATTCAAGCGCAATAGCCTGCCGATCTGGAGCATCTGTTTGATCGCCCCACTTGCCAACTATCAGGTCAAAGTTCGCTTGTTTTCCGTCGTGGCCGGGTGTCCACTCGACAAAGTAGGCGGCAACGCCTTCGTCGAGCCGATTCACATATCCCCAGACACGAGATGTCATCTCCCCACAACACTCGCACGGCCCAAATGTTTTCTGATTGTTTGGGTAAATCGTCAGCCTGAGTTCACTTGGTTCCGACATGGCGATAGTTTAAATCGAAACTTTCCGAGCGAAGGTGCGGCGAAGACGGTTTCCTCGCTACTATGAGAGAAGCCCCCTCGGGCCAGGTAGAGGTCCCTCCGATTGCCCGAAATCCAAGTCCAGAATAGAGCCGAGAGCGGAACCCTCCCCACCCTCCACGCCTTCTTCGCCCCCGGCGGCATCCTCGCCAATTCCCCCTTACCTTACGAATACCGCCCCGGCCAGCTCGAGATGGCCAAAGCCGTCGAGCGCGCCCTCCAGGAGAAGCGTCACCTGATCGTCGAAGCCGGCACCGGCACCGGCAAGACCCTCGCCTACCTCCTGCCCGCCCTCCGCACCGGCCACCGGGTCATCATCTCCACCGGCACCAAAGCCCTGCAGGACCAGCTCTTCTTCCGCGACCTGCCCTTTCTCGAGTCGCTCCTCGGCGACCTGCGCGTCTGCTACATGAAAGGCCGCGCCAACTACCTCTGCCGCCACAAGCTCGTGACTCTCACGTCCCATCCAATTCTGTCTGGCCTTGAGGAGATCGACCAATTCCACAAGATCAGCGAGTGGGAAAAGACCACCGAAACCGGCGACCGCGCCGAGCTCTCAGAACTCCCCGAAGTCAGCGCCCTCTGGTCCCGCATCGACGCCCGCAGCGAAGCCTGCCTCGGCTCAACCTGCCCCGACTACCAGCGCTGCTTCGTCACCGAGATGCGCCGCAAAGCACAGGAAGCAGATGTAGTAATCGTTAATCACCACCTCTTCTTCGCCGACCTCGCCGTGCGCCAGATGGCCTCCGGAGCCCCCGACGCCGGCGTCCTCCCCGATGCCGGCGCCGTCATCTTCGACGAAGCTCACGAGCTCGAAGACATCGCCAGCAACTACTTCGGCCTGTCCGTCAGCAATCTCCGCGTCGAAGACCTCGTTCGCGACACCGAGGCCATGCTCAAAAAGAGCGAAGCCTACGCCAGCCCGCAGAACACCGCCATTCTCGTCTCCGGCCAGCAGCTCCGCGACCGCTCGCGCCTCTTCTTCTCGCAGTTGCCGATGGCCGGTGACGGCCGCCAGCCCTTCGACAACCGCGAAGAGTTCCTCGAAACCCGCGGCGACCTCTACCTCAGCGTCAAAAACACCCTCACCCGGCTCGAAGCCGAACTCGACCAGCTCCGCGGCGTAGACGAAGCCCCCGGCCTGCGCAAGCGCGTCACCAACCTGCGCACCGAGCTCGAATTCCTCCTCGAATCCACCTCCGGCAACATGGTCTACTGGCTCGAACGCCGGGTCTCGGGCGGCCTCCACAAGCAGTCGCGAACGATCTTCCTGCAGGCCACCCCCATCGACGTCTCCGGCCTGCTCGACTCCGAACTCTTCCAGCGCTTCCCGACCGTGGTCCTTACCTCGGCCACGCTAACAGTGCAGGGCAGCTTCGAACACATCCGCAAACGTCTCGGGCTCGAGGACGCCAGAGAACTGGTCGTCCCATCCCACTTCAAGTACGAAAAACAGGCCCTGCTCTACCTGCCTCCGGAGATGCCCGACCCCCGCGCTCCCGACTTTCAGGACGCCGCAGCCGAGTGCATCCGCCGCGTCCTCGGCATCACCAAAGGCCGCGCCTTCTGCCTCTTCACCAGCTACAGCCAGATGCGCGACCTCTACGAACGCCTCCTGCCCGTCCTCGACTACCCCATCCTCCTCCACGGCTCCGCCCCCCGCAACACTCTCCTCGAGCAGTTCCGCGAAACCCCCAACGCCGTCCTCTTCGGCACCGCCAGCTTCTGGCAGGGCGTCGACGTGCAAGGCGAGGCGCTAAGCTGCGTCATCATCGACCGCCTGCCCTTCGCCGTCCCCAACGATCCCGTAGTAGCCGCCCGCATGAAGTTCATCGAAGACTCCGGCGGGAAACCCTTCTTCGAATACCAGGTCCCCTCAGCCGTAATCACACTGAAACAGGGCTTCGGCCGCCTCATCCGCTCCCTCGAAGACCGCGGCGTCCTCGTTCTCCTCGACCCCCGCATCCGCCAAAAACGCTACGGCCAGACCTTCCTCGAAAGCCTCCCACCCTACCGCGTAACCACCTCGATCACCGACGTAGAATTGTTTTTCGAAGCCAACCAAAAAGGGACTCGCTCGGATTCAATTCCCAAGTCCGGCGCTAAAGATTCAAGATCGACGTGAAGAACAACGAAGGTCGTAAATTAAGTGGCTAAAGATACAGTTTCTCTAACGCTCACGCCTCTTCTATCTGAATATCGAAAGCAACTCGAATAAATGGCCGCAAAGAAAAACGATCCCGAAGGTACCACGCATGGTACACTTATCAGACAAAAGCGCGTTCCTGCCTTCTTTTACCGCACAGAAGCGGGAAACGAACCGGTAAGAACGTGGCTCAAAGCAATGGCGACAGAAGATCAGCGCTTGATCGGGCAGGATATATCCACCGTTGAATTTGGGTGGCCGGTCGGAATGCCAACCTGCCGTCCGATGGGGGAAGGACTTCATGAAGTTCGCACCGAACTGCCCGGGAATCGCATCTCCCGCATCTTCTTTTTTGTGGACGGCATGCAAAGAATGGTTTTGCTCCATGGCATCCTGAAGAAAACTCGCGCAACGCAAATCACTGATTTGGCCTTGGCTCGCCAAAATAAGCGCAAATACGAAAAGGCATTGGAATGACAATAAAGAAACTACCCTTCGACCACTTAGGCTCCAGCTTTGACAGTTTCCTCGAAGAAGAGGGCATCCTCGAAGAAGCCCAAGCTATAGCCATCAAGCGAGTGATCGCCTGGCAACTCTCCGAAGCGATGAAAGCCGGCAAGATCAGCAAAAAAGCAATGGCGGAGCGCATGGGAACAAGTCGATCCCAATTAGACCGCCTGCTGGACCCCGAAAATAGCGCCGTTCATCTGGAGACGATCACTCGCGCCGCACGAGCCGTAGGCAAGCGGCTGCGGCTTGAAATGATCGACGCAGCCTAGCGCTCCTCGAAAATTCGCCTCATCAATAAACCTCGTCTAATATGTTTTGTCATCCTGAACGAAGTGAAGGATCTGCTTCTCAGCCAACGGTAGAATCAAGACAGCTTCCGAGGTTCTACTCCCTATGTCCCGCAACTTCTACGTCCTCGCCGCCACCCTCGGACTCCTCTCGCTGGTCTCCTGCGGCATGACCTTCGTCCCCTCTACCTTCCAGCCCGGCCTGCCCGCCAACGCCTCGCTCTGGAAGACGCTCTCCATCGTCCTGCTCCTCTTTGGCCTCATCTCCACCCTCATCGGCTCCATGTCCCATCTCTTCGAACAGGTCGACCGCAGCACCGAAGCACGCCGCCGCGCAGAGCGAGACCGCCGCAGGAAAAACCACTGACAATCTCCGCTGCATCCCAGCCCGCCAGCCCAGCCTCTAAAATAGAGAATGTGGAGAGCCGCCCATCAGCCTCCGAGAAAGCATCGCAACCCTATGTATGAAGTAACAGTCGAGGCCGGCTTCTCCTCCGGACACTACCTGCGCAACTACCAGGGCAAGTGCGAAAACCCGCATGGCCACAACTACAAGGTGCGCGTCACCCTCGCCGGCCGCGAACTCGACACCACCGGCCTCCTGCTCGACTTCAAGCTGCTCAAGCAGGTCCTGCGTCCGGTCATAGACCGCATCGACCACCAGATGCTCAACGACCTCGAGCCTTTCATCGAACTGAACCCCTCCGCTGAAAACATCGCCCGCTTCTTCTACGACGAAACCAATCAGCAGCTGGCCGAGATGACCTCAGGCCGCGTCCGCGTAAAAGACTGCACCATCTGGGAAACCGACACCACCACCGCCACGTACTACGAATAAACCGTAGCGAAATCTCAGGACTACGGCTCCTTGGCAATCGCCAGCATCCTGCGCATGAAGTCATCCTCCGGAAAACTCTGGAGATACCTCTCCATCGCCGCCTGGGCCTCGTCATAGCGCTTGCCGCTGATCAGCCGCGTCACCAGCGTCTTCTGCAGCGGAGCCACAAACGGATCGAGCTCCACCGCCTTCTTCGCGTAACCGATCGCATCCTCGACCTGACCGCTCAGATCCGCAGCCTCAGAGAGATCCGCATACACATTCGGTTGCATCGCATCCAGCCTGAGCGAGTGCTGCAGATGCGCGACAGCCTCAGGCAGCCTGCGCGCCTCAAGATCGCGATGCCCCAGCCCCGCCTGCACAATCGCATTCTCCGGGTTAGCACTTTCCAGCTCAGACAGCGTCGTCAGCCAAGAAGCATTAAACCGCGGCTTCGTGATTCTAAGCAGGTCATAAGCCTGTAAGCGGTTGATCCCATTGCCCGCCGGCGCAGCCTTCGCATCCCTCGCACCCACCGCATTCAAATGAATCAGGTCCGGCATCTCAGCCGTAGTCTGCGCAAACGCCTCATCCGGAAACGGCTCATCCAGCCGCGTCACAATCCGATGATTCGTCGCCGTCGAGTGCGAAATCACGCGAATATCCCGCTTCGGCATATGGCATCCAATGCAGTTGTCCGCCGGCTGCGTCTTCGCGCGAATCTCCTTCGCAGCCGTGCAACTCGCCGCCGTATGGCAGCTCATGCACTTCCCGTTGAAATACGCCGGAGCCTCGGCAGCCGTCGGCTCCACATGTGGATCGTGGCATGTAATACACCGCATCTGTTTCTCCGCCGGCTGCGACCTGCTCGCGCGAAAGCACTTGCTCAGCGACATCGAGTAGTAATGCTCCACATGATCGTCCTGCGGCGGATGCTCCCTCGTCGGCGGGATCTCAAAGACGGAAACCGTCCTGTCCAGCGGTTCGCCCGGCCTGAAATCCTGGTAAGTTTTCCCCGGCTGCAGCACCCGCGCGTCGCCCGTCTGGTGGCACGACATGCAGATATCATCCGAAAGCTGCTCCGTCAGCCGTGCAGGATTGACGATCGTCTTGTCCTGACCCGAAGGACTCTCTTCGCCGCGCCCCATCGCCGCCACATGCTCCGCCCCCGGCCCATGGCAGTTCTCGCAGCCCACCGAAGTCTGCATAAACGGAGCCGCCGCATACTTCCCCGTAAACCCTGCCACCGGCTGCGGCCTGCCGCTGTGGCAATAGATACACCCCGGCAAAATGATGCGATTAAAGCTGAGATTCCCGTTCTCATACCCCGGCGAAAGATCCCATTTCGCGGCCTTCGAATAGTAAGAGAGCGGCGCCTGAAACAGATACCCATCCCGCCTCAGCAGCGCCCCAAAACCGTTCTCCCCGGTCCCCACAATCCATTCCAGCTCATGCGCATTGCGAAAGACCTCCGAACTCTTCCCATCCGCCCCAGTTGCCGTCTCATACTCCGACTGGTAAAGCTTCCCGCCCTCGCCATAAACATCAAAATGATGCCCAGACTGGGCATCGTAGTACGAAGCAGGCAAAGGCAGCGTCTTCAGAAAATCCGGCGTGATTGGGGTAAGAGAATGCCCCATGCTGGCATGAGCAAACTCGCGCGCAATCCCAAGATGACATCGCGAGCAAGCCGCATTGCCCACATAGCCGCTATTCCCGCCGTCAGCACCCTTCTCCGGCTTGCCCTGCCCATTCGCTGCAACAAGGGCAGCCAGAAGCATCAGAATAGCGAACGGAATTTTGCCGGCTCTCGCTCTACGGGGCATCGCAAGAGAACAATCGCAGGTTCGCCAAAGAGCTGTCCACCATCGCATTCGCGAGTTTACCGCTACTTCATCCCATCCAGAATCGACCCCACAATACCGCCCATCACCCCGGCCTGCGCCTCCCGCTGCGTAGTCGGCAGATAAGGCATCAGCGAGTGCGCCAGCCGCGAAATCGGCAGCGTCTGCAGCCATACCCGCCCCGGCCCCGTCAGCGCAGCCAGAAAGATGCCGTCCCCGCCGAAGATCATGTTCTTGAGCCCGCGCACAATGGTGATCTGGAAGCTGACACTTCCCTGAAACGCCCCCACATGCCCCGGATGCACCCTCAGCGTCTCACCCGGCTGCAAATCCTTCACAATCACCTCGCCCGAGAGCTCAAGCCACGCCGTTCCCACGCCCATCACCTTCTGCAGCAGAAATCCGTCGCCGCCAAAAATGCCCGCCCCCAGCGACTGCTGAAAGCCGACCCCAAGTTGAACCTGCTCCGTCGCGCAAAGAAACCCATGCCGGTGGATGTAGTACTCATACCCCGGCTGCACCTCGACCGGCAAAATATGCCCCGGCACGCGCGTCGCAAACGCCACCTCGCCCGGAGCTCCCCACGCCCGGTACTCGGTCATGAACAGGCTGCCGCCGCCCGCCACGCGCTTCAACGCACCAAAGAATCCTCCGCCGCCCATCATCTGCGTGTGGGTAGTCATATTGATCGAACTGGACATCCACGACAGCTCGCCCGTCTCGGAGATCACGCAATCGTTGGGCTGCAACAGGAATTCAAGTACGGGCATCGTCGTGCCCACGATTCGGCTCTGCATCATCGATCTCCTGGGGCACAATCCGCCCGGTCATCTCGGGGGAAGTATACATGCAGTCCACATGAAGCCCAACGTCGCCATCGACCCCGCTCGCCTCTGGCATAGCCGCGCATTTTCATCATCCCGGCGGTCGCATCCGGCATCCAAACCATGAGGAACGCCCAACTTAAGCAGGAGAACCAGCATTCATGGAACACGAAACACTATTGCGCCAACAACTGGTCAAGCTTCTCATCGGCAGCGAAGCCCACGCCGACTTCGAGACAGCTATCAAGGGCATGCCCGCCAAACTTCGCGGCCTCGTGCCGGCCGGCGCCGAGCACTCACCGTGGATGCTGGTCGAGCACCTGCGCATCACCCTCTGGGACATCCTCGAGTTCAGCCGCGACCCAAAGCATGTCTCCCCAAAATGGCCCGAAGGCTACTGGCCCGCCTCCTCCGCCCCCGACAATGAAAAGGACTGGGACAAGACCGTTCAGGCCTTCCGCGACCACCTCAAATCCATGTGTGACCTCGTCATGGACCCCGCCACCGACCTCTTCGCCAAAATCCCGCACGGCGACGGCCAGACCATTCTCCGCGAAGCGCTCCTCTCAGCCGATCACAACGCCTACCACGTAGGCCAGCTCATCACCGTCCGTCGCCTCCTCGGCGCGTGGGAATAAGGCCGGCGAGTGAGCCCTCTTACAAGAGGTGAATGACAGCCGACATAGTATGCTCCTGCCCCGGCGCCAGCTCAACCGCTGCGTCGCCGGTGTCGCAGGCCTCAACGCAAACAAACTTCCGCCACTCATCGTCGCCCATGTCAGCCAACGCCTTCGCCCCGTCCGACCACGGATTCCAAACCACCGTCGTCAGCGAATTCCGCTTCTCGACCGCAATCCGCCTCTTCAGCACCGGATCCTCAATCGTGAGAGCGCTCGCCGTCGCCAGATAAACATTGTCCGTAATCGCAGTCATCGCAACGTCTCCAACCTGCCGCTTCTCCCGCCCCCCATCGCGCTTGTCCAGATAAGCCACGCCATCCAGCCCCGCCACGCGCATCTGCGCCACATCGCCCACATGAAAATACGTGTGCAGCGCCTCCTCAAATCGAAAAGAAACCCCACCGCTGTTCGTCACAGCCAGCTCAAGCCTCAGTTCCGCCCCCACCACGATCCGGTACTCCGCGCGAAACTCATATGGCCACAAAGCCCGAGTAGCATCACTGCTCTCAAGCGCCAGCGTCACCACGACCGCCTCACCATCCTGCGCAATCGAGACAAGCTCCCATTCCGAAGTCCGCGCAAACCCATGCTGCGGAGCCTTGGCATCATCCCCCTTAGCCCCAAACCACGGAAAACAAATCGGAATCCCCCCACGAATAGCCTTCCCCGCCTCAAACTTCGATTGCCTACTGAGAAAGATCACATCCCCCGTACCAGCAGGCCGCCACGAAGTCACATGCCCCCCATGCAGATAAACCTCCGCCTCCACCGCCGCCGAAGCAATCCGCACAGCCGCCAGCCCACCCAACCCCGCTACAATCTCCGCAATCCCAGCAATCGCGAAGCGCTCATTCAACTCGTCAATCATTTTCGAATCCATATCTGCCCTCAGTAAGCAATTTACTCAAAGGCCGAATCGCGCAAGTAAGCATCGAAAAGCTGCTGCGCTACGCAGACAGGCTAAAGCTGGAAACCAGAATCACCGTAAGCCCACTTACACGGAAACACCCGGCGCTAAAACCGGTTCGAGCGCATCCCGTTCACTCGCATAGCCAAAAGAGTAGCGGCCACAGTTTAACTCCTGTAAGCCTTCGCTAGCAGATTTCAAAATACGCAACATTCAAGAACTCCGTAAAATAAAAGAGCAATGTCTTTCACCGAACAATTCGACGTAGCCGTAGTAGGCGCAGGCCACGCCGGCTGCGAAGCAGCCATGGCCGCCGCGCGCATGGGCCTCAAGACGGCGATCATCACCATGAACCTCGACCTGATCGCCCAGATGTCCTGCAACCCTGCTATCGGAGGCATCGCCAAGGGCCATCTCGTCCGCGAAGTCGACGCCCTAGGCGGAGTCATGGGCGAGGTCGCCGACGCCGTAGGCATCCAGTTCCGCCTGCTCAACACCTCCCGCGGCCCCGCCGTCTGGAGCCCCCGCGCCCAGTGCGACAAAGCCCTCTACCGCGTAAAAATGCGCGAAGTCCTCGAAAACCAGCCCAACCTCCACATCAAGCAAGCCGAAGCAGTAGACCTCGTCCTCGAAGAAAATCCGGATACCCCAAATCAAGAAAATGAGGGTGCCCCATATCTGCCCGACGCACTTGGTCGGGCAGATGTGGGAGCGATGCCAGCTCAACGCCGCGTTCTGGGCCTCAAACTCCGCGACGGCCGCCAACTCCTGGCCGGAGCCACCATCATCACCACCGGCACCTTCCTCAACGGCCTGATCCACTGCGGCGAAGAGCGCTACCCCGCCGGCCGCAGCGGCGAACCCGCTTCCGTCCTTCTCGGCGAAGCCCTGCGCCGCCTCGGTCTGCGCACCACGCGCCTAAAAACCGGCACCCCACCCCGTCTCGACGGCCGCACCATCGATTGGAGCAAGTTCGAAGAGCAGCCCGGCGACGCCGAGCCCACCCCCTTCAGCTTCAGGACAAAAAAGATTGTCCAGCGCCAGATAAGCTGCCACATCGCGTACACCACCCCCGAAACGCTGCAAATCATCCGCGACAACGTAGGCCGCTCGGCTATGTATTCAGGCGCGATCGAGGGCATCGGCCCGCGCTACTGCCCCTCCATCGAAGACAAGATCGTCAAGTTCCCCGACAAGACCCAGCACCAGTTCTTCCTCGAACCCGAAGGCCTCAACACCCACGAAGTCTACGTCAACGGCATGTCCACCTCGCTCCCCATGGAGGTGCAGCAGCAGATCGTCCGCTCGATCCCCGGCCTCGAAAACGCCGAAATGCTCCGCCCCGGCTACGCCATCGAATACGACTCCGTAGACGCCACCGAACTCGACCGCGCCCTCAAGGTCAAGTCCATGGAAGGCCTCTATCTCGCCGGCCAGATCAACGGTACCAGCGGATACGAAGAAGCCGCCTGCCAGGGCATCATGGCCGGCATCAACGCGGCTCTAAAACTCAAAGGCGAGCCGCCCTTCACCCTCGACAGGACAGAGGGCTACACCGGCATCCTCATCGACGATCTGATCTCCAAGGGCACCAACGAGCCCTACCGCATGTTCACGTCGCGAGCCGAATTCCGCCTGCATCTGCGCATCGACAACGCCGACCGCCGCCTCACCCCCTACGGCCGCAAACTCGGCCTTATCGGCGACGATGCCTGGGCAGAGTACGAGCAAAAGCAGGCCCGCATGGCCGCCCTCGCCCAACTCCTCGAGACAAAGAAAGTCGACGCAGCAGGTCTCTCCGATCACTTTCCGGGCATCGAATTCAGCGCCATCACCGGCCACACCTGGGCCCAGCTCCTAAAACGCCCCGAAGTCCAGATCGAACAGGTCCTCAAAGCCCTCACCCCGGAGCTATCCAACGATCCGCTCCTCGCCTCCATGGTCAAGACCGACGCCGACCGCCTCGCCGCCATACCCCGCAACGAAGCCCGCGCCGTAGAGACAGAAATCAAATTCGCAGGCTACCTCGAACAGCAAAAAAAGGCCATCCAGAAGCTAAAAGAAGCCGAAGGCGTCCGCATCCCCGAGTGGCTCAACTACACCACCATCAGCGGCCTCTCCCGCGAAATGCAGGAGAAGCTGGGCCGCGTCCGCCCCCAAACCATAGGCCAGGCCAGCCGCATCCCCGGCGTCACCCCAGCCGCTCTCGGTCTCGTGCATGTTTCCATCCGAATTCAGGGTAAGGTTCAAGGCCCATCGCAAGAGAAACAGGTCGTAGCCTGATGCATATTCAGGCCCCTGAATACTCAGCCTTTTCAAGCGAGTCGCCAGAGGTTACCCTTCCTCAATGCAATGGCGTCGAGGTTTAGCGTTTGCAGCCGTCCACCTGGCGGTGGCGTTGCCCATCGTAGCCTCGCTCGAGGCATACGACGCAGCAATGTGGCGCGATCACTACTCCCATATCACTCCTCCATCCAGCAAGCCACCAATCGCCCCGACCCCCAAAACGGAAACGTCAGTGGACACAGCTCCGGATTTCAGCCTCTGCGGCCTGCTCTACCAGACTTCCCCACGTGAGCGCATCATTATGATGGCCGATCTGCCAGCCGCGTTCCTTACCGGATGGCGAATGCCCTGCCCACCCCGCTGGTCCATCTCAGGCATGCTACTTGGGCTCAACCTGGAATACCCCACTCCCGCACGGCTGGTAAAGCAGCAAGGCGTAGATGCTGTACTCCTACTACTCATCGCCACCCAGTGGCTCCTCGTCGGAGGACTTCCGCTCCTGCCACACGAAAAGCTGAGGCGCGACCCGGCCACTCTCATTACCATCTGCACCGCTGCGGCAGGCGCCTCGTCGTTCCTCCCGCACGTAGACCTTCTCGCGGGTCTGTTCATGATCGTCGCGGAATTCACCTGGCTCTATTGGCTGGCCCTGCTGGCATGGAGACTTCTACGCCTAACCCGGAATCGAATATTCACCACGCGAACCGGGAGGGAGCAGGGGTCTTCAGGCCCCTGAATAAATTCCAGAACTGGCGAGAGCTTTAGCCCCGGGCCTTACGTCCTGCGGAGTTCTTGGATTTGGCCGCATTGCTTCCAGAAGTACCCTCACATATTCCCGTTTGCGAACTCCATCACCCGCGATACAGTTCCCATATGCGCATTCAACGTTTGTTGTTTATGGGGCTCGCCTTCGCGCTACCGGGGAACCTCTTTCCACCCGCTGCATGGCCGCAGGCCGCTCCGCCCACCGCGCAGGTGCGAGCCCGCCAGCTCGGCGTCCCCTTCGACGGCAACCCCGGCCCGCTCGACGCCATCACCGACGTAGCCGGAGTCGAAGTCGGCGCCACCACCCTCATCTCCGGCAGCGGCCCCCTCAAAGTCGGCGAAGGACCCATCCGCACCGGCGTCACCGTCGTCCTTCCGCGCGGCAAGTCCAGTATCGATCCCGTCTACGCCGGCTGGTTCTCCCTCAACGGCAACGGCGAAATGACCGGCACCACCTGGGTCGAAGAATCCGGCCTCCTCGCCGGCCCCGTCGGCATCACCAACACCCACTCCGTAGGCACCGTGCGCGACACCATGATCTCCTGGGGCCTCAAACACGGAGTAGTCGGAGACGCCTGGTCGCTCCCCGTCGTCGCCGAAACCTTCGACGGCTTCCTCAACGACATCAACGGCTTCCACGTACACCCCGAGCACGTCATCTCCGCCCTCGACAGCGCCCACGGCGGCCCGGTCTCTGAAGGGAACGTGGGCGGCGGCACAGGCATGGTCTGCTACGGATTCAAAGGCGGCACCGGCACAGCCTCCCGCGTCATCAGCAAAGAGTTCGGCGGCTACACCGTAGGCGTCCTCGTCCAGTGCAACTGCGGCCGCCGACCTCAGCTCACCATCGCCGGCGTCCCAGTAGGCCGCGAAATCCCCGAAGGCGCACCCTACGCCCAGCTAGCCCCGCACCCGCTCGCGCCCGGCAGTCAGCTACCCGGCAGTGAAGCCGCAGGAGACGTAGGCTCCATCATCATCGTTATCGCAACCGACGCTCCGCTGCTTCCCCACCAGCTAAAGCGCCTCGCCCGCCGCGCCACTCTCGGCCTGGCCCGCACAGGCTCGACCTCCGGCAACGGGTCCGGGGATATTTTTATCGCCTTCTCGACAGCCAACCCCGGCGCGGATAAGGACCGTGGTCCAGGAGGCGGCCCCAACACCGTCCAGACCATCTCCACCGAACGCATCAGCCCCCTCTTCACCGCCACCGTCGAAGCCACAGAAGAAGCCATCGTCAACGCCATGGTAGGCGCAGAAACCATGACCGGCCGCGACAACCACACCGTCATCGCCCTGCCCCACGACAAACTCCAGCAAGCCCTGAAAAAGTACAACCGCTGATCTTGGAGTTTTTTGCTTTTCTTTCTGTCATTCCCGCAGGGAATCTGCTTTTCGCATTTTCGCGAGAACTGCTTCGATTGGTTGCTGATCCGCCAGATTACCCTCATCCCCTCAGAAAACAGCGGGATAACGCACAGCTTCGCCGCACCTTACAAAAGGTCCTGCCCAAAGCCAAGCGTGTACCCGTTACAGTCCCGAATGGTAAATTCGCGGCAGCCATACTCCTGGTCGCAGATCGGCTGTACGATCGTCACGCCCTTTTGCCCAAACTCCTCGTACAGCGCGTCGGCGTTATCGATCCAGATATAGGCATCCCAAGCGCCGCCGTCCGGATCGGCAATGCTGTTGGGCCGCATCAGCCCAGAAGTCTCAAACTGGCTCAGCATGACCGCCGCACCACGGCGCGTCACAATCGTGAAGCAGGGCGGCTCGCCCCACATCCGCACGTAGTTAAACCCAAGCTTGTCGCGATAAAAATTCGCCGTGGCCACCACATCGTCGACGATGAAGAAAGGCGCAGCACTCCATCGCCGCCCCGTAGACGAAACTGCCTCTTCACTCATGCTTCCCCCCGTAAACACAGCGGAAGCATACACCCTAAGCCGTCAGTTCTTGTCGTCCACCTTGGCGGTACTCTTATCGCCTTTGGAAAACAGCGGGATATGAAACGGCAGCTCCGGCTTGGACTCGTTTTTCGCCCTCGCTTTGCCCTTCCCCGGCGCACCCTCGCGAATCAGCGTCCGCTGCGCGTTCAGGCAGACCCAGTTCCCATGCTGCTTCTGGAAGACATGCGTAAAAATGCCCTTCTCCTCCACCGTCCCGCCCGTCCCCTTATGCGTATAGGAGTAGGTCCCGCTGGCCACCGCGACATCGCCCAGCATGCGCACTGTAACCACCCGCGCGTCGGTTGTGGCAGTTTTGTCTTCCTGGTTGATTACATTGACAATCTGCTGGTTCCGGGTTGTGACGTCTCCGGTTGCAGAAACTCCGACATATAAGGGCGAAAGCACCAACTCCAACCCGTACTGGTCCCGCTGGTTCAGCGCAGTTGTCCATTTATCCTCAATGGTTTGCAACTCATGAATCTCAGGACTCTCCGCGGTCGTCGCTACGGCGGCAGGCTTTGTATTTTGGGCGAATGCAGAGCCTGAAAAAAAGGCAGATGCAGCAAGAACGGCAGTAAAGAACGACTTCATAGGCATTTACTCCTATAGACCATGATAGACGGCGGCACGTAAGCAGCGAGCCCGCCGCGCGATTCACAATCGAGCTGTGATTTGAACAATTCGCTTTTCGTACACTCTAAGAGATGGCCTCACTCTCCAATTCGATCTCTAATTTCGCCCCCGACTCCGGCCTCCCCTCCAACGTCAACGCCGAACGCATGATCCTCGGCGCCATCCTCCTCGAAAACCACGCCATCTCCGAAGCCGAAGAAAAGCTCACCCCCGAAGACTTCTCCCTCGACT
>Ga0182024_10002581_pt1 | contig 44686 bp, 39 predicted proteins | sample P32metaG_FD_120480 | JGI IMG/M metagenome (GOLD analysis project Ga0182024, IMG submission 120480) | Permafrost microbial communities from Stordalen Mire, Sweden - P3-2 metaG (Illumina Assembly) | ecosystem: Environmental > Terrestrial > Soil > Wetlands > Permafrost | place: Sweden: Stordalen... | reverse complement strand
TAGACTGGCGGCGAACAATCGTGCCAATCGTCAGATCCAAATCCGAGATAATCGCGGAGCATCGGCGCCACGAAACGGACACCGGCTCCACGGAGGTCCAGGTGGCAGTGCTGTCTGACCGTATCAGCTCGCTCACCGAACATCTCCGCGGCCACCCCAAAGACCATGCGTCGCGGCGTGGATTGCTCAAGCTTGTCGGCCAGCGCCGCCGGTTGCTCGATTACCTGTCGGGCACTGACGTCGAGCGCTATCGCGCACTGATCGGGCGCCTCGGTCTGCGCCGATAGTGTCAGTCGCGGCCATTCATCAGACCCAAGAAACACACACCATCAACCGACCCGGAGCCGGAAGCTTCTGGCGACGTCGCACTCACAGGTGAGACGTTGGGGTCCGTGTGTCAGGAAGCGGTACCGCAGCTCAAGCGCGAGCCGCACACCCTGATACCCAGGCCCCAACACCTCACCGCTGCAGAGCGCGGCGGAGCGGAGGCCATCCGGCGCGGGTCACCACCAGGAGACACGCGTGGCCATCCCCGACAATCTCAAGAAAACATTTGAAACGGATTTCTGCGGCAAGCGACTGATCGTCGAAACCGGGTACATCGCCGAGCAGGCGAATGGTGCGGTGCTGCTGCGACTCGGCGACACCGTTCTGCTCGTCACAGCGGTTGCATCGAAGGCACCGCGCGAGGGCATCGACTTCTTTCCGCTGACGTGCGACTACGAAGAGAAGCTCTACGCCGCGGGTCGCATCCCCGGGTCGTTCCCTCGACGTGAGGGGCGTCCCAGCGAGGCCGCGACCATCACGAGCAGGATGATCGACCGCCCGATGCGGCCGCTCTTCCCCAAGGACTTTCGCAATGACGTGCAGATCGTTGCGACGGTGCTGAGCGCCGACCAGGAACAGGACCCTGCGACGCTCGCGGTCACCGGCGCATCGTGCGCGCTGCAGATCAGCGGCATTCCCCACGGCGGCCCGGTCGCGTGCGTGCGGGTTGGCATGCTTGACGGCCAGTTGATGCTCAATCCGACGCTCACGCAGCTCAATGAGTCCGCGCTCGACCTGGTCGTGGCCGGCACGTGGGATGCGATTGTCATGGTCGAGGCGGGGGCGCATCAGCTCTCCGAGTCGAAGATGCTCGAGGCGCTGCGCATGGCGCACGACGAGATTCGCAAGCTCGTCGAGTTCCAGCGAGGGCTCCACGACACGATCGGGAAGCCGACCATGAGCTACCCGTCGCAGAAGGTGTCTCCGGGTATCACCGCAGCCGTGCACGAGCACGTCGCCTCGCGGATCGCGGGCGCCGCGCGCAACGCCGACAAGGCATCGCGCGAGGCCGCTCTCGATCAGCTCCAGCAGGAAACGGTCGCGTCGCTCGACGAACGTTTCCCGGACGCCCGGTCCGACATCGTCAAAGCGTATGAGTCCGAGGTGAAGAAGGCCGTTCGTGCCGCGATCCTCGAGGAGGGCATCCGTCCGGACGGACGCCGCACCGACGAGATCCGGCCGATCTGGTGCGAGGTTGGCGTCCTGCCACGCACGCACGGTTCGGCGCTGTTCACCCGCGGACAGACCCAGGCGCTCTCGACCGTGACCATCGGTTCCGGACAGGATCAGCAAAAAATCGATGGGCTGGGCCTGGAGAACTTCAAGCGTTTCTTCCACCACTACAACTTCCCGCCGTTCTCGGTCGGGGAGGCGCGACCGTTGCGCTCACCAGGCCGTCGCGAGATCGGCCACGGCGCGCTCGCCGAGCGCGCGGTGCACAACGTGATGCCGGAAGAGGAGAAGTTCCCGTACGTGGTGCGGATTGTCAGCGAGATCCTGTCAAGCAACGGCTCGACATCGATGGCATCGGTCTGCGGCTCCTGTCTCGCGCTCATGGACGCCGGGGTGCCGCTGGTGGCGCCGGTCGCCGGCATCGCGATGGGACTGATCACCGACGAGGGTGCCGCGCACGCGGCCATCCTCAGCGACATCCAGGGGATGGAGGACGCGCTCGGCGACATGGACTTCAAGGTCGCCGGCTCGGCAACCGGGATCACCGCGCTGCAGATGGACTGCAAGATCAGCGGCCTCAGTTGGGACCTGATGGAGCGCGCGCTCGAGCAGGCACGGGTCGGGCGCCTGCACATCCTCGGCAAGATGTCCGAGGTGCTTGCCGCGCCGCGCGCTGAATTGAGCCCGTGGGCACCTCGCATCGAGGTGATCAACATCAACCCCGACAAGATCCGCGACGTCATCGGCCCAGGCGGCAAGATGATCCGCAAGATCGTCGAGGAGACCGGCGCTCAGATCGACGTCGAAGACGACGGCCGCGTCTTCATCGCATCGGCGAACGCCGCATCGCGCGAGCAGGCGATGGCGATGATCCACGACCTCACCGACGACATCGAGATCGGCAGGATCTACAAGGGCAAGGTGTCGCGCCTGATGGGCTTCGGCGCCTTCGTCGAGATCATGCCGAAGAAGGAGGGTCTCGTCAGGATCGGCCAGCTCGCCGAGCACCATGTGGACAAGGTCGAGGATGTCGTCAACATCGGCGACGAGATCATGGTCAAGGTGATCGAGGTCGACGATCGCGGGCGGGTCAACCTGTCGAGGCGCGAGGCAATCCGCGAGCTCTCGAGGCAGCAGCAGGAAGCCGGCGGCAACGGGGCCGGCGGGCCCGCGTAGCGAGCGACCTGGTGCGGTCTGGCGGCCCGGCCGTCGCCGTCGTCGGTGCGACCGGGGCTGCCGGCGCGACGCTCGTGCGCATCCTCGGGGAGCGGTCGTTTCCGGCGTCGGCCCTGACCCTGTACGCCAGCGCGCGCAGCGCGGGGCGGACGGTGAGCACGCATGTCGGTGATGCTGAGGTGCGCGAGCTCACTGCAGGTGCGTTGCGCGGTGCTGACATCGTCTTTTTCGCTGCCGGCGCCGCGACGTCGCGGCGTCACGCGCCGGTCGTCGCCGAGGCCGGCGGCATTGCCATCGACAAATCGAGCGCGTACCGCCTCGACCCAGCGGTGCCCCTGATCGTTCCGGAGGTGAATCCGGACACGCTCGGACAGCATCGAGGCATCGTGGCCAACCCCAACTGCGTCGCGATCCCGCTCAGCATCGTGCTCGCGCCGCTGCAACGCCTCTACGGGTTGCACCACGTGACCGTCGCGACGTACCAGGCTGCCACAGGGGCCGGCATCAGGCTTGCAGACGAGCTCGAGGCCCAGGCGCGCGATGACGCCGCCGGGAGCACCCCGACCGCGCACGTCTACCCGCACGTTCTCCACGGCAACGTCGTGCCGGGCGGCTGGACGATGGACGGCGCGGACACAGAGGAAGAGATCAAGGTGATTGCCGAGACACGGAAGGTCCTCGACGCACCCGATCTGCACATCAGCATCACGACCGTCCGGGTACCGGTGACGATCGGGCACAGCGCGGCGGTATGGATCGAGCTCGATGCAGCGGCCGAACCCGACCAGGTGCGGACGGTGCTGCGCGGATCGCCGGGGATCCTTGTCGTCGACGACCCCGCGGCTCAGCGGTATCCAACGCCTCGAGCGGTCGCCGGAAGCGATGACGTCCAGGTGGGACGGATCCGCCGCGACACCGGTCGAGACAACGCCGTCGCGTTATTCTTCAGCGCCGACAACCTCCGCAAGGGCGCGGCGACGAACGCCGTGCAGGTCGCTGAGCTCCTGATCGGCGAGGGCTGACCGCGCACCGGATGCATCGCTCTGACACGCCCCGCGTGGTGCACTAAACTCCGCCAATGGTGGCGACGACCGAAGAGGTCCTCGAACTCCACGGGCGGGTTCGCGAGTGCACAGCGTGTCCCCTGCACCTCACCCGCATCCAGGCGGTCCCGGGATATGGGCCGGTGACCGCGCGGGTGATGGCGGTTGGTGAGGCTCCGGGTGAGAACGAGGATCGCGAGGGCAGACCGTTCGTCGGCGCTGCGGGCCGGCTGCTCACGGGCCTGCTCGAGTCGGCCGGGCTTGACCGTCGCGACATCTACATCACGAACATCGTGAAGTGCCGCCCGCCCCGGAACCGCGATCCCGAACCGGAGGAGGTCGACGCGTGCAGCCATTTTCTCGACGAGCAGATCGAACTCCTCCAGCCTGACGTGATCCTGCTGCTCGGACGTCACGCACTGACCCGGCTGCTTCCAGGCGCCGGCGGGATATCGCGCCTGCACGGTGAGCGCGTACGTCGCAACGACAGGGTGTTCGTCCCGCTGTATCACCCCGCCGCAGCGCTGTACAACGCCGGTCTCAAGGACACCCTCGAGGCCGACATGCGGCGTGTGCGTGGCTATCTCGCAGACGCCGAAGCGGCACGAGCCCGGCGCGCGGGCGGCGCATCCGCATCAGAGCTGCGTCAGATCGCGGCTTCGCCGGGCGGCGACCAGATGGATCTCTTTTGACCAGCATGCCTGGTTCGGGACAGCTCACGCTGATTCCGCTCGGGGGCCTTGGCGAGATCGGTCGCAACATGCTCGCACTCAGCTGCGGCGACGACATCGTCGTGATCGATACCGGCCTGATGTTCCCCGAGCAGGAGATGCTCGGCGTCGACCTCGTGATCCCGGACATCGCGTGGTTGCAGGAGCGCGTGGCGAACATCCGCGGGATCGTGCTGACCCACGGACACGAGGACCACATCGGCGCGTTGCCATACGTGCTGCCACGCCTGCCAGTGCCCGTGTACGGCACGGCGCTCACGCTCGGCTTCCTGCGCAACAAGCTCCGTGAGCACGGCCTCATCGAGACCACCGAGCTGCACACAGTCCAGCCGGGCGACACGCGCTCGCTCGGATGTTTCGACGTTGAGTGGGTGCATGCCACCCACTCGATCCCGGATGCGTGCGCGCTCGTGGTGCGCACACCCGCAGGCGTCATCGTGCATTCCGGCGACTTCAAGATCGACAGCACGCCGGTGCAGGGAGAACCCCCGGATCTGGCACGTCTCGCTCGCATCGGGGACGAGGGCGTGCTGCTGCTGATGAGCGACAGCACGAACGCGGAACAGGAGGGGACCACTCCGAGCGAGCGCACTGTGGGCGAGGGGCTCGCGCCCATCTTCGCCGCGGCGCAGGGCCGGATCCTGATGGCCACCTTCGCGTCCAACATCTCGCGCCTGCAGCAGGCCGTCAACGCCGCGCAGGCGTGCGGACGGCGCTGCTTCATCGTCGGACGGTCGATGCTCAAGAACATCAAGGTCGCCGAGGAGCTCGGCTACCTCCACGTCCCGCCCGGGATGTTCGTCACCCCCAAAGAGCACGAACGCATTCCCGATAACGAGCTCGCGATCCTCTGCACGGGTGCGCAGGGCGAGCCGCTATCGGCGCTGGTGCGCATCGCCGCAGGCGAGCACCGGATGGTCAGCCTGCGCGAGGCGGACACCGTGGTGATCAGCGCAAACCCCATACCAGGCAACGAGGAATCGGTGCATCGGACGATCAACAACCTGTACCGGCGAGGCGCTCGCGTCTTCAACTCCTCGCGCCACGGGGTCCACGCATCAGGGCACGCGAGCCGCGAGGAGCTCAAGCTGCTGCTCACGCTCACGCGACCGCGCTATTTCATTCCGGTGCACGGCGAGTACCGGCATCTTGCCCTCCATGCCGCTCTGGCTCGATCCGTCGGCATCCCCGCCGAGCGAGTCCTCGCCATCGACAACGGCACCGTCATCGCCCTGGACGAGCACGGTGTTCGCGCGACGGGCGAGCGAGTGCGGACGGGCTACGTGTACGTCGACGGACTGAGCATCGAGGAGGCGGGCGACGTCGTGTTCCGCGATCGTCAGCAGCTCGCCCAGGACGGCGTGATCCTGGTGGTGCTGACCGTCGAGCGTTCCAGCGGCGCCGTGGTGGCGGGCCCCGACCTGGTGTCCCGGGGCTTCGTCGCCGACGATGCCGACGCTCTGTTCGATGAGGCGCGCGAGCACGTGTTGTCCCTGGTGTCACGGCTCACCCCCGATGCGGGATACAACGCATGGCAGGGCGCGATCCACGAAGGCCTCTCGCGATTCCTCTACAAGAAGACCAAGCGCCGCCCGTTGATCCTCCCGCTGGTGACCGAGGTCTGACGCCGAAAAGAGAGTCTCCACGACAACACATTCGTGTAGTATGGGCACGGATGTTCGATGTACGCGGCCCGATCGGCCAGACCGCTCCAGTACCTGCCGCCGCACTTGCGGGGGCCGTTTTGCTGATAGCATCGGGCCCGATCCAGGGGCCTCGGTAGCCCGTCTTCCACGCGTTCCACATCGAGTTCACGACATGGCTCGCTCCGCCCCAGCCCGCTCCCCGCGCAAACGCACGCCATCTCGGCGTCCCGCGTCGCGTCCACGCTCGCGCGCCTCGGCGGCGTCGCGTCCTCCGCTGCTGCATCGCGACCTTCGCCGTGAGCTGACCGGGATCGGAGCGATCGGGGCCGGCGTAATCCTTGCCGCGGTCCTGATCCTCCCGGGTGGGGGAGCCGTCGCCGGCCCGGTGCATGACGGGCTGTTCGGCGCATTCGGGGTCGGCGCCTGGATCGGCGTGGCCGGTCTGGTACTGACTGGCACGCGGTTGTGCATGACACCCGAGTGGCGTGCCGGCACCCTGGCGGCGCTTGGCAGCGCCGTGGCGATGGCCGCGCTCTTGGGATTGCTCGGGATGATGGGCGCCGACGCGGGCGCGGTGGGGCGCGGGATCGGCTCAGGCGTCGAGCGCGTGCTCGGCGGCGCCGCGGCTGGAGCAGCGCTCATCGTGGTCGCGTTCCTCGGCGTCATCCTCGCCACCGACCTGCGTACCGGCACGGTGATCCGGGCGCTGGCCGGATGGTTCGCCGCCGAAGGCGAGGGATTGCGCCGCGATCGATCGGCGACGCAGCCGCAGGAACGCGGTCGTGCCTTCACCCCGCCCATGCACGAGCCGTCAACCGAGCTCACGGGAGTCGCGATGGTGCTGCCCTTCGAAACCCCCAAGGCGGTCCCCCCACCCGTGACCGCGTTCCTCGACCCGGAGGAACCGCAGGCAACCGGCGAGGACCTCGGCGAGCATGGCTTCACCCGCGAGTTCGAGGGCGTTCCGGCAACATCAGGTGATGCATCGGTCCCCCTGATCGGACCGGTTCCGGAGGTGGATCTCGGTCACGCGGCGATGATCAGCGACGAGCCCGAGAAGGTCTGGGTGCTGCCGACCGCCGAGCTGCTGGACACGATCACCGGCAAACGCGAACGCCTCGCCGCAGAGGTTCGTGCCACAGGTGACAAGATCGTGAACACCCTCCAGTCGTTCGGGATTGAAACCCGCATCGTCGGGGCGAACAGCGGGCCGACGGTCACGCAGTACGAGCTGCAGCCGGCCGTCGGCGTTCCGGTCCGACGCATCCTCGGTTACCAGACGGATCTCGCGCTCGCACTGGCGGCACCGATCCGTATCCAGCCGTTCATCCCGGGCAAGTCGGCAATCGGCGTCGAGGTCCCCAACAAGGCGGCGCAGCTGGTCAGCCTCAAGGAGACCATCGAGTCCCCCGCGTTCGCCGACCGGCGCAACAAGCTGAGCGTCGCGCTCGGCGCCGACGTCAGCGGGCACCCGGTGATCGGCGATCTGACCCGCATGCCCCACCTGCTCATCGCCGGTGCGACCGGCAGCGGCAAGTCGGTGTGCATCAACGCAGTGCTCGGCGGCTTCCTCCTCCAGGCCACGCCGGCGCAGCTGAAGATGATCCTCATCGACCCGAAACGGGTCGAGCTCTCGAACTTTGCCGATCTACCGCATCTGCTCGTGCCCGTGGTGGTGGAACCCGAGGCGGCGGTGGCGTCGCTGCGCTGGGCGGTGAAGGAGATGGAGGAGCGGTACAAGCTCTTCGCGTCGCACGCGGCGCGAAACATCGTCGCATTCAACGAGAAAGCGCCCGGCCTCGGCGTCGCGCCCCTGCCGTACATCGTCATCGTCATCGATGAGCTCGCCGACCTCATGATGGTTGCAGCAGGGGAGATCGAAGACTTGATCTGCCGGATCGCGCAGCTCGCCCGCGCCGTCGGCCTCCACCTGATCGTGGCGACTCAGCGTCCCTCGGCGGACATCATCACCGGCCTCATCAAAGCGAACATTCCGAGCCGCGTCGCATTCGCCGTGTCGAGCGGCGTCGACTCCCGGGTCATCCTCGACGAGATGGGAGCGGAGAAGCTGCTCGGCCGCGGAGACATGCTGTATCTGCCCATCGACGAGGGCAAGCCCCGGCGCCTGCAGGGCGCATTCGTCAGCGATCGCGAGCTGGACACGCTCATCGGCCACTGGAAGCTGCAGGGAAAACCTGACTACCAGGAGGAGATCTTCACCGTGGAGGCGACGGTCTCGTGGGCGCGTGACGCCTCCAAACGTGACCCGCTCTTCGCCAAGGCCGCGCACACGGTTGCGGCCGAGGGACGCGCCGCAGCATCGCTGCTCCAGCGCAAGCTCAGCGTGGGCTATACGCGCGCCGCGCGCCTGATCGACCAGCTCGCCGAGCATGGAGTGGTCGGCCCGTTCGAGGGCAGCAAGTCTCGTGACGTGCTCATGGACGTCTTCCAGGTCGACGAGCTCCTCGCCGACCTCGGCGAGGAGTAGCCGGCTCGTTCGCTGCCCTCCAGAGACGATCACGAGGCGACCGCTGTGCCCGCTCGCGTGTCGCTATCCTCATCAGTCATGCCCCAGGACCACAGCTTCGACGTCGTCAGCGAGTTCGACCGTCAGGAGTTGGTGAACGCGGTCGACCAGGCGCGGCGGGAGATCACCACCCGGTACGACTTCAAGGGAGTCACCGTCGAGATCACGCTCGAGGACGAGACGATCACCCTGCTCACCGGCACCGACTCCCAGCTGAAGTCGATCGTCGACGTCCTGCAGAGCAAGGCGCATCGTCGCGGCATTGATCTCAAGGTGCTCGACCCGCAGAAACCGGAGCCGGCAGCCAAGGGCAACGTGCGCCAGGTGGTCAAGCTCCGCAAGGGCATCGGCGAGGAGATGGCAAGGGACCTCACCAAGCGAATCCGCGCCCAGCATCCGAAGGCACAGGTGCGGACCCAGGGCGACCAGCTGCGGGTCTCGAGCAAGGACAAGGACGAGTTGCAGGCGGTGATCCAGCAACTCCGCGATACCGACGTCGAGCTTCCCCTCCAGTTCACGAACTACCGGTGACGCTGCGCCGCATGGGCTGCGCGTCGCACGGTCATGGGTCGCCGGCTGACCGGTGAACGACGTCCGTCCGCCGGGCCTCCCCGCTGACCTCCAACTCCCGGCCCTCGCGACGGCGTTCCCCGAGTCGGCCGCTCTCGGTCGAGCGCTCGCCGAAGCAGGGCTGACCATCGCCGTCGCGGAGTCGTGCACGGGCGGACTCCTCGGCGCGGTCGTGACCGCGGTTGCCGGTTCCTCCGCCTACGTCAGGGGCGGGGTGATCGCGTATGCGGACGACGTCAAGGCCGAGCATCTCGGGGTCGGACGGCATCTGCTGGCGACGCATGGTGCGGTGAGCTCCGAGGTCGCCGCGGCGATGGCGACCGGGGCGCGCCTGCGATTCGAAGCTGACATCGGCGTCGGCATCACCGGTGTCGCCGGCCCCGACGCCAGCGAGCACAAGCCGCCCGGGTTGGTGTTCATCGCCGTCGCCAACGCCGACTCGGTGCGAGTGGTCCGCTCGGATGAGGACCACGGCCGCGAGTTGAATCGTGCGCACGCCGTCAGGGCAGCGCTTCTGCTCTGCGCCGAGGTGATTCGCACTCGTTCTGCAGCCGGATCGGCGACGCACGGAAACACATGATCGAGCCCGCCCGCGCATCCTCCCCGAAACCGCGATTTCGGGCTTGCCACGTCCGTTCGAAGGTTGTACAGTACAAATGTTCGCCCCTCCCGGTGAGCCCGGACGCGCCGCCCGTCGCGACGCCCCTACGGCATCCCAGCCACGTCTCCAATCAATTCCACCACCCCTTGGAGTACAGCTTTGACGAACACACTAGCAAGTCGTACCATCGACAGTATCGAGCCGGTCGTAGAAGTGAGCGGGCGGCGTGCTCGAGCGCCCCGTGACGAGAGGAGTGAGCCGGTGACGACTGAGCGGGATCGGGCACTGCAGACAGCCCTCGGGCAGATCGAGCGAGCCCATGGAAAGGGAGCGATCATGCGTCTCGGTGACGTTCAGGCTCAGCACATCGACATCATCCCGACCGGTGCGCTGACACTCGACATCGCGCTTGGAGTCGGCGGCATCCCGCGCGGCCGCATCGTCGAGGTGTACGGCCCCGAGTCATCCGGGAAGACGACGCTCACCCTGCATATCATTGCGGAGGCTCAGCGTCGCGGCGGCGTCGCCGCGTTCATCGATGCCGAGCACGCGCTCGATCCCCAGTACGCGTCGCGCATCGGGGTGAACACCGAGGAGTTGCTCATCTCGCAACCGGACACCGGTGAGCAGGCCCTCGAGATCGTCGAGGTCCTGGTGCGCAGCGGTGCGGTCGACGTCGTGGTCATCGACTCGGTCGCCGCGCTGGTGCCCAAGGCGGAGATCGACGGTGAGATGGGGGACAGCCACGTCGGTCTGCAGGCCCGGCTGATGTCCCAGGCGATGCGCAAGCTGACGGCCGCGATCAGCCGCTCCAACACGTCGGTCATCTTCATCAACCAGCTCCGCGAGAAGATCGGCGTCATGTTCGGCAACCCCGAGGTCACCACCGGCGGTCGGGCGCTGAAGTTCTACGCGTCGGTGCGCATGGACATCCGCAAGATCGACTCCATCAAGCAGGGCCTTGACGTCGTCGGCAGCCGAGTCAAGGTCAAAGTTGTCAAGAACAAGGTTGCACCGCCGTTCCGGTCCGCGGAGTTCGACATTCTCTACAACGAGGGCATCTCGTACGCCGGGAGCGTGCTCGACATGGCCATCGACGCGCACATCATCGACAAGAGCGGTGCCTGGTTCTCCTACGGCGACATGCGTCTCGGGCAGGGTCGCGAGAACGTACGCGACTTCCTGCGCCAGAACCCGGATCTCCTCGAGGAGGTGGCGGCAAAGGTTCGCATCGCCGCCCTGCCGGAGCCGGTGCTGCACGATGCCATCGTCGAGTTGAACGGCGAAGCGCCGTCACTCCCTGCGCCCGTCGCCTAGCGCGCCGGGTACGCGACCGTGAGGGAACTCACGCCACCCGCGACGCCCGACAGTGCTGACGCTGCGGAGGATGCCGCCTTGCGCATCCTCCGCGGTGCCGGTCAATCGGCCGCATCGTTGCAGCGCAAACTGGAGCGACGCGGCTATGCGAACGAGGCGGCCGGCGAAGCCGTCCGGCGCTGCGCCGCATCCGGGTATGTGGATGACGCGGCGATGGCCGCGTCGGTGGCCGCCCGGCACCGCCGCGCCGGCCACGGCCGTGCTCGGGTCGCCGCCGACCTCAAAGCCAAGGGTGTCCCCGCGGAGCTGATCACCGAGGCGCTCGACAGCCAGACCGACACCGAGGAGGCCGCGGCGCTCGCGGTCGCGCATCAGCTCTGGGCGCGCACCGGAACGGCCGACGCTCGCGATCCGCGGGCGCGGATGCGCGTCGCGGGGGCCCTGCAGCGGCGCGGCTTCTCGTCATCGCTGGTTGTCCGGGTGATGCGTGGATTGACCTGACTGTCAGACTCGCCGCATGGAATACACACACCTCGGTCGCTCGGGCCTTTCGGTCAGTCGCCTCTGCCTCGGCACGATGAACTTCGGGCCGGAGACCGACGAAGCGACGTCCCACCAGATCATGGACGCGGCACTCGACGCGGGTCTCAACTTCTTCGACACCGCCAACGTCTACGGATGGAAGAAGGGCGAGGGCGTCACCGAGCAGATCGTCGGGCGGTGGTTCGCGCAGGGCGGCGGACGCCGCGAGAAGGTGGTCATCGCCACCAAGCTCTACGGGTCGATGAGCGACTGGCCCAATGACACCTTCCTGTCCGCCCGCAACATTCGGAACGCTTGCGAGGGCTCGCTTCGGCGCCTGCAGACGGATCACATCGATCTCTACCAGATGCACCACGTCGACAGGAGCACGCCCTTCGACGAGATCTGGGAAGCGATGGAGGTGCTGGTCCAGCAGGGCAAGGTCATCTACGTCGGGTCATCGAACTTTGCGGGCTGGACGATCGCGCAAGCCCAGGAGCTGGCTCGGGCCCGACACTTCCTCGGGCTCATCAGCGAGCAGTGCCTGTACAACCTCGTCGAGCGCCACGTCGAAGAGGAGGTGATCCCGGCGGCGCTGCACTACGGCGTCGGCATCATTGCCTGGAGCCCGTTGATGCGCGGGCTGCTCGGGGGCATCCTCGCCAAGCAGCGCGACACCGGCCGCTCGGCGTCGGAGACCACTCGCAACCTTCTCGCCAAGCATCGTGACCAGATCGAGCGCTTCGAAGCGCTGTGCACGCAGCTCGGTGAGCATCCGTCGGCGGTCGGCCTCGCGTGGCTGCTGCGGCAGCCGGGGGTCACCGGACCGATCGTCGGTCCACGAACCGTCGAACAGTTCCAGAGCAACCTGCACGCCCTCGACGTGCAGCTCGACGCTGCGACACTCGAGCAGCTCGACACGATCTTCCCTGGCCCCGGGCCGGCTCCCGAGGTCTGGGCCTGGTAGGGGGCGGGATCAGGCGCTGGCGACGGGGTTGGCGCTCGAGTAACGCACCACCGCGCCCAGCGTGAAGTACGTCGCAGTCGCGAGCAGAAGCCCGAGGATGACGAGGCCGTCGACGCCGAGCAGGTGCGCGGCAAAGCCGCCGATCACCGCCCCCAGCGCGCCGCCGCCGGCGAGCGCCACGGTGTAGAAGGACATGAGCGCCGATCGATCGGCGCTCAAGCTCTCGGAGCAGTCGGCGAGATAGGTCACCGCAGCCGGTCCGAAGCCCGCCAGCCAGAGGATGCCGAGCACCAGGAAGGGGACGACCAGCAGCATGCCGACAAGCTGCAGATGGTTGATCGCGAGCAGGGCGATCATCGTCAGCCATGCCCCGGGGACCGCCCTGCGCATGACGATTGCCGGTCCGAGGCGCGCGACGAAGGGCGTCCACAGGAGGATGCCGATCAGGAAGACCGCGATCCAGGCGATTAGGAACAGGCCGATGACGCGCACGTCGAAGTGATGCATCAACGACTGTGACGCCACCGTGTGGTGGCGGAGCAGTGCCGGCAGGTTTGCGACAAACGCCCCGATGAGTGCGAACGACATGATCCAGGCCGGCAGGAAGGTGCGCATCGGTCCGGGTCCGACCGCGGCCCGGAAGACCACCCCGAGCGAGTGGGCCGGAAGCGGCGGCACCCGTGGGACGAACACCAGGCACACGATTGCGGCGCAGGCATACAGCCCGGCGAGCAGGACGAACGCCCCGCGATGCAAGCCGAAATACGCGACCGACCCGAGCCCGAAGCCGCCCGCGTAACCGATCAACGTCGACGCCTCGAACGCGCCACTCGCGCCCGCACGGCGGCGGCGATCCCCCGACGTGGCGGCAGCGACCGTCCCGAGTGCAACCGGCACGAACGCAGCGGCCCCGATGCCCTCGAGCAGGCGGGCGCCACCGAGCTGCGCCGGGCGCACACCAAGCGCGACCAGCAGCACGGCCACGACGCAGATGACGGGGCCGGCGACCAGGAAGCGCCGGCGGCCGAATCGATCCGCGTAATGCGCCAGGATCGGCGCGAATACCATCTCCGTCACCGCCTGAGCCGCCCCGACAAGCCCGATGTCGACGCCGCTCGGCTTGCCACCCGCCAGGTCGCTGAGACGGAACTGGACGGCGACGCCCACACCCACCGCGCCGATGCGGAGCAGGGCGGCTGCGACGAGCAGCGCTCCAATCGCTCGCGGCCCGGTCGTGCCAAGCTCGTCGTCGCCTGGTGCCTCTGCCACGGTGGCAGCCTCCCGGTCCATCACATGTGTAGGGTAGCCCGCCACGCGACAATCATCGAAACATGCGAGTAACCCCTTTGCCTCGTACAATGGGAATGTCTCCCATCGTGAACGACCGGCCATAGCGGGCCGGCCCCGACCGGATCAACGAGACGTTGTGGGTCTCGCCCCGGTCCCCTTCCCGACGTGAGGCATTCCAAGCAGGGCGCATCGCGCCCGACTTCCGAGGTTCCATCCCATCGGCATCGAGATCCTCGCCCTGGTAGGGCTAGTGATTGTTGCGGCCGCATTTGCGGTTGCAGCACTCCTGTACGCGCGCAGATCCGTGGCGCAAAGCCGCGTCACGCACGACGTTGACGCTGAACGCCGCCTCGAGCAGGTTCGAGCGACCGAACAGGAAGCGAAGTCGGTGCTGCTCGCCGCCAAGGAGGAAGCCGCGCGGCGTCGCGACGAGGCCGAGGCGGAGGTTCGGGAGCGCCGCGCGGAGATCGCCCGGCTCGAGCAGCGGACCAACCAGCGCGAGGAGGGACTCGAGCGCCGTCTTCGCGAGCTCGACTCCAATGAGCAGCGCCTGACGCGTCGCGAGACCGAGCTCGAGACGCTGCGCCAGACGGTCGAGGAGGAGCGGGCGCTGATCACCAGGGAGCTCGAGCGGGTCGCGGCGCTCTCCGAGCAGGAGGCTCGCGTCGAGGTCGTGCGGAGCGTCGAGGGCGAGCTGGTTCCGGAGATCGCCGAGCGCATCCGCCAGGCCGAGTCGCAGGTGCGCGAAGAGGCGGCGGAGCGCAGCCGCGAGATCCTCATCGCGGCCATGCAGCGCCAGGCTTCGGAGCAGAGTGGCGAGGCGTCGGTGACGGTCGTCCATCTCCCCTCGGACGAGCTCAAGGGCAGGATCATCGGGCGCGAGGGTCGCAACATCCGGGCGCTCGAGGCAGCGACCGGCGTGGACGTGATCGTGGATGACACCCCTGAGGCAATCGTGCTCAGCTCATTCGACCCGGTGCGTCGCGAGATCGCCCGAGCCACCCTCGAACGCCTCTTCAGCGATGGGCGGATCCATCCCGCGCGCATCGAGGAGATGGTGGTCAAGGCGCGCAACGAGCTGGCCCAACAGATCAAGCAGGAAGGCGAGCAGGCGTGTCAGGACATCGGCCTCACCAACGTGCATCCCGAGCTTGCCCGGCTGCTGGGGACGCTCCGCTACCGGAACTCGTACGGCCACAACGTGCTCTCACACAGCCAGGACACCGCGGCCATCGCCGGCATGATCGCCGCGGAGATCGGGTTCGACGAGCAGATCGCCAAGGAGGCGGCACTCTTCCACGACATCGGCAAGGCGGTCGAGCACGATGTCGACGGGCCGCACGCGATCGTCGGGGGCGAGATTCTCGCGCGGCTCGGACGTCCCGCAGCCGTCGTTCAGGCAGTGCGATCGCACCACTACGACGAGGAGCCGCGCTCACCGGCCGCAGCGATCCTCATGACGGCCGACGCCATCAGCGCCGCACGCCCTGGAGCGCGGAGGGAGTCACTCGCGTCGACGATCAAGCGGCTCGAACGCATCGAGGCGATCTCCAACGAGTTCCGCGGCGTCGAGCGCAGCTTCGCAGTGCTTGCGGGCAAGGAGCTCCGCGTTCTCGTCAAACCGGACGAGATCAGCGATGACGAGGCGCAGATCATGGCGCGCCAGATCGCCAAGCGCCTCCATGGCGAGGGGAGCTACAGCGGCCGCGTCAAGGTGGTCGTCCTTCGCGAGACCCGAAGCGTCGAGTACGCGAAGTAACGATTGCATCGCGCAGCGCGGTGCTCCACGCTGCGGGAGGCGACAATCGCGGCCGATAATGACCACGTCCTACTCACCGCCCTCACAAGACGCCCCCGGGGTGACACCCCCATTGGAAATTCTCAAAGTCTCAGCAACAAGCAAGCCGGTCGCCGTTGCCGGCGCGATCGCCGGTGTGGTGCGCACGCAGAAGAGGGTCGAGGTCCAGGCGATCGGCGCCGGGGCGATCAACCAGGCCATCAAGGCGATCGCCATCTCGCGCGGTTACGTCGCGCCCGGCGGACTTGACCTCGTCTGCATTCCCTCGTTCATCGACATCTCCATCGACGGCGAGGAGCGAACCGGAATCCGGCTGGTCGTCGAAGTCCGCTAGCGTCGCGCGGCGGCTCCGATGTGTGCCCGGGCACACTGCTAGGCTTCGACGATGTCTGCGCCCATACCGGTCCTCAGCAACTCCGCTCGAGGTTTCAGGCCGCTCCCGCTGATCACACGGTCGCCGCGCCGAGAGCCTCAGGTGCCGGTGCTCGGACGGGCGCCACGAGTGCATCTCTGGCACATCGGCTGTCAGATGAACGACGCCGATCGCGAGGAGCTTGCGGGCCACATCGCCGACATCGGCTGCATCCCCGAGACCGCACTCGATGACTCTGACATCGCCGTGCTCATCACGTGCACGGTGCGAGCCAACGCCGAGCAGAAGGTCTTCGGCAAGTTCCGCGAGCTGATTCCCTGGAAACGCGCCCGTCCCGGAAGGGCGATCGCGCTCACCGGCTGCATGGCGGTGGAGCACGGCGAGGCGCTGCTCGGACGGCTGCCTGAGCTGGACTACGTGTTCGACGTCCGTGAGCCCGACGGCTTCCTCGCAAAGCTTCAGGCGCTGCATGCTCCCAACCTCGATGGCCCAGTGGTCGTGCCGGCGTCGGACCGGCTCAGCGCCTACGTTGCCGTCATGGGTGGCTGCAACGAGATGTGCACGTACTGCATCGTTCCCTTCGTCCGTGGTCGCGAGGTGAGCCGTCCGCTGCCGGAGGTGGTGGCGCACGTCGAGCGCCTTGTCGAGCAGGGCGTTCGCGAGGTCACCCTGCTCGGCCAGAACGTCAACTCCTACAACGATCAGCAGCATCGCGCCCGGCTCCCGGAGCTGCTCGCCGCGGTCGACGCGATACCCGGCCTGTGGCGGCTGCGGTTCCTGACGTCCCATCCGCGAAACGCGGTGCCCGACCTCTTCGCGGCGATGCGCGATCTCTCCACCGTGTGCGAACAACTCCACCTTCCGGTGCAGGCGGGCGACGACAACCTGCTCCGGCGCATGCGCCGCCTCTACAGCGTCGATGAATACCGCGCCAAGATCGAGGCTGCGGTTGATACCGTCGGCCCGCGCCTGGCCCTGAGCACCGACATCATCGTCGGCTTCTGCGGCGAGACTGACGAGGAGTTTGCCGGCACCGAAACGTTGATGCGCGAACTCCGTTTCGATACTGTGCACCTGGCCGCATATTCGGTGCGACCGGGGACCGCTGCGGCCCGCAGGGAGGACGACGTTCCGTTGCAGGAGAAGAAGGCCCGCCTCAATCATCTCCTCGCCATGCAGAGGGAGATCGCCGCGGCGCGCAATGCGCTCTACGTCGGCTCACCGGTCGAGATACTCGTCGACGGGATCGCCGGAGACGGGCGGCCATACGGCCGGACGCGGGAGAACAAGGTTGCATGGCTCCCGGCCGGTGCGGCGCAACCCGGCGAGCTGCACACCGCGCAGGTGGTCGCGACGAACGCGTGGCAGTTGCAAGTGCAGCCGGTCGGCACGGCGGCGTGAGAACGAGCTCGAGGGTTCGGGCTCCGCACCTGGTCGCGGCGGTGCCTGAGGCGCCTCGCACAATGCTCGACCTCGAGACGGCCGGCGACACGCCGATCCTCCGGGAATACCGTGCAGTGAAGGCTGATCACCCGGATGCGATCGTCCTCGCTCGCCTCGGCGATTTCTTCGAGATGTTCGGCGACGACGCGGAGATCGCGTCACCGATACTCGGCGTGCAACTCACCGGGCGCGGATTCGGCGCCGCCGGACGGCTGCCGATGTGCGGCGTACCCCACCAGGCGGTGACCCAGCACATTCGCAAGCTCCTCGACGCCGGACGGCGCGTCGCGATCTGGGATCAGGTGGGCGAGGTGACCTCAGGCCGTCTCGTGAAGCGCGAGATCACGCGCGTGCTGAGTCCGGGCATGGTGGTCGAGGCCGAATTGCTCGACGCCGCTGCAGTGTCGCGCTGCGTCGCGCTGTTCGCGCTCCACGACCGTGTCGGGTTTGCGGCGTTCGACCCCAACACACAGCACCTGGAGCTGTTCGAGGTCGCCGGCGACATGAACAGTGCCGTGGTGGCCGACGAGCTTGCGCGACTCGGCGCGACTGAGCTGCTCGTGGAGGACACGACACCGATCCCCGGGGCGTTCGCTGCGCTCGCGCAGGTGACGCCACTCGCCGCATCGATCTTCGACACCACGCGTGCAGAGGAACGCGTGCGACGCGCGACCGGTGCGGTGTCGCTGGACGGCCTCGGCGTGGAAGGGCTTCCGGTGGCGGTGCGCGCCGCGGGCGCCGTCCTCGCCTACTGCGAGCGGGCGCACATCGTCATCAGCCAGGACCTGCTCCGCATCAGGATCCGGACCCCGGACGGATCGATGCGCCTCGACGCGCATACCCGGGCCAATCTCGAGCTGTTCGCACGTTTGGGGGAGCGCGGCTCGTCACTGCTCCAACTGCTCGACGCCACCCGCACGCCGATGGGGATGCGATTGCTCAAGGCGCGTCTGCAGGAGCCGCTCACGGACCTCGACCAGATCGGGCGGCGCCTTGACTCGATCGAGGTGCTGTTCGGTGACCGCGACGGTCGCCGCCGCCTTCGTGACGCCCTTGGCGGGATGCGCGACCTGGAGCGCCTGGTCGCTCGCTGCGTGCAGCGGATCGCCACGCCCCGTGACCTCGGCGCTGTCCGGGACACGTGCGCAGCGCTCGAGATCACCGGCACGGTGGCTCGGGGGATCTCGGGCGCATCCGAGGTCAACGAGGCGGCCGGCCTCTGCCACGCGCCGGACGGCCTGCGCGACCGCCTCGAGGCGCTGCTCTGCGACGACCTCCCGGCGACGGCAGGCGACGGCGGCGCCATCCGTGCCGGTGCGGACTCGGACCTGGACAGCCTTCGCGCCGCCGGGAGCACCGCTCGCACCTATCTCGCGGCGCTGGAGGCGAGCGAACGCGAGCGGACGGGGATTCGATCCTTGCGCGTCGGATACAACCGGGTCTTCGGCTACTTCATCGAGGTTCCGAACGCGCATCGCGATCGGGTCCCGGACGGCTATTCGCGCAAGCAGACCCTCGCCGGCGCCGAGCGATATGTGACTCCCGACCTCAAGGAGCACGAGGCGATCGTCCTGCATGCCCGCGAACGCGCGATTGCACGCGAGCAGGAGTTGCTCGCCGGCGCGGCAGCTCTGGTGGCGATCGAAGCCCGTGCTCTGGCCGGGGCCGCCGCAGCGGCAGCAACCCTGGACGTTGTGCAATCGCTCGCCACCGTCGCCGAGGAGGAGCACTGGGTGCGCCCGACCGTCGACGCGTCGTCGAGCCTCCGAATCACGGCGGGACGGCATCCGCTCGTGGAGCGCACGCTCGGCCCCGGGCGGTTCGTTCCCAATGATCTGAGCCTGGACGAGAACGCGCGCATCGTCGTGCTCACGGGCCCGAACATGGCAGGCAAGTCCACGTATCTCCGCCAGGTCGCGAGCATCGTGCTGCTTGCCCAGGTCGGCTCCTTTGTCCCTGCGGAGGAAGCGACGATCGGTGTGTGCGACCGGATTTTCACGCGAATCGGCGCGCACGACGACCTGAGCGGCGGGCTGTCCACGTTCATGGTGGAGATGGCAGAAACTGCCGCGATCCTCCGGCAGGCGACCGGCCGCAGCCTGGTGATCCTCGACGAGATCGGCCGCGGCACGTCGACCTACGATGGGGTGAGCATCGCCCAGGCGGTCGTCGAGTACCTGCACGATGCACCCCAGCTCAATTGCCGCACGCTGTTCGCGACGCATTTCCACGAGCTGACCGTGCTCGCGGCACGCCTGACGAGGGTGCGTAACGCGCGCGTCGAGGTCGTCGAGGACGGCGCGGACATCACCTTCCTGCATCGCATCGTTCCGGGGGGTGCCGACCGCTCCTACGGCGTTCATGTCGCCAAGCTCGCCGGAATCCCGGGTGGTGTCCTGGTCCGCGCCAGGCAGTTGCTCGCCGCGCAGGAACGTGAGCGGCCCCTCGGCGGGAACGGCGAGCACGGCTCCGATCAGCTGACGCTCTCCATCACCGATCCTGGGCCGCACCCCGTGATGAGCGAGCTCGCGTCGCTGGACATCGACGGGATGACGCCGATCGCCGCGCTCAACAAGCTCGTGGAGCTCCGCGACAGGGCATCGACGTGATCGGCGTGGCCCCGATCCGCAGATTGCCGCAGGTGGTCGCCGACGCGATCGCCGCAGGCGAGGTCATCGAACGGCCGGCCTCGGTGCTCAAGGAGCTGGTCGAGAACGCGCTCGACGCCGGCGCGAGCCGGATCGACATCGCCATCGAAGGTGGTGGCCTGGTCCGCATCGAGGTGGCAGACGATGGTTCGGGCATCGCCGATGACGACCTGGGACTCGCGGTCGAACGTCACGCCACATCGAAGATCGCAGTGGCGGACGACATCGCGCGTGTGCGCACGCTCGGCTTTCGCGGCGAGGCGCTGGCGAGCATCGCGGCCGTGTCCGAATTGCGTCTCACGACGCGCACTCGCGATTCGATCGGCGGTGCAACCCTCCACGTCCGCCATGGAGACGTTCTGACGCGCACTCCGGCAGCGAGCGCGCCCGGGACACGCGTCGAGGTGTGCGAGCTGTTCGCCGCGTCGCCCGCACGTCTGCGCTTCCTGCGTTCGGTCGCCACCGAGGGGAGCGTCGCCGTTCGCGTGGTGTCCGACCTCGCGGTCACCCACCCGGAGGTCGCGTTCACGTGCACCAACGACTCGCGAGTGGTGCTGCGGACCCCGGGCGGGACGCTCCGCGACGCGATTCGCGCGGTGATCGGCCCGCGCGCCACGCGCGATCTGCTCGACGTCGATGCGCCGGGACCGATCGCCGTCGGCGGTGCGATCGCATCGCCGCACGCACACCGCGCTTCGCGCAGTGGCCTCGTGCTCATCGTCAACCGCCGCCTCGTGCACAACCGCGCTCTCCTCGCGGCGATCGATGAGTCATACAGAGGACTGATTCCCACCGGTCGCCACGGCTACGGTGTCGTGACCGTCGAGGTGCCGGCCGACGCCGTCGACGTCAACGTGCATCCGGCCAAACGCGAGGTGCGATTCAGCGACGAGCGCGCGGTGTTCAGCGCAGTGCAACGCGCGTGCTGGGCGGCCTTGCGTGCAGCACCAGCCCTCGGCGCCGACGGCCATCTCCCGGTGGCATTCACCAACGGGGCGTTCGAGGTCCGCGACGGTGACATCGCCGTCATGGGAATGCACCAAGCGTATCCACCAACCCGTCCCACCGCGATGCCTGCCGGACATCCCGCGCCTGTGGGGAATGCGGCGACCCCGGCGGCGCTCCCCGCGATGGAGGCGCTCGGACAGGCGGGGAGTGGCTTTCTCGTCGCCACCGCCGGCGACACGATCGTCCTGGTGGATCCGCACGCCGCGCACGAGAAGGTGCTCTACATGGAGCTTCTGGCGCGGTGGCGTGGCGATGCGTCCGAATCGTCAGGATCACAGCTGCTGCTCATGCCGGTGGTCATCGAGTGCGGCCCCGATCGAGCAGCGCGAGTTGCGGACGAACATGACTTTTTCACGCGGTGCGGTTTCACGATCGAGCAATTCGGTCCTGCCGCGGTCCGCTGCACGGCCGTGCCCCTGTCGGCCGCCGGCGCCGACCCGGAGGCGCTCGTGGCCGAGCTGATCGAGCGCCTCGACGAGCGCGACGCTGGAACGCAGGAGCGGCAGCATCGTGTCGCGGCCCTGGTCGCATGCCACGCTGCCGTCCGCTTCGGTGACCGACTCGACGCCGTCGCCCAGCAACGGCTGCTCGACCAGATGGTCGCGACGCCGGGGGGAACGACGTGCCCGCATGGGCGCCCGTCGGTGCTCGTCCTGGATGACGCCATGCTCCGTCGCGCGTTTCGAAGATCGCCCGGATGAACCACCCATTGCTGGTCATCGTCGGACCCACGTGCTCCGGAAAGACCGCGCTTGCCGTGGCGGCCGCGCAGGCGCTGACGCCGGCGGAGTTGCTGAACGCGGACTCCCGGCAGGTGCGCCGCGGGCTTCGCGTCGGCACATGCGCGCCGACGCCGGACGAGCTGCACGGGGTTCGATGCCACCTGCTCGACCTCGCCGACCCAGGCGAGACCTTCACCGTCGCCGACTGGCTGATGGCTGCTCGACGCAGCCTCGAGCGGCTCGACCGAGCCGGAACCCGCGCTGTGGTGGCCGGGGGAACCGGCCTCTACGTGACCGCCCTGATCGACGGATTCGACCTCGCTCAGGTGCCGCCGGACCCGGTCCGGCGCGCGGACCGCTCTGAGCTCGCGGCAACGCCGGAAGGGCTCGCGACGCTCGCCGCCGAGCTGCGCAGGCGCGACCCGGATGGCGCAGCTCAGGTTGACCAGCGCAACCAACGCCGCGTGATCCGCGCGCTCGAGATCCTCGACGCCAAGGGCGGCTCGATCACGAGCGCGCGCAAGCACACCGCACCGCGTCCGGCGGTGATGGTGGCGCTCGATGTCGCCCGTTCCGTTCACGCCCGCTGGATCGAGCACCGCATCGCCGGGATGTTCGACAGCGGTGGCATCCAGAACGAGGTCCGGTGGCTGCAAGGGCGTGGCCTCGATCGTGAGGTCATCGGGTCATGTGGCATCGGGTACAGCGAGGCACTCGACCTCATCGATGGGCACATGGATCTCGAGGCGGCGATGCAGGCGACGATGCGGCGGACGCTCCGCTACGCGCGAGCGCAGCGGACGTGGTTCCGCCGCGACGAGCGACTCACGTGGTTCAGGCCGGATCTCATCAGCTTCGATGAGATGCTGGCCGGCGTCCTCGACCTCGTTGCCGCCGCCGAAACAGAGCCGCGCTCCGGCGAGTGAGCGAACCGGCCCAGAACATCCGTTTGCATTTTTCGCAGTCCCGTGCTACATTCCGGGACGCCCAAGCTGGCTGGAGGATGTTTCAAAGCAATGCCTGACACCCTGAACCCGCGGCAGCGTCAAATCCTCGACTTCCTTCGAGATCACAGCCGCGATCACTCATACCCGCCGACCGTCCGCGAGATCGGTCGCGCAGTCGGTCTCAGCTCATCCTCGACCGTGCAGAACCACCTCAACACGCTCGAGACCCGTGGCTTCATCACCCGTGACCCCGCGAAGTCGCGGACTGTCGAGATCGTCGACACCCAGCTGAGCCGTGGTCAGAGCAACATCGTCAACCTGCCGCTGGTCGGTCGTGTTGCCGCGGGCACGCCGGTGCTTGCGCTGGAGAACGTCGAAGAGCATCTCAACGTCGGCACCGAGATCGCCGGGGGTGATGACTCGTACGCACTCACGGTTCACGGCGAGAGCATGATCGACGCAGGCATCCATGACGGAGACATCGTCGTCGTGAGCCCGCGCCGGGACGCCCCCGCAAACGGCACCATCGTCGTCGCCAGGATCGAGAACGATGAAACCGGCGAGAGCGAGGTGACGGTCAAGCGCTTCTTCCGCGAGTCAGGAAGGATCCGGCTCCAGCCCGAGAACGCCACGATGGAGCCGATCTACGCGCGCGAGTTGGAGCTCGAAGGCGTCGTCGTCGCGGTGATCCGACTCCTGAAGTAGCTGCGTGGGCCGCATTCGGGCAGGCTAGCCCTGGGGACCGCCCCCGATGTTCTCGAGCGACAGCCGGGGCAATGAACCAAGGTATGCGTCGAGCGCAGCCGCGAGCTCCGAGCTTGCCTGGCCGTGGACGGTCACCCGGGTGCCCCCGAGGTCGTCGGCAACGGCGCTGATGGCGAGGTCCGGGCGGTTGTCGATGAGCATCGGGACCCCCGGGAGCAGCGCGAGCGGGAGCAGCACGATCAGGACGGGGGTCACGGCGGTGAGGATGAGCACGGCGAGCACGATCGCCAGCCCCAGGAGCACGGCCACGTCGCCGCCGTAGCGCCGGCGCTGCTGCGGCCGGAGCACGAGGTAGTTCGGACCCCGCTCGGCGACCGCGATCCCTGGCATCGGACGCTGGGCGAATTCACCGAGCACATCGTCCGGAGGCTTCCCGGTCCTGAGCGAGAACTGGTAGGCACGTGTCCGCAGTCTGGTGATCATGGGGCGCATGGCGACGGTCCATTTGTACCGCGTCGCGACAGCAGTGCGTGAGGTGCGATAGCGTTGAGCATCATGGCTCGCCCGCCGGCAACCGCCCTGAATGTCGATCCACTGTTGCTGGGTCTGGTCGTTCTGGTCATCGCCGTCAGATTCTGGGTGATCCGCCGGTCCCGGGAGCCACTCAACCTTGAGAGGCGCCTCGCCTTCGTCGGCGCAGTCGCGCTGCTGGTCGCGATCTGGATCACGCCACTCGCGACGCTCGCACAGCACTACCTGCTGGCCGCCCACCTGATCCAGGTCCTGATCCTCATGGGGCCGGTGCCAGCGCTCCTTCTGATGTCGCTACCGCGGAACGCCGGGATCGCTCCCCGGGCAGTGCCGATGCCGCTCCGGCTGGCCGTGCATCCGATCGTGGCGATCATCGCGGTCAATGCCGGCTTCATCGCCTGGCACCTCACGCCCGCGTACGACGCCGCGCTTGCGAGCTGGTGGCTCTATGACCTGATGCAGACAACCCTGCTGCTGGTGTCGATCCTCTTCTGGTGGCCGATCGTGACCCCGTGCTCGCCACCGGCCCGCGCGCTGACGGGGTTCGGCAAACTCGGGTACATCGTGCTCGCAACGATTCCGCAGACCCTCGGTGGCCTGCTGGTGGCGCTGGCGGGACACGTGCTGTACCCCGGGTACGGCGCCGGCCCTCAACTCGTGGGCGTGGACGCCATGACCGATCAGCAGATCGCGGGTGCGAGCATCGCGCTCGTCAGCAAGATCGCGCTCTTCGCCGCCTTCTGGGTGGTGTTCATGAACCTGCTCAACTCCGGATCAGACGGTCGCGAAGATGATGGCGGCGGTGGTGGTGGTGGAGGCGGGTCGAGCCCGAGGCTCGATGCACCGCGCCCGCGACCTTCGGGGCTGCCGAGATGGCTCGATGACGTCGGCGACGGCCGAACGACCGACGAACCGGTGATACCGAGGCCGGTCAGGGTGCCGGCAGGGTCAGGGTCTCGCCCGGCCTGATGCCGGCACCGCTCAAGTGGTTCGCCGACTCGATCTCAGAGATCGACTGTTCGATATTCGAACCGGGGTAATGCGAGGCGGCGATGCCCCAGAGGGTATCGCCCGCGTGGACGACAACCCGGGTGTTGGTCGTGGAGGATCCCGCGTAGGCGACACCGCCGACGACGACGAGCCCTGCTGTGGCGGTGGCCACCACGAGGGCGAGCCGCGCCGGGCGGCTGAGTCGATCTGCCTTACGCGAGAAGCGATTGGGACCGAGGCTGTCCTGGATCAAGGTTCCTGCACCGAACGGATGTTCCATGCGATGACAGTACCAGGGAACGGATGTTCGAGTCAAGGACTGGGAAGTTGCGGAGACGAGGGTCTGCATCGCGATCGCGGCGCCGGGATCGCGCTCTCGAGTGCCGGATAATTCCCGGGTGAGCGAGCGCGCCATCCGGATACGCGTGGGTGTCCTCATCTGCAGCGACGCCGAGGTGCTCCTGGTCCGGCACGAGAAGGCTGGCCGTTCGTACTGGCTCGTTCCCGGTGGCGGTGTCGATGCCGGCGAGACCATGGTCGAGGCGGCGACGCGGGAGCTGCTCGAGGAGACCGGATACAACGTCAAGGTCGGGCGTCTCCTCCTGGTCTGCGAGGCGATCGATCCGAGGCCGGGTGGCCGCCATATCGTCAATGCCGTGTACGCGGGAACGGTTCGCGGGGGGACACTCGCGGTCGGGCTCGGCGACAAGGCACTTCGCGACGCGAGGTGGCACCCGCGCGATGCACTCACGGAGCTGGAGATGTACCCACCGATCGGCGCCGAGCTGCTCGCCTGCTGCCAGGAGGACGGGGCCGGCGCGGTACGGGTCCTCGGCAATACCTGGCAGCCCTAGCAGACGTCAACCGCGCAGGATTCAGGCCCGGGCGGCAACCTCGCCGAGATAGTCGCCGAGGCGGCGATATGCCTCGCGTTTGCGGCGATCGGTGATCTCGGTGTAGACCTTGAGCGTTTCGAGGGTCGCGTGCCCGAGCACCTCCTGCACCAGGCGCACGTCGCCGTCAGTCGCTTCGAGGAGCGTCGTGGCGGCCGTGTGCCTGGCGGCGTGCGGGGTTCGAAGGTCGCTGAACAGCTCGAACATCTCCGGATCCACCCCCATGCGCCGGCGCAGCGCGCTCAGCGCCCTCCGAGCACCGTCGGTGGTCAGCCGATTGTGCGGCAGTGCACGTCCGTGGGGCACGTCGGCACGCGCGACGCTGATGAACAGGGCAGGGGAGGGGTCGGGCCCGCGCATCTTGAGGTAGTCGTCGACGGCCGCGAACGCGTCATCCGTGCAATACACAGTTCTGTATTTGCCACCCTTGCCGAGCACGCGGAATCCCTCGGGCCGTACGTCACCGCGATCGAGGCTGCATGCCTCGGCGATGCGGCATCCGGTGCTCAGCAGCAGGTGGATGAGCGCGCGGTCGCGGCGGTCGCGGAGGGTCTCCTTCGGCAGCGCTGCGAGCAGCCGCGGCACGTGGTCGGTCGGCACCGGGTGCGGGTCGCCCACCACGTAACGAGGGACCGACACCTGACGGCTCAGCTCCGCGCCGATCCATCCTTCGTCGTAGGCATAGGCGAGGAACCGCCGCAGTGCGACGAGCGCACGGGCACGCGACCGCGGGTTGGCGAGCACGTCGGCGAGCTCGATCTGATAGCGGCGCAAGGTGGGACGGTCGACGCCCGAAAGCAGGTCATCGCTCAGGGGGCGGGTCCGCAGGAACGCCACGAACTTGGCGAGATCCTGCCGGTACGCGCGCACCGTGGTCGCCGGGCGGTTGCGCTGCACCCGCAGCCAGTCGAGGAACTGAACGACCTGGTCCGGCATCGAGTCGGTGGGCCCGGGCACGTGGGCTGCCCATGCAGTGCCACGCCGTTCGCGGGGAGCCGTCGGCCGCCGGTTGGAGCGAGCGCGAGCCGCCATGCCCCGTATTATCAGGAGCTTGGCGCCGAGTGACCGATTCCGACGTTGTCGAGGGTGAACCGTATGAAGTCGAGCGTGGCAAGGCGCTGATCCGGTTGCACCCCACCGGGATAGGCGATGGCCGAGTGGATCAAGGGGTGCCAGGCCTCGAGGTATGGCCCGCGGAGCGCCCACGCGGCGGCCTCCGGCTTGGTCAGAAGCTCGCCCGTCGCCAGCAGGCACAGCGACCGGCACATGGTGAGCACCGCATACGCCTGGTATCCGCGCTTGAGGAACTGCCCGGGGTATTCGAGCTGCGGCAGCCACCACTCGCGCAGGTTGCCGACCACCGCCACCCGGAGCTCGCCGCTCGTCACCGGTGCCACGGTCTTCGCGATCCTGGGCCCGAAGAGCGTGATGCCATGCTCGCGCAGGATCCGCTTCTGGATCACGAAGTCCGGTCCGAGCCGCTGCACCTTGAAGCCTTCGTCGGGGTGCATCTCCAGGATTGCAATCCGCGGGACGCCGGGCGCTGCCAGCGCCCTGGCCGGAACGAAGCTCACCTCCAGCCGGTCAGCCCAGCGGTCATCGCCCCAGCCGAGCATCTCCCGATGAACCTCATGCAGCCGTTCGTTCGCGGCTGTGTCGGTGAGCGTTCGCGTGGTCGCGACGACGTCGATGTCGCTGGTCCGTGGGTTGAACGCCCCGGTCGACAGCGATCCCTGCACGTAGACACCCGCCAGGTTCCGCCCCAGGGCGCTGCGCCAGGAGGAGACGGCACGACCGAGGAACGAGCCGAGGCCGGGGCCGCCTGCTCTGATGATCCGGGCGTCGATGTCCATAGCCGGTAACCCTATCGTTGATCGCGAGGCACTCAGATCACCGCGCTGGTGCGGCTCCGTAGCGGTCTGGGGCCGGCGGGATCGGTCCGCGCTCGGAAGCGCCCACGACGGCCCGACTCGCGCCAGCCGAGCCGGCGCCACGCCGCCAACGCCCCGGCATTGTTGGCGTTGACATGCAACCGCATGGTGCTAGGAGGAGGAGAAGTGAGGCCGGACGGCAACGCTCGGATGCTCCTAGATCGTGAGAATATGCATTATCAGGAGCTTTAGCCAACCACGAATAGGCTCGCGTCGAGGCTCTCCCCCTGGCCCAGAAATCGCCGCGGCGACCGGAATCGTGCTGGGCGGCGATGGACGTGATCGCCCCTTCGACGGCCGGTGACCGGGAACCGGGTATCAGCCGGCCGGGTTGAAAACCGGAATCGCCGGGGCCGCGCAGCCTGGGCACGCCGGCGCGACCCAGAGCGTGTCGGAGCTGGACCGCCAGACGACGTCGATGGCGCCGGCACCGGCGAACACCACCGACGACGGGTCCGAGGAGGCCGTGGCTCCGAGGCCCTCCGGGCCGACCAGACCGCTCGCGGTCGTGTAGAGCGATGAGGCCATGAGACCGGACGGCTCACGCGAGTCGACGATCACCGAGCCGGGGGCGAGGTCCACGACGGATGGGTTGCCTGCGACGGTCTCCGTGCCGAGCGCCACCCCGGGGCTCCAGGTCGAGCCGCTCAGCGCACCGTGCCACAGCTCACCGGCGCTGTTCCAGAAGACGTCGATACCTGCCCCGGCTGCGCTGACCGACGGATCCGCCGCCAGCGCGGTCGAGGTAAGCCTTTCCGGTCCCAGAAAGCCGTACGGCTCGCCGGTGTCCGCGAAGAGAGCGCCGGTCGTGTCGCGCCAGAAGACGGTGTCGGAGCCCTGGCCGGTGCTGGCGACCACCGGGTTGCCCCCGACGGTATCCGTGTCGAGCGGCGTCGCGCCGCTCCAGCCACCGTCATAGCGGTCGACCCAGAGGCCGCCGCCGGTGCCCTTCCAGAACACATCGATCAAGCCGCGAGCGGGCGACACCGCTCGAGGGGCGGACCCCAGGGGATGGAATCCCAGCGACACCGGCGCCGACCAGGTCCCGCTGCCGAACCATCCCCCAGTGAACCCCGCGTACCAGAGGCTGCCGTCCTCCCCTTCCCAGAACGCGTCAATCAGACCAGGGCCTGCCGAGACGACCGACGGATCGGACACGAGTGCCGCAGCCGCCCCTCCGGCCGCGCTGACGTCCATGGAGCTTGTCCCCCACGTCCCATTGCGGAAGGAAAGGCTCCAGAGGTGACCATTCGTGCCACGCCAGAGCACATTGATGTCGCCGGGCTGGTCGGACACGGTCTGCGGGTTGCCCGCCACGTTGGCCGCCTGCGGCAGCGCGAGCGGGTCGGGGAAACCGTAGTAAGGAAGCGAGCGCACGCCACCCTGGTCCAGGTCGACCCGACCCGAGATCCCCGGTACCACACCCGCGTCGCTGAACTGCCAGACCTGCCAGCCGGTGCCCCCCCAGTTGTTCTCGGGTACCGAAGGCTGGCTCACGAACCAGTTGGCAACCCAGAGCGGATCGAGCGTGAACGCCGCCGAGTTGATGTTCCCGTTCCACCACGACGGTGAGCAGTAGATCGCCGGCAGCGATCCGATCGCGGCGCTCACGCTGTTCACCACGATGCGAAGGTTCGCGACCACGACGGCCTGGGATTCCCCATCAGTGGTCTCGACGTCGATCGTCGGCACCAGGTCGCCATGGGTGAACCCGACCGCCCGCAACTGCGAGATCAGCAGGTCAGCCTGGGTGACCGGGTTCTGATTCGGTTCGAAGAACAGGTACGCGCCAGGGGTCACCCCCGCCGCGGCCGCGCCTCGCCAGTTGGTCGCGAACTGACCATCCGGCGAACCGCCATCGGCGGCTCGGATGTACGCAAACGAGATACCCGAGGCAGCCACCGAGTGCCACGCGATCGACGAACCCTGGTAGGCGCTGACATCGATCCCCTCCCGCGGGGCGGCGGCCCGAACGTCCGCACTCCGAAGAAGACCGCCGGGTACGGTCGCCAGAAGCGCCAGCGCTGTCGCGGTGGCGGTGATCCGAAACCTCACGCCACCGCCGAAGGGAGACCCAACCATTGCCTGAGGATAAACACGGATGTCGAGACTGCTGAGATCGTCACCGTATCTTCATGAGGTGACGTGGCCTGCCGCAGCCGGTCATCCGCCCGCGGAACATCCCCTCGAAAGGTTCGTCCGCTACCCTGATCACGTGGATCAGTCGACCCCGGGCAAGCCGGTGGGCAAGCGGCCTGTCCCAACCGGGAAGTATCCAGCCAAGCCGGTCACCAAGAAACAGCGTCGCGCCCAGGCAGCGGCCAGGTCGGTCTCCGTCGCGCGCCGCGCGCCGTGGCAGTCTCCGACGGTCGTGACGTTCTCGAGCGTCGCGGTCGTGGCGATCGTGCTGATCGTGATCGTGGTGATCAACGCCGCCGGCGGTGGCAACGCCACCGTGGCAACTCCGGTCCCGAAGGCGATTCTCACCGCGGTCGAAAATCCCAGCGCCTCTGTGGTCGATGCAGTCGGTTCGGGCGGTCAGCCCGGCGAGATGATTCGCCTTCCAGCCTCCGCGAAACTCGCCTCCTCCGATGGGAAGCTTCAGGTCGTCTTCGTCGGCGCCGAATACTGCCCCTACTGCGCGGCCGAGCGCTGGGTCATGGTGATGTGGCTGTCGCGCTTCGGGACCTTCAACAACCTCCACGAGATTCAGTCGTCATCCACCGACGTCTACCCCGATACCGACAGCTTCACCTTCTACAAGTCGACGTACACCAGCTCGTCCATCGACTTCAACTCCAATGAAGTCGAGGACCGCAACCAGCAGCCGCTGCAGTCGATGAGCGCCGCGACCTCGAATATCTTCACCACGTACGACACGCAGCCGTACACATCGCAGAACGGCCAGTTCCCATTCATCGACATCGGCGGGGTCTTTACGCTGCTCACCACCAGCTACATCCCGAGTGACCTGGCAAATCTGTCCTGGAGCCAGATCGCAGCGGACCTGAGCGACCCGACGTCGACGGTTGCCAAGGACATCATCGGGAACGCGAACATCCTCACCGCCGCCACCTGCATCGCCACCGGTGATACGCCCTCGTCGGTGTGCGCCTCCCCCACCATCCAGAGCATTGAAACCGGACTGAAGGCGATCAAGCCCGTCTCGGGCTGACCCCGGGCCGCCGGAAACCATGGCCGTCATCACCTCCTCGGAGGTCATCAACACCGGGTACGCAGTGCTCGCGCTCATCGCCGATGCGATGGTCGCGCTCACGATCGTCTTTTTCCTGGTCTCGCGCAGCTCGTCGACCGCTCGCGAGCGCTGGGGTCGGTTTCGTGACTCGGTCACGCCGTTCGCGCTGCAGATGGCGTGGATCGTCGCGGTGCTGGCGACATTCGGGAGCCTCTTCCTGCAGTACATTGAGCACTTCGATCCGTGTGATTTCTGCTGGTTCCAGCGCATCTGCATGTACCCACTCTCGCTGCTGCTCGGTATCGCTGCGTTTCGCGGCGAGATCGGGGCTGCAAAGCGGTACTTCATCGGCCTCTCCGGGGTCGGGGCGGTGATCGCCATCTACCACTACCAACTCGAGCACGTACCGCATGAGGTGAGCGTGTGCGGGAGCGCGGTGCCGTGCAACGTCGCCGTCATCAATATTTTCGGATTCATCTCGGTCCCCTTTCTCTCGATGGCGGCGTTTCTTCTGATCACCACGCTGCTGCTGATCGCACGAGGCAGAAACGACGAATACGATCACGAGGAAGAAATCGACGTGATCGCGACGGGCATCGAGGTCGACCCCGGCGACGACGCGCTCCCGGCGCACGCGTAGCGTCAGTCAGACGCGCTGGTCAGACCAGTTCGCTGAGGTACTTCGGCAGCATCTGACGCCACGTCGACCAATCATGGTCATATTCGCTGCCCCAGGGATCGACGCGGTTCGGAATCCCCTTGCTGCCGAGCACATGGGCGAGGCGCCACGACTCGCCGATGTTCTCCCAGCGGCCCTCCCCCGAAGCGAGGATCGCGTTGCGCGTGCGCAGCAGAGCGAGATGCTCGCCGTTGAGGTCGGGAAGGAAAAACGACGGCGTCGCGAAGTACAGGTCGTCGCCCGCGTTCTCTCCCACGAATCGCGAGATGTCATACGTGCCGCTCATGCCCACCGCCGCGGTCACAACGTCCGGGTAGTGGCACAGCAGCGACACAGCGTTGAACGCACCGATGGACGCGCCGGCCGTGATCACGGTGAGGTCGGGGCTCTCGCAGTCCATGCGGATCATCGGGATCAGCTCGTGACGGACGAATTCGATGAAGCCACGCGTCATCGCGGCTCGATAGCGCGGATCGCCCTCCTCGCGAAGCATCGCCTTGCCGGAAACGCTGTCGCACGAGTAGATCTTCGCCCGTCCCGCCTCGAGGTACTCCCCCACCGAGTCGACCAGCCACATGCGCTCGATCTCCTCGGCATCGCCGCCGGCGGTTGGGAACACGATGACGGGCCTGCCGAAATGGCCCCACCGGGCGACCGTCACGTCGCTGTCGACGCGGTTCGAGTACCAGCGCTCTCGCCTCTTCATGGCCGCACAGTCTCGCGCATCGGTGCTGACCAGCGCATCAGACCGGATAGATCAACCGCGCATCGCCGGGAAACAGCCAGCCGAGGCCATCCAGGAGCCGGTCGCGCCAGTTGATCCAGTTGTGCCCGTCGAGGGCTTCCACCACACGCAACTCATCACACATGCGCTCGAGCACCTCAACCATCGCCCGATCCGGTACCGCCAGGGGCTCGAAAGCACCGAAGGTCAGGAAGATGCGGTCGGTGACCTTCTTCGGCCTGGCGCGCACCGAGTTGACGAAACGCACGACGGGTTCGAACACATCGCCGAACGTGCCCGGCTCGGCAGCTTCGGTGAAGCGCAGCGACGGGGATTCGAGCAGCAGCGCTCCGTAGAATCCCGGCGCACGCACCGCCGCCGACAGGGACGCGACCCCGCCGAAGCTCGCCCCCATCAGTGCCCTGCCTCGAGGGTCGCCGCGAAGCTGGAGCCGGCCCTCGACCTGCGGCACGAGCTCGCTGGTGAGAAACCGGCTGTGCGCGGCGCTCGCCCCGTACTCGCGCAGGCGATCGCCGGGATGCGTGAACACGACAACGCAATCGGCCATGAGCCGGCGATGCATCAGGTTGTCGAGAACCGTCGCCATCGACGAGTAGTTGAGGAAATCACCGCCGTCGTGCACCACGAGGAGGGGCATCCGGCGGTCGCGGCGCATGCGCGACGGGATGTAAAGGGTCACGTGCGCCTCTCGCCGGAGTGCCCGGCTCGGGATGCCCAGATCGACCAGCTCACCCGTAACCGCTGCCGGATCCGGATGGGTCCAGTCGGGCGTGACATACCCATCGGCTTCGAGCACGGATTGCGATCCGATGGCGTCGCCGACGACCCGGGGATTGAGGGGGTCGTCCATGCTCTCCATGTGCTCGCCGCGACGCACGAGGATGCGGTACTGGACGCGTGCGCCCCGCGGCAGCTCCGCACTGGCGAACCAGAGATCAGTGCCCTTGAGGCGACGCAGCGGCAGTGGCATCGCCACCCCCGCGGTGCGGTGTTCGATGCCGACCCAATCGGCCTCCCCGCGCCACAGGAATGTGCATGTCGTCCCCTCGACGAGCGGAATCCGGTGGTCGCGCAGGAGTTGATCGATCGCCGCGGGGGAACTGCCCTCATTGCGCAGGCGGATCAGGGCCCGCTCGTCGCGGGCGGGGTCGGGGCTCACAATCAGGCCGCGTCCGCTCCCCGGAGAATCCGACCATCGTCTGCGATGACTCGCACCGAGCCGAGATCCGCGGGCCTTCCCGAGTGCAGCTCCATGCGATCGCCGGAGTCGAGGATCACGCAGACGCGCGGCGCGCACCGCCGGGCGAGCACGGCGAGACGGTCTCCATCGTGCGCGCGGAGACGCGTCGCAACGGGAAGCGCAACCATCCCACGAGCAACCCCGATGCCGATGTCGTACAGCTCGTCCGGCCGCCCCGCTGGGTCGTCATCGTCGACGACGAGCACGCGATCGCAGATCGCGATGCAGCCGGACGACCATGCGATCAGGGGGCGATCGTCGATCAACACCGCCAGATTGCAGAGGTGCAGACAGTCGTTGAGCACGCCGACATGCCCTCCGGCAATGGCGATTGCCGAGCAGCCGGCGACGATCGACGCCACCTCCTCGCGATGCCTGGCAATGGTCGGCCGGTCGTGAGGCGGGTACTGCGCATAGAAACGTTCGTATGCCGCCTCGACGGCCGCGACGTGCGTCGCGTCGAGAGTCCGGACTGCATCGATCGCCGCGTCGAGCTCCGGGCCTGGGCGTCGCCGTGCCTCAGCGAAACGCCGGCGGATCACGTCGACGCCGGCCAGCGCATGGCGCAAGCGCAGCAGGTACAGCTCGCGCAACTCGTCGAGCTGGGTACGCAGCAGCCGCTGGGCGTCGGCGTATGCAACGTCGCTCTCGAGCACATCGAGCCGCCGGCCGTAGAGGTTGAGATTCCGCGACCCGCCACCCAACCTGCGGTCCACCTCGGCGTCGTTGCGCTCGCCCTCCTCCCATCCCGCGGTGACCAGGGCCACCGGCCCGTCGACACCGAACGCCGCGACCTCCGCCGCCAGGTCGATCCCGTCGAGCGCCCCGAGCAGGGTCACCTGCCTCACGAGACGCGCACGCGGACGGTCTCTCCGACGCCGTTGAGCATGTGATGGACCGTGTCGTAGTCCGGGTGTGCCATGCGTATCCACGCGTTCGCCATGTATCCCGCCTCGACCGGCTGTGTCGGCGTGCCGCTCGGCGGCAGATGCATGTCGAGGATCCATTCGCCGAACTGTCGCTGCACGTCCTCGACGCCGTCGTAGTGACTGATGGTGCCGTCGCCGTCCGGCCGCAACGCCACGATGCCGGCGGCGCGACGCCGGGACAGTGGACGCTCCACGGCGTGATGCACGATCGCGTTGGCCCACTCCCTGTAGATGTCGACGTCGTTGCCGGCCGCGTACAGGTCCCAGGCGCGGACCCCGGGCGGGCGGCAGCCGATCTCGCTGAAGCGGAGGCCCTTGGGACCGAAGAACCACTCCATGTGCGTGGCGGACGTTCCGATGCCGAGGGCTTCGATGGCCCGCCGGCCGAGGTCGCGCACCTCCGCATAATCCGGCGACTCGTCAATCCGGTTGGTCGAGATGAACTGCGGGCTGATCCAGCGCTCGCGCATCGCTTCCAGGACGTTCGGGTAGTAGTGCGACATGAAGTCGTAGGCCGGACGGCCGTCGATGCTGATCGTGTCGTAGAAGCCTTCGTGCCCTTCGACGAACTCCTCGACGGCGATGTCGGTGGCACCTGACGCCCCCAGCTCGGCCAGCGCACGATCCAACGCCGCATCCGAGTCGACCCGCGACGTCCCCGATGCCCCTGCGGCCGCGCGCGGCTTGAGGATGACCGGATAGCCCACCGAGGCGACAAAGTCGCGCACCTCGGCCGCGCTGGTCGCCCCTGTGGACTGGGCTGTGTGGATTCCGACCGCGCGCAACGCCTCCTTCATCGCAGGCTTGTCCCGGCAGAGGTAGGCGGTGCGCACCGATGTGCCCGGAATGCCGCATGTCTCCCGGGCGTATGCCGCCGCCATCGTGTGCGACTCGATCGTCGACTCGAGCGCATCAACCCACACCTTGCTCTGCGCGAATCGCACCGCCTCGGTGAGCGCACCGATGTCCGTGACATTGGGAATCTGCTCGTAGTGGAGCATCCACCCGCGCAAGTCCGCGTCGAGCCAGTCGGCCGGGCGCTCGCCGATCCCGATCACGTTGGCGCCCGCCTCCGCGAGACCGCGGACGAACTCGCGCTGGTTTGCGGGGAAAGCAGGCTCGACGAAGATGACGTTCACGCGCAGATCCTACCCGCTGCGTCACGACCCGTCCCCGGTCGCCTGTCTAGACTCGCGAAAGCTCAATGGCAAACGCGGTCTTCGTTGCTCCCTTCCTGCTCCCGGCCACCGTGCGGTTCATCGCCGCGGCCGCGTCGCTCCCGGGCGTCCGGCTGGGGGTGATCAGCCAGGATCCGGAGGATCGGCTTCGCGACGACCTGCGCATGCTGCTTTCAGGGCATTACCGCGTGGAGGACGGCACCGATCCGCAGCAGATCGCCGACGCGACCAGGCTGATGGCGCGGCACCTCGGCGGCGTCGACTGCCTGCTCGGCATGCTCGAGCAGTTGCAGGTCCCGCTCGGCGAGGTTCGCGAAGCCCTCGGCATCCCGGGCATCGGCGCTGCCGTCGCCCAGAACTTTCGCGACAAGGCACGCATGAAGACGGTGTTCGAGGCGAACGGCGTGCCCTGCGCGAGACACCGCCTCGCCCGTTCGCCCGGTGAGGCGCGATCGGCCGCCGTCGACCTCGGCTATCCGCTGGTTGCAAAGCCGCCGGCCGGCGCCGGCGCGCGCTCGACGTTCCGGCTCGACGGCGACGCGCAGCTAGAAGCATGGCTGCAGGCGGACCCGCCGGGCGAGCTGAACTCCGTGCTCCTCGAGCAGCTCGTGGTCGGCGCCGAACACAGCTTCGACAGCGTGCTCATCGACGGTGAGCTGGTCTGGCACTCGATCTCCCGCTACCTGCCCACGCCGCTCGAGGTGCTCGAGAATCCATGGATCCAGTGGGCGGTGCTGCTCCCGCGCGACATCTCCGGCGCCGAGTTCGATCCGATTCGGATCGACGCGCTGCGCGGTCTGCGGGCGCTCGGGCTGCGCACCGGCCTGACCCACATGGAGTGGTTCCGGCGCACCGGCGGCGATATCGCTATCAGCGAGGTGGCGGCGCGGCCACCGGGAGCGCAATTCTGTTCGTTGCTGTCGTACGCACACGACGTCGACATGTATACCGCGTGGGCGCGCCTCGAGATCTTTGGCGACTTCGAACCCCCCGAACGACGCTACGCGGTCGGCGCGGCATACCTGCGTGGTCAGGGCGCCGGGTCAGTGGCAAGCATCCGGGGTCTCGACACCCTGCAACAAGAGCTCGGCGACCTGGTCGTGGAAGCGGAAATCCCCCGCGAGGGCCAGCCTTCCTCCGGGACCTACGAGGGTGACGGGCACGTGATCCTCCGGCACCCGGAGACATCGGTGGTCGAGGCCGGTTTGCGCCGCATCGTCGAGGTCGCCCGCGTCGAGCTCACGGGAACGCCGTGAGCTCGACAGTGCTGATGATCTCGCCCGGCTATCCCGCGGAGATGCCATTCTTCACGCGCGGTCTCGCGCGTGCGGGGGCGCAGGTCATCGGTGCCGGCGATCAATCCGTCGCCGCGCTCCCGGACATGGCGCGCGACCACCTCGACGCGTACTGGCAGGTGCCGTCCTTCGCCGATGAGGACGCAATCGTGCGCGAGGTCGCATACCGAGCGGCCGGCATCCACATCGATCACGTCGCTTCGCTCTGGGAGCCCACCATGGTGCTGGCAGCGCGCATCCGCGAGGCGCTCGGTATCCCGGGAATGACCGTCGAGCAGACGATCCCCTTTCGCGACAAGGAACGCATGAAGCAGGTGCTCGACGCGGCGGGGATCCGGACGCCGCATCACTACAGGTGCACCGCGGCAGTCGAGGTTCGCGAGGCCGCAGAACGCATTGGCTATCCGATCATCGTCAAACCGATCGCCGGTGCCGGGTCGGCGGACACGTACCGCGTCGACAGCTCGGCAGAGCTCGAGGGCGTGCTGCCCAAACTCGTGTGGGTTGACGAGGTGAGCGTCGAGGAGTTCGTCGATGCATCCGAGTACACGTACGACACCATCTGCGCACGCGGCGAGGTCCTCTTCGACAACGTCGCGTGGTACCGGCCACGCCCACTGATCGCCCGGCAGCTCGAGTGGATCAGCCCGGTGACGATGGTTCTGCGCGACATCGATGCACCCGAGGTCTCCAGCGGCCGCGCCATGGGTCGCGACGTGTTGCGAGCGCTGGGATTTCGCGACGGGTTCACGCACATGGAGTGGTACCGGCGCGACAACGGCGAGGTCGTCTTCGGTGAGATCGGCGCCCGTCCGCCCGGCGCTCGCACCGTCGACGTGATGAATTTCGCGAACGACATCGACCTGTTTCAGCAGTGGGCCGAAGCACTCGTTCACGGCCGATTCTCCGAGCCGATCGACCGCCGCTATAACGCCGCGTCCATCTTCAAGCGAGCGCAGGGGCAGGGACGGATCACGCAGATCGAAGGCCTGTCGCGCCTCTTCTCCGACTACGGCGAATGGGTGTGCGCAATCGACCTGCTCCCCATCGGGGCCCCGCGTCGCGACTGGTTGATGACGCTCATCTCCGACGGGATGGTCATCGTCCGGCACCCGCTGCTGGACACATGCGTGGAGATCGCCGATCGCTTTGCGATCGAGCTGCAAATCTACGCGGACTGATGCCGAGGGGGCGCCCCGAGTCCGCACAGCACGGCTGACGGATCGCCGATGTCTTCGATGACTGCCGCGACCTGCCCGACTCAGTCGACGGCCGCGACTGCCTGCTTGCCGACTGCCTCGAGCACCGCCGAACGCGGCGCCGGTATGTCGGCATGCAACTCCGCGATGAGGCTGTCGACGACGTCGAGGCGTGAGCCCCCGGCGGCGACGACCTCACGCTGGCGGATGTAGCTCGACCCGCGATCCATGATGTCGATGGCACCGCGCAGCTCGCTGGTGCATCCGAGCCGCGTTGCAACGGGCGTCAGGTCCTCGACGAGCTCGCGAATCGCCTGGCGCAGCGGCACCGTCGTGCCGCCTTCGTCGACGATGATCGACGCATCTAGGCCGTGGCGGGCTGCACGCCACTTGTTCTCGCGCACCAACCATGCGCGCGGCGTCGGCAGCGTATAGCCACGGTCGATCATCACGTCGAACTGGTGCACCAAGCACTGGCTCAACGCGGCGACGACGCCGACCTCGCGCAGGGTGGGAATGCCGTCACATACGCGAATCTCGACGGTGCCGAAGCTCGGATGCGGGCGGATGTCCCACCACACCTCACGGATGGTCTTGATGGTGTGCGACGAGATGAGCGTATCCATCAACTGCTCGAACTGCGGCCAGCCGCTCAGCAGCCACGGGGGGCCTGCAGTGGGCAGGCCCTCGAACACCTTGGAGCGCCAGGAGGCCATGCCGGTGTCGTGGCCCATCCAGTACGGGCTCGACGCTGACAGGGCCAGGAAATGCGGGATGTAGGCGGAGAGGGCGTTCACCATGGCGATCGCCTTCTCCCCGCTGCGGACACCGACGTGCACATGGATGCCGAAGATCTGCATCTGCTTGGCGGGCCACTGCATCTCGTTGACGAGACGCAGGTAGCGCGGGTCGGGGCTGATCTCCTGCAGCGCCGGGTCGCTGAACGGATGCGTGCCCGAGCAGATGATCTCGAGGTTGCGCGGCTCGGTGTGCTCGCGCAACTCGGCCATGGTCGCGGCGAGATCCGCCTTCACGTCGGCGGCGGTCTCGCAGATGCCGGTGATGATCTCGACCGTCGACTGGAGCAGCTCCTTCTTGGCCTTGGGATGACCGGCCTCACCGTGGCCGGCATTCATCTCGCCAAGGATCTCGTGCGCGCCGCTCACCAGCTCGCGGGTGTCGCGGTTGATGAGCTCCAACTCCATCTCGACGCCGACGGTCGGCCTCGGGCTGGAGACGAACTCGATGTGGGTCATGGGGATCCACTCTACGCCGCCGCCACGCGCTGATCGTGAGCCCAGGCAGCGAGGAGACCACGGAAGTGCGCGATGAACTGTTCGTGCTCGTGCGCCGGGAAGGTGTTCCGGACAGTTTCGACGATGATCCGGTCGAACTCCGGGCTCTCGACCCATGCCACCGACAGCTCGTCGATGTGCGCGAGGTGGCGATCGCAGAACTCGCGGTACCGGTCCACTTCGAGCTGACTGTCGGCGAGCTTCCGGTACCCGGCGAGCTTCTCCTCGTAGCTCAAATCCGCGCGGTCGGCGATCGCGAAGTACTTCTCGGTGTCAAGGTCGACGGTCTGCTGACGACCGGTGACGCAGCAGAACACCACCCACTTCAACAAGCTCCGTATCGCCCACGGAAAGTAGTAGTGGAGGCTCGTGAGGGCGAGGTCAGGGGTGGCATTCGCGTAATCGATGGGATACACGTCGTCGCCACGGATCAGCGTTTCGCAGCTGTTGAGCTCCCATCGGAAGAACGCGTTGACGGTGCGCAAAATGGTCAGGGCCTCGTCGCCGGCACGGGCGGTCAGGAAGCTGTGGTCCACGGAGTAGCGCTCGTGCATCGGCCGCTCCGGATGGAAGTGCAGGACGATCGATTCCGCGCCGATGCCGAGGCTGCGAGCGAAGACGTCGTATCCCTCCACCGCTGCCTGGAGATGCATCAACCGTTGCTCGGACTCGTCGTAGGCTCGATACAGCGTTTCCGCATTCTCGATGCGACTGACGCCGACCCACGCGCCGCCGTCGAACGGCTTCATGTAGAGCGGCATCCCAACTGCTCGCGCGACAGCCTCGAGGTCGAAGTAGCGCAGGTATCGCTGCGCAGTCCCTGCGAATCGCGGATTGTCCGGCGGCGTCTTGTTGGGCAGCATCCACGTCTCCGGGACCTTGAGGCCGAGGCGGATCATGGCGCAATACGCGGCGTGCTTCTCCATGGCCTGGAACGTGAACGGATTGTTGAGCAGGTGCACACGGTCCATGAGGACGACCTTCTTCAACCACTCGCGGGGCATCGGATACCACCAGCCGAGGCGGTCGATGACCAGCGCATGGCGCGGCTTCATGCGCAGGTCGAAGGGCTCGATGGTGACCCGCTCGGTGGTGAAGGTGTGCGTCTCCCCGCCATCGCGCACCGCGAGATCCGTCCGTCCCAGCAATGCCTCGAACGCCGCCGGCCAATCCTCCTCGACCCCGAGCAACATGCCGATGAGATGGGTTCTGGGCATCGTGGATGGGAGTATTGCAGGCCCCGAGCCGGCCGGTCAGGCCCTCGGGGGACGGCTCGTTCGCTGCCGGGACGTGCTCGCGGCGCCGGGATCGCGCTGCTCGAGGGTCGCCTCGATCCGGAGCGTCCGCTCGAACGCTGCCCAGACCGCGTCGCTCACCACCGTTCGCAGGCCACCCCGCTCGAGTTGGTACAGCGCCTCGGCGGACGTCCCTCCGGGTGACGTCACCATGTCGCGAAGCTCGGCCACATGCTTGCCGCTCTGGAGCGCGAATTCCGCGCTTCCCTGCATAGTGTCGAGCACGAGCTCCCGGGCCACGTGACGCGGAAACCCAAGATGGACGGCGGCGTCGGTCAGCGCCTCGATGAACAGGAAGATGTACGTGGGCCCGGTGCCGCTGACGGCGGTCGCCATCGCAACCTGGCGCTCGTCGTGCACCTCGAACTCGCGGCCGAGCGCGGCCAGCATGGCGCGTGTTCGAGCTTTCCCCACCTCGTCGACGCTCTCGGTGGCATACCAGACGGTGACACCGCGACCGATCTGCGCGGGGGTGTTGGGCATGGAGCGCACGACGGCCGGATGCTGGAGGCCCTCGCCGAGCGCGGTGGTCGTCGCGCCGGCAATGATGCTGATCACGAGTTGCTCCGGGCGAAGCGAGCCGCGCAGCTCCGCCATGACCCCGCCCAGCATCTGAGGCTTGACGCCGAGCAGGACGACGTCGGTGTCCACGGTTGCCTCGAGGTTCGCGGCCGCGACGTTGACGTGATAGGTGGCGACCAGCGCCTCCCTCCGCGCGGCGCGAGGGTGCGTGCAGACAATGTTGCGCGCCGGCACGAGATCGTGTTCGAGCAGCCCTGCCAGCATCGCCTCGGCCATCACGCCAGTGCCGACGATCCCGATCCGTATGCCCCGGAGGCTTTCAGTGCCCATGTGACGGCACACCTTACCGCCAACGATTCGCCGGCGGGTTCAGCAGGGCGTGCCATGATCGATGCACATGAGTCAGCTCCCAACGTCCGGCGACGAGCCACCGATCTATCAGTGGCTGCCGGACAGCACGGTGACCACCTCCGGCGATAGCGCGTCCTGGCTTCCCCCTCCTCCACCGACGCGCCCGCCGACGCCGGAGCAGCACAGCCCGACAGCGCCGCGCCAGCAGCGTCGCCGCCGGGAGGGCGCCGCCGGTGGCGTCCTGGCCGCAATCGTCGCGTTTCTGAAATACGGGCTCTTTTTGGTCAAGTTCGGCACTTTCGGGCCGACGCTCATCACCATGGTCATCGCGATCTGGTTCTACACGCTGTTCTTCGGGCCGGCGTTCGCGATCGGCATCGTCGTGTTGATCCTCATCCACGAGCTCGGACATTTCATCGTTGCGCGGGGGATGGGACTGCCCGCGCGGCTGCCCATCTTCATCGGGCCATTGGGTGCGGTGACCAGCCTGCGCCGTTCGCCCGCTGATGCCGGCAAGTCGGGAATCATCGCGATCGCCGGTCCAGCGCTCGGCACCGTCGCGGCGCTGCTCTGCTTCCTGCTCGCCGAGGCAGCGAGCCCCGGGTACTTCCGCTACCTCCTGCTCGCGCTCGCGTACTTCGGCTGCTTCCTCAACCTCATCAACCTGATTCCGGTGGGATTCCTCGACGGCGCGAAGGTCGCCGACGCGATTCCGCGGTGGATGAACGTTGTCGGCCTGCTGGTCGTCGCGGGCGTCGTGCTCCTCTTCGGCAACCCGATCGGCTTGATCTTCCTCATCCTCGGCATCTTCCACACCATCGGCCGTTTCCGCCGGGGCAACCAGGTCGCCGACCCCGCTCAGGCCGCCGCCTCACGGCGCCTCGGCCTCGGCGCCGCGTACATCGGGATCCTGCTGGTCGCCGCCGCCGGCATGTCGATCGCCAATTCCACACTCGTCAACAGCAATTCGGTCCCGGGAGTGAATCAGAGCACCGGGACGACGGTTCTCTAAGGCGACGGCGGCGCCGCCGCCGTTGTCTTCTCACACAGCGGGTAGGGGAACGCCACGGAGCTGTACAGGTCCGAGAACACGTCGAGCTGGCTGGCGTCCTGGTAGTTGAAGCCCATCAGCATCGCGTGCGTCGAGTCGATGGTGAACCGTATCTCCGCGTAGAAAGGCTGACGCGCAACTGGCAGCGGCGCAGGGGTTGGCCCCGAGTACGAAGCTTGTTTTGCGTAATAGCTGAGCGTGCCGGTGTAGCCACAGACGAGGATGGCGGCCGAGCTGGTCTGCGTGTATCCGGGCAGCCCCACCGCGCCGTAGGACCTGAGGCTCGGCGCGATCTCGATGACGGCGCTCGCGGTGCTCCCCTGCTGTGGGACGAACAGCGACCCGAACGACTCCTGCTGGAACCCCCACGTCTGCGGGTAGAGCGTCGTGACGCCGTTCGACTCCGCGTACCGGTTGAACGTGCCTGCGGCGGTGAGGGTCGGATCGGCGACGACCCATCCGGTGACCGTCTGGCCCTGGACTCGGAACCAGCCACCTCCACCGCTCTGATATTCGAGAACGGTGAAGGTCCTTCCTTGCGAGAAGCCACCCAGGACGTTGTTGGAGGCGAGCACCGGCGCCGAGTGGATGCGCAGACCGAGCGGGCTGAGCACCGTGCGAGTCGTGCCGACCAGTTGCGGTGTTGGGCTGGTGGTGGGAATCGCGGTGCCGGTGGGCGCCGACGACCCCGACCGGGTCGGCGTCGGCGACGGCTTCGACGGAACGCCTGCACACGCGGCGAAGAGCGCGGCGGCACCGAGCGCGAGCGCCGAGGCGATCGTCGCCGACAGACCGCCGCGGGTCAGGCGGCGAGCACGCGCAGACATCCTGCCACCGAAGCAGCGATTGCTCGAAGGTCGTACCCACCCTCGAGAAGCCATAAGGATCGGCCTTCGCAGTGCGCGTCCGCGAGCACCCGGACGCGGTCCGCAATCGCGGCATACGTCTCGTCCTCGAGGCGGAGCTCCGCGAGCGGATCGTCGCGATGCGCGTCGAATCCCGCGCTGACCACCACGATGTCCGGCGCGAAGGCGGTGACCTCCGGGAGCACGACCGCGTCGAAGAGCTCGAGCCAGCGAATGCCGTCGGTCCCTGGCGGGAGGGGCACGTTGAGCGTCGTCCCCGATGCGCCAGGGTCGCCGCGATCGGACGCGTTGCCGGTCCCCGGGTACCACGGGTACTGATGCAACGACGTGTACAGCACCGACGGGTCGGCATAGAAGATGTCTTGGGTTCCGTTCCCATGATGCACGTCGATGTCAACGATCGCGACGCGAGCAGCGCCTGAGTTCTGGGCCGCGCGGACCGCTATCGCGGCATTGTTGAACAGGCAGAACCCCATGGGAATGTTCGGCGTCGCGTGATGCCCGGGCGGCCGGATCACCGCGAACGCGGCGCGAGTTTCCCCGTGCATCAGCGCATCGGCGGCATGCGCGGCACAGGCCGCCGCATTGAGCGCGACCAGGTACGAGGCCTCGGTGCAGTACGTGTCGGGATCGAACCAGCCGCCGCCCTTGACGGCGAGACCCTCGACACGACGAACCTCGTCCTCCGAATGCACCATGCGAGGCAGGTCGCGACGCCCTGGCGGCGGGTCGAGCCAGGGCAGGGCCGCGAGCTCGTCGTCGGCGAAGATGCCCTCGAGGATTGCCAGTACCCTGTCCGGACGTTCGGGGTGCCCAGGGCTCAGGTGCTCGGCCTGGTCGTCGTTGCGGATGAGCGCGAGCTGGACCGTCACAGGTGTGCAACTGCAGCGCGGACCTGCTCGATACGCTCGCGGAATGCTCGCGCTGCGCGCGCGGCGCCTTCAGGGGCTGCAGCGATGCCCCGGC
>Ga0182024_10002580_pt1 | contig 44687 bp, 57 predicted proteins | sample P32metaG_FD_120480 | JGI IMG/M metagenome (GOLD analysis project Ga0182024, IMG submission 120480) | Permafrost microbial communities from Stordalen Mire, Sweden - P3-2 metaG (Illumina Assembly) | ecosystem: Environmental > Terrestrial > Soil > Wetlands > Permafrost | place: Sweden: Stordalen... | reverse complement strand
TGGGACTGCACTTTCGATTGGGCCAAGCGGCAAATCGGTCTTGCGACGATTATCAACGAGACCCTCGGTCAACGAGTAAGCGCGCTATCCCCAAATCGGCCCGCGCCAGAACCGCCCACTACCTGGTGTTCACCGCCTCTTGGAAGTGCGGGCGCGGGTGGTTATAAATGAAGGCTGCGCTGAGGAGTGGCCAAACTGGCAAGGCACCTGACTCTGGATCAGGGGATTGGAGGTTCGAGTCCTCCCTCCTCAGCCAAATTCGCCTGCACCTGAGGCGTAATTCATCGGATTGGTCCCATCGTCTAGTGGTTAGGACACCGGCCTCTCACGTCGGTAACGCGGGTTCGACTCCCGCTGGGATCACCAACAGATACATTCACGGACAGAAGGACTTCAAACGTGTCGGCCATTCCGGCATCATTGTTCCAAATAGCCGGGGTCCCGGTCTGGGTCCCGGTTGAATAAACGAACCCGAACGGTCGCCAACGTCCTCCAACGAATCCACTTACGCCCCGGTCCTCGGGTCGATCCGCCACATGATTGGCTCGTTGCGCCGCCCGTGGTTCTTGACGGGGGTTCGGGTGCCTCGCTTTGGCCAGACCGATGGCGCTGGCGGAGACCCAGCGCCATCGCCTGCCGCCATGGCCCCCTGCTCACTTTTTAGGCACTCGGGATTTCGGCGCTCTGATCCTCCGCCGTCGACGAGTCCAACTTCCGCTCCACTTGCAGCCAAAATAAAAGGCGGCCCCGGCTGCGAGAGCCGGAGCCGCCTAGGGTCTGCTAGTTAGAAGTCTTTGGTCTTAACTTCGCCTGACCGGCGCGCAGGCCGATTCCAGTCGAGCATATAAAGGCTCCCTTCGCCTTTAAACAGCGCACACCAGACCGGAACCGCGAAGCTCGGGTCATCGAGTTTGACGGCGATATACGTCTTGCCGTCTTTCGACGTTTTCTTCCAGCCTGCGCCGATCTCGAAGTCACCGGCGAAGACACGATAGACCGGAGCCTTTTCGTTTTCGCTTTGATCCGGCGCGAAGCTGATTTTCGCGACGTGCAGCGCGAGCGTCGTCAGAGTGCCGACAAGTCTCCCGTCCTGTTGTTTCGTCAGTTTCGCAATGGTGGTCATGGTCTTTTCCTTTCTTGGTTCTGAGACCGCCCCCATTGGCGGCCTCGATGCGGCGCCGTCGCATTGGGAGGCTTCGATAGCGGCGGGGCGCGGCGCGGAGGGGTATCTCCCGGCCTGCAACGAGCGAAGCGAGTGAAGGCCGGGGATACCGCGCCCCGCGGATCGTCTTCAAGAATTCGTATAAGTCGCGCAAGCCGGTCTCCCATCAATCCATCGAAACAAGCTCTTAAAAACGACGATCCCGGCTTTCCAAGCAGTTCCTCCAGCGCAATTTGGTCCTTTAACAGCAAATTGACCTCGCCCGCCAATCTCTCGACCGTTTTCCTGAAGCGCTCACCATGAGAGGAATTTGACATCTCTTCAACAGTTGGCCCCCTCTCAATATCTGACCCGAAACGTCGGTCTGCCCTCGGGCCCCGACTTGTGCTGGTCATAGAGGCGCGTCGTCGAAACATTCGCATGCCTTAGCCACTCCTGGACCTTGGCGATATCGGTGAGAAGTGCGTTCGTCGCCGCGCGGTCGCGCGCAACGAGTGAACGCAGAGCCATTCACTTGGGCGCTAATGCCGGTCTCACGCCCAAATTTGCGGATGATGCTGTGATAGACCGAACCAAGGTCGCGGGCTTTCTCAAGCTCGTCCGCGCTGCCGTTGGTCACAGGCCGAAACACGGGCCGCCGAGACTGGCGAGTGCGAAATGTTCCTCGATGAGATGCTGGGTCCAGCGACATACTGTTTTGCTGCCCTCATTGCCTTCCGGTGTTTACCCTTCATGCCCGCATCCCCCTTCACGGCAGAGCCAATCCGCAATCTCCTCGCGGGAATAATCGCTTTCGTCATTTAAGGCAAAGATGACTTCCCACAGGTCCATAGCTGCGTAAGTAACAGGATGAGAGACTGCATCCCCAAGCTCAGGAAACATCCTCGTCAGGCTGACAAGCCTGCATTGTTTCTGCCCACCACCCCCGATGAATGCGGCTCCCAATGCGCACACCGCTCCTGTTCCCTCGTTGAAATTCTTCTTGCTTTTAACCGGCTTCAGCTTACAGCCCCGCCGAATGGCCTCAGCGAGCCGGTGATAATGTCCTATCCTGATACTCGGCACCAGAAAACCATCGCTACGGTACATCGCGCAGCCTCCCATAATTCAGAGTGCGGTGCATCATGACTCCGCCACGGCCCTTCCACAAACCCGCTCTCTGTTTTTTCAGAAAAGGCCCACCATAACGCCGGATTTCCGGAGCCTCGAAGCCCGTTTCAAGGCCGCCACATTTCGAAACACGGCGGGGGATATTTACCTTGACTACGGTAACCTATATGGTACCTTAGCAAATGACCGATGTTCGAGAATATCTCGACCGGGAAGGCCGCAATCTCTACAGAGGGTGGTTTGACCGATTGAATGCGACGGCAGCCGCAAAGTGGCGACCGCCGTGACCAGGCTCGCCCTGGGTAATTTCTCGAACGTCAAAGGTGTCGGTTCCGGTGTGTTCGAGCTGCGGATCGATTTTGGTCCGGGCTACCGGGTTTATTTCGGTAAGGACGGCGAGCGGCTGATTATTTTACTTGGCGGCGGAATCAAGAAGCGCCAGCAGCACGACATCAACGCTGCGGGTGTGAATTGGGAGGATTACAAACGGAGAAAACAGGAGAGATAGACATGGCCTTAACCCGCGATTTCAAAGAAACCATTCGGGACCGCGTACAGCGGGATCCGAAGTTTCGCAAAGAGCTTCTCCGCGAAGGCTTGGAGGCCATGTTGTCCGGCGAAATCGAGGTAGCGAAAACGATTTTGCGCGATTACATCAACGCCACGGTCGGGTTCACGGGTCTTGCCCAGGCCACGCATATCCCGCCCAAAAGCCTGATGCGAATGTTTGGCCCCTCCGGCAATCCACGCGCGGACAATCTCTTTGAGGTTGTCGGTTTCCTCCAGCGCCGAGAACGGGTGCGCTTTCACGTTAAGCGCGGGCCTGCTTAATCATAGCTGCTTTCCAATTCGCTGGATCGCTTCATATAATTTTGCGAACGAACTAAACGATAATCGGATAAGATGACCATCTATCGTACGCTCCTCACGCGCGGGTACTTTCCTAAGGAGCTACCGCCTGGTTTTTATTCAGAACAGTTTGCGCGCTACGCGACAAGCCTCCCTGGTCGCGCGTTATTGGCTAAGTATAAACCCCTTGAAAACTATACGAGTGCTGTTGTCTACAATCTCGCGCTACCGGGCCACAATCGCCGAGAGTTACGAATTCTTCACCCATTTTCCTTTGCGCAACTCGCTGGACTTGCTTCTAAGAACCTCAGCCGGCTGCTTCGACTAGCGGCTCAATCGAAATTCACGAAGTGTCGCCCCATCTACGCTGCTAATCGACAAAGAGCAATCCAGCCCATCATGAATCAGTCAAATTTGGCCAAAGAACGGTCAGCGATGCGTGCGGGTGCTGCGTTCGTGCTTAAGGCCGATCTCAGCCAGTTTTATCCCTCTCTCTATACGCACGCCGTGGGGTGGGCAATTGACCCCAAGCTTCGTCAGAAGGCTAATTGGCACAAACCGAAATTCCTCGGCGCAAGAATTGAGCAAGCGCTTATGGACTCCAGCGGGAAGAGCAGTCACGGCCTGCCCATAGGCAATGATGTCTCCTTTCTCTTAGCTGAATGTGTCCTCGCTCGTGTCGATAGAGCTACTCGATTTCCCAAAGAACGGTCATTTCGATGGTATGATGACTATGAAATTGCCTTTGATACGCGAGAGGAAGCTGAGAAGGGGCTATCAAAGTTGCGCCAACAGCTGGATCAATTCAAGCTCCGCCTGAATCCGGCCAAGACGAGAATTTTAGAGCTACCCACGAACAGTCAACCGTCTTGGCAGCACCAACTCAAACTCACTGAAATGGCTGGAGCTAGATTCCGCAACCCGAACGACGTTGTGCGTTATTTCGATTCAGCTTTTACGCTTAGAGAGCAGTATCCAGATTCTGCGGTCCTCACGTACGCGATTGGAACTCTCTTCAAAATCGTACAGCCCGATGCAGAGATCGGCCGAATTGCCCAAAGTTGTATAACTCAGGCCCTCCTTGCTGAACCCGGTGCGGCACAGAAAGCGTTCGCCCTGCTCTCATTCTGGCAGTTGAACGGTTTTTCGCTGAATATCGACCTCATCAGAGATACCATTTGTAGAATGATTTTACGCCATCAGTCGCGTGGCGCGAATAGTGATATAGCGTGGGCGCTTGCATTCAGCATTCAACACAAGATCGACCTCACCAAGCAGGCGGCGAGGGTGCTGTGCGGATTCGACGACGACAGCATTATTCTCCAGGGGTTTCACCTGAAGTCTCTCAACCTTCTGCGTTCCGGATTCATGGTTGATCCAACTCGAAAACGCCTAAAGAACGCAGATTTGGACAGGGACCATTGGCTCCTTTGTTACGAAAGCGTGCGCCAGGGATTTTTAACTGACGCTGTTAGCGCTGTGAATAGTAATGCTTTGTTCGCGGACCTGCTCTTGAAAAAGGTCACCTTCTATCGGACCAAGCTTCCAGAGTACGCTATTGTGGTCCATCCGGGCGGAGCACCTGAGTGGGTTGTTCGCGGATGGCTGAATTTACTTCGAAAGCCGCTGGATCCTGAAAAGCCTGGAACGAAGAGACCGGAAGGTGAGACGTTCGCTAAGGTGGAACGAGATGTAGCCGCACTATCTTCGGTACCACCGACTGCGGATGAAACAGTCGAAGCTCTTTTAGAGGTTGAAATGAAAAAAGCTGGGGAAGTCCCGGATCTTCCCTCAGAAGCTGAGGAAGTCCCAGAGGTTTCGGAAAACCTTTCTGACGCAGGCTAAATGCCGCGCCGCTTAAATCACACATCGCAATTGCCGTACTTGAGGATTAGCAGAGTTGACGGAAGCGCTGGCTATACGAAGTTGACGGACAGCTTAGGAGAATTCAATCCTCATTATCCCACGCGATATCCACTGACTTAATCCCAGTGCACACCGAAACAACGTAATCGAGCACAATGTCCAGCTTGGAAAAGTCATATCCAGTATCTTCGGCAATAACACTGTAGAACCTTTTCGCGTAGAGCCCTTTATCTTCTAAGATCCCTTGATACTCTCTGGCCTTTGAATTGTACGCGGTCCAACGCACTGTGGGTTGTTTTGCCCTCAGGTCAAGGTAGCACTCAATCGCTGCGGCCTTTCCATTTATATTCTGCTGTGAAGCGCCATTAGGCCCAACACAGGAAAAGTGCTCAAAGACGGCTAGATCAGGCAACTTAATCACCCGCATGTCGGGAAGCAGGTTCAGCTTTTGCGTTTCGATAAGCTTCTCTGTGCCTTCAGTGTCGTTATCATAGATGAACACAGTCGGGTGAGAATGGCCAATGCAAATCAAGCCCTTGCAAAAATTGTGAAGGTTTCCAATTCCTGAGAACGGATAACTTTCCGACATATCCACGAAGCGGAAGAAATCAGCTATATCTGGACGTAATATCTGTAGCGAATGAGATATAATAGACGTATCGGAGCTACCTTCAGTAACGATTAGAAATTGTTGGTCAATTGACAACGGCTTAACAATGTTTTCCTTCGTAACCCACCCATCCTCGACGACGTCGTTAAATCCCCATTTGACGTCGAGTGTTAGATGAACTGGATTCTCGGCAATAAAACGGAGGAGAACCCATGGATGCATGCTCTGCACGAGGTGTCGTAGGTTGGGCCTAATGTCGTCTTCCTCACCGAAAGAGTCTCTAATAATCGGGGTGTCGCCTAACGCCTTTGCCAATATCTCTTCGGAAGATAGATATTCCTCATGGACGAATACCGTCTTATCACTTCGTGGCTTGATGGTGATAGTTCTAAAGGCTTGCCGCACGGTCTCTAGCGTTATCTTGTCGAGGAGCATTCTGCGGTCGGCGGCAATGCCTGCTAGGTAATCGTCATCTTCATAGCGTGAAATCTCTTCTGAACAGTCCGCGACAAATGTGTCAAACCAGACTTGCTGCGAATCAGGTGGGAAGCCGAGTAGATCAAGCCTAGGCAAGACATGCTCTAGCTTTCGTGAATAGCCTTCCTTCCACTCTGTTAGATACACATTGTCCTCGCCCACATAAATGTATGAAATTTGAGCGATATCTGTGACTTGAAATAAAGGGCTATGGTCTGAGAAAAATGCATTTTTCCCCGTATCAATGTCTAGTTCTCCCACCGAGAGTTCAATCATCGAGCCCATCTAAATGCACCGAGTCGTCATTACAGCTTGAGCAATGGGCCTAATTTCCGGCAGTGATCGGGAGCGCCATGACCACCTGTTTTTTGCTCGACAAGCAATGCAACACTTACCCTTTTTGAAACTGGTAGTGGGCCGAGGGAGGAGTGGGTTCGACATCGGGGATACAAAATGCATCACAGCTGAACAGGTTGGATTTCTTCTTAGTGAGCCCAGCGCGGGCCAAGTCCCTGTACCGCCCTTTGCGAAAAATGGGTATCGGGCGGTCGTCGGGATACACGAAGCAGAAAAATCACGACCCTTCCTTGGGCGAAGTAATCTCCTCTTCCATAAATTCGATGAGGTCTTTGGCAAATGAATGGAAGTTTACGCGAAAGGCGTCGTGGGCCGCCTCGAATATCCTAAATATTTCGTCGAAGGTGGTCTTCACTTCAACAACTCTAGACATTATGTCCGCGAGAGAAGTGTGGCGTGTCAATCGATGCACCAGCGCGATTCTTTCAGTATTCAACTTCCGGCAGGCAATCAAAAACTCAACCTTGTGTGAGAAAGAAATCGTCTCGCGAAGCTCTTCAACTACCTGACCAAACATTAGCTTCTTTTTTTCTCGAAACACGATTTCGGCAGGGTAGACGGAGAGTTGGATAAAGAACTGTGCATCCTTTAAGAGGAGCTTTGCCATTTCTTCGCAGAGTTGGTGCCATATCAACAAGGCAGCTAGATGCCCTTCGATAGACTTCTTCGTGAACGCTGTTTCAGCTACGTCGTCGAGCGTCTGCATAAAATCGGCTGTCTCGAAATGTGGCCACCCCTCCTCGGCATCTTTGAGTCTGGCCAGCAGGTTTGCGCTGTAACTCATAGAATGATCGATTTCCTTTTGACCCCCAACGGCACTTTACCTAAATCAATCTACCCCCAGACTTCAGCCGAAAGTGCAGCTTTGAGAGATGAAAACCTTTCTGCACGCTGCGGCTGGTTCCAGGCTGCCCCGAGGAAGGGCTCAACAGACTCGATTTTTACCTCGGTCAAAATCTCTTCTAGGATTCCTTCACCTAGATTGTTTTTCGCATTAACGTGCGCGTCGCTTTGACAATGGTGCTCGGATTATCGATGCCGTGAGCGGCGATCCGGCCCTTCATAAGCTTGCGAACCCACCTTTCCATATCGACCACAGCTGGCGTTAACCTCTATCGCCTCAATGAGATACTTTATATAGTGTCTGAAGCGCGATGGTAACACAATGAATGGTGCATGTGATGCCAATTCAAATGCGCGAGGCTATTGCAAAACTCGGCTATGAAGCTCGTAGACCACTGCAATACGTTTCTCACAGACGTTGTAAACCTGAACGCCACTAGGATCACTCAACTCGATGACAGCATCGAGGCATTGAAGGGCGTCATTCGTGCTTCCGATTGGCTGCCAACGATAAAATCATTCACGCCGCAGGGATCGTGGGCGCACAAGACAATCATCAAGCCCGTTGAAAACGGCGCTTTCGACGCCGATCTCCTGGTCTTTGTAAAGCCTGTCAACGGCTGGGGTGCGCGCGATTATCTGAGCACGCTTCGCGCTGTTTTCGCGAACCACGCGACCTATGAGGATATGGTCCGGCGCTTTTCGCATTGCGTCACCATCGAGTACGCCGGAGAGCGCAAGATTGACCTTGCGCCATGTGTCGTCGATCGCGGCGGGATTACACGCCTGGAGGTGTGCAACTACGGAACCAACGAGTTCGAAGCATCGGAACCGATACGGTACACGGAATGGCTGATCGAGCGGAACGGCTGGACTGGCGGAAACGGACTACGCAAAGTCACCCGCTTGATGAAGTACTTGCGGGACATAAAAGCGACGTTTACCTGCGCGTCCGTGCTGCTCACCACTCTGTTGGGCGCCCGCATTTCCATCCTTGACGAGCTTAATACAGTCGACTTTACGGACCTCCCGACAGCCCTGAAGACGATCGTCGGACGTTTGGATGACTGGCTGCAGGCAAACGAGCAACGGCCAACGGTTCGGAATCCCGTGCTCGCCTCTGAAATTTTGAGTGACCTTTGGGATGACGACCAGTACGCAAATTTCCGTGACAAGATCAACACATATCGGACCTGGATCGATGACGCGTTCGCTGAGCCGGACCGTGATGAAAGCATCGGTAAATGGCGACGTGTCTTCGGCGATGACTTCGCGCAAAGCGTAGCGCTCGAAAAAGCCACGCAGGTATCTGTCAATGCTTTGGTAGAGCATACCGAGCTCGCGAAATCTGCCTACGCGGCCGACCTCGTGACCTTGTTCTCGCGCTTTGGTCTCCGCGCCCTACCGGAGGGCTTTGACCACCTTCCGCACAAGCAGCGGCCGCCATGGCGAACGGCACCCAGACCATTGTTCCAGGTAAACATAGTCGCCAGTTTTCACGACAGCTGGCCCGGAACCGCGCTTAACACAGTGTCCTCAGGAGACGGGCCGCTACCCAAGCACAAATGGCTCCGTTTTCAGGCTCGTACGTCCGTCGGTCTACCTATTCCCGGAGATTTCGAGATCCGCTGGCGAGTCACAAACACCGATGAGGCCGCTAGGAAAGCAAACTGTCTTCGTGGAGGATTCGAGAAATGTAACGATGGATCTTCACGATGGGAAACTCTCGAATATCGCGGCGTTCACACTATAGAGGCTTTTATTCTCCGCAAGCGGGACAAATTGCTAGTGGCATGGAGCAGACCGTTCTATGTGGTGATCGGATAACCGTGTGCTCCCCGTCTCAGCGCGAGGGGGTATGAACAGCATACCTACGCTTCAGAATGAAGAGCGTGCACTCCAACTGTTGCGCGCCCGCACGCGCACCTATTCATGCGCAACATCGATAATGTTTCTCCAGGTTGTTCTGACAGTGATATTTCCAGTCGCAGGAACTGCGGCAGCGCTTGTATGGTCTGGTCTGGTCCCATACATCGCGGCGGCCTCTCTCGTCATTGCTATAGCGGATCCCTGGATAGACCGGTCTTATAAGATGCGACTGAAACGAGCCGCAAAGATTTCGGAGCAATTCGATTGCGCGGTCCTCGGCTTGCCTTGGGACCAATTCACTGTGGGGGATAGGGTCGAAGCGGACGATATTCACACGGCGGCGAAACGTTATAGCAAGCGCCACGACGATAGCGATTTGCGCGATTGGTATCCTAGCAATATTGGGCCTGCGCCTATGCACCTAGCGCGCATTATCTGTCAGCGGTCCAATCTCCGCTATGACAGCAAACTTCGTTGGAGCTACGCTTCCATCATAAGAATTACCGCGGCATTAATTGTCGCCGGGTTGTTCTTTTCCGCCCTCCATCAGAACCTGTCACTAGCTGATTTCGTGTTGCGAATGGTGCCCGTAACACCGGTGCTGGCCTGGGCTGCACGCGAGTATTATCGCCAGCGCGATACGGCAGAACCGTTGGAAGATTTAACAAAAGAGGTGAGACAACTGTGGGCGGACGCACTTTCTGGCAAATGCGATGAATTGGAATGCTGCCGACGATCGCGTGAATTCCAAAATGCAATGTATATGCGTAGAGCCAACACTCCTCTCATTATGCCTTTTCTTTATCGATTGAAGCGTGCGCGTCTTGAGGAAGAGATGAATGTCGACGCCTCCGAATTTCTTCGTCAGCTGGACATTCCTGCAGCATCAGCATCCTCAACCGATGCCGCTGCAACGAGCGAGGGTCCGACCCACTCGCCTTAAAAAAGCATATGGCTTCAAACTCGAAAAAGTATCGGAAGGCAATGCGGGCAGCGGAAAAGTATGTTGCTGCCGTTCAAGCCTGTATTGATGGCGAGCGATTCTTGGAAGAGAGCAAAACAGCCCAAAGAATGGGGCCGCATATGCTCCTTCAGACGCTTTACCTTTCAGGGCTTCTTGGCAGTGATGGTGGCTCTATAGGCGTGAAGGACCGAAGATATAGCCCACGACAGCAGATGCTTTTTCTCATGCGTCCGACGGTTGCCTTCAGTGTGAAGATGGAAGGGGCAGGTCGTCAGCTGCTAGCCGGCAAGGGGCGTTCTAGTGACCCGTAACAGCTGATTCGCTAGTACAATGATCGATCTAACCCTTTTCTGAGCGTGTGCTTTTCTGAAAACCTTCGCTACCGATTCAGCTGTTATAGTCCACTAGTAAGCATCGTAAGGAATAACAATAATCAGACGGAAAGAATTTCACTCTGGCTATGTGCTACGACGCGCCTTGGTTCACGGCGACAACCTTCAGGTCAAGCCAGTTGCCTTTGTTCGAGTGCATATAAACACTGCTTCCATCAAGTTTGTCTTGGTCGCACATCACCTCGATATCGTGATCGCCGTTCCCCTTGAAGCACAAATAGCCGATTGAATAACAATCGTAACCGGCTTCCGTAATCTTCCATTGCAACAGATCTTCCAGACTTTTGGATGAATTGAGCCTGCGTTTCATAGTGTCAAAGTTCGCGCATTCATATTGCGATGCTGTGGCCGACGTGTCTGGAGAAAAGTGAGATGAGATAAGTACAGCAAATGCTAGCGCAATCCAACCCGTCCAAAGAAGATTCTTTGGAACTCGTCGCTTCGCGCCGCAGCGCGGACAAGCGGCCGCGCCAGTGCTGAATTCTTGATCACAGTCCTTGCAGGTGATGAGTGCCATAGCCGGGAGACAATAGGGGGAACATGTAGGCTTGAGAAGAGAAAACTTACCCTTCGGAATTAACCATGCTGGCAAACAGCGGTCTTTTAGCAAGAGCCGCTTAGCACCAGGCGCACCCAGGAAAGGCCGCCGCGTAATGATGCGGCCCGACGCGGCTAGACCCGCCGAGCCGGTGCGGCTTTGCGGATTTCTGACATATTAGCGCGCCTGTTGCGCCGCGCCTCTGCGAGCTTAGCTGCGAACTCAGGATCGACGTGGCGTTGCTTCATGGTCTTGCTGGCAACGGCATCGCGCTTCGCCACAAACTCGGGATCGGTGTTCAGGCGTGTTATCGTTTTACGGGCCACCGCGTCGCGCTTCGCCGCAAAGTTTGGATCTGCATTCTTTTGCTTCATGAATTCCCGATTGGCTGCCGCGCTCTTCGTCACAAACTCAGGGTCAGTGAGCGCCGCCTGCAGTTTGGCGATAAACTTCGGGTCGGCACGTAGCCGCTTCATGCGCTTGCTTGCAGCGGCCGAGCGTTCGCGGCGGGCGGCCTCTGACAGTTTGTACCTATATGGGCGCGTCATGCATTAACCGCCCAATGCCTTCGCGAACTTGCCGCCCCGTAGGAAGCCATCGGCGACGGCCGCTTTGGAAGCATCAGCGATTTGCGGCAGCATGTTCATCACCTCGGCGCGCACCGTTGCCTGAACTCCGGTCGAGAAATTTATGTTCTGGGTCAGGTGAAGCGTGTTGCTGCCAAGAGCGCTGTTTGGCACGACCGTGCCGGCGCTGTTCGGTATGAAAAGCTCAGGACCGTTTTCGCCCACGATCGACGGCATGTTCACCGGTGGCTGGCCGCCCGACGCGAAGCCGGGCGCATTCTGGATCATGTCATAGGCACTGTTGCCATAACCGAGATCGTTAAGACCATAGGCTGCCGTATTACTGAGACCGCCCGTGAAAAGTCCGCCCGATCCGCCAAGCAAGTTTTGAAAGGCCTGCTGCAATGGCTGCTGTACCATCATATTCTCGAGCAAATTGACGAAATCGAGCGCGAGACTGCGAAGCGCCTGGCCGAAGGTCTCGCTGCCCTGCGTCAGCTGCTGAAACTGGTTCATTACATCCGAGGAAAATTCGTGGCTGACTTGCGTCAGTTCCTGAACCTCCTCCTTGTAATCGTAGTTGGCGGCGGCCGCCGCTTTGACCTTGTCGATATAATCCTGGAGAAGTTCGTTGTCATGACTGCGCGCGATGCTTTCCGCCTGGTCGAGGGCCTGCTGGACCGCTTGGTCGCGGGCAGTAAGCGACATCGTGTCATGAAGGTCTTGCATCTTCGCGAGATAATCATCGAGCGCTTTGTTGCTCGCGATCTGCTGCTGCCAATCGTAATTAGCGCCGGCGGCGGCTTTGACCTTGTCGATGTAATCCTGCGTTACATTGGCACCCTGCGTTCGCGCGATGCTTTCCGCCTGATCGACAGAAGCTTGTATCTGTTGGTCGCGCTGCGAAAGCGACATCAGATCATGCAGGTTTTGTAGTTTTTGGAGATAATCATCAAGCGCACGAGACGCGGCGGGGTTGCCCGGTCCGAAGCCCCCGGATTTTGATGAACTTGCGGTGGAATCGGAGGGTGTATTCGGCCCTGGTAAATCACCGAGATCGGCGGCGCGCTGTTGTGGAGTGCCAGCGCCCGTTAAAGAACTCGCGAAGTCCTGTATGCCTTTTGTGGGGTTGCCAAGGGTTTCAGGAAGATAACGTAACGCGGCGGCTGCGATTCTTATTCGGTCGAACGCATCCGCCATGCGCTGAGCTGAAGGGGTGACATGAATGAGCGCGGTTTCAAGATTGGCAGTGATGACATCACTGAGCGCCGCTAGCTCGTCCTTCGCTGCTTTGGCCTTCGCGACGGTATCCTGTCCTATCACCGCCCCCATTGAACGTGCTTTTTCTTCGGCCTCTGCCATCGCTGCGCTGCCTTGGCTGAGGAAATTAATCATGTTGAAGGCCGAGCGGCCCATCAGATCCATGGCGGCGGCGGAGCGAAGCTGCGGATCGGTGATGCTTTGGAAGCGGTCAGCAACTTCGGCAAGAACCTGATTGAGGTCGAGCGCGTTGCCCTGGCTATCGCGGATGGCGATGCCCCATTTTGTGAATACATCCTGCGATTTGAGAACGCCCGCCTGCGCCTCACCGAGTTGCCGCGACAGGCGGTTTAGCCCTTGGGTGAAATCGTCGCCACCAACGCCCGCCTGTTCCGCCGCGAATTTGAGTTCCTGGAATTTCTCGACATTGATGCCGAGTTGGTCCGCCTGTTCTTGCAACGAACCGACATGATCCACGGTACTTTTGATCATATCTGCAATGCCTCCGGTCAGGCCGACGCCGAAGAGGGTTTCAAGAATGCCGGCCGCTCCCGCGACCTTGTTCAGCGCGTCCTGTGTGCTACGGCCGAAACTGTTGAGCGCGGCCTCGGCCTGCTTCAGTCCTTGAATGAGCGGATCGGCTTGCGCGCCAATGACGACGCTAAGTGTTTCACCGGTGCTGGCCATGGGAGTTACCTTTCATGCTGGAGGAACAAGGGCTTAGGACGTGACAAAGATCGGATGCGAAAAAAAGCCAATGAACAAAGCGTTTTGAAAAAAAAGTTTCCGAGTTTTCTGTCCGCGCAAAAATTGGGATGCGCTGCCGGTCTAGTTTTGGGCAGGCGTAGACATTTGACCCCATACCCCCCCTTGGGGTTTTCTACATAGCCCTTGCCCTGGCTCGGCTGAGCCTGATGACGGGTTAGGGTTATTAATACTCTCTGCCTGCTTTTGGGCTGAACCCCAAGGTTGGCCGCTGGTGCGTTTTGCCATGCAGTTGGCTGGTTAGCTACCGGACCAGCCTCGCCAGCGAATGGAAGCCCTGCTTGTTTCATGCTGAACTACCTCCTGAAGCGCGACCCCCCGCCCGTGTTTCTTCTTGGGTCGGCGGCTGCTCCCATCGCAGGGAGCTCGATGCGTTGGGCGGTGGTTGCTCGCCCCAATCGCTCAGCCAAAATCCTGTTTTGTGAAAGCGTTCGATGCGGCGCGTCTCGCGCTCCTCTAGCCTTTCGTTTACTGACATTTCGCGGCCGCGCGGATTGGTGCCAAGCGCTCTTGGGTTCATGCGATGAGCTCGTGAATGTGTCGGGTCTCTGGAATTGGCTTCTTCTGTTGTTAACTTTTCCGATCCCCCCTTTAGGGGGTTTAAGGTTCCTATGGTGGTTCCTTATAGGTGTGATTGCGTCAGATGCACCGGTTGATGTCGTCAAATGCACCGGTGCACTTGGTGCACGGGTATTCGTGTTAACAGGTTTGCTGCTGGACGTTGGGTTTCGGTCAGGGGTGACTGTGTAGATAGTTAACAAACCGGGGCTGGTGGTCTTGCTGAGATAGCCGTATTGTTCAAGCCTATGCAGGACATTGATAATTGCCCTTCTCGACAGTGAGCAGCGGCGGCTGATGTTGCTGATGCTCGGCCAGCATTTGCCGGCATCATTGGCCTGGTCGGCAAGCGAAAGCAAAATGAATTTGTCAGTTACGGAGATCTCGGTCAGGTACCAAACAGCGTTCATTAGCTTAATGCTCATTGGTTTGCTTCCACAGGTGAGTTAATGCCAAGAATTTCGTAAACAACGAGATGGCGAGACTGTTCGAGCCGCTTGCCGCGTCGTGCGATGTGGCCTGATTTTTCAAGTTCCGCGAGTGCGGATATGACCGTTTTTCGGTCCATGGCGGTGTCTTCGGAAAGCTGCCTTTGGCTTATGCAGCATCGGCCGTTTGGATCGGCATAATTCGCCATGCAGAAAAGCAAAAACTTCGCGGGGGATTTGCGAACCGGAAGTTTCAGAACATGGTCCATGAGGAGGAGCGACATCAGAAGGCGCTCCATTTTTTTGCGGATTTTGCGCGCCCCTGCGTGACGCCGTTGCAACGCGTCCAGTCCCAAACGGACAAAGGACAGCCAGATTTTATGTGGGGTTTGGTCACGGTCTCCTGCCAGGCTCAACGTATCGAATTGGGGCGGCAGGGAGTTGTGGATGTCTCTTTCTACAAACCGGGTCGAGTGGTTTGAATGGAAGAGGAACTATCTACTCGCCGCGCCGACGGTTACGTTGAATTCTCGGCGCAATTTCCCGGAGTAAAGCAATTTGAAGGTGAAATCAACGACTTTTTTGAAGCTGTTGATTTATATGATGAAGGTCTAGAACCCAACGGAGATTTTACTTGCGCGCCATGAGACATTTTGGCAATGTCCGCACCAACCGGGTCGAAAACGGTTAAAGGAACTCTACTCCAACACGAATGAAAGGCCGCTCTTTTCGCCGGGAGCGGCCTTTTTCATGCGCTGAAAGATGGGCCGTGCTTCAATTGAGGCCCTTGAAATCGACCAGGAATCGCATGGCCGGTTCGAAATGGCTGCCCTGCATGTAAGCGAGATGCGTCAGACCTGAACTTCTTCGGAGCTCCGCTTGTAGCGCTGCGGTGATGGTATTCTCGGGAATTTTGAAGATCTCTGAATTCGCTTTTACCAGGCCATAAATCGCCGTCATTTCAACCTTATGCATTGGGCGATTTGTGTCGGCCAATTCCGGCCGCCCACGGATAAATTCGCTGGTCGTTTCATGGGCCTTCGCCTTGATCATGCGGAATATCTCCATGCGCTCGGCATGTGTTTGTCGTGGTCGGCGCGTCATGTCAGCCGCCTGCTTGGAGCAACCATTCGATTCCCTGCCCGATTGTCGCGAAGCGCTCACTGCACAGTCACGACACACGGATGATTTGGCTGCCGCGCGGACGTTTTTAGCGGTCGTTGTTTTCTACGTCCAGCCTTAAGCGACGGCCCCGATGAACAACGATTGCGAGTTGCGTTTTCGACGAGCTGCGCCACCAAAAAATCAACCGCTTCTTCCTCAGACATCCGGTCAAATTCGGAGCGGCGAGACTCGATTATATCGACCAAAGTTTTTGCCTGAGCGAGTTGGTGTCTTTGTGTGTCATCAAAATCATCCGGCATTGGAACCTTCCGTTCAGAGGTTGGCAAGGCGCCATCCGAACGAGGGATTCCTCCCGCATGATGGCGGGAGCTTGAAACCGTACATAGAAACGGCGGACTTCTTCGCCCTCAAAGAGGGTTATCCGTCGCACTCCCGCCGCAAGAAAAAATGCGGGTCTTTTTAGGCATGAAAAAAGCCGCTGCTGTCGGGGCGACTTCTTCCGTCTATGTTGGAGTTTCAAGCTCCGAAGGTAGTATAGGGCCAGCCGATTAAAAAAATGTCAAGGCATGTTTTTGCCCGATTTTATTGGCGAAACCGAGCGATTTCATTCATTCACCAATGGGCCTCGCACGTCGAGTTGAGCGAGTGCTAGGCTGTTTTCCATGGATAATGACCAGGGATCAGCCAGCCGAGCGGGAAAAACCGATAATGAAAAGCCAAGGATTGGTGCTCGGGTTCCTAGGCAGAAACGGGTAAGGGACTAAGCGCAGGGCTCGCGACACCATCGAGATGTGGAGCGTTTGAGAAGGCCATCGCTCACTATGTCATACGACGAACAAGACGCAGCTCGTGACGAGTTTATCGAGCGCCTCAGCAACGAACTTTATCCCGAACATCGCGATCAAGCGGTCACCGAATTTACCCAGGAATGCCTCCAGCGGTTCTATCGTGCCAATCGCGATAGCCTGTTAAGACCGCTCAATCTTTTGAGAGAGGCACAATGGCTAGCGGAGGATCATCGCGCTGCTGCCCTAGTATTTGCCTTCGCGTCGATGGAGATCCTCCTCAAATCCGCTCTTCTGACGCCGATCGTCGCCGGATTGGTTCATACGGACACTTTAGCTAAACCATTGGTCGAGTTTTTACTAGGTCGTCTAACAGGGTGGGATCGCCTAAAAATTCTGCTCTTTCCGATCGTAAAGGAACATGCCGGAATCGATCTGTCGAGCTTCAAGAGAACAGGATCAAGCCAAACTTTGTGGGCGGAAATCAAATCTGTTGAGAAAGCGCGGAACAAGATCTTACATAGCGGCGATGTCTCCGACGAACAGTTGTTTACGCTCGCGATTGCGCTGGCCGAGTTTACGTTGGACGATCTGTTCACTTCGGTTTTAGATTACGTTCAACTTCACCTTCACGATGACCAAATATGCGATGTCCCAGGCACAAAAATCTGTCCGGATAGAGCGCGTCCTTCGATTCCGCTTAAGCCCCCTGCCCCTAGTGCGGACCTTTCGGAGTTCCGCCACTATCTTCATTCACAAGAACCGTCGATTGCTGGCTTGTTGTCTCTCGGCAAAGAGACCCAACTCCAATTCGAAAGCGATAAATTAATCATTACCAGCCGATACGACTTCGCCCTTAAAGATCGGAAGGAATTGCTGGAGAGAATTGCGTCGGAGCTTTATCGCCGACCAATTGCAGTGGAGTTTCGCAATTGATCACGGATCTGCGTGCCTAGAACCCGGTAAAGGCGTCTATGAAGCGATCACTGATTGAACTCACATTTTACGAAACGTACTACTTCGCGGATATTGTGAAAGACGTGCTCGGGCATGGATCCGACCCATCCGATCTGAAAGAGCTCTTTGGTATCGATCTTGGGGAGTTTTTTGAGGACGAGCGCTGGCTCGGCTGTTTGTCCCCGTTCCCCAGATTTTCAGCGTTCCACAGTTTTATCCGTTTTGTGATCGACATCGTCATCACCGACATAGGCGATAATCTAAAACTCGATCTGCTGCAGGATGCGCTCGCTTGTTTCGAGAATTCAGCAGACACATCGGAAGATGAGCATGAGTTGGACCCCCATCCGTCGAAGCTTCCGGTGAATCTTGCAATGGAGCACCTAGGCATTAAACACGATTCCTTTGAAGACTGGCTGCGGCAAACGGGAAGTACCTTTTTGGAAGCGCGGAAGCAGGATGTTTTTGATTATTACGACTATCTCCGAGCCGCAGGCCAATTCGATCAGCTTCTCGACCGAGCAACGGCGGAGGTCTTCTTTCTCCTTTTTCAAAATCGCGATGTGCTGCTTCTTTTTAACGTTATGATGGCGGCCGAGGTGCAACGGAGAGCCACAGAGGGCATCACTAACTCGGCGGCGGCGTTCTTCGCTCGGGATGGCGTTTTACGGCGTGTGGCGATTCCCAAATGGGCGCGGCGCGCGGTCTATTTCCGGGATCGAGGCTTCTGCGTTTTCTGCCATCAGGATCTCACTGGAATCGTGAATATTGGCGCCTCCGAGAACTATGATCACGTTGTCGCGCTGGGGCGGGGAGGGTTAAACGACGTGACGAATCTCCAGCTGCTATGTTCTGCCTGCAACTCGAAAAAGCGCATGGGAGAACCCATGACATCGAGCCACTATGAAGCGTGGTACGACGTGAAGGAGTAGCGATTTTGGAACCGTCGGAGATCGATGAAGCATTGCGCTTAGCGGAGAGTTTGATCGCGAAGCCCCTGACCTGGACCGAACCGCTTAGGGCTGAAGCTTCGGATTTTCGGGTTTACCGCTTCGTCATGTTCCGTGGTTTCACCCGTGCGGTGACGCAGTACAGATCCATACTTTTGCTTCTGAGGGCCGGGCAATGGGAGGACGCCCTTATTCTGGGGCGCTCCCTCTATGAGCTTAATCTCAACCTGTCAAAGATCTCTGGCGAGGCCGATCCAGAAGCTGCGGCCAAACAGTTCGTGAAATTCGGCAAGTTACAGCTTATCCGGCTCGAACAAAAACGCGTCGAGGATCGCCTCAGTGAGTCACGCCTAGAATCTGAAAGTTCCGTCGAGATAATCAATTGCGAGAAGGCACTTGCAGAAATTGCGGCACGATTGGATCGAGAATTCGGGGAATTTCGAACAAAAAAAGGCAGATGGCGGGACACCTGGTCAGGTAGCAACACGGAGGAGTTGGCACGCGACATCGCCAAAGCGACCGGTGGTCGTGGTGGAGAGAGTGATTATTTCGTTTTCAAGCTCGGTTCTCTCTTCACCCATAATAGTCCCGGATCGCTTTTCCATCGGCTGCCGCTGGATCGGGAAACAATGGGTTGGGAGGACCTCCGGGCAGCAATCGAAAATGCCGGCAAGGAGGGCATGAGACACTTTATCCATGAAGCTTCGCTTTGTTTGGTCGACATTGTCGGAATGGCCGGAGGCTGCATCGCGGAATATGAGCGGGAATGGTTTGATGCGTTCGCGCTACCCCTGCTCCAACAGTTCTGAACCTTATGCTTACTTCTGTTTCTGTACGACAACTTCACATTTATTGACTGAACAACAAAAGCCGTTACAGACGAACCGTTTGCCTAAACATTCTTAACGCTCATGGTAAATGCGCCGACCTGAAGGGCTCTTCAAAAAGACCTGGAAGGCCGTGCGATCGGGTCTCTTTTTAACCATACATTTTTCTTTTCTACTCCCCTGCTCGCTGCTATCAAGGCCCCGGTTTCGAAGAAGCCACAATTAACCGGAAACATTATCAACGGAGAGAAATATGTCAGGAACATCGCTTAATCGTGTACAAATAATTGGCAACCTCGGCGCGGACCCCGAAATCCGCACCCTGCCCGGCGGGACACTCGTCGCCAATCTGTCCGTGGCGACGGCCGATAGCTGGACAAACAAGGAAACGGGCGAAAAGCAGGAAAAGACCCAATGGCACCGCGTCGTAATCTTCAACGAGCCGCTAATCACCAACGTGGTTGAAAAATTCATGCATAAGGGATCGAGGGTGTTTCTCGAAGGCCAGCTTGAGACGCGCAAATGGCAGGACCGCGAAGGCACGGACCGCTACTCAACCGAGATCTTGCTGCGGCCTTTTCGCGGCGAACTCACCTTGCTTGATGCGCCAAAGACCTCTGAGTCTTCACCTAATTTAAGAGGTGCCTCTGCGGGAAAAGCGGCAAGACCTGAACCCGCGTGACAGGAGGACGCTAGGCTCACGCCCCGCCGCCCGTTCACATATGGTTCGTTGACGCTTCCAGGGCATCAAGCGCCTCTTCGAGCAACTTGCACAACGAGACCTTTCTATCATCGGCCATCTTGTATAAGCGGTCGATCGTTTCGCTCGTTGCCTTGATGTTGAATTGCTGGTTCCGACCGGTCGTGTAAACACGGCGCTTGCGGCGAGGCTCCTTCTGCGTTTTCGTGGCTTGCCGGCTCGGAAAATTATTGTCCTCCGCGAGTTGCGCGATGACCTCCGTTGCGACGGGCTTCTCTCTCTTGGGCTTCGTTGCGAAGACCGGTTGCGGATCCGTCAGGTTTGCAAAGGGATTAACACGCGTGCTCATTTGGTCCCCGCCATCTCAACCATCGCCGCTTCGCTTACTTCTTCTCCGCCTCCCTGCTCTTCCGCCAACCTCACGAGAAGCTCGCGTGCGAACTCCTCAACATTCGTCTTTGCTTTATCAAGGTTGGGGACTTCCGCCGGACTCAATCCATCAAGCGTCTGCTGAAATGCAAAAATTGCCTTGAAAGCATCGCGCTCGTGAAGCTCGGTTTCCAAGACCGGAATTCCCGCGCCGATAAGCCCTTTCTGAATGTGTGCCAGACCGCGCGTTCGAATGAGCGTGCTCGTGCGTGTTAACAGAACGCCATAGGGCTTCGCCCTGCCCGTCATCTTCTCACTCTGAATCAACACGCGTATGGCTCGGCTCGCTTCGTTCGCATCAAGTTGGGATCCTTGCGTCGGAATGATTACAAAATCTGCCTGCGAGATCGCATAGATAACGATCTTCGAAGCTGTTCCTTCGAGATCGACAACCACAAACGGAGTTGTCGACGCAGCCTCCTCAATACGCTCGATGATCGTATCCTCATTGGCGTCGGATACGATCGACAATCGCGGCGGCGTGTTGCCTCCCGCCGCCCAGGTTTGAATCGGATGGTTGGGATCGGCGTCAATAACGGTTACATCATAGAGCTTCGCCAAGGCTGTCGAGAGCAGCAATGCGGATGTGGTTTTTCCCGCCCCGCCCTTCGGCGACACGAACGCGATCGTTGGCATGCCAACCCCCTATAAGATAGCTATCGAGTAGCCACAAAGTATCAGCAAGCTATCCAATAGCAAGACTATTCTACGCGAGCCGCTCGCTATCCCTTAGCTTCCTGCCTGATACCATGTTGATAGTACGGTAGTATCCAACAGCTACCAGATTAGTGCTTATGAGCTACTGAATAGCTAACGGGCAGCTACCAAAAAAGTGGCTGTCACTGAGGAGATTTGGCAGAGCCGATGTTTAAAATCGCCGCTACGGCATTTAGAATTGCCAGCCAGTGGGGTCACACCCATGTGACGCTCTCCACTCCCGGGAAAACTCCTAAGACGCATCCGCGGGCCGGTAATGCGGTTTTGACTTTCGTAGCCGGGCAGGGGTCTCGTTCCGACTCCAGCCGTCCTCCCGCTGAATCGGTGCGCGCTTGTGACGGCTCCGGCAGAAACCCACGAAGGCCGCTGCCGGATTATCCAGTTTGGGCTTGCCTGAATTGATCCACCAGTCGCGCCATTCCTTTTCAAGACGGTGAATGTCATAGCCTGGCGCGGCCGTTCGGGCGTCCTCGTAAGCTTGCGTCGGCAAGGCTGACAGTGTTTCGCCATTTGAGGGCAGGGGCCTGTTATCCCACCAGCTTTCCCGATTGTAGAAAGTGGCCTTATCCGCGTCCTCGTCGAAGGTGACACGGTAATCCGGCAGATGATCGTGATGCGCTATATGCTTTACCATTTGCCGAAAACGCTTGATCGGACTTTGCGATCCTGATTTCTTTAGGAGCATTTCCAATGAGATTTGCCATGAGGCTTGGCGACCGCAATGCTTGCGGGCCAGCTCATAAATGCGGCGTTCCAGTGGCTTTCCCAGCCGGAAGTAATCGGGATGGAGGGTCAGAACCTCCTGGCTGCGGATAGCATTAAGCACCCAATCCGACAGCTTGATTTCCACCCAGAGCAACCGTCCGTTGAGCCCATGATTACGTCGAATGGACGCGGCATCTATGAGCCCGAAGCTGTCATGTTGCTCCTCATCCCCTGTGAGGATATTTGTTGTAATACGGGTGCCGGCGAGCCGCTCGATTGCCTCACACAGCGCCTCGTAGTCCTTCCCGGATGTACCGCGATTGGTGAACACAAGCAGATCGCGGCTGGTTATGCGTATCCGCGCGCTCACCGTTTCGTTCCGTTTGAGCTTCTCCATCAATTGGGAGATGCAGTAGATCAGGATGTCTTTGTCATAGATCGTCGCTAACCCTTTAACGCTCGGTATTATCTGTAACCAGTCGCCGTTGTGCTCATATCGGCGAATCTCGGTTTCTGGTTTCTTCGAGAGAGAGTAAAAGGGATGCTCCATCTGCGGAATCAAATCCTTGAGCACGGCATCGGCTACGTCGCAGATAAATAAATCACCATCCCCATGCTTGGCAGGGAGGAGTTGTTCATCCGATTTCGGGGTTTCAGATACCATCGCAGGCATCTTCGGGGTTTCAGATACCATGTCAAGAAGATTCGGGGTTTCAGATACCAATCTTCGGGGTTTTAAGTACTTTAATTCGGGCTTTTAGATACCGAACCTCGGGGTTTTAGTTACCAGGCGCAAGAATTTATTTATGTGTTTCAAGAATGTAGTGGACGTTATCCACAGCGTAACACTCTTAACACTATTCTAACTCTATTTAACACCCGCCCTCTTCAGGAATGACCTTCGTTTTGGGCTTTTACCGCGAGAGCAGTATCTGCTTAGCAACAAAAAGAGCAGGGAAGCGGTTAAAACCAAAGCTCCGGCGTAAAAACACCGACCTTTAGAGTTTCTCCCTCTTTAGTGAGGACAGAGCAGGGCAGTTTTGAAACCGCTCTCGACGTCAGGAGTAGCACTAGCGCTCTCTCAGCAAGCGGTCGACGGCTTCGTCGTAATACATTGATCTGAACCGTTTCACTATCAAGAGAGCTTGCCAGCCCAACCCCCCCCGCCGTGTTTCTCGGGGCGAACGAGCGCCAGTCATGCGGGCCGATCCATCAGACGGCTGCTCGGCGCAAAGCAGCAAGGCCAAAGAAGCAAGGCAAGGCGAGCGCTATGCGCAACTCACTGCCGAGAATGCCGCCGCCTCGCTCAAACGTGAGGCCAGCGCCAAACCGCAATTTCGGCCCACCTGAATGTTCCGTCTCCCGGTCGAAAACACGACCCTAATCGCCCGAAATCTGCCCAGCGCCCAAATTTGAGCAGGCAGGGTGCATGTGCCATTTCCCGCTTAGGCCGCCCCCTTGGACCTCGATTTATGGGCGGTATACAGCCCTGAACCCGCTCACTGAGGTCAAGGGGCTTGTCACCCAAAACGACAGACAAAATTTCCCGAGGTAAATTTTGTTGCGTTCCGGGTCCCTGCAAAGTCCCCCTGACCTCGCGGGTACTGGGCTGTCCTTTTCCGCCATCGAGGCCCCAATGGGGTGGCCTCCTAAACAGGAAAGGAAACTCACATGTCGCAGTCCCAGCCCAAAGTATCGGTCGTCGATGCCGCTATCGGCGGGTATATTGTCGCCCTCACCACGCGGCTCGAAGAAGCCCTCCATCAAGCCAAAGCGGCAACTGAAGCCATGGCGGGATGCCAGTCCAACCTGGCAATGGGCACTTTGTCCTCAATCGAAAACCTCCTGCCAGAAGCCCAGGCAGTCTACAACGCAACGATCGCTTTGCACCAAAACCGCATGGTGCAACCATGAGCAACCGCTTCGACAACTGCTTCGATATGAAATGTCCAGACTGTGGCCGTACTGGCGAACTCGATATTGCCGCCACCGTCTATGTGCGTCTCTACCCTGATGGAACGGACGCTTTCACCGCGCGCAATGGCGACCACGAATGGGGCAACGATTCCCCTGCCATATGCTGCGCCTGTGAATATGCAGGTACGGTTGGGGAGTTCATTCAGGTCAACCAACTGGATCATAAAGAAGAAAAAACGGTCATAATCGAAGTGCTTGGCGGGGTCGCCCACGTCAAACAATCTCCTCCAGACATAACCGTAAAAATCATCGACTATGACACTCGCGAGAAGGATGGTGCGTCATGAACCGTACCCTCCGCTCGCTCGATACCGTCATGTTTGGCGATTGCATCGGGCTGATGAACCGGCTCGATGCCGCCAGCATCGATTTTGTGCTGACGGACCCGCCGTACATCACGCGCTACCGTGATCGGAGCGGACGCAGGGTCGCGAATGACGATAACGACGCCTGGCTCGACCCGGCCTTCGCCGAAATATTTCGCCTACTCAAGCCCGACAGTTTCTGCTTGAGCTTTTACGGTTGGAACCAGGCGGAGCGCTTCATAGCGGCTTGGCGCGCGGCCGGCTTCTGGCTCGCCGGACATTTTGTGTTCGCGAAAAAATACGCTTCCTCTGTCCGGTTCGCGCGCTATCAACACGAGCAAGCCTACCTCCTCGCGAAGGGCGATCCGGGGCGGCCGTCAGTGCCTATTTCTGATGTCATTGCGTTTCCGTACAGCGGCAACCGGCTGCATCCGACCCAGAAGCCGGTCGAGGCACTGGAACCCATCATCGGTGCCTTCTGTCCGCCCGGAGGCGTCGTGCTCGATCCGTTCGCCGGATCAGGCTCGACCTTGATCGCGGCGCGCGATACGGCCCGGCGCTTCATCGGCATCGAGCTTGAGCCTGGGCATTACGTCACCGCCTCCGAACGCCTGGCCAACGTCTCACATCACCGGCAACCGGACTGATCGCGGCCTTACAGCTCCGCACCCCGAGGCGGAATCTTGCGGGCGCGGCGCACGAGCGCGTATTGCAGCGTGCGTTCCCAGCCAGCGTCCCGTCGTTGCGCGCGGTCATCGTTCTTTTCATCGGTCACCGCCAGTGCCATTGCAGCCTCGATCAACGCGGACCGTGCATTGGACTCCGATGCTCCGGGGCAAGGGCTGAAGCCCGCGGGAATCAGGTTGCCTCTTTCCGGTATTTGCTACGCTGCGAGCCCACAAGAGTTCGTTTGACGAATGACGATGACAAACATCTACGGAATCTTGCCGCGCGGCTTAAGCTCATTCGTGACAAAACCTTCTTCCATATCGATAAGGGGGTGTACTTGACCGACCCGCAATTTACGCTGAGGCCGATATAACGGGTGATGATATTGTTAAGACCATCGACCTTTTGTGGGAAATTTTGCAAAGACTCTATGGCGAGGAATGCCCGGACAACCATCCGCTCTGGCTTTCAGATTCGAGAGCGGCCCTGGGCAGAGTGTTCAGAAAAGATCTGGATCGTTTCTTGAGATAGGTAAAGGCCACTCGCCCTTCTTGAATTAGTTGATTTATGCCGAAGCACAAAGATCAGTCGAGGCCGATTCCGGTTGAAATTTCATCGGACAAGATCCTGCGAGATTTAGATTCGCAGGAAATTCCGAAGGAGTTGTTGCGGCGATGGGGCGCTAAGTTAAGGAAATTGCCGCCTTCACCACCTGGGAATTTATCACGGATTCGATTCGAGATTGAGATCCATCCGAGCTTGCTCATGGAATTTATTAAGGAATTACCTTTTGAGATCCAAGATCAAATTGCGTTCCTCCCCCGGCAAAGCCGCCGTCCGCCCGCGATTCCGAAGATTCGGACCCTTCGGCCGGAAATTGTTGCACAATCTAGGGTGAAGAAGGTTGCGCGCGAGCTACGAAAACGTTTGCCCGGCAGTCGCGTGAGCGTTGCTTCTCAGCATAAGGATGGCGGTTGGGCACTGCAGGTCACAACGGCGAAACAAGAGGCAATTTCATCTGAGGCGCTTTCGAAGAAGACGCTTGAAGCTGTGCGAAATATTTGGCAAGAAGTCTGCCGCGATCTTCCTCATCTGGCCCGTGTGGTTGTACGTGTGGAGGAGATTGAGGGAGCCCACACCCTAAGGGATTGGGAAAGCGGGTCGAGTAGACCATCTTCGCTGAAGAAGTCTTTGGAGAAGAGAGATATCCTTTATGGGTTTCCAGACCCGGTCATAGTTGTAGAGGAGAGACACGTATCGCCGCCACCTGTCAGACCACGCCGCGGAAGACCGCCCGTTTCAGAGAAGAAGGAGCAACGCATCGTCGAGGCCTTGAAGCTCGATCCTAATTTTGCGCGGGTTGGGAAAAAGGAAGGCGTGAGCGATATGACCGTTTCGAGAATCGCCAAGAAATGGAAATTGAGAGCTGGACAGCAAAAAGGAATACGTGTTTCACCTGAAAAACGGGCAGAAGTAGAAAAGGCCCTAGCACCAGGCAAGAGTTTTCGTTCCGTGGCTACGGAAGTTGGCGGCATCAGTTATAAAAGCGTGGCCAAAATCGCTAGAGAAAAAGACCGCAAACCCCCTTCCCAGCGTTTGACCTTACACTGATCGTTTTTCCCTAATTCAAGTTGAAAGTCGGCCTCTTGCAAAAGGTCGACGATCATGCTCGAATAATTTTGTGAGATTTAAGCTCACAAAATAGTAGCGCTCGCCAATATCTAACGTCGGGAAACCCAGGTTCCGGTCCAAGTGGACAGCGAGGTCCTAGCGAGAACTGGGCTCTCTCAGAAGTATGAGAGTTCATAAGTTTCGAATTATCGTCGGTACCGCTTTAAGCGCCGCCGCCCTCTGCGCTCCCGCTGTCCCGCCGCTGCTGGTCGAGTATCTAATTTCCAGCGCCCACCTGTCGCTAACTGTGGCAACCGCACATATCTGGCAGTGGCTCTCGACCGCGTCCCCGGTGAATTTGTCGGGGTTCAGTTTCAGTGCCAGTTCGTGCACGCCGGTTTTCCTTTTGGGTGGCGGTCTGCTCGTAGGTAGCGCTTTCAACAAGGGCGTTCAGAATACTCAATGCGACGCCGCTATCAAACGGTTGAGTGCGACGATCAAGAAGCACGAGCAGGTGCACAAAGAAAAGTCGGAGCAATGCGCCCAGTACCTTATCCAATCGACTGAATTGGGTACGCGCTGCCGAGAACTGACTTCTGAACGTGACCGCATCAACTATGAATTAAGACAAATGCGCGCTGCCGTTACCGAGCGTGACGGCACAATCCGAGAATTAAGCGTGAGGCTCGATACATGCGCGCAGGCCAACACTGAGTGGGCCCGTTCCAACGCTGAATGGCAAGCATATTGCCAAACGCTGACTCTCCGATCCGATGAACTCCGTGCTGAGCGCGACAGCTTGCAAACGAATTAGCCCAGGCACGCGCCCAACACGAGTACCTCCTCAATGACCTTGCCTGTAGTCTCACCCAAGAACTGGAACTTGCCCGCGCCGAGCGAAACGGACTCGCCATCGAATTGGAGCAGGCACGAGCCGCGTTGGCGCGAGGGCCTGCTTTCCCAGGAAAGTTCGTCAGCGTGCTCACTCATCGCGTTCTCATAAGAGCCGTCAGATCGGCCCTGCATCCCGACAAGGCCAAGACCGATTCCGAACGCAAACAGCGTGAGGAAATGGTCAAGCGCTTTAACGAATTCATTGACTGGGTATTGCGCCAAGCCCCAAGCGAAGACTTTTCCAACGCAAGCTAACCGCGCCGGAAGGAGAACCCAAAAATGGCCATTTTCAAAAGAACCGAAACAGAAGTCGATGCAGCACTGGCGAACAAATTCCCCGCGCGGCCTCCCGCGCCGCTGCGGCCTTCGGCTTATCCGCCTTCTGAAAAGTTCATCCTGAATTGCGTATGTGCCGTGGAGGATAAGCCGTATCAGTTAATATTCGTGCGCCAATCGTCGGGACGGTTGCGCCTCGTGGAAAGCCTCAAGCTAACCGGCGACGCGCGCGCCAGTTCGGCTGACGCCCGCGCGTTCGCGGTTCAGCAAACCATCCCCATGAGTGATTTAGAGGGCGGCCCGTGGTTCTGCGCCTGGTGTCGGAACGGCAGCTTTCATTACTGCGGGGCTGACTGCGGCGATTTTGTTTGCGGCGGGCGTATGCGCGGCAACCTCTTTGTCTGCCGTTCGAGCTGCGGGGCCGAATGGATTGGCGAGCCCATGCGCGACGTGCAAACGACGAAACAAGAAACACGGCGCGCGCTGCTGCCAACCGTTCCTACAACTGCCCCAACTCCCAAAGCGCAAACTCTTCCGGTCGCGCGGTCGGCCAGTATGCCAGCAACCAATGCGTCCCGCGATCTGATTATTCGCAAATAAACATGCGCCAAGGAATCACGCATTGAAACGCAACAGCCGCATTGTCCGCGCCGCGTTCAAGTCGACACACGTCAGGCTGCGCGCACCTTCAAGGACATGTCGCACCGGCGCGGGCACCCTCTAAACAGTAACGGAGACAGAAATGACAAGTTTGGATGGCTCAAAAAAACTACCAAAGGAACGGAAATTGAGGCGCTGTGCAAAGTGCAGACACCGCCCACGGGCTGACTATTCGCAAATAGGAGAGGTTGCATGCTGCTGCTGCATATCACCCCGAAAATCTGGTGTCCCTTCTCTACATTTAGAACAGTGGAATTAATCGATTTGAAGATCGAGCCGTTAGGGCTGCACCTGCGCGATAGCGAGCTGGTAGCGCGACGTCCTTGCCCAAACAAGCTGATCGCGGTTGCATGTCGGCGGCAGGGGCGAGCCGCCCTCAACGGCATATTAATCGAAACCCCGCGACCGTCCGAGGATAAATTTACTTGCATAACCCGGTGGGCAATCCTGGGCGAATTTCTTGCCACTCATAGAGTCGATTACCGGCTCCTGGATGATGATTACGATGCGGCAAGCGACGACATGACGCTTTGGCATGGCTATGTGCCCGAGTTAATTGGCGTCTCGCCTTTAGTTTTCAAGGGCTGGACGCATCGTTATCCCGCCTGGGTCGAGAACCTCCCTCCGGTAGCCGTTGAACCAAAGATGGAATTTATTCTGGCGGCCGGCTACCGAGCTTGTCCCAGTCGCCAGATCGACAAGGGAACAGAAAGCAGTCCTAGGCTTCTTAGCTACCAAAAATTCCTCGCTGCCGCGCGCAAAAACACCCGGACCGATGACGTTTTCTCTGATGGCGGTCGGGTTGTTACACGCCGCCAAGAGTTTGCGATGCCGACCATCGAACGAGAGCGCATCACCGCCCCAAATCCAATTACTCAAGATATGCGGATGCCCGCTCCTAAAACCGCGTTCCGTGTGTTGGAGAGCCACCGGGAGGCTAATCGAGGTTGCCATGAATAACGATGACCGAGACCCGCCCGCCGAGCGGGAAGTACAGGTAAACGAACGACCGATAAAAGGTGTACCTCAGCCGCAGACGGGCAGAAGCCCTTACGACGACAAGAACCATTACCACCATGAGTGGACCTATGAGCGAGATTGAACGCCGAGAACTTTATGCGCCCGATGTACGTAGCGCGGGTAAGCGCTGAGGACGTGGCCGTGAACGAGCTCAACCTCGCCGGTTATCAGCAATATGTTCGCGACCATCCGGAGGAGGCCAAGCGATTCGGCATAAAAGAACCGCCGCACCTAATCGAAGGTGAGCTCGTTCTCGTTGCGATTGCCCTCGATCAGAGCACGCCAGCCATTTGCCCGTTGCGTGAAATCATCGCGACAGATCTGCCGAGCGTCAAAGAAGCCGAGCAGTCAAAACAATTCCTCCGACTTGGAGATCTCGCTCGGCGCTGGCATTACACCAAACAGGGTGTTCAAAAATTCGCCCGCCGCCACCAGGATTTTCCCGCGCCGTGCTTCACCCTCAATGGAGGCCAAGTGCGGATATGGACCTTCCCCGATATTGAGCGCTACGAACGCAACCACGCCGAACTGAAAAGCGAGAGCGCCAAACTTCTCAAAGTGAGGGGATTTGCGCGCGCGCGAGCCAGAGGCACGCAACCACGCGCGTGAAGCAAAGATGGCGATATTTCATTTCACAGCTAAAAACGTAAGCCGTGGCAAAGGCCAAAGCGCTGTCGCCAAAGCCGCTTACAATTCACGCGAAGTTTTGCTCGACGAGCGCGACGGAAAAATCAAGAACTATCGCAACGCCGGTGACGTTGAGTGGTCTGGCATATTCGCACCGGAGGATGCGCCCGAATGGGTAAAGGACCGGGAGCAGTTGTGGAATGCCGTTGAAGCAAAGGAGAAGCGTTCCGATTCACAATTGGCAATCGAGATCGAAGTTGCTTTGCCGCATGAGTTCACCGACCAGCAGCGTGAATGGTTGGTCAAAGATTTTGCGCGGGAACAATTCTCGCGCCAGGGTTTTGTCGCTGACGTAAATATCCACCCCCCTCCGCGCGATCCTGAGCGAGAGACCGATAAGCCAAACCATCACGCCCATATCCTCGTTGCCCTGCGCGAAATCGGTCCCGAGGGTTTCGGTGAGCGCGGCCTGAATTCAGGCACGCTCCAAGAGAACAGCCAGCAAATCGAACAGTGGCGGGAGAAGTGGGAAAATCTGGTCAACCGCCAGCTTGAGCGTCACGGATTCGAAGAACGTATCGACCGTCGCACCCTCGAAGAACAAGGCATTGACCGCGAGCCGACCAAGCATCGCGGGCCTGCGGTCGATGCGATGGAACGCAAGAACATCGAAACCGAGCGCGGGGGCTTCGATAACGACCCTCATGTGATTGTCGGTTATAGGCCCGATACCTGCGAATTTCTGACGTTGCGCGAGAGCACCGTTCGCGAATTCGACCGCCAAATCGAATGGTGGGAGCGCATCGAGGAGGCCATTGAACGCGGCGCAGGCAGCAGTGCCGCGCGAGAACGCCAGGCCGATGGTTTTGCCAACAGTTCGAAAGCCGACGCGCGGGCTGAGCTTGAGAATATGCGCGAACTCCGCAGTGGCCTTGTGGAGATGCGCCAGGAAGTTAGGCGGGAGCTACAGAACGAAAATCTCTCACGCGAACACCAGCATGCGTTGCGGGAAATCGCAACGGAGTTGCGCGAACTCCATCACGAAACAGCCCGTGAAATTACCGTCCTCGCCCTCGAACAGTCTGACTATGAACCGAGGGTAATCGAGATGGGGCGCTCGAAGCTCAGCGAGTTTGGGCAGACCCTGAACGGCGCACTCAGCGGAGCCAACGATTTGGTAGGGGGTGCGGTCGATATGATGGCGAGCTACGTCGAGGAGCTCATCAACTTTTTCGAAACCCCGAGTCTGCCTACACCCGAACTCATTCACGCGCGGCGCGATGCCAGAGAAGCCAAAATCGAGCGCGCCGAATTTGAAGGCGCGCGCGACAAGGAAGACGACGTTCGCGTGGCTCAGGTCGATCAGCAGGAGCGGGCCAAGCGCGAACTCGAAGAAAAAGAATACGCGCGCAAGCAGGAACGCGAACTTTATCCCAACGAGCGCGAGATCGAGCGGTGAGCGATGCCTTCGACCTTTTATATTTTTGTTTTTCCGCCTGCCGGATGGCAGGCCAAGCGCGCCGTCAATGCTGCGTGTTGCCCAGTGGGCAACACGCAGGCGACGACAGTCGCGCACATGGCGCCGGCGCGCGCGTTGGCCACCGGGCAACGCATCAGTGCGCCCTTACGGGAATCTCAATCCGCTACTCAGTCTATTAGAGGAGGTCTATCCGTTGTTACTAAAAAAGAAACCAAGGCTCAAAACAAACCCCCATTCACTGAGAGAGCGAGACCAAAAACGTATCGTACCCTACAGCGTTAAGAGAACGAGCCATGAAGCAAAATCAAGGAATCACCAAAGTTGAATACCTCGCTTTTCAGGAAGCCTATGACTTTTTCAATACCGAACTGTTTGGCGATTCTCTGCCGCATGTGCTGGTGACCTTACAACGCCATGCCCGTTCTAAAGGCTACTTCGCTCCGGAGCGTTTCAGCGGAAGAGTCGAACCAATCAAAGCTCATGAATTAGCGCTTAATCCCGATTGTTTTACCGGAAGTACCGACGAAGACATCCTTTCAACGCTCGCTCACGAAATGGTGCATGTCTGGCAGCAAACACACGGTAAACCGGGGCGAAGCGGATGGCACAACAGAGAATGGGCCGCAAAGATGAAGCAAATCGGTTTGCACCCCACGGACACCGGCGAACCTGGCGGCAAGGAAACTGGACAGCGCATGACGCACTATATCGTTGCCGACGGCGTTTACGCGAAAGCTTATGCGAAGCTCAAGGCTCTCGCTTTTCAACTTCACTGGCAATCGGGTGCTCGCAGCAAGCATGAAAACGGGACCGGCAGCCCGGACGGAAGCGAACTAAAGAAATCCAGCAAGACCAAATTCACCTGTCCTAATTGCGGCCAGAACGCTTGGGCCAAGCCCGGCGCGCATTTGATTTGCGGGGCCTGTCACGAGGACGCCGAGGGAACAATTTGCCAGTTACTAACGGACGATCCAGAGGACGAAGCGGCTTAATGCTTCCCCGCTTCCTCTAGAAAAGCTCAACACGCGAACCGCTTCACCATTAATCAATCACCGCAAAGGCACATATGGAAAATCACCACCCTGACACCGACGGCAAAATCTCCACGTTCATAGTTATACCGACTAACTTCCTCGATGCTGATAGAAAGTGGTTTCGGCTCCTCATTACTTCTGTACTTAAATCTTTAAACGCTTTGGAGCCCAGCGAGTCCAAACGCACCCCCATTCAATCCACTTTAAGGAGGTCCCTGAGATGCCGCATAAAAAGCCGACCTTCATAACTAAGTGGCGGAATCCAACTACCGCCGAACTGGCCCTACTAGCATGGATGCTTGAACTAGATCGCATTGGCACGGCCGACAGCTTACCCGGCTTTCCCATGAACCCGCGCGTTTTGCACGGCGTCAATCTTTTCCTTCGATACTACGAGATGGGCCTAAGTCCACGCAGTGCTATCGAGTTCAGCCACAGCCGACAAGTTTTCCCGAAAAAAGGAACTTAAAGGAACGCCATCAAAGTGAGTTTGAACACGCGCAATAGAGAAATACGGACGAGCCTTTTTATAGCCCGCCCGCATCTCTTCGGCTCAATCCCTGGTCAAAAGCCGAATGCTTCTGCTTTCGGCGTCGATCACAAGGAGGCATCTAACCATATTCACAGGCTGGTCAAGCAGATTGGTCACGATGACCTCTCCACTATAGAAGCCGTCGCCACCTCGGCTGAACTCGCCATACAGGCTGAAATTAGTCAGCAGTTTCGTCAAAAACTCAGGCAGCAGACCCAGGTGATTGCTTTGGGTGTCGTCGGCCATGTCCATCTTCCTTTCGCTTTGCAACCCACTCGATGGCGGGAATGCAACCAGAAGAAAACCGCCGTGAATGAGGGGCATGGCGGAGAATTTTTTTATTTCCCGGAGGCTCGGCCATTGACGGGGCGCAGCGATCAGCGGCGACCCGTCATGGCGAAATTAAAAAATTGTCTGCTTGAGCGGCAGCCGCTCCGCGGATGCTGCGTCCACTCATACGCGTCGGTTTTATTCTGGCTCGTATCTCTATTTTCCCTGATCGCTCGCGCGCATGGCCCGCCGCCCAATCTCAAACTAAGCGCTGCCGATTCTCCCAAAAACAATTTGAAGGGGCGTTTTTATGGATATTCAGAATACCAACGGCAAAGTCAACTCGAAGCTCGAAGCTCTCCGCGAAAAATTCAAAAAGGTGCAGGCGCAGATCGGCCAACTCGAAGCCAAGGACAAGGCCAAAGGCCGCCGAGAAGACACCCGATTAAAAATATTGATTGGGGCAGCGCACCTCGCAGATGCCCTCCAACATGACGAAACACGGGCGCGCGTTCGCACGGTCCTCGATCGCGCCATTACCGCACCGCATGACCGGGAATTTCTCAAACAGAAAGGCTGGCTTTAGACGAAAATAAATCAGCGCTTCGGAGAGACATCTATGAATCAAAGTGAGGAAGCGGCAACCGAATCAGAGTCAATTCTGAGCGCACCGTGGGGCGCTTTCTTGGGCGTCGCCGTGCCTCTCGCGGTTTATGTCTTCGCGAATCCCTGCCCCGTTGGGGAAAGCGAGGAGACTGCATGGACCTGGAATTTGGCGGCGCTGATAATTTGGGGCGCGCTCGGTGCTTTTTTCACCTGGCAGACCTGGGATGGCATTGAGCTCGGGCGGCGCGGCAAAATGTGGCGCGCGTCCGGTCCAGTGGAAAGAGAAAAGCTCAAGCGCGCATGGAAGAAAACGCCGCGCTGTCCTTCACACCCTATTTCTATTTTGTTTTGGACGGCGTTTTCGGCGTTGGCTGGCCTCTTGTCGGTGCAAGCTCAGGGATGGGGCTTTACCGTGGTCGGTACCCTATTTTTTTTCCTGGGATGGCTGTTTTTCGTGGCCGTGGTCCTTGAGAACTTGCCTGAGGATGAACCGCCCAAAGCAACGCTGTTGGGCGACGCTCGGCTCACGACGCATGAAGAATTAGAGGCCGCCGGTCTTATCGGTTCTTCTTTCGGTGAAGGCATCCGTTTGGGATTCGAACGGCTTCGTTCCGATGACGATGATGGGCCAGGTCAAGTCATCCGGTACAAAGGGCCGGGTAATCTCATCACCGTCGCCCCGCCTCGGAGCGGAAAATTTCGGGATGTGCTGGCCGCCGCGCTCATAGAATTTCTCGCCAGCTTGATCGTGATCGACCCCAAGGGCCAAATCTGCGCGGTAATCAAGCGCATGCGCGAAAAGCTAGGCCCTGTATTCGTATTGTCGCCATTCTACAAAGACCTCGAAAAACAGGGCGTTCAGCTTGGCAAGCCCGCGCGGTTCAATCCGCTAACAACCTTCGACTCTGGATCGGATACCTTCGCCGTCAAATGTGATGGTCTGGCCGAGGGCATTGTCGCGGAACAACCAGACGGGAAAAACCGCTTTTTTACCGGAGCCGCCCGCAATCTGATTTCCGGTTTCATCATATACATTATCGAAAGTCCGAAGTTTACGCCCGAACAAAAAACGCTCCCATATGTCTATGACCGGCTGACCAAGGAACCGTTCGCCTTCGCGCGTGAAGCCTTCGCCAATGGTAGCGATTTCGTCAAGCAACGGGTGGCTCCCTTTACCGGGCCGGAAGCCGAAAAAAACAACGCCATAAATGATGTTCTCTTCACCGCCAGAAGGGAGATGTCCTTCATCGGCAATGCCCCGATAGCTGAAAGTCTTTCCGGGTCCGATTTTGATTTTCGCGACCTCAAAAGAGGAAAAGTTCCTACAACCGTTTTTGTAGTTATACCGGCTGAATTTCTCGGGAGCGTGGGCAGCAAATGGTTTCGGCTCATCATTACCTCCGCCCTCAAAGCCCTGCTGGCAGCCGAACGCGGTCAGCGCGTGCTCATGGTCATCGACGAATTCGCGCGCATATCTTCCGAGGCGGGCAAGCTCAATGCCGTCCGGGATGCGATGGCTGATTCAGCGGGACTAGGCTTACAAATTTGGCCGATCATGCAAAACCTGGCTCAGTTCAAAGCCGATTTTCCGAATGAATGGGAGACGTTTTTAGGGGGGTGTGACGTTCAGCAATTTTTCAGACCGAGAGAACCATTCACCGCCGAATATATATCCAAGCTGACCGGGCAAAGGACCGTCGCCGTACCGGGCACCAGCACCAGCAGCGGAGCAAACGGCAAAAGCTCAACTTCCCTGAGTGTGAGTTATAAGGGGCAGCCCCTTTTTCTTCCCGACCAGATCATGCGTATGTCCGATGAGCGTTTTCTCATGTGGACGTCGGGTGCGCCGTTTGCCATCTCGGGATGCCGCGCGCCCTACTTTGATAAAAACCGCTGCCCCGAACTGCAGGGTCTTTACGACCCCGATCCCTATGAGCGGAAAGCCACGCCGGATGACGCACCGCCCGAGGACGAAAAGCCGGATCCTGAAATGACCCCTGAAGATGCCCGTGTCTGGTTGCGGCTTACGAAGCGCCGGGCCAAACGGAGGCAAATCGAAGCTGCGTGGAAAAGCGTCCTCAAGGAGGTCGCGTCTATTTCTGGCGTTGAGAATTCCTATCGCGAGTATCTGGCCCGGCAGATCAATGAAGCGCGTATCGTGTTGCTGCGCCAACTCGGAGCTTGAGTGGAAAAACCGCGTCACCCGCTTCGAGGCAAACGGATGGGAAATTTTCGCTCAGGGATGCCACCTGGAACCGGGCGACAGGACATGTGGCCCCTGCTCTCCACCCGGCCCACGGGCCAAAGATAGCGCTCAGAAGGAATTACAGCGTAATTCCCTTACTTGCTCTTGCTTGAGTTAACCAAGATTTATCGAGTCATTTCGAATCCTTAGTTGGTTAAAGAGCCATCGGGAAACACGGCGGGGGGCAAACGGACAAATAATGAAGCGGACTGTTCATTAGCTAGGCACTGTTCGCCACTTCTCGACTCTCCAGGTCAAGGAAATTGAAAGCAGCCAAAGCACAGGTCGATAATGGCTCCGCGACGGCGCGGACGCTGCGATCCGTGCTGGAAGCGACGGGCGATACCGCCAACGTCGAGAGGCTCTACAGGCTCCTGAGTGCCCAGGAAGCCGCTCACTTCCTGGGTCTCGCTGAGCAGACCGTTCGCGACATGACCTACCGCCGGGAACTCCCGTACACGAAAATAGGCGTCAGAGGCGTGCGCTACCGCTTGATCGACTTGATTTTATGGAGCGAAGAAAGGTCTCATCCTGCTCACGAGAGGTGAAAATTTATGGCTCGAAAGGGCTCTAAAGACCGGGGTCTTTTTGAATATCCGAAGGCGTCCGGGATTTTTTGGATAAGGTATTGGGACGCGAATGGCAAAGAACACACCGAAAAAATAGGACCAAAGGCGCTGGCGCGGAAGCGCTATATGCAGCACAAAGCGGAAATTCTGGAAGGGCGGTATTTTCCTCACAGTCGGCGGCGTGCGCCTGTCTTCGATGACCTGGTCGAGGATTACCGGATTGCGACGGCGCGGCGCGGAACGGCCATAATGAAAACGGATGCCGGATATCGGAGAGCTTTGGAAACGTTCGGCGGTCGTAGGGCTGAAACCATCACGGCGCGAGAGATCGAAGAATGGCGCGATCGACTGGCGACTTCGTTCGCCCCGGCCACGGTTGCACATTATTTGTCCATGATGCGAGCGATCTTTAATCGTGCAGTGCGCGACGGCAAGCTGTCGGCATCTCCGACGCGTGGCGTGGAATTCCCGGAAGAAAACAACGCACGGGTTCGCTATCTATCCGAAAAGGAAGATGGCGACCTGATGGAAGCGCTCCCTGATTGGCTGCGGCGGTTGGCCGTGTTCGGTATGCATACCGGCCTTCGGCTCGGCGAGTTGCTCGCGCTGCAATGGAACGACGTTGACCTGGTTTCACGTTCGCTGCATGTGCGCGAGGCAAAATCCGGCCAAGGCCGACGGCTTCCCCTTAATCAAACCGCCTTGTTGATTCTGGGTGAGCCAAAGTCGGGCTCAGTCTTCGGACCGGATTCGAACGCCGTGAGGATGCGTATCAATCGGCAATTCCGTAAGGCTGCCGAAGAAGCCTGCATTCCCAACATCCGGTTCCACGACCTACGACACACCTTCGCGTCACGACTCGTGATGGGCGGCATCGATATTTATCGTGCGCAAATCCTTCTCGGTCACAAGACGGCGCGGATGACCCAACGGTATGCGCATCTCTCGCCGGACTTCTTGCGGGAGGCGGTCGAGACGCTTGTTCGGGGTCCCGGTTAAACAGCGATTTTGAACGATTTCTGACGTGCTCGGACGATAAAAAACCCAAGTAATCGCTAGGTTTTCGTGATTGACAGAGATAGGTTTAGCGGCCTCTCACGTCGGTAACGCGGGTTCGACTCCCGCTGGGATCACCAAGGTTTTTTGCCTTCAGGGGCTGGTTTGACAGCCACATCTGACAGCCACCGACTTTCAAAAAGGCCGAACGATTCCATGGGAGTGATTGATCGGTGGATCGTTCGATATTTCGGCGCATTCGCCCGCAGTTCGATCTCCGCCGCTCTCGTCACGGGGCTTGGGCTGTTCGCTGGATTGTTGGGCTCGATATATACAAACGCGATCAAATCGGCCTTCCCGTTCGTACGCGGCTCGGGCCCGGTTTCTGTCGGTGCAGCTCTATTTTGGTGCGCTGCGCTCGTAGCGACCTTCCTATTTTTGTCGGCCAGCGAACTTCGGAAATCGACAGGCGGGCCTCTGAGGCAAAACTTGACGAGCGTTCCTCGGATCTAGCGCGATTGATACGCACAGTGCCTCCTTCCGACTTTCTATTTACCTTTCGCGAAATATTTCGGGAGTGCGGGGAAGCCTGGAGCGAGATTGTAGACTCTCATACTGAACTCACCGAAGGCACGGCTGAAGCGGCGATCCGAATTGTGCTGGGCGGCGCCGCGAAGCTCGCGAAGAAGTTTGATGGCGTTCCCGACGAGGTCATCTATGCCGCAAATATTATGCTCTTTACCCGCGCCGATCGGTTGGATGATAGAAGAATCGCCGAACTGAAACCGTCGTTGAGATTCGCGACGCCAGAGACGGATCTCCGCGCCCTCCGTGGCGTCTTGGTCATCGAAAGAGAACTTTCAACGACGACGCGGAGTGGCGCTTTGGGGCAGCCCGATGGCACAATTCTTCCGCTCGCACTCGGGGTTCCGCTCGAAATCCGCGATGAAAAAAGTCGAAAATGGAGGGTGCTTCCAGGCGCTCCGATGGCCTTTTGTACCGGCCGCATCGAGGCCTATTTGGACACCTTTACTCTGGGGGAATGGTGCAGGCGGGAGGGCGATTTTCCCGCAAGCATTGCGAACTCTATCGATGATTATTTTAGCAGCCAGCGCGCCGAAGCGGTTCGAAGCTTCATTTCGATACCTATGAAAGCTTCAGAGAGCGTCCCCATAGGAATCTTGAATATCCATCGGAACCGGCCTGGCTTACTGGAAGAGAAGGAGCCGGTCGAGCAATTCGCACCGCTTGTCGATCCCTTGATTTTTATATTGGTTAGACTACTGGATACACTGCAGACGCTGCGAGATAATAAATAGCTGACCCAGCGCGCTTTGCAGGAGTAGCACATGCCTAGAGAGACCGAAAAGAAGGAAAGCTCCCTGCGGGAACGTCTAAACGCCATTAGCAAGCGTCTGGATCGTGTAGACGTAGGGAACGCTCAGGCGAAAGTCGTCGAGTATGAACGCGATGGCGACCGAGTCTCGGTGATGATTCGTCCACGCGGGCGCGCTGATCGGGCCACGTAGCCGGATTCAACTTCCAATTATAGCGTCCATCTTGTCGGCTGCATCACGCATCATCGCTGGCATTACATGGCCGTACACATTCATCGTGACCGTGATCGATGAGTGTCCGAGCAGTTCCATGATCGCGCGCGGATGAACGCCTTGGTGTTCGCCCCTTGGTTCCTGCTGTTTTTCCATTACGCTATGTTGGTGAAGTCGCTGTTCGTTTAGTTTTCCCTTCACGCTCGACTGGACGCCTTCAATGCTATTGGTCCAAGATGCTTCAGGCTTGGAGTCTCGAAAGGGAGATGACACCATGACTGACCACGAAAAATTGCAAGTGCTGTTCGATCGAGTGCAAATCGGCGAAGTGATCCATCGCTACCCGGTCTCGATCGATTCGCGCGATTGGGAGCTCTTCCGTTCGATCTTTACCGATGAAATCCAGCTTTTACCTGGGTCCCCCGGCCGACCCCCTCAAACTCAGAACTGTTCGCGCCGATAAGTTCACCGAGCAGGTCACCGGCATCATCAGCCGTTTCGCCGTCACTCAACATTTTCTCACCGACTATCACATCGAGGTGAACGGTAACGATGCCGTCTGTCTGAGTTACATGCAGGCGCGTCACTTCAATCAGGGCCAGCCGACCTGGGACATGTGCGGTTACTATACATATAACCTGGTTCGAACCGGCGACGGCTGGAAGATTCCGAAATACACACTCACTATTACCTGGGAGGAGAACCGGCCTCCCGATTTGAGTATCTGAACGACGCGCGAACCCGCCGAGTATCGGGTGAGGTTTTGCCGTATTCCTCCGTCCTTATATAGATGAGTACCGCGGTTCAGGGGTTCGTCCGCTCCTCCGCACTAACCAGCCGAGCGCTCATTTAGATTTCGATGCGGCGAAGTTCGTAACGCGCAGGACCTCCTCGGTATGTTGTCCCAATGCAGGCGGCGGCAGACGGATCGATTCCGGAGTTTCCGAAAAGCACGCGACCGGCCGGACCATTTTTAAGCGCCCGGCGGTCGGATGATCGATCTCTGCGATCGCCTCAAGCGCCGCAACCTGCGGATGCGCCAGCAGCGACGGATAGTCCATGATCGGCACGGCGTCACCTCCGATACTCTTCACCAGATCGACCAGCTCTTCGCGGGTTCGATTCTCGAACGCCTTTTCCCAGATTGGTTTCACCTCGGTAGCATAGCGCCCGATACTGGTGGCAGCGCGTCCGTAATCACCGAAGCGCGGGTCGGCGAGTACCTCCTCCATCCCGAGTTCCATCACCAGCCGATCCCAGTCCTCGCTGTTGCCACGCCGCAGAATGAAGTAGAGCGCCCCGTTTTTCGTTTGATAGCCATAGTCGGGCGGCTTGGTGTAGTGGTCGAGATGGAAGCCGTACCAGTCGTCAGGATCGCTCATCGAAGACCACATGATTCCACGCATATGCAGCAGCGATCCGAACTCGCTCACCGCGACGCGCTGGCCTTCTCCGGTTCTGATTCGATGAAATAGTGCGGCGAGAATCGCCTGCGCGGCGAAAATTCCGGTGTTGAGGCTCGCGACGTCGGCCCCGACACGCACCGGAGGATCGCCGATTCGCCCCAGCGACGCCGCATACTCCGCCATCGCCTGCACCACCAGCTCGGAACCCGGGGCATCACGAAGAGCGCCGTCCTCGCCGAAAGGAGTTATCGAACAGTAGACCAGTTTCTGATTCGCGCCCTGGAGTTGAGCGTAGCCGAGTCCCACCGTTTCCGCCGCATTGGGGGCAAAATCTTCCACGATGACATCGGCGCCACAAGTTAGTCGCGCGGCGGCCTCACGGCCTGACGCGGTTTCGAGGTCAAGTACGACGCTCTTCTTGTTGCGATTGAGGCTGAGAAAAACCGCGCTCTCGTCACCAACGAAGGGCGGACCCATCCGGCGCGCGAAGTCTCCGGCGGGTGGCTCGATCTTGATGACCTCAGCACCGGCATCGCCGAGCTGCATTGTGCAAAAGGGTCCGCAGAGTCCCTGGGTAAAGTCGATGACGCGAAAGCCGTCGAGACTTCCCGCATTATTCATTTCGACACACCCACGCTACGGTCGTCGACGATTCCGAGATCCCTTAGGACCTCAGCGGTATGTTCGCCCGGCTTGCCGCCAGCTCGAATCGGACCCGCCGGTGTGCGCTCGAACTTCCACGGCAGGCCATCGACCGCCATCTGACCCCAGTGCGGCGTATTGAGTTCGACGATATGCCCGTTTGCGATGACCTGCGGATGGTTCCGTAACTCCTCGAACTTGAGGAACAGCCCGTTAGGTACCTTCTCCTGGTTCAGGCGGATCGTCCACCACTCCGCGGGTTTCGTTTTTAAGCGCTCCGTCAGAATCGGGATCAGCTCATCGCGATGCTTGACCCTGAGCGGATTCGTCGCGAAGCGCTCATCGGTAATCAGCTCGCCGAGCTTGAGCGCACGGCAGAAACCAGGCCATTGTTCATCGCGCTCGACGCCAATCGCCAGATATCTCTGATCCTCACATATAAACGCCTGATGCGGCGCGGTCGTGGCCGCGGCACTGCCGAGTGGGGCGGGCTGTGTCCCGGTCGCGAAATATTCGGCGAGCCGGGTCGTCTGCAACGCCATCGCGGCCGTCAGCATCTCGATTTCGATCCGCTGGCCGCGCCCCGTCCGCTCGCGTGCGATCAGCGCCTGCAGCACGGCCTGCGTGATCGTGGTCGCGGTCGTGAGATCCAGGTGCGCCAGATGACGGAACAATTCGCCGCGTCCATGCTTGGGCCCGGTAATGCCGCACCACCCGCAAAATGATTGCACCGTCGGATCGATCCCGGCCTCACCCGCCATCGGGCCGGTGCGCCCGTAAGCGGACGCGGCGACATAGATCATCCGTGGATTAATTTTCGCGACAACCTCATAACCGAGTCCGAGCCGCTCCACCGCGCCGGGCCGCATGTTCTGCACGAATACATCGCTGTGCGCGATAATCTTGAGCGCGATCGCGCGGTCGGCCTCCTTCTTGAGGTCGAGTTCGATCATCCGCTTGTTGTGATTCGCCGAAATATAGAGCACCGAATTGCCCTTGATCGTCGGCGGCACCATGTGCGAGAGCCGGTCGCCTCCAGGCGCTTCGACCTTGATAACGTCGGCGCCCAGCGCGCCAAGCAGTTTGGTTGCCCACGGCCCGACCGCTGCGATCGTCAAATCGAATACGCGGATGCCCTCGAGAATTTTCGCCATGGAGATTCCCTCCCTTGCATTCAGACCGCGTACCGCACAAATTTCGCCAACACAAATTTTGCTAAAATGATTTCGTCGGTCACGTCATCGAACTATTTCGATTATTTGATCGCTTTGACAAGAGGCGAGTCCGTGTACGCCGGGATCCTCGATCCTTCATGAATTTGCAAATTGCATCCTGATTTCTCTAGTTTGACTCAAACCCAATCTGTCCTGTGAGTAATGATGGCAAAAGCAGCGCAAGTTCAGCCAACCCCTGGCGTCAAGCCGGGCACGTATAGCGACGGGCATCCGCTCGATACGGTCCACTACCTCGAATCGAAGCTCATCCTTAAACCGGATCGCTTTGTTGCTCCTCCCACATTTCGTGATTTCGGCAAGTTGGCACGCAAGGCTGCCGAAAAGCTCGACATCGGCTTTTCAACCGCAGGCTTCAAAGATCTTCGGCCACGCATCAGGGAGGTCGTTTTCCTCGACACCAAGGACTTCAGCCTCTACAACAACGCATTCATCCTGCGCCGGCGAGTTGCATACGAGGACGGCTTCCCCGTGGGCAATCCTGAAATTGTCTTCAAGTTTCGGCATCCCGACTTGCAAACCGCCGCCGAAATGGACGTGCGACCGAACCTCCTGGGTGAATTCCTGATCAAATTCAAAGCCGAGGCGTTGCCGCTCAAGAAAAAAATAGGCGGGTGTCGGTTGTTGTACTCCCACAATGTCGAGTTCGAGTTGCTGCGCGAGATGCACAGTGCCTCGATGGCGGAGCTCGCGGAGTTCTTCCCCGCGTTGAGCAAACTCAAGAAATCGTCGAAAAAAATCGCATTGGTAAATCACACGATCGTCGAAGAAGTTCTGCAGGATCTCGGTGTACTCGATTTCGGCAAAGGAGTCACCGCCAAGGCGAATGCATCGCTGTGGCGTGAGCGCGGCGATCACAAACTCCTCATCGGGGAATTCGCGTTCGAGTGTAAATTCAAAAGGCGAGACGACCTCCGCGACAAGGCGCTGGACAAGGTCAGGCGCTTTTTCATTTTGCTGCAGGACATCGCGAGCGATTGGATTTCCCTCGGTACGACCAAGACCGGGATCGTCTATCGTCTCAAGGGCAATCCGCCGCAGAGCCACGAATAGCGCTTACGCTTTCCGCGTGCCTCTCGGCGTTTTCCCGATATTGCCCATATCCTGTTAGCTGAACTGGCGAATCAATCCGGCGTAACGCTCCAGCACAGGCCATTGCGTGTCCGGAGTCCCCGTCGGTATCAGGAAAAGCACGCGATGGAATCCGAGTTTCAGCAGCTCGCGAATGCGGCCCTCGATTCCGCTGGCGGGCGCCATCTCGAAGGCGGTCAGCACGCTCAAATCGATATCCTTGAACGACCGCCCGCGCCGCCCAACTTCGACTCGTATCGCTTCGATCCCGCCCGCCAGATCAACGCCGGCATCGACCGGAAACCAGCCGTCGCAATATTCGGCCACGCGCTTAGGCACATACTTCGACCACGCGCCCATCAGTACCGGTGGTCCACCGGCCTGCACCGGCTTGGGCCAGCACCAGATCGGATCGAAGTTCACGAACTTGCCATGGTACTCCGCCTCGTCCTTGGTCCAGATCTCTCGAATCGCCAAAATTCGCTCGCGCGTCACCTTCCAGCGGTCCTTGTAGTCCACGCCGTGATCAGCCATCTCCTCCGCATTCCAGCCCGCGCCGATGCCAAAGAGCACGCGGCCATTCGCCACGCGATCGAGACACGCGACGGCCTTAGCCAGATTGATCGTGTGATGCTCCGGCACCAGACAAACCGACGTGCCCACCTTGAGCTTCTCGGTAACCGCTGCAACTGCGGTTAGCGCGACGAAGGGGTCGTAGAATTCCTTGTAGTACTGAGGCAGCTCGCCACCCATCACGAAGGGCGTCTTGCGGCTGGTCGGAATATGGGAATGCTCCCCGAACATGACGGACTCGAAGCCATTCGCTTCCGCCCAGCGTCCGAGTTCGGCTGGTTGAATCGTGTAATGCGTTGGTATCCCAACGAGCCCGAAATCAGCCATAAATTCCTCCTTCCGGTCGTTTCGGAATTGGCAATCGCCGAGGTTCGGCCGGCTTGATTTTAAAACCTACGAACAAATGCGCGAAATGTCCATCCGCACGCAGATTTAGGTAGTGGGCGGTTCTGGCGCGTGCCGATTTGGGGATAGCGCGCTTACTCATTGACCGAGGGTCTCATCGATAAGCGTCGCAAGACCGATTTGCCGCTTGGCCCAATCGAAAGTGCAGTCCCACAGGCCAGCCCAAGACCGTTGCGCTGATGGTCAATCACCATGAAGTTTTTGCAGGGCGCAGCCCGCATCCTAAAC
>Ga0182024_10002579_pt1 | contig 44693 bp, 48 predicted proteins | sample P32metaG_FD_120480 | JGI IMG/M metagenome (GOLD analysis project Ga0182024, IMG submission 120480) | Permafrost microbial communities from Stordalen Mire, Sweden - P3-2 metaG (Illumina Assembly) | ecosystem: Environmental > Terrestrial > Soil > Wetlands > Permafrost | place: Sweden: Stordalen... | reverse complement strand
GGTGCCGCGCGCCGAGCTCGAAGGCGAGATGGGCGACAGCCAGCCCGGCCTGCAGGCGCGGCTGATGAGCCAGGCGCTGCGCAAGCTCACCGCCTCGATCAACCGCTCCAACACCATGGTGATCTTCATCAACCAGATGCGCATGAAGATCGGCGTCATGTACGGCTCGCCCGAGACCACGACCGGCGGCCACGCGCTCAAATTCTACGCCTCGGTGCGCCTCGACATCCGCCGCATCGGCGCCATCAAGGAGCGCGACGAGGTGGTCGGCAACCAGACCCGCGTCAAGGTGGTCAAGAACAAGCTGGCGCCGCCGTTCAAGCAGGTCGAGTTCGACATCATGTACGGGGAGGGCATCTCCAAGGTCGGCGAATTGATCGATCTCGGCGTCAAGGCGGGCGTGGTGGAAAAGTCCGGCGCCTGGTTCTCCTACGACAGCCAGAGGGTCGGCCAGGGCCGCGAGAACGCCAAGACCTTCCTCAAGGCCAATCCCGACATCGCGGTGAAGATCGAGGCGGCGATCCGCCAGAACGCCGGCCTCATTGCCGAAAAGATTCTCGCCGGCGAGCAGGCCGCCGGCGACGGTGACGGTGACGACGACGCCGCGGAAGGCTGAGCGCGCCGCGCAGGCGCGCGCCGACGCTCGCCACCTAACCGACGGCGAGCGTCGGGGCCTCAATTCTCTGGGGAACACGTCTCCTCGGAAGCACGCATCCCTTCGTGAAAACGCAGATGGCCGGGCACAAGCCCGGCCATCTGCGTCGCCTTCTACAAACTTTGATCGGCTTACCAGTTGACGATGGTGTCGCGGCGTTCCGCCGTCCAGCTGCCCGAGCAGTCGCCGCCGCTCCAGTGGCCGGCGCCGTTCTGGCCGCCGAGGCGGCCGGTGCCGGTCGCGCTCGAGGAGCCGTGGCTCACCGTCACGGTGATGGCGCCGGTCGGCGCGACCTTGCCGGAGATGCTGAAGGCGCTGTCGCCGGCGTTGAGCAGCATGCCGTTCTGAATGCGGATCGGATAGCGATAGCCGCGGTCGCAGGCGCCCTTCTCGGTCACGATCGAGACGCTCCACAGCCCGTCGTAGCGCGGCACCGCGAAGCTCGCGGTGGCGGCCAAAGTGGCGGCTGTGGCGATGAGCGCGCAGGCGGCGCCCCGGCGGATGCGATTCGCGAAATTGGTCATGGCACAGTCATCCCTCTTAATCGTTGCGGGCCACGCCCGCATTGGATGCGGACGATCACGTTGGACGCTTCGATGGGCCGTGATTTTTCCCGCTCACCCCGTTAGTCGCAGCCGGAGCGAAAACGGTTCTAAGCGACAAAGGTTCAAATACCGTGCATTTACGCCTTGAATTTGCCGAGGAACGGCCATAATGGCCTTGGGTCGTTCCAGAAAATTATAATTAAATCAAGTCATTACTGGCGGACGTTGCCGCGGAAGATTTATGCGGCGGGCTGCCATGATTGGGGGTCGCGGCGCGCTGCGGTCAGGCGGAGATTGGTTTTTTGAATCGGAGCGCTATGGCCCGGCGCCATCGGCCCCGCCAGCTGCCCCAGTCCCGGGCGCCGGGGCGGCCCCGGCCGCCGGGGCCGGCGGATCGGACGAGACCAGGCGGTAGCCGACGCCGAGCTCGGTTAGCAGGATACGCGGCTGCGTTGGGTTGGCCTCGATCTTGCGGCGCAGCTTGCGCACGAAGATGCGCAGATAATGGGTGTCGTCGACGTGCTCGTTGCCCCATACCTCCCGCAGCAGGAACTGGTGGGTGACGACGTTGCCGGAGTGCTGGGCCAGAATCTGCAGCAGGCGGTACTCCTTGGGGGTGAGCGCGACGCGCTGCTCGTTGATCGACACGGCGCGGGCGGCGAAATCGATAGCCAGCGCCCCGAACTTGATGACCGGCTCGCCGCGCGCGGCGCGCAACTGCCGCCGCATCGCCGAATGTGCCCGCGCCAGCAGCTCGGCCATGCCGAACGGCTTGACCACGTAGTCGTCGGCGCCGAGCTCCAGGAGCCGGACCTTTTCCGCCTCGCTGGCGCGCACCGAAAGCACGATCAGCGGCACGCTCGACCACGCGCGCAGCCGCTCCAGCACGTCGCTGCCGTCCATGTCGGGCAGGCCGAGATCGAGGATGACGAGGTCGGAGGGTTTGAGCGTTGCCGCGCGCAAGGCCTCGGCGCCGGTCTCGGCCTCCTGCACCGAAAAGCCGTCGAGCTCGAAGCCGGTGCGCAGGAAGCGCCGGATCTGGACCTCGTCGTCAACGACGAGGACGGACGCCGCAATCTCAGTCATCGACAGTGCTCTCCAAGGGCGCCGCCTCGCCCGACATCGGCAGATGGATCGATACCGTGGTGCCGCGGTCGGCGCCCTCGCTCTCGACGTCGACCTTGCCGCCGTTGGCGGTGATGAAGGCGTCGGCGATCCACAGCCCAAGCCCGGAGCCCGACGTGGTCACCGCGTGGCGCGCGCCGCGGAAGAAGCGCTCGCCGACCTGAAGCTTCTCCTCGCCGGTCAGCCCGGCGCCGTGATCGTTGACCGAGAGCACGACGGTCTGCCCGTTGGGCCGGGCGGCGACGCGGATCGGCGAGCCCAGCGCCGAGTATTTCGCGGCGTTGTCGAGGATCTGCACCAGCGCCTGCTCGACCTGGCCGGGATCGACATGGACGATCGGCAGGTTGGCGTTGAGGTCGAGCGTCACCGGATGGCCGGCGAGCCGGCGCCGGCGGTGCTCCAGCGCCGCGTTGACGATGTCGACCGGCTCGACCCATTGCAGTTTCGGCCGCACCTGCTGGCGGCTGATGGTGGTGGCGTCGAGCAGGTTCTGGATGTCGATATTGAGACGCTCGGCCTCGTCGCGCACCACGGCGGCGAGCGACTGCAGCCGCTCGTCCTTGGCGAGCGCCGGCGCGTTGTGCAGGATGGTGGCGGCGCCGAGGATGGAGGCGAGCGGGGTGCGCAATTCGTGCGACACCGAGCCGATCAGCGCTTCGCGCAGCAGCTCCGTCTCCGAGCGCATGCGCGCCTCGTTGAGCACGCGGGCGACGTCGAGCCGCTCCAGCGTCGCCGCGGCGTCGGCCAGCGCATCGTCGATGCGCTGGCGCATGTCGGACAAGGCCTCGCCCGAAACGCTGCCGAGATCGACGGCGAGGATGCCGAAATCGGGCGTCTTCGGCGACACCCGGCGAATGAGCCAGACGTTGCCGTTGGCATCCTGGACCGTGCGCTCGAGCCCTTCGGCCTGCTCGATCTGGGTGAGCTCGGCGTGCACGCTTTCGGGCACGGCGCGCGCATTGCAGGCGTCGGCGGCGCCGAGCAGCACCACCTTGCGCTGGACCAGGTTGGCGAGGTGATGCTGGATCGCGACGAAGATCTCGGCGGCGCTCGGCGCCGTCGCCAGCCGGCGCGAAAACGCATAGAGGTCGCCCATCTCCTGCTCGCGCTTGCGCGCGATGGTGGTCTGGCGCTTGGCCGAATTGGCCAGGTGCGACACCACCACGGCGACGATCATGTACAGCAGCAGATTGAGGGCTTCCTGCGGCGAGGCGACCTTGAAGCTGTAGAGCTGCGCGAAATACAGATAGCCCGACAGGATGACGCCGGCGACCGCGGTGACCAGCGCCGGAATGACGCCGAGGTGGTAGCCGGCCAGCATCACCGGGACGAGATAGAGCACCGAGCCGCGCAGGATGCCGAGATATTGGCGCAGCACGACGGCGACGGCGGTCGTGACCGCAACGAGCAGCAGCGCGACCGCGATGCCGCGCAGCTCCCGACGTAACGCCGGATGGCTGAAGATCGCTCGCACTTTCCAGGCGCCGTTTCGAAAAACCATCAGCTCGCACCCAACATCAACATAGGACGCGGGAGGCTTGCCGGCCAGCCCCGTGGCCCTGGACGGTCCTCGCACAGCGCATAGCCGGTGATTTTCGTTAACACCGCGGCTGCCGGCATGCGGCACTTAACGGCGTCGCGCGCGCCGCGAACGGCGCGGTCCGCCGTCGTGATCTAAAATTTACGCGAGGGGAGTCCAAATTTATTTTAATTTTATGCGGGAGCGTCGCGACGCGATCATTCCGTGCGCCCCGCGCAGGCGGTGCCGAATCAAGGTGCCTATTTGCTGCGCACCACCTCGGCATATTTGGGCGCCTCCTTGAGGAAGCCGCGATTGAGCATCCAGTCGACCTTTTCCTGGAATTCCTCCGGGCGATAAGTCTTTACCCCGACGAGTTCGGGCATCAGGCCGTGCTCGCGTTGCTCGGGCGCGAGATCGCGCAGAACTTCTTGGCGCGAGCGGTCCTCGTTCTCGTTGAGCCACGCGATGGCGCGGTTGAGCGCGCGGCGCAGCTTTGCCGCGGTTTCTTCGTCGACATCGTTGCCGGCGACGATGCCGCCGCGCCAGCGCAGGTCGGCGAGCTTGCGCGCGCCCGCCGCGAGCGCGCGGCCGACCAGCGGCTCCATCAGGGCGGCGGCCTGCGTGGTGCCGCCGATGAGCGCTTCGAGGCGATCGTTGGCGTGCACCAGCGTGATCTCCTCGAACGGCACGCCGGCCGCTTCCAGCGCCTCGATCGCGGCGTAGAACGTGCCGGCATGCCAGGTGACGGCGATCGGCACGCTGCGCAGTTCGGCGAGCGAGGTGATCGGCGATTGCTTGCGCACCATGAGCGCGCCGGTGCGCACGGTGCTGTCGAGGCCGATGATCTTGCCGCCGCCGAGCGCCTGCACGCGCTCGATCGCGCCCCATTCGCAGACCGGATAGACTTCGAGCGCGCCCTCCCGTAGCTGCGATTCCTTCCATCGCTTGGAGAAATCCTCGACGCGTCCCGCCGCGCCCTGCGGATTGTCCTCGTGATATTCGACGTCCAGTCCCTCGGCGGCAAAGAAGCCTTGCTCGACCGCGACGCGCCAGGGGCGGTCATGGGCGTTGCTGTCGCTCTGCAGACGGATGGTGCGTGTCATGATCGTCCTTGCTGATCGCGGTTGCCGCGGCGTCTTCGCCGCGCGCTGGACAAGTGGTCGGTTCGTTCACTCGCCGTCATCTGCGCCCCGGAACGGCTCGTCGTAGCCGTGGCGGCTGGAATAGAAAAGGAGCGCCATGAGCCCGCAGCCGACCAGCAGCGAGAAGCCGACGCCTAACGCCATGGCCACGTAGCCGACCGCTGGCATGGGCGGCCCGTTGAGCGAAATCCAGGCGCCGGCGGCATACCACGCCGCGGCCGCCAGGATGACGAGCAACGGCGCGATCAACGCGATCGTTCCCAAGGTGCGAAGATTGACGCGCCATCTTGCCATTGCGTTCAGATAAGCCGCCGCCCGCCCGGAATCCACCGGCGCCCCTCGATTTGCCGCAGCCAGTCACAAAGACGGCCGATCGCTCGGCCGTCGGTTCTTCAGCTCTTGTCTTCAGCTCTTGCGCAGGAACACATAGTCGGCGGAATAGGGCACGCTGCGGATGTCGCTCGCCTTGGTGCACGAGCCCTGCAAGACCCCGCCGTGGGTGTTGACGCGCTGGATGGTGGTGACGTCCTCGAGCGCGCCCTTGCCGCGGTGATCGACGATCTCGAGCTTGAGCCAGGGAATGTCGCCTGCGGTCGCGCCCGGTGCGTTGCCGACCGACTTGGCGGTCACGGCGCTGCCGTCGACGTGCTCCCAGGTCGGGCCGGCGAAATGCCGCCCGATCGTCTTGCCGTCGAGCATCAGCGTCGCGATCGGCTCACGGAACGACCAGCTGAGCTTGCCGTCGGTGCCGGGCTTGCACTCGTAGAGCTGCGCGCCGCTGGCGTGCACCGTCGTGATCACCGCCTCTCCCGGCGCCGTGATCGCCGCCGGCATCTGCGCCGTCGCGGCACCCGCGTAACCGGCGGCCGCCGCGACCAGGAGTCCAGAAAGGCACAGATTCCAATTTCTGTTTGTGAACATGGTCAGGGTCTCCATTAACTCTGAAAGGCAGATTGCCGCTGCCTTATGATCCCCCCTGGGCCATTGCCGTCTTGAGATTTTCATCCACCTTGTCGAGATACCCGGTGGTTGTGAGCCATTTTTGCTCCGGACCGATCAGCAGCGCAAGGTCCTTGGTCATGAAGCCCGCCTCGACCGTGCCGACCGTGACTCTCTCCAAGGTGGCGGCGAATTTCGCCAGCGCGGCATTGTCGTCGAGTTTGGCGCGGTGGGCGAGGCCGCGGGTCCAGGCGAAGATCGAGGCGATCGAATTGGTCGAGGTCTCGCGGCCCTTCTGGTACTCGCGGAAATGCCGCGTCACGGTGCCGTGGGCGGCCTCGGCCTCGACCACCTTGCCGTCCGGCGTGATCAGCACGGAGGTCATCAGCCCGAGCGAGCCGTAGCCTTGCGCCACCGTGTCCGACTGCACGTCGCCGTCGTAGTTCTTGCAGGCCCAGACGTACCCGCCCGACCATTTCAGCGCCGCCGCGACCATGTCGTCGATCAGGCGGTGCTCGTAGGTGATCTTCTTTGCCGCGAACTTGTCCTTGAATTCCTTGTCGAACACTTCCTGGAAAATATCCTTGAAGCGGCCGTCGTAGACCTTGACGATGGTGTTCTTGGTCGAGAGGTAAAGCGGATAGGAGCGGTTGAGCGCGTAGTTCATCGAGGCGCGGGCGAAGTCGCGGATCGAGTCGTCGAGGTTGTACATCGCCATGGCGACGCCGCCGCCGGGGAACTGGAACACCTCGCGCTTGATCTCCTGGCCGTCGTCGCCGACGAAGGTGAGGTAAAGCTTGCCCTTGCCCGGCACCTTGAAGTCGGTGGCGCGGTACTGGTCGCCGTAGGCGTGGCGGCCGATGATGATCGGCTGGGTCCAGCCGGGCACCAGCCGCGGCACATTCTTGCAGATGATCGGCTCGCGGAAGATGACGCCGCCCAGGATGTTGCGGATGGTGCCGTTCGGCGAGCGATACATTTCGTGCAGATCGAATTCCTTCACGCGCGCCTCGTCCGGCGTGATGGTCGCGCATTTCACCGCGACGCCGACCTTCTTGGTCGCTTCCGCCGCCTCGACGGTGATCCGGTCGCGCGTCTCGTCGCGGCTTTTCATGCCGAGATCGAAATACATCAAGTTGATGTCGAGGTAGGGGTGGATCAGCTTGTCCTTGATGTCTTGCCAGATGATGCGGGTCATCTCGTCGCCGTCCATTTCGACGACGGGATTGGCAACTTTGATCTTCGCCATGTCAGTTGAGACCTTTGCCGCGCGGAGTGGACGGAGGAGGGAGGCGGCGGGGACGGTGCGCGTCGAACGGGATGCCCGCGGCGCCGGCGGCGTCGCTATAGCATCCGTGAGGCGAGGGAGAAAGCCGACAGTGACGGGACGGATCGCGCTCCTCGAAAGCGTGCACACTGCCCAAGATGCTGGCACCGCTGCAGGCCTCGTGTTAGCTTGTCGTCACGCCGGGAAAGCGCCAATATTTCCGTCAGTTCGGGAGCCGTCTGGGTCACCGGATCAAGGCGTCTTGCGTAAGAGTTGGACGGTGCCGCCCAAGCCGATGCAGACCAACCGCTCCGCTGCCGTCGCTCCGCTCGCCGTGCGCGCGCCGCGCCGGCGCCGGCGCCGGCTTGGCGAGCGCGCCGCCAATCTCGCGCCGCCGATCCTCGTCACCATGGCGGTGCTGGTGATCTGGGCGGCAGCGGTGCGAATTTTCGAAATTCCGGACTATCTGCTGCCGGCGCCGCAGGCGGTGGCGGCGCGCATGGTCAAGGAATGGCCGCTGCTATGGAAACACGGCGTCTACACACTGATGTCCGTCCTGACCGGCTTCGCGTCCGGCGTCGTCATCGGCGTGGCGCTCGCGTGCGCCATCGTGCTCAGCCGCGGCATGGAGCGCGTCGCCATGCCGTTCCTGGTGATGTCGCAGACCATACCCAAGGTGGCGATCGCGCCGATCCTCGTGGTCTGGCTCGGCTTCGGCATCCTGCCGAAAATCGCCATCGTCTTTCTGATTTGCTTCTTTCCCATCGTGGTATCGACCGTGGTCGGACTAAAGAGCGTCGAGACCGACATGATCGACCTGGTGCGTTCTATGGGGGCGCGAACCGTCAAGATCATGCTGCGGGTGCGCGCACCCTCGGCGCTGCCGCAGATGTTTGCCGGATTCAAGATCGCGGTCTGCCTCGCGGTGGTCGGCGCGATCGTCGGCGAGTTCGTCGGCTCCGACCGCGGCCTCGGCTACCTGCTGCTGACCTCGACCGGCACGCTCGACGGCACGCTGGTGTGGTCGGCGCTGTTTGTCCTGATCGCGATGGGCGTTACATTGTTTGCCATCGTGTCCAAGCTGGAACGCCTGGCGATCCCCTGGCACGTCTCGGTGCGGGCCGAGGAAGCGGCCATGTACCAATCCTGATGATGTATCAATCCTGACGGTGAGAGGCGGATGACCAAGACCAGCTTGCAGCGAGCCTGCGCGGCGGCGGCCGCACTGCTGCTCGGCGCCTTTGCGCAACCGGCCGGCGCGGCCGATGCCGTCAGCTTCCGACTGGACTGGACGCTGTCCGGCTATCATCTGCCGTTCTACTGGGCCAAGGACAAAGGCTACTACGCTGCCGAGAATCTCGACGTCGAGATCAAGGAGGGCGCCGGCTCCGGCAAGACCGTCGCGCTGATGGCGGGCCGGCAGGACGACATCGGGCTGGCCGATTACATGTTCATGTCGGTCGGCGCCGCCAAGGGCATGAAGCTCAAAGGCATATTCGGCGAGGTCCAGGACGGCGCCTGGGCGATCATTTCGCCGGCCGACCGGCCGATCACTAAGCCGGCGGACCTGATCGGCAGGTCGGTGGCGACCACCGCGGACCATAAGTCGATGCTCGATCTTCTGCTGGCGATCAACAAGGTTCCGCCCGATGAGGTGAAGATCCAGGTGACCAGCCCCGCCACCCGCAACACCGTGTTCGTCAACGGGCAGGTCGATAGCTTCATCAGCGTCGTCATCGGCTCGCCGCTCGATCTCGTGGTGCTGGCGAAGCAGGGCAAGGGCAAGCCGGTGCATTTCATGCAGTTCGCCGATTTCGGCATCGCTCCGATGGGGCAGGGCGTCATCGTCAACGATCGCAGCATCGTCGAAAAGCCCGACATGCTGCGGCGCTTCGTGCGGGCGAGCGCGCGCGCGCTCGACCAGGTCGTCAAGCCCGCGAACACCGAGGAGGCCGTGAACGCCGCGATGCGGCTCTCCGGCGCGCGCGAAGAGCGCCGCGATTCGGTGAAGCTGCAATGGCTCGAGACCGTGCCGCGGCTGCGCACCAAAAACACCGAGGACCACCCCTACGGCTGGATGAGCAACAAGGACTGGGCGGTCGCCGTCGACATTTTCATGAAGACCGGGCAGCTCGACAAGCCGATCCCGCTCGGGAGCCTGTACACGAACGATTTCGTGCCGACCAACTGATGCAAACGACAACCACCGGCACGCACGCGATCGGCGCAGAGGTCATCGGCATCGAAGGCGTGAGTCTCATCTACCGTTCCAAGAACGCCGCGGTGCATGCGCTCGACAATGTCTCGCTGGCGGCGAGCGACCGCGAATTCGTCGCGCTCCTAGGCCCCAGCGGTTGCGGCAAGAGCACCTTGCTCAAGCTCGTCGCCGGCCTCATCCCGCAGTCGAGCGGTGTGATCCGCGTCAACGGCCGGCCGATCAGCGGCCCGACGCCATCGATCGGCATCGTGTTCCAGAGCCCGCTGCTGATGGCGTGGCGCACGGTGCTGGACAACGTGCTGCTGCAGATCGAGATCCGCGATCTCAGTGTCGCCGCCTACCGCGACGACGCCCGCGATCTCATTCGCCTGGTCGGGCTCGACGGTTTCGAGGATGCCCATCCGCATCAGCTATCGGGCGGCATGCAGCAGCGCGTCGGCCTGTGCCGCGCCCTGATCCACGATCCGGACCTGCTCGTCATGGACGAGCCGTTCGGCGCGCTCGACGCCATGACCCGCGAACAGATGAATGCCGAGCTGCAGCGCATCTGGATCGAGCGCCGCAAGACCGTGCTGTTCATCACCCACAGCATCGCCGAAGCGGTCTATCTTGCCGACCGCGTCCTGGTCATGTCGCCGCGGCCGGGCCGCATCGTCGGCGAGATCGTCGTCGATCTGCCCCGGCCGCGCACGGTCGCGACCACGGAATTGCCGGCCTTCGTGCACTTCACCCGCGAAGTCCGGCGGCTGTTGAACACTGCATCCGTCATCGAGTAGCAAACATGAAGACCATCGATGCAAAATCGTTTTGGAGCGCCGTCGGACAGCGTGCGCTGGGCGTGTCGGTCGTCACTGCTGCGGGCGCGGGCGGCCCGGCGGGCTTCCTCGGCCTGTCGTCCGCGCATGTGTGCGCCGATCCGCCGCTGATGCTGGTGTCGATCGACAAGAAGACCAGCGCGCTGCAGCCGGTGCTGGAGAGCCGGCACTACGCCATCAACTATCTCGCCCACGACCAGCAGGCGATCGCCGACATTTTTGGCGGCAGGTCGGCGCTCAAAGGCGTCGAGCGGTTCGGCACCGCCGCCTGGGGACGACTGTCGACCGGCGCGCCCGTGCTGGCGGACGCCGCGGGCGCGATCGACTGCGTCCTCGAAGAGGCGATCGAGCGCTTCGGCGTGGTGATCGCGCTCGGTCGCGTCGTCGATTTCAGCACCAGCACGCGCCCGCCTCTCGTCTTCCTGCGCGGCCGATATTTTTCGCCGCCGGCCACGACCGAGGCGGCGCCATGAAGCCGCAGATGCATCTCGCGATCGACGTGTCGTGGACGCAGGTGGAAACCACCTGGCGCGAGCCCGGCGCCCGCGTCGGCCGGCACTACCCGGACATCGGCCTGTTCGAGGACATTGCGCGCGTCGCCGAGCGCGGGCTCATCGATCTCATCTTCTTCGGCGACAGCACCGGCATCCCCAACACCTGGAAAAACTCGATCGACGACGCGGTGCGCTACGGCGTGGCCTGGCCGCGCCTCGATATGAGCCCCTGGATCGCCGCGATGTCGCGGGTGACCAAGCACGTCGGCTTCGGCCTGACCTATGCGACCACCTTCATGCATCCGTTCTACGTCGCCCGCCTCCTCAACTCGCTCGACCACATCACCGACGGCCGCATCGCGTTCAACGTGATCACCTCGCAGCGCAAGGCCGACGCCCAGAATTATGGTTTCGACGAATTGATGGAGCACGGCCAGCGTTACGACCGCATGGACGAGTTCATGGACGTCTGCCGGGCGCTGTGGGCGAGCGTTGAGCCGGATGCGTTCCAATGGAATCGCGAGACCGGTCTGGTCGCCGACCCAACCAAGGTGCGCGCCATCGACCACGTCGGGCGCTTCTTCAAGGTGAAGGGCCCGCTCAGCGTGCCGCCGTCCCCGCAGGTCTGCCCGGTGCTCATTCAGGCCGGCGGCTCGCCGCGCGGCACGCGCACGGCGGCGCGCTTCGTCGACCACATTTTCGGCGCGCGCAAGCCGATCCCGGCCATGGCCAAACAGCGCGAGGAGGTGGACGCGGCGCTGCTCGCCGAAGGCCGGGACCCGCAGAAGGTCGGCATCATCTGGTCGACCCAGATCATGGTCGGCGAGACCGAGAGCGAAGCCAACGCGATGAAGGAGCGGCTGATCGAGCGCGTGCCGCGCGAAGCGGTCGGCGTCTGGCTGTCGCACAATACCGGCTTCGACATATCGACCTTGCCGCCGCGTTTCTCGCTGCGCGAGCTCAACGAGCGCATCGTCGCCGCCAATGCCCGCCGGTCGGTTTCGTCGCTACGCTGGTGCAGACGCACGGCGAGGACGGCGAGATCACGCTCGAGGAATTCTTCGATCACGGGCTCAAGGCCGCGACCAGCTACGGCACCACCGTGGCTGGCACCGCGGCGCAGATCGCCGACTACCTCGAGGAGCGCTTTGAAGGATCGGGCAGCCGCGGCGGGTTCATGCTGCGTCACTCGCAGGCCGAGCAGATCGAGGCGCTGCACAACATCGTCGATCTGCTGGTGCCCGAGCTGCAGCGTCGCGGCCGCTTCCGCAAAGCCTATACGGGGCGCACGCTGCGCGAGAACCTCGCGACATGAGCTTCGTGCGTCCGCGTCCGGCACGCACGTGAGAGGACCGATGCCCGGGGCAGGAACCGACCGGACTAAGGACTGGAACGAGGCGCCCGGGCCGGTCGTCGTTCTGGTCGAGCCGCAGCTTGGTGAAAACATCGGCGCGGCGGCGCGCGCCATGGCGAATTTCGGCCTGTCGCGGCTGCGCCTCGTCAGCCCGCGCCAGCCCTGGCCCAACGACAAGGCGCGCGTGATGGCGACCGGCGCCGGCCGGATTCTCGATGACGCCGTGCTCTACGACAGCCTGCCCGCCGCCATCGCCGACTGCGGCTTCGTCCTGGCCACGACCGCGCGCGCGCACGACCAGGCGAAGCCCGTCGTCGGCGCGGCCGAGGCGGCGGCGCTCATGGCGCCGCGCATCGCCGCCGGCGAGACCGTCGCCATCCTGTTCGGCCGCGAGCGCAACGGGCTCGAGAACGACGAGGTCGCGCTGGCCGACTGCATCGTCACTTTGCCGGTCAATCCGGCCTTTGCCTCGCTCAATCTGGCGCAGGCCGTCGTCGTCGTGGCCTACGAATGGTTCAAGCTGCAAAGCGGCGACAAGCTGCCGTTTCGCATGCCGCAAAAATCCGCACCGGCTCCCAAGGAGCAGCTGCTCGCCTTCTTCGCCTCGCTCGAGCGCGAGCTGGAAAAGGTCGAGTTCTTCCGGCCGCCGGACAAGCGCGAGACCATGCAGATCAACCTGCGCAACATCTTTTCCCGCATGCAGCCGACGCAGCAGGACATCCAGACGCTGCACGGCGTCATCATGGCGATAGCCGAGGGCCGCAAGGGTCCGGCACGCGGCGGCGTCCTTGACGGCGAGGAGGCCACCATGCTGCGCGCGCTGCTCGCCGAGCACGGCGGCGGCCGCGTGCCGAAGGAGCGCGGCCCGGTGCGCGGCTTGGCGCGGCTTCTGCGCCGCAATCCGACGGAGGCCGAGCGGGCGCTGTGGCAGGCGCTCACCAGCGACCGCCGCTTTGCCGGCCGCGGCTTCAAGCGCCAGGTTCCGATCGGGCAGCAAATCTGCGACTTCGTCTCGTTTCCGCTGCGGCTGGTCATTGATCTCGTGCCGCCCCAGGAGAGCGCTGTGGCCGCAAGCACGCGCGCCGAGAAACGCGCGTGGCTCGCCGCGCGCGATTACAAGATCGTCGAAGCGCTTGCTTCGGACGTCGAGTCTGATATTGCAGCGTGCCTCGAACGGATCAATCAGGCCATCGGCTAGAATCAAATTGTTTTAGTTCTAAATTGGCCGCGACGTTGTCTCGATTTGCCGTGCGGTCGAGAATCTAGGACCGACCATGCAATTGACGAATACAAAGTCGCGCTACGGCGTTATTCCACAGTCCGTGCATTGGCTGACGTTCATTGCCGTAACCGGCGGCTGGCTGTTGGGCTGGTTCCACGATGACTTCCCGAAAGGTCCCTGACGCGCCTTCGTACTTACGACGCACATAACGCTCGGGCAGTGCGTCCTGGTATTGGTCATCGTTCGCCTGGCGTGGCGCATCGTCAATCCGCCGCCGCCGCTCGAGCCGACGCGGTTCGGCCGGCCCTTGCACATCGCGGCAAAGCTCAATCACTACGCGATCTACGCCTTGCTGGTGGCGGCGCTTGTCTTGGGAATTATCGTGCAGTTGAAGCGCGGCAATGCATTGCCGATCTTCGGCGTCTGGAACGTCGTGTCGCCGTGGCCGGCGGACCGTGCCGTGGCGCGCACCCTGCTGCGGGCGCACGAATACCTGGCCAATGCGCTTCTCATCCTGGCCGGCGTGCACGCGGCGGCCGCGATCGGCCACCATTACATATTGCGCGATTCCACCCTGGCGCGGATGATGCCGCGTGCCGCCGCGCCGGCGGACCGGATCGCGCAGGCGCAGCGCGCGCAGTCGTTCAGCCCTTGAGCACCTTCATTGCCGCCGCGGTGCCGGCGCGCAGCAAGGCGAGATCGCTCATCACGGCGAGGAAGCGCATGCCGCGCTTGGCGAGCGCCGCGGCGCGCTCCGCGGAGTGGCAATAGGCGCCGGGAATCTTCTTCGCCCTTTGCGCGGCGGCGACGATGCGGTCGAGCTCGCGCTCGACCTCCTTCGACAGCGGGTCGAGATTCTTGCCGTCCGACAGCGTGATCGAGAGATCGGAGGGGCCGAGGAACAGCCCGTCGACGCCCGGCGTGTCGACGATCGCATCGAGATTGGCGAGCGCCGTGCGCGTCTCGATCATGGCGAGCGTGACGATGTGATCGTTGGCCTCGCGCAGATAGACCGATTGGTCGGAGAGCCCGGCGAGCGTGGTTGCGCGGTGCGGGCCCCAGCTCCGCTCGCCGATCGGCGGGAACTTGGCCGCCGCGGCGAGCGCGCGCGCATCGGCGGCGGTGTTGATCATCGGCGCGATGATGCCTTCGGCGCCGAAGTCGAGCACCCGGCTCACCATCGCGAATTGCCCGACCGGCACGCGCACGATCGGCGCCGAACCGCCCTGGCGGACCGCCGCGATGGCGGTCAGGAGCCCATCGACGTCCCATAGGCCGTGCTGACTGTCGAGCGTGACGGCGGCAAAGCCGTCGCGGCCGATCGTCTCGGCGACGATCGGGTAGGGCAGGCCGCACCAGCCGGAGAACACGGTCTCGCCGTCGCGCAGGCGCTTCGCCAGAGTGAACGCGGGAATGGCCATGGTGATCGCCCCTGTGAGGTTTGTTTGCGGATGGCGCGTGATCGCCCGCTACTTGCCGCCCTTGATGTCCATGACGGCCTTCGCCATCAGCTCGTTCATGGTGCGGCCAATCTGGTGGTCGGACTGGGCGACGCCTTTGGCGTCGAAGTCCTTGCGGATCTTGCGCAGCACATCGTGATCGCCGGTCTCCTCGAAATCGACCATCACGACGGAGAGCGCGTAGCTGTCCGCTTCGGCGCCGGCGAGGCCGAGCTTGTCCGCCGCCCACAGGCCGAGCAGCTTGTTGCGGCGCGCGGTCGCCTTGAATCTGAGTTCCTCGTCGTGCGCGAATTGCTGCTCGAAGCCTTCTTCGCGCTTATCGAACGTGGTCATCGCCTGCCTCGGTGGTGCGTGGAACGGCGGAAATCGCCTGCCGCCTTGCATATCGGCGGTGCCTCGTCAAGGCAACCGCGATCGAGAGTGAACATGGTCGTTGCGGCCAAGCCCGAGCGGGTCTATGCCGATTGTACTCCGCGCCGCCTTCGGCTAGCTTTTGGATCGCGGAGGGGCCGCAGCGTTGAGTCGTGCCGCCCGTTTCCGCCGCCGCGGATCTCGACAGCAACAGGAGCCACGGCATCCCATGGATTTCACCAAGCCACGGTACACTCCAATGAGCCGCCGTCGCCGCATTTATGAAGGCAAGGCAAAGATCCTCTATGAGGGTCCGGAGCCGGGAACTCTGATCCAGCACTTCAAGGACGACGCGACCGCCTTCAACGCCAAAAAGCACGAGGTGATCGAGGGCAAGGGCGTCCTCAACAACCGCATCTCCGAATATGTGTTCCAGCACTTGAACGACATCGGAGTTCCGACCCATTTCATCCGGCGGCTCAACATGCGCGAGCAGCTGATCCGCGAGGTCGAGATCATTCCGCTCGAAGTCGTGGTGCGCAATATCGCCGCCGGTTCGCTGTCGCAGCGGCTCGGGATCGAGGAGGGCACCCAGCTGCCGCGCTCGATCATCGAGTTCTATTACAAGAACGATCAGCTCAACGACCCCATGGTGTCGGAGGAGCACGTCACCGCCTTCGGCTGGGCGACGCCGCAGGAGATCGACGACGTCATGTCGTTGGCGATCCGCGTCAACGACTTCCTCTCCGGGCTGTTCCTTGGCGTCGGCATCCGCCTGGTCGACTTCAAGATGGAAACCGGCCGGCTGTGGGAGAACGACGTCATGCGCATCGTCGTCGCCGACGAGATTTCTCCGGACTCCTGCCGGCTGTGGGACATCAAGTCGAACGAGAAGCTCGACAAGGATCGCTTCCGCCGCGATCTCGGCGGCCTGCTCGAAGCCTACACCGAGGTCGCCAAGCGTCTCGGCATCATGAACGAGGGCGAGCGGCCGCAGGGCAGCGGGCCAATCCTGGTCAAGGGCTGATCCGGGGCGGCAGCGCGGCCCGCGCTCGAGACCGAAGGTTGCCGCATGGCCAAAGCCCTCACCATCGGCCTCGTCGTCCCGTTCGCGACCGACGAGGTTCCTTACGAAGGGCCGATCATGTATCCGGGCGTGCGCTTCATCCCGCGCGGCGTTGGCGTGCGGGCGCTCACGCCCGAGGGCTATGAACCCGCCTGGAACGGCATCCTGCCGGCGGCCGAATATCTCGCGGCGCAGGGCGTAGACGCCATCATGGTCATCGGCACCTCGCTGACGTTCTACCGCGGGCCGCAGGCGCACGACCGGCTGCTCGAAGAGTTGCGCGAGCGGACCGGGCTTCCCGTCAGCACCATGAGCCAGGCCATCGTCGACGGCCTGCGCGCCGTCGGCGCCAGGCGCGTCGCCGTCGCCACGGCCTACACCGATGTCGTGAACCGGCGCCTGAAGGAGCTGCTGGCGGCGGCCGGCATCGACGTGCTCGCGCTCAAATGCTTCGACCTGCTCGAGTTCGGCGGGCCCAGCAAGAAGAGCGAAGCCGACATCATTGCGCTGACCGACAGCGCGGTCGCCGGTGCCGATCGGCCCGAGGGGATTCTGATCTCGTGCGGCGGCTTGCGCACGTTGGGCGTGGCCGAGCCGCTCGAGACCCGCCACGACATCCCGGTGGTTTCGTCCGCCACGGCAGCGTTCTGGGCGGCGATGCGGCTCGTCGGCGAGAGCGGCCACCTTTCCGGTTATGGGCGGCTCATGGAACGGTCCACAGAGCCGGTGCACTGATCCAAGGGGTGTTCGAGCGGTGCGGCCGTCCCCGGCTTTCGCCCTGCTCAAGCCGCGCTACAGGTTGCGGTTGCCGCGATTCATTCATATTGAAAGGGCAATGAAAGCCCGCATCACCGTCACGTTGAAGTCGGGTATCCTGGACCCGCAGGGCAAGGCCATCGAAGGCGCCCTGAAATCGCTCGGGGTGAGCGGCGTCGCCAGCGTGCGCCAGGGCAAGGTGTTCGACATCGAGATCGAGGGCGCCGACCGCGCCGGCGCCGAGGCCGCGCTCAAGGCTGCGGCCGAAAAACTGCTCGCCAATACCGTGATCGAGAACTACCGCATCGAGGTCAGCGGATGACGGCCGCCGCCCTCAAGGCATTCCCCCTGATGATCGCCCTTGCCGGCGGCATCAGCGGCGATGTCGTGGCGGGGCACGGCGACCCGAACGGCCCGGGGCGGCCGCATTGGAGCGAGGTCAAATGGCCGTTCCCGATCGATCAATGGGGCACCGGCCGGGCCTTCCAGTGCAGCGCCGATGCCTGTGGCGTCCTGGTCAATCTCTATCTGCGGCCAAAGCTCGGCTTCTGCAATTGCGCCCGCGGCGTCTACGACGACGCCGAGCTTGACCGCGTCGGTGACGTGGCGCTGCTCGGCCCGCAATTCTCGGGCGCCGGTGGCGGCCGGCCGGTAACGATCGGCTGGATGGAGGGGAGGAGCCGCGCCTTCCTGGTCGCGGGGCCATATCAGCCGGCGAGCTCGGCGGCGGCCATCGCCTTCAACGACAAATGCGACGTCGTGGTTGCGACCGTCATCGCCGATGCCGATCTCGCGCGGGGCGAACGCGCCGCATTGCAATTCCTCAATAGCGAGGTCGTGCTGCGCTGGGCGCGCGCCGAGTTGGGTTCGAACGGCAGTTGAGGTGCCAGCCATGAAATCGGCCGTCCTCGTTTTCCCCGGCATCAATCGCGAGCGCGACATGGCGCGCGCGCTCAGGCTGGTCACCGGCCGCGAGCCGGCGATGGTGTGGCACGCCGAGGCGGAGCTGCCGGCGGGCACCGATCTCGTCGTCATCCCCGGCGGCTTTTCCTACGGCGATTACCTGCGCTGCGGCGCGATCGCGGCGCGGGCGCCGATCATGGCCGCGGTGCGCGCCTTCGCGGCACGGGGCGGGCTCGTGCTCGCGGTCTGCAACGGCTTCCAGATCGCCTGCGAGGCCGGCCTCCTGCCGGGCGTGCTGATGCGCAACACGGCGCTTCGCTTCATCTGCCGCGATGTCTATCTGCGGGTCGAGCGCTCGGATACGCCGTTCACGCGCGGCTACAATGCCGGCCAGGTGATTCGCGTGCCCGTGGCGCACGGCGAGGGCAATTACATCGCCGACGGCGAGACCATCGCGCGGCTCGAAGGCGAGGGCAGGGTGCTGTTCCGCTACGCCTCGCCCGACGGCATGATCGATCCGAACTGGAATCACAACGGCGCCATGAACGCCATCGCCGGCATCATCAACGACCGCCGCAACGTGCTCGGCATGATGCCGCATCCGGAAAACCACGTCGAAGCGGTGATGGGCTCAACCGACGGTCGCGGCCTGTTCGCGGGGCTGGCGGATCACTTTGCCCGCGCGGCCTGAGATTGCGCCAAGCCAAGCGATGAGATTAAATCCCGTCGTCGCAAGGGGGGCAGCGATGTCGGACGTCCAAATCGTGCGGGCCAAGGTCTGGAAGCGCGTCACCGCTTCGATCCTCGATTTTTTCACTGCGTTCGCGGTCGTCGGCTATGCGGTCGCCGCCCTCACCGGAAACATGAAGGACGGCGGCTTCACGCTCAATGGCTGGCCGGCGGTGGTTTGGTTCGCGCTGATCGTGGCCTATTTCTTCATCGGCAGGCGCTACGCCGGCGGCACGCTGTGGGACCGGGTTTTTGGCATCAGGCGGCCGCAGCCCCCGGACTGATGTCGTTTCGGGCGCGGCTTTCGTCGCCATGAATTAGGCGTGGATGGCCGGATGAAACCTGCCGCGGACGGGTGAATTCGATCGCCGCAAGGGCTACATAAGCCCAGTGAGCCGCGACGAACCTGCCATCACGCCTGATCTGATCGCCCAGCACGGGCTCAAGCCGGACGAGTACGAGCGCATTCTCAAACTCATCGGCCGGGTCCCGACCTTTACCGAGCTCGGCATCTTTTCTGCGATGTGGAACGAGCACTGCTCGTACAAATCCTCAAAGGTCCATCTGCGCACGCTGCCGACCAAGGCGCCCTGGGTGATCCAGGGGCCGGGCGAGAACGCCGGCGTCATCGACATCGGCGGCGGGCTCGCCGTCGTGTTCAAGATGGAGAGCCACAACCACCCGAGCTACATCGAGCCCTACCAGGGCGCCGCGACCGGCGTCGGCGGCATTTTGCGCGACGTGTTCACCATGGGGGCGCGACCGATCGCCTGCCTTAATTCGCTGTCGTTCGGCGATCCGAACCACGCCAAGACGCGCCATCTCGTTTCCGGCGTGGTCGCCGGCGTCGGCGGCTACGGCAATTCGTTCGGCGTGCCGACGGTCGGCGGCGAGGTGCGCTTTCATCGCCGCTACGACGGCAATTGCCTGGTCAACGCCATGGCGGTGGGCCTCGCCGACGCCGACAAGATTTTCTACTCGGCGGCGTCCGGCGTCGGCATGCCCATCGTCTATCTCGGCTCGAAGACCGGCCGCGACGGCATCCACGGCGCCAGCATGGCCTCGGCCGAATTCAGTGCCGACGCCGAGGACAAGCGGCCGACCGTGCAGGTCGGCGACCCGTTCTCGGAGAAGCTGTTGCTCGAGGCCTGCCTCGAAATCATGGCCAAGGGCTGCGTCATCGCCATCCAGGACATGGGCGCGGCCGGGCTCACCTGCTCGGCGGTCGAGATGGGCGCCAAGGGCGATCTCGGCGTCACGCTCGATCTCGACAAGGTGCCGTGCCGCGAGACCGGCATGAGCGCCTACGAGATGATGCTCTCGGAGAGCCAGGAGCGCATGCTCATGGTGCTGCGGCCCGAGAAGGAGCAGGAGGCCGCGGCGATCTTCCGCAAATGGGGCCTCGACTTCGCCGTCGTCGGCCACACGACGCCAACGACGCGCTTTATCGTGCGCCACGGCGGCGCGGTCATGGCCGACCTGCCGATCAAGGAGCTTGGCGACGAGGCGCCGGTCTACGAGCGGCCCTTCGTGTCAAGCCCCGCGCAGCCCGTCATCGATGCGGCGTCGGTCGAGCCACCGATGGGCATTGCCGATGCGCTGGAAAAGCTGATCGGCACGCCGGATCTGTGCTCCAAGCGCTGGGTCTTCGAGCAATACGACAACGTCATCCTCGGCAACACCGTGCAGCGGCCGGGCGGCGACGCCGCCGTGGTGCGCATCAATGAAGGCCCGCGCGGCCTGGCGCTGAGCGCCGACGTGACGCCGCGCTATTGCGAGGCCGATCCGTTCGAGGGCGGCAAGCAGGCGGTCGCCGAAGCCTACCGCAACCTCACCGCGGTCGGCGCAAAACCGCTCGCCGTCACCGACAACCTCAATTTCGGCAACCCGGAGCGGCCGCAGATCATGGGCCAGCTGGTCGGCTGCATCCGCGGCATCGGCGAAGCCTGCCGCGCGCTCGACTTTCCGGTCGTGTCCGGCAACGTGTCGCTCTACAACGAGACCGACGGCAAGGCGATCCTGCCGACGCCGACGATTGGCGGCGTCGGCCTGCTGGATGATTTCACCAAGTCGATGACGCTCGCCTTCAAGGCGGCCGACGAAACCATTCTCATGATCGGCGAAATGCGAGGCTGGCTCGGCCAATCGCTTTATTTGCGGGATATCTGCGGACGCGAGGAGGGTGCGCCGCCGCCGGTCGATCTCGCGCGCGAGCGCAAGGCCGGCGATCTCGTTCGCCGCTTCATCGGCGAGGGTCTCGTCACCGCGGTGCACGACGTCTCGGACGGCGGCGCACTGGTCGCCGTCGCCGAAATGGCCATGGCGTCCGGGATCGGCGCGCGGCTCGATCCCAAGGCGCAGGATATGGGTTCGCGCGCAGGCTTCTGGTTCGGCGAGGATCAGGGGCGATATGTGCTGACTGTTCCAGCCCACGCCGTGAAGGCGGTTGCCGAACGCGCCCGGGCCGCCGGCATATCGCTCTGGTATTTGGGGTCGACCGGCGGCGATGCGTTGGCGATTTCCGGCGAACGCCCCGTGTCCGTCGCTCGACTGAGGAAACGCTTCGAGGGCTGGCTGCCGGCCTATATGGCGGGATCGTCCGCATAGCACCAAAAAATCCAAAAAAACCAAAAAAATCCCATCCCACATGGTTTTGCCCGAATGCGGTGCCAAAGGGGATGAGGTTATTCCTCCATCAACCGCCGGTCGGCGGGCTTTTCCGCGGTCGGGCGACCTGATAAGCCGCTACGACGCACTGTAATGGAGGCTATGGAGGCGCCTCATGGCCATGGTCGCGGGCGACATCGAGCGATTGATCCGGGCCAGAATCCCGGATGCCGAGGTGACGATTCGCGATCTCGCCGGCGACGGCGACCATTACGCCGCGACCGTCGTCGCCGAATCGTTCCGCGGCATGTCGCGCGTCCAGCAGCACCAGATCGTCTACGAGGCGCTCAAGGCTGAAATGGGCGGCAAGCTGCACGCGCTCGCCCTGCAGACCAGCACGCCGGATCGGTGACGTGGTCGCGCCCGGGCCGCCGTTTGCGGCAATATCCGGGCGGTTCTCCAGGGCAGCGCGGCGGTGGAAATTCATGCTTCTTGCCGAGCCGGCAACGGGCGATCCTTCTCCCTGGCGAATTTTCGGTCAGCCGGACTGCAATGAACGCATGGGCTTTGAGCCGGTTTTGCGGTACATATATTCGGTATCGGGCTTCGAGTGACTCAGCCGGCGCGGCAGCGCGCGGCGCCAACCAAGGAAGACCGCGAATGTCGATCGAGCAATTCATTGATAACGAGCTGAAGGGGAACGAGGTCGTGCTGTTCATGAAGGGCACGCCGCAGTTCCCGATGTGCGGTTTCTCCGGCCAGGTCGTGCAGATCCTGGATTACCTCGGCGTCAGCTATAAGGGCCTCAACGTCCTCGAGAACGACGACCTGCGCCAAGGCATCAAGTCCTTTTCCAACTGGCCGACCATCCCGCAGCTCTACGTCAAGGGCGAATTCGTCGGCGGCTGCGACATCATCCGCGAGATGTTCCAGGCCGGCGAGCTGCACTCGCTGCTCAAGGACAAGGGCGTAGTGGTCAAGGAGAGCGCGGCCACCTGATCGTCGTTACGGAGCCGAGCGCCGCCGCTTCGCGGCGCCCGGACGCACACGAGGGATCAGCGCGAGTAGTACTCGACGACGAGGTGAGGTTCCATCATCACCGGGTAGGGCACGTCGCCAAACGCGGGCACACGCATCAGCTTTGCCGTCATCTTGGTGTGGTCGACGTCGATATAGTCCGGCACGTCGCGCTCGGCGAGCGCAGTCGCCTCCAGCACCAGCGCCATTTGCTTCGACTTGTCCTTGACCTCGACCAGCTCGTTGAGCTTCACCCGGTAGCTCGCGATGGTCACGCGCTTGCCGTTCACCTTGACGTGGCCGTGGCTGATGAACTGGCGCGCGGCGAACACGGTCGGGACGAACTTGGCGCGGTAGATCACGGTATCGAGCCGGCGCTCCAGAAGCTCGATCATGTGGGCGCCGGTGTCGCCCTTGACCCGTCGCGCCTCCTCATAGATGCCGCGGAAATGCCGCTCCGACATGTTGGCGTAATAGCCCTTGAGCTTCTGCTTTGCCCGCAGCTGCACGCCGTAGTCGGACGGCTTGCTCTTGCGGCGCTGGCCGTGCTGGCCGGGACCGTATTCGCGCTTGTTGACTGGGCTCTTCGGGCGGCCCCAGATGTTCTGTCCCATCCGGCGGTCGATCTTGTATTTCGCCTGGTGGCGCTTGGTCATTCGCGTCCTCGCTGATGCTAAAAATGGCTGAGGATCGCGCCCTCCTCTGTCCCAAACGCCCGCGCCACCATTAGGTCGCGTGGGGTTCGGAACCGACAGGTTTTGCGCCTAAGCGCAGCGGCAAAACCGCGGGTCGCGAAACACCGCGCGGGCCCGCTTGGGCCCGCGAAGTGCGCGGTTTCTAGGGCCAATCCCGCTTTGTGTCAAACCCGACGAAGCACCTTGTCCGCGCGACTGGCGGCGGCAATCAGCCTTGCCAAAACGGCCAAATGGCAACACACTTGCCGATCCATGCTTGTCTCCCCGCTTGTGGGGAGGGAGGGGTGGGTGGGGCAGTTCATCCGGGACAATGTCAACCGATAACGCGGCGCAACGCTTCATGGTGCGCCGGCGTACACAATTTGTGGAGACGATCGATGCCACTACGGAGCGCTCGGCGCGCTGCACTCGCTTCGACCATATCCGGCGTGATGCTCGGTTTCTCGGCCGTGTTGGCGGCGGCTCAGGCGCCGGCGTCCCCCGCTGCGCCGCCCGCGCCCGCGCCCCCGCAGGCGCCGCAACCGGTCGCCTCGACGCTCGACGAGGCGTTGATGAAATCCGCCGTGCCGCGTGACGGCGCGGTCTACATGCTGCCGGCGACAATGGAGACGACGCAGTGGGGTTGGTACAACAACGCCCAGCCGCCCGTGCTTCACATCAAGTCCGGCGATAGCGTCGCCATGGAAACCATGATGCACTCCCACAACCAGGTGGTGCCCGGGGTTTCCATCGAGAAGATCAAGAAGCTGCGCACCGATTTCCCGGGACGCGGGCCGCACACGATCACCGGCCCGATCTATATCGAAGGCGCGGAGCCGGGCGATGTGCTCAAGATCCACATCAACAAGATCGTGCCGCGCTCCTATGCCACCAATTTCAACGTGCCGGGCATGTTCGGCGAATTCCCCAAGGATTTCCCGGACGGGCAGGTCAAATACTTCTATCTCGACCTTGACAAGAAGCAGCTGGAATTCGCGCCCGGTATCGTGGTCCCGATCCGTCCGTTCCCCGGCACGACTGCCGTGGCGCGCGCCGAGCCCGGGCCCTACAGCACCGTCCCGCCCGGACCGTTCGGCGGCAATCTCGATATCAACGAGATGGTCGAGGGCACCAGTCTGTACGTTCCGGTCTTCGTCAAGGGCGCGCTGTTGTGGTCGGGCGATTCCCACGCCGGACAGGGCAACGGCGAGATCAACCTCACCGCGATCGAGACCGCCTACAAGGAGCTCAATCTCACCGTCACGGTGCTCAAGAACACGACGCTTGCCTGGCCGCGCGTCGAGACGCCGACCCACTGGATCACGATCGGCTATGATCGCGACTTCAACAAGGCGTGGGATCTGCTGCAGGCGGAGACCATCAAGTACCTGGTGGAAAGCCGCAAGCTGACGCCGGACGAGGCGCGCCAGACCATGCTCAACACCTGGGATTGCCGCATCTCCGAGGTGGTCGACGTCCTCTACGGCACCTATTGCATGAACCCGAAGAGCGCGCGCGCGCCGAAGCCGATGACGCTGCCCAAGGCCGACGACGCGAAGTATCTCGTCACCTATGCCAAGGGCGACGACCTGCAAAAGACCATGGACACGGCCTCGAAGGCCATGATCGACAAGCTCGCCAAGGACAAGAGCTTGTCCCGGCTCGATGCCTATGCGCTCGCCAGCATGGCGATGGACTGCCGCCTCGGCAAACCCAGCGGCAGCGACAAGGAAGTGCACTGCCTGGTGCCCAAGAGCCTTTGGGTGGCGCAGCGGTAGAAGACGCCTAGCCGGAATCGGTCGGGGCCGGCTCGGTTGCACGGATGCCGAAGCGGGCGAGTACGGCTGCGGGCGCGCGGCCGGAGGTGAAAATCGCGCGCGCCGTTCCGGTGCGCGTCGGCGACGGCGCAGGACCGAGCAGATCGACCACTCGCCGTGCGATGGCAGGCGCCGGGTCGAGGAAATTCACCGGCCAGGGCGCGAGCTGCCGCAGGCGATCGAGCAGCAGCGGATAGTGGGTGCAGGCGAGCACGACCGTGTCGGTGCGCTTGCCGTCGTCGCAGAAGCACGGCGCCATCTCGGTGCGGATCGCCTGATCGGCGGCCGGCGCGCCGCTCAGCTCGGCCTCTGCGTAGGCCGCAAGTTTTTTCGATCCGACCAGCGTCACCACGCAATCCTGCGCGTAATCGCGAATGAGCGCGTGGGTATATTCGCGCGCCACCGTCGCCTCGGTGCCGAATACGGAGACGCGCCGGGTGACCGAGGCGGTGCACGCCGGCTTGATCGCCGGCACGGTGCCGACGAACGGCACGGAGAATCTCCTGCGCAGGTCGGGCAGCACGATGGTCGAGGCGGTGTTGCAGGGGATCACGACGAGATCGGGATTGTGCGCGCCGATCAGTTCGCCCATCAGGCCGACGACGCGGCGGACCAATGCGGTGTCCTCGATCGCGCCATACGGGAAGACGGCATCGTCGGCGACGTAGACGTAATCGGCCTGCGGCCGCACCGCGACGACTTCGCGATAGACGGTGAGCCCGCCGAGGCCCGAATCAAACATCAGGATGGTCTGCGCCTTCGCCATGGCGGGACACATGGCACAAGCCAGCGGCCGCCCGCAATCCTCATCCGCGGGTGGCTGCCGGACCGCTTCGCAACCCGGCCTGGCTCAATCAAGCTCGCTCGACGAGACGCGGCGTCTCTTTCGATGCGTCCTGCGGTTTGCGCTTCCGCTTCGGCCGTATCGCCCGCGGCGAAATGAGGCCGCTCACCACCGTGAAGGTCAGCACCAGGATGACCGCCAGATTGCCGTCATGGATGTCGGCAAGGGCCACCGCGCCCATCAGGTAGGCCCAGAACGGGAAGGCGAACGTCGAGACGACGGCATTGACGATCCAGGCATCGCCGTCCTCACGAACGTACCAGCAGAACATCGGGGTGAGCACCAAGGCCACGAGCAATGCGCCGGCGGCGATAGTAGGGACCGGGAAGCCCGCCATGGCTGCGGTCTTGCCGCCGCTCTTCATCGCCTGATCGAGGATGGAGTTGATCAGCATCGAAAATCCGACGATCTCGGCCGGAACGTATTTCGCCATCCGCTGCAGGTAATCGTCGCCGGGCTGGGCGCCGGCGAGCTGAATGCCGGCGATGTCGGCCGGCATCACCCCTTCGAGGCCGGCGATCTGCATGTCCAGGTCCGGCACCCGCGGCTTGCGCACCAATCGGCCCATCATTCCCTCTCCCAGCACCGTGATTACGTTACCCTCACGCGCGTCCGAACACGCGGCGGAAGATCGTGTCGACCTGCGCGAAGTGAAAGTTGAGGTCGAAATTGGCGACGAGGTCCGCCTCGCTCAGATGCTTGCGCACTTCGGGATCGGCTTTGAGCAGCGCCAGGAAGTCGCCCTCGCCGCGCCACGCCTTCATGGCGCTGCGCTGGACCAGGCGATAGGCGTCTTCCCGCGCCACACCTTTTTGCGTGAGCGCGAGCAGCACGCGCTGCGAATGCACCAGGCCGCCGAGGCGCTCGAGATTGTTGCGCATGTTCTGCGGATAGACGATCAGCTTGTCGATGATGCCGGCCAAGCGCGCCAGTGCGAAATCGAGCGTCACCGTGCCGTCTGGCGCGATCACGCGCTCGACTGAGGAATGCGAGATGTCGCGCTCATGCCAGAGTGCAACGTCCTCGAGCGCCGGCACCACATAGGCGCGCACCGTGCGGGCGAGGCCGACCAGGTTCTCCGACAGCACCGGATTGCGCTTGTGCGGCATGGAGGAGGAGCCTTTTTGCCCTTCGGAGAAATACTCCTCCGCTTCCAGCACCTCGGTGCGCTGCAGGTTGCGGATTTCGGTCGCCAGCCGCTCGATCGAGGAGGCGACGACGCCGAGCGTGGCAAAATACATGGCGTGGCGGTCGCGCGGGATGATCTGGGTCGAGATCGGCTCGACCGTGAGCCCCATCTTGGCCGCCACATAAGCTTCGACGCGCGGATCGACCTGGGCGAAGGTGCCGACCGAGCCGGAGATCGCGCAGGTCGCGACTTCGCCGCGCGCCGCGACCAGGCGCCGCCTCGCCCGCGCGAACTCGGCATAGGCGAAGGCGAGCTTGAGGCCGAACGTCGTCGGCTCGGCGTGGATGCCGTGCGAGCGGCCGATCGTCGGCGTGAGCTTGTGCTCGAAGGCGCGGCGCTCGAGCGCGGCATTGAGCGTGTCCACGTCGGCGATGAGGAGGTCGGCGGCGCGCACCAGCTGGACGTTGAGGCAGGTGTCGAGCACGTCGGAGGAGGTCATGCCCTGGTGCACGAAGCGCGCCTCGGGCCCGACGATCTCGGCGAGGTGGGTGAGAAAAGCGACGACGTCGTGCTTGACCTCGCGCTCGATCTCGTCGATTCGCGCGGCGTCGAATTGCGCCGCGTTGCCCTTGGCCCAGATTTTCTTCGCCGCCGCCTTCGGGATCATGCCGAGCTCGGCCATGGCGTCGGCGGCATGCGCCTCGATCTCGAACCAGATGCGAAAGCGCGTCTGCGGCGACCAGATCGCCACCATTTCGGGCCTGGAATAACGCGGTATCATCGCAACCTCGCCGGCAGGCCTGCGCTGTAGCAGATCGGACGACCCTCAACAATTGCGCCGCGCTGTGCGATGCTGGCGGATCGGAGCGAATCACGGAGATTGCCATGAAACTGCTCCAGATCGTGCCGCGTGACGGCACGCGCCTTTACGGCGCGATGGTCAAGAAACAGGCCGAGATTCGCCGCGGCGGACGCGGCACCTTCCTGCGCGCCGGCCGCAAGCGGCGCGCCGCCGCGCGCTGGAGCCACGTGCGCTACAAGGGCGCCGTCGACCTTGCCGCCGGACCGGCGGACGCCGTCGCCGTGGAAATCCGCTCCCCCGACATCGGCGACGAGGCGCGGCTGTTGTCGTCGTTCCTGGGCTGGCTTGACCGCCATTTCGGCGGCAGCGTGTCGTCGGTGAATATCCAATATCAGCCCGGCAGCGCCCGGCGCGGCCGGCGCTAGCGCACGGTATTTTGGCGCCGTAACAGTCTCATTCGCGGGACCCAGCCATTGGCGCGTGGAGCTTTCTGATGTCCGACGGTTTTGTTTCATCCATTGAACGCGAGCTGGTGAGGAGCGAGCGCCTGCTGTGGAAGGGCCGCCCTCGCGGCGGCATCAGGCTGCGCGGTTCCGACGGCTTTCTCATTCCGTTCAGCCTGCTGTGGGGAGGCTTCGTCATATTCTGGGAATTCATGGCGCTGACATCGCCGAAAGATCAGCCCATGGGGTGGCTCTTTCCGCTGTTCGGGTTGCCGTTTGTGCTGGTCGCGCTCTATATCGTTTTCGGCCGGTTTTTCGTCGACGCGAAAATGCGGCATAGCACCGAATACGCCGTTACCGACCGGCGCGCGATCATCGTCTCGGGCCTGTTCACGCGCAAGATCAGGTCGATCAATCTGCAATCCTCGCCGGAGATCACGCTTTCGGAAAAAGCGGACAAGAGTGGCACCATCGCCTTCGGTGCGGCGCCTTTCGGTCGGTGGATGCAGCGCGATCTTTGGTATCCCAGCGGTTCCTCGCAGCCGGCCTTCGAGATGATCGAGGACGTGCGCGGCATCTACGACATCATCGAAAAGGTGAAGCTGGGCTGACGCGGGCGCGCCGCCGCGCCGCCGGGGCCGGTCACGCCGCGAAGCGCCTGCGGTCATGCGGCTGCCCGTAATCGACCGGCGTTCCCCTGGGGATGATGCCGCTTGGGTTGACGCGGACGATCGACCAATAATTGATCACGTAATGGCGCGCTTTCACGGTCTCGGCGACGCCGGGCACCTGATAGAGCTCGCGCATATAGTTCGACAGGTTGGGGCAGTCGGCGATCCTGTTGCGGTTGCACTTGAATAGCGAGAAATACGCCACGTCGAAGCGAACCAGGGTCGGAAACAGGCGCCAGTCGGCCTCGGTGATGCGGTCGCCGAGGAGGTAGCGCTGGCGGCCGAGCCGCGCTTCGAGCTCGTCGAATGTGGCGAACAGCGCATCGTAGGCGGCATCGTATGCGGCCTGCGAGCGCGCGAAGCCGCAGCGGTAGACGCCGTTGTTGACGGTGGCGTAGACGCGTTCGTTGATGCGGTCGATCTCGCCGCGCAACGCCGCCGGATAGAAGTCCGTCGGCTCGGCGCCGATCGCGGCGAACTCGCTGTTGAGCATGCGGATGATCTCGGACGATTCGTTGTTGACGATGCGCCCGGTCTTTCTGTCCCACAGCGTCGGCACCGTGACTTTGCCGGTGTAGTGCGGGTCGCTGGCGGTGTAGGCCTCGTGCAGGTAGCGAAAGCCGTTGACCCGGTCGGGCGTGCAATCGGGAAAGTCGGGATTGTCCTCGAACGTCCAGCCCTGCTGCTTGAGGCCGGGGATCGCATAGGCGACCGTGATGGCGTCGCCGAGTTTTTTCAGCGCGCGATAGATCAGCGCGCGGTGCGCCCACGGGCAGCCGTGCGCGACATAGAGATGATAGCGCCCCGCCTCGGCCTTGAATCCGGACGAGCCGTCGGCGGTGACGCGATCGCGAAAGCCGCTGTCGGCGCGCAGAAACTCGCCGCTCTTGCCGGCTTCCTGGGGAAGCTCCTGGTCGCGCCAGCGGCCCTCGATCAGCACCCCCATCACGCCGCCTCGCCGCGGGCGAGCGCGGCCGCTTGGCGGATCGCCGCGATGTTGGCGCGATAGGCCTGCGGCGTGCGGTCCTTGAACACGGCGGAGCCGGCGACGAAGGCGTTGGCGCCGGCGCGCGCGGCTTCGGGCGCGACCTCAGGCGTGATGCCGCCGTCGATCTCGATGTCGATCGGCCGGCCCGCCGCCATGGCCGAAATCTTGCGCAGCTTCTCGAGCGCGTCGGGGATGAACTTTTGCCCGCCGAAGCCGGGATTGACCGACATGACGAGGATGAGGTCGACGAGGTCGATGACGTGCTCCACCGCGCTCTCGTGGGTGCCCGGATTCATGGTGACGCCGGCCCGCTTGCCGAGCGCGCGTATCGCCTGCAGCGAGCGGTGGATGTGGGGGCCGGCTTCAACGTGAACAGTGATGATGTCGGCGCCAGCCTTGGCGAAGGCTTCGAGATAAGGGTCGCACGGCGCGATCATCAGGTGAACGTCGAGCGGCTTCCTGGTGTGCGGCCGTATCGCCTTCACGATGTCCGGCCCGATCGAGATGTTCGGCACGAAATGGCCGTCCATGACATCGACATGGATCCAGTCGGCGCCGGCCTGGTCGACTGCGCGTACCTCCTCGCCGAGCTTGGCGAAATCGGCGGCGAGGATCGACGGGGCGATGATGAGCGGGCGATGCAACGGGGGCGCTCCGGAGGAAGGCTCGTTCGCCTAACATGGCGTTGCCGGGCGGGCAACGCAGCGTGCGCGGGGCCGGCAAGATTTGCCGTCTGCCGCCCGAAAGCGGCAGATTGTATCGGTGATGCCGCATGCGTCTTGCCGGAATCTCCTTGCGGGCCGGGCACTTGGGCGCTGGCCCTGGTCTTGCTTTGTTGGCCGCTAGGTCACGTGCGGCCCATCGGCGCGGCCAATGGCCTCGAGGACAATGCGATGTCGTTTACGACCAACCTGTTGAATGTCGGAAGTACCGCAACGTTTTCGCCCTCAACGTCGGTGCAGCCGTCGGCCAGCTCGCAAAACCAGGGCGGTGGCCTGTTCGGTGGTCCGGTGGCGCCGTTCTCGCCTTTTACCCAGGAGGGCTCCGGCGGTGGCGGCGGCGGAGTGAACACGGGTCCAGTGTCGCAGTTCCCAGATCCGCCCGGTGGGCCGGTATCCGTCGGTGCGGGCGGGCCGTTCCAAGGCGTCGGCGTTGGCGGCGGGTCCACTGATCTGCCGCCGCTTCAGGGTCAAGGATCTGGCGGCGGCGGAGTAGTCACCGGCCCGGTGGGACGGATCCAAGGGCCGACCAGCCCGTCGTCCACAGCTTTCCAAGGGACCGCCGGCACCCAAGACAGCAGCGCATCGACCACCTCCGGCAACAGCTCCACCCAGTTCGGGCCGCAGACCTTGCAGGCGCTTCTTGCCTTGCAGTCCAATCCCTCGAGCGCGCAATCGCTGCAGTCGCAGGTCGCAGGCGCCGCCGCTGCCGCCACCGACGCGGCAGACACGTCGGGAAGCGGGGTCCAGGGTCAGCACCGTCGTCATCACGGCCATGCGTCCGCCTCCGGTGGCCATGGCGCTGGCGGCGCGAATGCCACCAACGGCAACCTCATGGACCAGTTGATGCAGATGCAGGCGCAGCTCTCCACTGCAACGGCCCCGCAGAGCATCACGACCGCCTAGCGCGCGGCAAAATTCCCTGTGCCGGACTTGATCGTCGCGGGCAAAATCGAAGATATGAGAACGCACCCCGGCTGAAGCAGGCTTGGGCTGCGTGCTCGGCGTTCGCGACGGCCGGGCTTTTTTTGGCCCGGCGTCCGCGCAAGCCAAGCGAACGCCGGCCGCCCGAGGGGGTAGCCGTGGCGCATACCGACATCATGGTGCTCGGAGCCGGTATTGTCGGCACCTCGGTCGCGCTTCATCTCGCCAAGCGCGGCGCCGCGGTTGCGCTCATCGACCGGGCCGGGCCGGGGGAGGGCACCTCCTACGGCAATACCGGCATCATCGAGGGCAACACCATCTTTCCGCAGGTGTTTCCGTCGGACTTCACCGCGCTTGCGCGCATTGCGCTCAAGCGCGCGCCGGAAGCCAATTATCATCTCTCGTTTCTGCCCCGCGTCGTGCCCTGGCTCGCGGCGTTCCGCGCCGCATCGCGGCCGTCGCGGCTGATCGAAACCGCGCGATTCATGCGGCCGCTGTTCGCGCGCGCCGTCGCGGAGCATGAGACGCTCAGCGCCGAGGCAGGCACCGAGCGCTATCTGCGCCACGACGGCTGGCTCAAGCTCTACCGTACCGACGCCGGCTTCGCGAAGCAGTCGCGCGAGCTCGAGCTCGCCAAGGAATACGGCATCGCCAATGTCCCGCTCGACCGCGATCAAGCGCGCGCGCTCGAGCCCTCGCTCGCGCCGGTGTTCCGTCATGCCGTGCATTGGACCGGCGCGGTGAGCGTGAGCAATCCACTGGCGCTGACGCGCGGCTATGCGGCGCGCTTTGCCGCGGTCGGCGGCCTCTCGCTCGGCGGCGACGCGCGCACGCTGCATCGCGCCGGATCGGGCTGGTGCGTCGACACCGCGGCCGGCCCGATCGACGCCGGCGACGTCGTGGTCGCGCTCGGCCCGTGGGCGCCGGACGTGCTCGATGGCCTCGGCATCAAGCTCCCGCTCGCGGTCAAGCGCGGCTATCATCGCCATTTCCGCCCGCAGGGCAACGCCGCGCTCAGCCGGCCGGTGCTCGACGCCGAAACCGGCTATTGCCTGGCGCCCATGGAGCAGGGCATCCGCCTCACCACCGGGGCCGAATTCGCCGCGCGCGACGCGCCGCCGACGCCGGTGCAGTTCGACCGCCTGCTGCCTGCGGCGCGCGAACTGTTCGCGCTCGGCGAGCCGATCGAAGCCCAGCCATGGATGGGCGCGCGACCCTGCTTCGCGGATTCCCGTCCGGTGATTTCGCGCGCGCCGCGCCAGCGCGGGCTGTGGCTCGCGTACGGCCACGGCCATTGGGGCCTGTCGCTCGGGCCGGCGACCGGGCGGCTCATTGCCGAGATGATGACCGGCGCGACGCCGTTCTGCGATCCGAAGCCCTACGGGGCGGATCGCTTCACGCAGTAAGCGTCACGCGGGGGCGCAACGTCACTCGTTGATGGTCTTTACGACGCTCGTCTCGGGCCGCGTGTTGTTGCTCGACGAGAACTTGTCCTGCGCCTTGACCATGTCGTCGTACTTCGCCAGCGTCGTCACCGGCTGCTTCGGCACCATGTGCACAACCTTGTAGCCTGCCGCTTTGAGCTGGCGCAGCAGTTCCGGCATCGCCTGCGCCGTCGCCGGCTTGAAATCATGCATCAGCAGGATGCCCTTGCCGTTCTTGGCGAGCTTGGTCATCACCGACTTGATGACTTGCTCCGGCTTGCTCAGCTTGAAGTCGACGGTGTCGATATCGGCCGAGAAGGTCGCGATGTTGCGCGTGCCGAGATAGGCGAGCAGGTCCGGCGGCATCTGCAGCGCCGGGAAGCGGAAGAACGGCGCGGTCGGGCCGCCGACCGACATGTTCACGGCGCTGACGCCCATTTCTATTTCATTCTTCGCCTGCTCGATGTCCTTGGCATACGGATTGTGCGCCAGGTCCTTGTGTCCCCAGGTATGGCTGCCCACCGTCATTCCAGCCGCGGCCACTTCCTTGCTGATTTCGGGATGCCAGGTGGCGTGCTTGCCGATCTCGAAGAATGTCGCCTTGATGCAGTTGTCGATGAGCGCCTTGAGCACGGCGGGGGTGTTCACTGGCCAGGGCCCATCGTCGAAGGTTAGCACGACTTCCTTGTCGCGCAGGAAATCGTACTGCTTGAAATGTTCGGTCCCGAAAGCGGGGCCGCCGGTCGTGTCGATCTCGACGACGCGCGCGAGTCCCATGCCGTCGGGCTTGTCGCATTTGGCGATGCCGTTGGCAGCCGCGGGTGCGGGGGCGGGCGGTGCCGGGGTGGTGTTTGGTTTCGCCGCAGTCGCGGGCGAAGCCGGGTTGGCGCCGGTGTTCTGCGCGACGCGCATTGGGGCAACAGCCGCGGGCACGGACGCTGGGGCTGCGACGGTTGCCGGGGCGGGGGCGGGAACCGCACGGACCGCTGCAACGGGGGACGCGTCCGACGCCCGGCCGGTCTGTGTCTGCGCTTCGGCGACTTGCGTGACGGGCGAACGGGGCGCGGGCGCGCTTGTTGCGGCCGGCGCCACATGGGCCGTAAGAACGCTGGATGTGCCCGGTGCAATGGCCCGCTGGGACGCGACCACGGCAAATGCCGCCAGTCCCAACGTCGTCAACGCGCCAAGCACAACGATGATCACCCTCATCGCAATCCTCCACCGCATCTGCAACCCAACCCGGCCCGATCCCGAGTGAAGGCGCAATCGGGATGCAAGTCAACGGAGCGAACGCCGTCAGGTTAAGAGGTGGATATCGAGGATTTATGTCCTGCGCGCCGCCCGCAACGGAGCTTGCCGGGCGAAGCCCAAAACCTGCTACGCGCCCTGCCATGCGACTCAGTATGCGGCCCGCTATGCGAATAAATCCTTCCAGCTCGCCAGGGCGCCGGCGAACGGCAGCCTCTGCGCCTCGAAGACGCCGCGCGCGATCGCGCGGGCCACGACATTGGCGGCGAGCGTGCCAAGCTCGGTCAACTCAAGGAGCCCGTCGGCGAGGGGCCGCCGCCCCGTCGAGGCGGCGAACACCACGTCGCCGTCGAGCGCGGTATGCACCGGGTAGATCGCGCGCGACAGGCCGGATTGCGCCATCACGGCGAGGCGTTTTGCCTGCGCCTTGGTCAGCACAGCATCGGTCGCCACCACGACCAGCGTGGTGTTTTCGCGGGCGCCGCCCTTGGTGAGCGCGTGCAGCGCCGCGGCGGCAAACGCCGGCGGATAGCCGCGGCCGCCGAATTCCCCGTTTTCCTCGAACGGCGCCGCCCAGAACCACGGGCCGCCACCGATAATGACGCTGCCGGCGGCGTTGACGGCCGCGAGCGCGCCGACCGTGTGGCCGTCCGCGGTCTGCGCCGAGGCCGAGCCGATGCCGCCCTTGCAGTTGACCGTGGTGGCGCCGGTGCCGGCGCCGGCGCTGCCGAGGGCGAATTCGGCGCCGGCGGCGGCCGTCGCCGCATAGCCAAGATCGCGATAAGGCGGAAAGCGGCCCCAATCCTTGTCGCCGCCGCCGAGGAGGTCGAACAGGATCGCCGCCGGCACGATCGGCACGCGCGCCGTGCGCACCGCGAAGCCGCGGCCCTGTTCTCGCAGCCACGCCTGCGCGCCCGAGGCGGCATCGAGCCCGAAAGCGGAGCCGCCGGACAACACGATGGCGTCGATGCCCTCGACGGTCTGCGCCGGATCGAGCAGCGCCGTTTCGCGCGTGCCCGGCCCGCCGCCGCGCACGTCGATCGAGGCGACCGCGGGCTCGTCGAAAACGACGACGGTCGAGCCGGAGCCGAGGCGGGCGTCCTGGGCGTGGCCGACTTTCAGCCCGGGCACGTCGGTGATGAGGTTGTGCATGGGATTTTCCCGTCATTCCGGAGCGCGTCGAAAGTCGCGAGCCCGCAATCCATAACCGCAGCCCTTTATCACTGAAATCGTTCCCTTACGGCAGAAGTTATGGATTGCGGGCCGCCCGCTCGGCGGCGTCCCGGAGCGACGCGCCTTGCAATCGCCACGCCGCCCGGTGCATTCCATGCGCCATGCCGAACGTCTCCATCGTTGCCGCGCTCGTTGCCGGCATGCTGAGCTTTCTTTCGCCCTGCGTGCTGCCCTTGGTGCCGCCCTATCTGGTCTATCTCACCGGAACTTCGCTCGAGCATTTCGCCGCCGAGGCAAAGCCGCGGGCGAGGGCCAAGACGATCGCCGCCGCGTTCATCTTCGTGCTCGGCTTCTCCACGGTGTTCGTGGCGCTCGGCGCCAGTGCGAGCGCGATCGGCGCGGTGCTGCGCGCCTATTCGGGCGACCTCGCGATTGTTGCCGGCATCGGCATCATAGTGATGGGCCTGCATTTCCTCGGCATCACGCCGATCGCGTTTTTGATGCGGGAAAAGCGCCTCGAAGTCGCCAAGCCGGTCGGGCTTTGGGGCGCCTATCTGATGGGGCTTGCCTTCGCGCTCGGCTGGACGCCGTGCATCGGGCCGATCCTCGCCGCAATCCTGGCCGTCGCAGCCTCGGAGGCGACGGTGGCCAAGGGCGCCGGCATGCTCGCGGTCTATTCGCTCGGCCTCGGCATTCCGTTCATCGCGGCGGCGCTGGCGATCGAGCCGTTTGCGGCGTTCCTCGCCCGCTTCCGCGCCCATCTCGGCCTGGTCGAGAAAGCGATGGGCGGCCTCCTGGTACTCACCGGCATCGCGTTCCTCACCGGCGCGGTCGGCCAGGCGAGCTATTGGCTGCTCGATACATTCCCGGTCTTGAGCAAGATCGGCTGAGCCGGTGGGCTGCGACGACTTGCGGTCTAACTCGCCCGTCTACTTGCCCTCGATCACCGCAATGCCTTGGATTTCGATCAGCAGGCCGGACCGGGCCAAGCCGGTCACGGTGATGAGCGCGCTTGCCGGAAAGCAGTCACCAAAGATTTCCTTGCGGATCTCCGTCAGGCGGTCGCCGTTGCGCACGTCGACGATGAACACGGTCATCGTGACCATGTCCTTGATGCCGCTGCCGCCGTTGGCCTTGATGGTCTTGTCGAGCGCGGCAAAGATGTCGCGCGCCTGGCCCTCGAAATTCTTTTCCGGCGAGCCGGTCTGGCCGCCGAGCCACAGCGTCTTGCCGCCCTCGGTAATGACAGCGCGCGAGAACGCGCGCGCCTGCGACACCGCGTCAGGCGCGTAGCATTCCTTGGCGAGCGCCGGCGCGCTTGCGGCAGCAAGCGTCAGGACCGAGGCAGCGATAAGTAATATGAGCCATATCGAAGTGCCCTTGCGGACGACCATGATCTCCTCGCCTTAATTTTGGAAACGATCAGGTGAGTGCGGCGATCCTCTTCATTTTCAATTCCCTCGGCCGAAGCCGACAGGGCGGGCCGTCACGTTACATCGTGCAGCCTGACGCCGGGCATTCGACGTAGGTGATCTTGCCGCTCGCGTCCTTCTTCCAGATGTACATCACGTAGTCGAGCTTGGTGATGTCGCCCTTGGTGTCGTAGGAAATATCGCCGAGCACGGTCTTGAAGTTCATGCCGGAATGCATCTTCTCTGCGACCTTCTTCGGGTCGAGCGACTTCGCCGCTTCCGCCGCCTGCTGGATGATCTGCACGCCGGCATAGCTGTAGAGCGTATAGGCCTCGGGCTCGAATTTCTTGGCGCGGAATTCCGCCACCACAGCCTTGGCTTCCGGCTTGTTGCGCGGGTCGGGGCCGTAGGTCATCAGCGTGCCTTCGACGCCCGGACCGCCGACCGAGGCGAACTCCTCCGAGGTGATGCCGTCGCCGCCCATCAGCGGCGCCTTGACGCCCTGGTCGCGCATCTGCCGCACGATCAGGCCGCCTTCGGTGTAGAGGCCGCCGAAATAGACGAGATCGGCACCCGACTGCTTGATCTTGGAAACGAGCGCCGAATAATCCTTCTCGCCGGTGTTGACGCCCTCGTACAGCACCTCGGTCATGCCGCCGGCCTTGATCGTCTTCAAGGTTTCGTCGGCGAGGCCTTTGCCGTAGGTGGTCTTGTCGTTGACGAAGGCGATCTTCTTGCCCTTGAAGTTGGCGAGGATATAGGCGCCGGCGACCTTGCCCTGCTGGTCGTCGCGACCGCAGGTGCGGAAGATGTTCCACATCTTGCGCTCGGTGACGGTCGGATTGGTCGAGGCGGGCGTGATCTCGACGATGCCGTTTTCCTGATAGACCTCGGATGCCGGGATGGTGACGCCTGAATTGTAGTGGCCGATCACGAATTTGACGCCGTCGCCGGCGAACTTGTTGGCGACCGAGACGCCTTGCTTGGGATCGGAAACGTCGTCGCCGAACTCGATGGTCATCTTCTGGCCGAGAATACCGCCGGCGGCGTTGATGTCGGTCGCGGCCTGGTCGACGCCGTTCTTCATCTGCGCGCCGGTTGCGGCATTCGGGCCCGTGATCGGGCCGCCGACCCCGAACTTGACCTGTGCGGCGGCCGATCCCGCCAGGGCAGTTGCAAAGCCCAGCGCGAGGCCGAGCGTGGTGATGCGCTTCATGCTTGGTTTCCCTTCGAGGTGAGCAGGCCCGTGCAACTTTGCCGCGGAGATTACGTCAATGCGGCTTGCGGCGCCAGCGCAACGGGCCGTCCGGCGCGTTGATCCAGCGATATTGGGTGACCATCTGCGCGGCGCGCGCCGCCCGGAAGCCGAGAAATCCCAACGTCATGCAGATCGCGCTGTCCACCGCATAATAATGGACCGAGAGGAGCGTGCCGCCGAACAAGGCGAAATGCAAAAAGCGCACTGCGCCGCCCAGGATCAGCGTATAGACGACGACCTGCCACCACGGCCGCCAGGTGAAGGCGACCGCGCGGCCGGCGAGCGCCGCCGCGCCGCCGCCGAGAATGACGGTGACCAAAATAAAGACCCCGAGCGAACCCTGTTCGTAGAGCAATGCGGGGACCGAGCTGAAGCCCGAGGCGTCCATGACTATCGCATCCATGGCTATCGCGTTCATGACTATCGCGTCCATGGCTATTCCACTTGCTGCCGGCCGCCTTCCAGATAGGCGGATTTGACTTCGGGCCGCTCGAGCAATTCGCGTCCGGTGCCGGACAGCGTAATCAACCCGTTGACCATGACATAGCCGCGGTGGGCGAGCTTCAAGGCGTGGAACGCGTTCTGCTCGACCAGGAACACGGTAAGGCCGTCCGTCGCGTTGAGCGTTCTGATGGCGTCGAAGATTTGCCGCACGATCAGCGGCGCGAGGCCGAGCGAGGGCTCGTCGAGCATGAGAAGCCGCGGCCGGCTCATCAGCGCGCGCGCGATCGCCAGCATCTGCTGCTCGCCGCCCGACAACGTGCCGCCGCGCTGGCTCAGACGCTGTTGCAGCCGCGGGAACAGCGCCAGCACGCGTTCCAGATCGGCGTCGAAATGGACCGGCTCGGCGACGGCGGCGCCCATCTGCAGGTTTTCCAAGACCGTCATGCGCGGGAAGATGCGGCGGCCTTCGGGCGCCTGGGCGAGCTTGAGCCGGGCAATCTCGTGGGTCGGCAGCCGCGTGATATCGCGGCCGTCGAACATGATCGCGCCGTCGCGTGCGCGCGGATTGCCGCACACCGTCATCATCAGGGTAGATTTGCCGGCGCCGTTGGCGCCGATCAGGGCGACGATCTCGCCGGCATTGACGTCGAGGTCGACGCCCTTGAGCGCGCGCACCCGGCCGTAGAACGCCGTCACGCCACGCACCGCCAGGAGCGGCTCGCTCATCGCGCGCCCGACGGCAAAATCCGTCACAGTCCCACCTCCGCCTCGACCTTCGCCACGTCCTCGTCGGCGACGCCGAGATAGGCCGCGATCACCTTCGGATCGTTGCGCACCGCTCCCGGCGCGCCGTCGGCGATCTTGACGCCATAGTCGAGCACCACAACATGATCGGAAATCCCCATCACCACCGTCATGTCGTGCTCGATCAACAGGATCGAGATGTCGTACTGGTCGCGGATGACGAGCAGCAGCTCGTTGAGCTCGGCGCTTTCGCGTGGATTGAGACCGGCGGCCGGCTCGTCGAGACAAAGCAGTACCGGGTCGGCACACATGGCGCGCGCGACTTCGAGCCGCCGCTGCGCGCCGTAGGGCAGGTCGCCGGCCGGATCGTCGGCGCGCTCGATCAAGCCAAAGCGGTCGAGCCAGTCGCGGGCCTTGTCGAGCGCCGCGCGCTCGGCGGACGCGTAGGAAGGCAATCCGAGCACGCCGAACAAGGTATAGCCGGAAGCGAGCATCAGCCGGTTGTGCTGCGCCACCAGCAGATTTTCCAGCACGGTCATGCCGGAAAACAGCCGGATGTTCTGAAACGTGCGGGCGACGCGGGCCTGCTGCGCGACCAGATAATCGGGCATGCGTTCGAGCAGAAACAGTGCGCCGTCGGGCCGCACCACGCCGCGCTCGCCGCTGTCGGTGAGGCCTTCGAGCGCGCTCCAGATCGCGGGGGCGCCGCGCTGCAACGCGAGGCGCCCCTCGGTCGGCTTGTAGAAGCCGGTGATGCAGTTGAACACGGTGGTCTTGCCGGCGCCGTTCGGCCCGATCAGCGCGGCGATGCTGCCGCGTTGGACCTCGAAGGACAGGTCATCGACGGCGAGGAGGCCGCCGAAGCGCATGGTCAGGTGCTCGACCCGCAGCACCGTGCCGCCGCCGCGCGTCATCAGCCGCGTCCCTCTTTGATGAGATCGGCCGCGATGCTCTTGCGCTCCTTGAGGAATACCGAGGGCTGGCGGGTCGAGATCAGCCCGCGCGGCCGCCAGATCATGATCACCACCATGGCGAGGCCGAACAGCAGCATGCGGTACTGGGTCGGATCGAAGGTTGGCCCGAAAATCCCCTTGAGGAATTCCAGCTCGCGCATGATCTCGGTGCCGCCGATCATCGCGACGGCGGCGATGGCGACGCCGATCTGGCTGCCCATGCCGCCGAGCACCACGATCGACAGGATGGTCGCGGATTCCAGAAAGGTGAAGGATTCCGGCGAGATGAAACCTTGCCGCGCGGCGAAGAACGAGCCGGCAAAGCCGGCAAACATTGCGCCCATGGCAAACGCGGTGAGCTTGGTGTTGGTGGTATTGATGCCGAGCGAGCGGCAGGCGATCTCGTCCTCGCGCAGCGCCTCCCAGGCGCGCCCGATCGGCAGCCGGCGCAGCCGCACAGTGACGAAGCAGGTGAGCAGAGCGAGCGCCAGGATGACGTAATAGAGGAAGATCGTGCGGTAGAGCGGCGAGAATTCGAGCCCGAACACCGCGGCAAAGCCGTTGTCGTCGGCAGTGAAGGGGATGCCAAAAAAGCTCGGTCGCGGGATGCCGCTGATCCCGGCATAGCCGTTGGTCAGTGCCACCCAGTTGATCAAAATGAGGCGGATGATCTCGCCGAAGGCGAGCGTGACGATGGCCAGATAGTCGCCGCGCAGCCGCAGCACCGGGAAGCCGAGCAGGAGGCCCCAGAACGAGGCGAGGATGCCGGCGAGCGGCAGCAGGATCCAGAACGCGAGGCCGAAGGTTTTCGCCAGCAACGCGTACGAATAAGCGCCGACCGCGTAGAAGGCGACATAGCCGAGATCGAGCAGGCCGGCGAGCCCGACCACGATATTGAGGCCCCAGCCCAGCATTACGTAGATCAGGATCTGGATGCCGAAATTGTCGATCCACTTCAGCGCGCCACCGAATCCGACCGCGAGGATGACAATGACCGGATAGACGATGACGAAACCGATGGCGAAGGGAATGAACCATCTGCCGAGATGGCCGCGCCATCGGCGTGCAAGAGCCGCCGACGGCGCGGTTTGCGGCGGCCGTTGTGCGCGCTGCGCCAGCCACGGCGCCACCGTGAAGGCATAGCCGAAGCGCCCCACGGCCGTGATGGCGACCAGCGCGAACAGCAGCGGCCAGCGCGTGGTCAGAATGAGTTCGTTGCTGCCGTTGACAGAGGTCTCGAAACCGATGAGCGGCAACAGCAGGACGAGGGTGATGATGCCGGTACGGCTGGCGTCGCCCAGGGCGTCGACCAGGTCGACACGTCCGCTTTGCGCGATCGACGCCACGTCAGACCTTCTCGACATCCGGCCGCCCGAACAGGCCCTGCGGCAGGAAGATCAAGGTGATCGCCAGCACGGAAAAGGCCGCGACGTCCTTGTAGTCGATGGAGAAGTACGCCGACCAGAAAGTCTCGATCAGGCCGATCAGCAAGCCGCCGACCACCGCGCCCGGCAGTGAGCCGATGCCGCCCAGCACCGCGGCGGTGAAGGCCTTAACTCCGGGCACAAAGCCGTCGGAGAAGGTCACGACCCCGTAATACATCAGGTACATGGTGCCGGCGACGGCGGCGAGCGCTGCGGCGATCACGAAAGTCGTCGAGATGGTGCGGTCGACGTCGACGCCGACCAGCGCCGCCATCTTCTGATCCTGCTCGCAGGCGCGTTGCGCCCGGCCGAGCCGGGTTTTCGCCACCAGATACCAGAACGCCAGCAGCAGCACCGCGGTGACGCCCCAGATGATGAGCTGCTTGTAGGACAGCGTCACCGGAAAGTTGTTCTGATCGAACAGCACGAACTCGCCGCGGATCATGGGCGGGATCGACTTGTTGCGCGGCCCTTGCGTCACCTGCACGAAGTTCGACAGGAAGATCGACATGCCGATCGCCGAGATCAGCGGCGCAAGGCGGAACGAGCCGCGCAGCGGGCGATAGGCGACGCGCTCGATCACCCAGTTGACCACCGCGGTGAACAGCATCGCCACGATCAGGACGATGGCTAAAGCGAGCGCGATCGAGCTGACGCCGAGCCAGACGGTGAGGATCAGGAAGGCGATGAGCGCGATGAAGGCCGAGACCATGAACACGTCGCCATGGGCGAAATTCACCATGCCGATGATGCCGAAAACCATGGTGTAGCCGATGGCGATCAGGCCGTAGATCGAACCGAGGGTGATGCCGTTGATGAGCTGCTGGACGAAGTATTCCATGCGTCCGCCGCCTTTCGCCGAATCCGCTTAAATTCTTAACAGGCGGCCGCTGGAGCGGCAACGTTGCGGCACTTGTGCTAAGGCGGCGTTGGGGCCATCGTCGCGCCCTTCCTTCGAGGCCCCGCTTCGCGGCCGCCTCAGGATGACGCGGCTGAGCTCATGGCGCCTGCACGAGGAGAATAAATGGACCGGGTCAGATGCGAGGACGCCATCGCCGAAAAAGGCCGTCCGTTCACCGGCGCCGAATATCTTGAAAGCCTGCGCGACGGCCGCGAGGTCTATGTCTACGGCGAGCGGGTCAAGGACGTCACCACCCATCCGGCGTTCCGCAACGCCGCGCGCTCGATCGCGCGGCTCTATGACGCGCTGCACGATCAGAAGACCAGGGCGCTCTTGACTAGCCCGACCGACACCGGCTCCGGCGGCTTCACGCACAAATTCTTCCGCGCCGCGCGCTCGCGCGAGGAACTGGTCGCGCAGCGCGACGCCATCGCGCACTGGGCGCGCATGTCCTACGGCTGGATGGGCCGCACGCCCGACTACAAGGCGTCGCTGATGAATACGCTCGGCGCCAACTACGACTTCTACGGCAAGTTCGCCGGCAACGCGAAGGCCTGGTACCGGCGCGCCCAGGAGAACGTGCTGTTCATGAACCACGCCATCGTCAATCCGCCGGTCGATCGCGCCAAGGCGCTCGATCAGGTCAAGGACGTGTACATCACCATCCAGAAGGATACCGACGCCGGCATCTACATTTCCGGCGCCAAGGTGGTGGCGACGGCGTCGGCGCTCACGCACTACAATTTTCTCGGCCAGAACGCCGCCGTGCCGCTGCACGACACCGATCTCGCGGTGATGTTCATCGCGCCGATGAATGCGCCGGGCGTCAAGCTGTTCTGCCGCACCTCCTACGAGATGACGGCAAGCGTGATGGGAACGCCGTTCGACTATCCGCTGTCGTCGCGGTTCGACGAGAACGACGCCATCTTCGTGTTCGACAACGTCTTCATTCCCTGGGAGGACGTGCTGCTGCATCGCGACCTGGAAAAGTTGAAAACCTTTTTCCCGCAGTCCGGCTTCCTGGCGGGTTATCAGTTCCAAGGCTGCACCCGGCTGGCGGTGAAGCTCGACTTCCTGGTCGGCGTCATAGCCAAGGCGCTGCGCGCAGCGGGCTCCGATGAATTCCGCGGCAACCAGGCGATGCTGGGCGAGATCATCGCCTGGCGTCATCTGTTCTGGGCGTTGACCGACGCCATGGCGTTGAACCCGACGCCGTGGGTAAAGGGCGCGGTGCTGCCGAACCTGCAATCCGGGTCGAGCTACCGCGTGTTCGCCGGCGACGCCTACGGCCGCGTCAAGGAGATCGTGGAAAAGATCGTCGCCTCCTCGCTCATCTATCTGCCGTCCTCCACCAAGGATTTCAAGAATCCGGCGATCGACCGCTATCTCGCGCGCTACGTGCGTGGCTCCTACGGCATCGACTACAAGCAACGCATCAAGGTGATGAAGCTCCTGTGGGACGCCATCGGCACCGAATTCGGCGGCCGTCACGAACTCTACGAGCGTAACTACGCCGGCAATCACGAGGACATCCGCATCCAGGTGCTGTGGAGCGCGCGCAATTCCGGGATGATGGAGCAGATGACGGCGCTCGCCGAGAAGTGCATGTCGGAATACGACGAGAACGGCTGGACCGATCCGGCCTGGCTCGATCCGGACGACGTCGCCTATCCGGGCCTGCCCGACGCGCTTGCGGCCGAGTGAGCGACGCCGTACGTCGTCTGTTCGCCGTCGTCCGGCATGATAGAATAGCCCATGAGCTGGATCGACCAACGGCCCGATGATGCGATGGACGGCGCCTTCACGGCGGTGGCGCCGGAGCCGGTCCTAAGCGTCGAGCCGGCGGCGTTCCGCGAGGCGATGAGCCGGCTCGGCGCAGCGGTGCATATCGTCACCACCGCGGGCCCGGCCGGCAAGACCGGCTTCACCGCGACCGCGGTGTGCTCGGTGTCGGATCAGCCGGCGATGTTGCTCGTCTGCCTCAACCGCCGCGCCAACAGCGCGCCGCTCGTTGCGCAGAACGGCGTGTTCTGCGTCAACACGCTGCTCGCCAACGAGTCGAAGCTTGCAGACGTGTTTGCCGGGCGAAGCGGCGTGCATCTCGAAGAGCGTTTCTCGGTCGGCGAGTGGACCACCTTGAAGACCGGCTCGCCCGTTCTCGGCACCGCTGTCGTCGCCTTCGATTGCCGCACCATCGAGATCAAGGCGGTGGCTTCGCACAACGTCTTCTTCGGCGCGGTCGAAGCCGTCCGGCTCGGCCCGAGCGGGCCGGTGCTCGTCTATCACGACAGGATCTACAAGCCGGTGTGACGAGGCCGCGCGGTTCAGCCCGCGAGGATCGGCTTGTCGGGATCGAGCCAGAACGCCCAGATGGCGGCGCCGACGACGAGGAGGCAGGCGGCGACGATGAACGGGGCCTGCCAGTTGCCGCCGTCGGCGAGGTAGCCGAACACGATCGGCGACAGCGCGCCGCCGAAATTGCCCGCCATGTTCATCATGCCCGACACCGTGCCG